>Ga0207713_1000128_pt1 | contig 118144 bp, 96 predicted proteins | sample KBSS64metaG_FD_184404 | JGI IMG/M metagenome (GOLD analysis project Ga0207713, IMG submission 184404) | Switchgrass rhizosphere microbial communities from Kellogg Biological Station, Michigan, USA - KBS S6-4 metaG (SPAdes) (version 2) | ecosystem: Host-associated > Plants > Roots > Rhizosphere...
TTTCGATCAGTACCGAGAGGTGCAGCTCACCACGGCCGGAAACCTTGAACTTGTCAGCCGAGTCGCCTTCTTCAACGCGCAGTGCAACGTTGTACAGCAGCTCTTTGTCCAGACGGTCCTTGATGTTACGGGACGTCACGAACTTGCCTTCTTTACCGCAGAATGGCGAGTCGTTGACCTGGAAGGTCATGGAAACGGTTGGCTCGTCAACGGTCAGAGGCTTCATCGCCTCGACGGTGTTGATGTCGCACAGGGTGTCGGAGATGAACAGTTCGTCGAAACCGCTGATGCAGACGATGTCGCCGGCAGCTGCTTCTTCAACGTCAACGCGGTGCAGACCGTGGTGACCCATCAGCTTCAGGATACGGCCGTTGCGACGCTTGCCGTCGGCGCTGATAGCGACAACAGGAGTGTTCGGCTTGACGCGACCACGAGCGATACGGCCAACACCGATAACACCCAGGAAGCTGTTGTAGTCCAGTGCCGAGATTTGCATCTGGAACGGGCCGTCACGGTCAACGGCTGGCGCTGGAACGTGGTCGACAACCGCTTGGTACAGCGCGGTCATGTCTTCGCCCATGGCGGTGTGGTCCAGACCGGCGATGCCGTTCAGGGCCGAGGCGTAAACAACCTGGAAGTCCAGTTGTTCTTCGGTAGCGCCCAGGTTGTCGAACAGGTCGAAAATCTGGTCCAGAACCCAATCCGGACGCGCGCCTGGACGGTCAACCTTGTTGATGACCACGATTGGACGCAGGCCGGCTTCGAAGGCCTTCTTGGTCACGAAACGGGTTTGCGGCATAGGGCCGTCTTGAGCGTCGACCAGCAGCAGAACGGAGTCGACCATCGACATCACGCGCTCTACTTCACCGCCGAAGTCGGCGTGGCCAGGGGTGTCGACGATGTTGATGTGGTAGCCATTCCAGTTGATCGCGGTGTTCTTCGCGAGAATGGTAATACCGCGCTCTTTTTCCTGGTCGTTGGAGTCCATCACGCGTTCGTCGTTGAGCTCGTTGCGCTCAAGAGTGCCGGACTGACGCAGAAGCTTGTCGACGAGGGTGGTTTTACCATGGTCAACGTGAGCAATGATGGCGATGTTACGTAGATTTTCGATCACTTGTGTATCTCGATCAGAGGATTCGGTGAGCTGACTGATTGTAGACAGCTATGAAAGCGAATAACCGGCGAAAGCCGTTACGGCTGACGACTGGTGTCGGGGGGCCGGTGACGCAAGCCACAGGCAAACAGCCCCGGGCACTTAGCTCGGTCGATAAACGCGCACATTGGCATGCCCCTCACTGAGCAGATGATGAGCATGCAGGCGACTCATGACGCCTTTGTCGCAATAGAGCAGGTACTGGCGCGTGTCATCCAGTTCCTTGAAACGGCTGTTCAATGCAAAGAACGGCAGCGTTTGTACTTCGATGCCTGCCAGCTCCAGCGGGCGGTCTTCGGCTTCATCCGGGTGACGGATGTCGATGACCACTTGTCCGGCCAGGGCCTGGCTGACTTCCTCGACCTGAACGTCCTGGCCCAATTCCTCGATCACGCGGTCGATGGGCACCAGACGGGCGTTTTCGAGCGCACGCTCGAGTACGGCCATGTCGAACTCTTTTTCTTCATGCTCGACGCGGTGGCGCTTGGCCGCCGTTTTCGGGTTCACCGAAATCACGCCGCAATATTCCGGCATGTGGCGGGCAAAAGCGCCGGTGCCGATATGATCGGCCTCATCGATGATGTCCTGCTTGTGACTGGCAATCAGCGGGCGCAAGACCAGCTTTTCCGTCACGCAATCGATGACCGACAGGTTGGGCAGCGTCTGGCTGGACACCTGGGAAATCGCCTCGCCGGTAACCAGCGCGTCGATTTCCAGCCGGTCGGCAATATTGGTCGCAGCGCGCAACATCATACGCTTCAATACTACGCCCATATGACTGTTATCGACTTTTCCGAGAATTTCTCCCAGAACTTCCTCGAACGGTACGCTGACGAACAGCACACGCTGGGAGCTGCCGTACTTCTTCCAGATGAAATGCGCGACTTCCATCACGCCCAGCTCGTGGGCCCTGCCGCCCAGGTTGAAGAAGCAGAAATGGCTCATCAGACCGCGGCGCATCACGTGGTAGGCCGCAACCGTGGAGTCGAAACCGCCGGACATCAACACCAGGGTCTGCTCCAGCGAGCCCAGCGGATAGCCGCCGATGCTGTTGTGCTGGCTGTGAATCACATACAGGCGCTGGTCGCGGATTTCGATCCGCACCTCGACCTCAGGATCCTTGAGGGAGATACCGGCCGCACCGCACTCGCGACGCAACTTGCTGCCCACGTAGCGCTCGACATCCATGGAGCTGAAGTCGTGGTGGCCGCCGCGCTTGCAGCGTACCGAGAAAATCTTGCCGGGCAGGGCATCGCCGAAGTGCAGTTTGCACTTCTCATAGATGTCGTCCATGTCGCCCAGCGGATACTGATCGACCTGCAGGAAATGCGCGATGCCAGGCATGCAGCTCAGGCGCTCGGTCATTTCGTGCAAAATCTTCGCATCCTCGACCTTGGTTTCGACCTCGAGGTTGTCCCACACGCCATCGACCACCAGCGCCGGGTCCAGATCGCGGAGCACGGTACGGATGTTCTTGGCCAGCTGCTTGATGAAGCGCTTGCGCACAGGCCGGCTTTTGATGGTGATTTCCGGGAAAACTTTAACGATTAGTTTCATGAAAACAGCGCGCGAGGTGCCGGTCGAAAAAGGGGGGCGCGGATTATAGCGGAAATTGCTCAAGGTTTGACCAACTATCTCACTGCCGATCATCAGTGCACCAAAATGGCACTGTATACAATCCAAGAGCACCATTAAGGTGCATCGAATTTCACAATTGCGACGTTTTACGCCCTAAAACAGTGGGTTTTCGCGCAAAAACCCATGACGGGGCACTGGCATGCAAATTGCTCCCTTGTGAGGCAGGTTGCCTTGGCCGACTATTCGCGCCCGGCATCACCCAAATTTAAGGGCCCACAACTACCCGCCCTAATCCACCCCGGAGGACAACATGTCGAAGTCGGTTCAACTCATCAAAGATCATGACGTTAAATGGATTGATCTGCGCTTCACGGACACCAAAGGTACTCAGCACCACGTGACCATGCCTGCTCGCGATGCGCTGGAAGACGACTTCTTTGAAGTCGGCAAAATGTTCGACGGCTCGTCCATCTCCGGCTGGAAAGGCATCGAAGCCTCCGACATGATCCTGCTGCCGGACGACGAAACCGCAGTCCTGGACCCGTTCACCGAAGAGCCGACCCTGATCCTGGTTTGCGACATCATCGAACCTTCGACCATGCAAGGTTACGACCGCGACCCACGCGCCATCGCTCACCGCGCCGAAGAGTACCTGAAGACCACCGGTATCGGTGACACCGTATTCGCCGGTCCAGAGCCAGAATTCTTCATCTTCGACGAAGTGAAGTTCAAGTCCGACATCTCCGGTTCCATGTTCAAGATCTTCTCCGAACAAGGCTCCTGGATGTCCGACGCTGACGTCGAAGGCGGCAACAAAGGCCACCGTCCTGGCGTGAAAGGCGGTTACTTCCCGGTTCCTCCGTTCGACCACGACCACGAAATCCGCACCGCAATGTGCAACGCCCTGGAAGAAATGGGCCAGGTCGTCGAAGTTCACCACCACGAAGTGGCAACCGCTGGCCAGAACGAAATCGGTACCCGCTTCAACACCCTGGTGAAGAAGGCTGACGAAGTTCAGACCCTGAAGTACGTTGTACACAACGTTGCCGACGCTTACGGCCGCACCGCTACCTTCATGCCTAAGCCTCTGTACGGCGACAACGGCTCGGGTATGCACGTTCACATGTCCATCGCCAAAGATGGCAAGAACACCTTCGCTGGCGAAGGCTATGCCGGTCTGTCCGACACCGCCCTGTACTTCATCGGCGGTATCATCAAGCACGGTAAGGCACTGAACGGCTTCACCAACCCGTCGACCAACTCCTACAAGCGTCTGGTCCCAGGTTTCGAAGCTCCAGTGATGCTGGCCTACTCGGCTCGCAACCGTTCCGCCTCGATCCGTATTCCTTACGTCTCCAGCCCACGTGGCCGTCGTATCGAAGCTCGCTTCCCGGATCCGGCTGCCAACCCATACCTGGCTTTCGCAGCTCTGCTGATGGCCGGCCTGGACGGTATCCAGAACAAGATCCACCCAGGCGATGCTGCTGACAAAAACCTGTATGACCTGCCGCCTGAAGAGGCCAAAGAGATCCCACAAGTTTGCGGCAGCCTGAAAGAAGCCCTGGAAGAGCTGGACAAGGGTCGTGCGTTCCTGACCAAAGGCGGCGTTTTCAGCGACGACTTCATCGATGCCTACATCGCTCTGAAATCGGAAGAAGAAATCAAGGTACGTACCTTCGTACACCCACTGGAATACGAGCTGTACTACAGCTGCTAATCCGGTGACGCTGGCGCAAGCCGCGTGATTTGAAAGAGGCCTCCTTCGGGAGGCCTTTTTGTGCCTGCTGCACACCCTGTAGCCCTGTCCTACAGCGTTTGACTATTCATCCTTCGTTTCGAGCCGCCTCCTGCTGACATTACCGATCACGTCCTGCCGATAAGCTTCACCCTCCATTCGCGCAAGGCAAAACACCATGAAACCGCAACACCTGCTGATCGCCGCCCTCGCCTGCCTGCCGTCCCTGGGCATGGCGGTGGAAAAACAGATCCTGCTGCAAAGCACAACCTCCTGGGACGGGGCGCCCTACCACGCCTACCCCCAAGGCAAGCCGGAACTGACCCTGCTGAAGCTGCACATTCCCGCCAACACCAACCTGGACTGGCACACTCATCCCATGCCCAACGTCGCCTACATCCTGTCCGGCGAACTGACCGTGGAAGCGCAGGACACCGGCAAGACCCGCGTGCTGAAGCCCGGCGAGCCGCTCGCTGAGATGGTTGCCACCAAGCACCGCGGCCGCACTGGCGCACAACCCGTGGAATTGATCGTGTTCTACGCCGGCACCCCCGGCATGCCGCTCTCGGAATGAGTTTGCCTGCTAGAATCGGCGACTGCCTTTCGTCACCACCAACAACATGAGTACGACAATGCGTAGGCCCCTGCTGCTCGCCGCCACCCTGTTCTCAAGCGCTGCCCTAGCCGGCCCGCCCACTAGCCTCGCGCCGCTACTGGACAGCGTGCAACAGCGGCTGGAGATCGCTTCCAAAGTGGCGCTGACCAAATGGGACAACCACAAGCCGGTGCTGGACGCCCCGCGCGAGCGCGAAGTGATGGGCGGCGCCGGCATGCTGGCCGCCGAATACAAGGTGGATGCCGCCCTGGCCGAACAGTTCTTCGCTGCGCAGATCGAGGCCAGCAAGCTGGTGCAGTACGGCCTGCTGAGCCAGTGGAACGCCAAGGGCAGCGCTCCTGCCACGCCACGGGTGGACCTGGCCAAGGAGATTCGCCCAAAGCTGGACGTACTGCAGAAGCAGTTGCTGGAGCGCCTGGCGGCGTTCGCCCCGTCACGCAATGACCCGCAGTGCCCACGCTGGCTGGCCAGCGCCATCGAGGCGCGCCAGGCCGATGCGCTGCAGCGTACCGCGCTGGTGCGCGCCACCGGCGAGCTGTGCGCCAGCCCGTCCTGAAGCAATCGGACGCGGCCTGTCGCAGCGACCACCAAGCCGCGTCCTGAACACTGGTACAAAGCCGAAACCATCCGTCTGCCATTCTGTTCTATGCTGGCACCTGGGCCGCAAGGCCGTTCCCTCAATGAACCGACAGGATGCGTTGATGCGCTCATGCCTTATCTGGGTACTGATGCTGGTGGCCCTGCCCGCTTTCGCCCAGATCTACAAGTACACCGACGCCAACGGCAACACGGCGTACACCAACCAGCCGCCCGATGGCATCAAGGCGCAGACGGTGGATCTGCCGCCTCTGAACAGCGTGCCCACCAACACGCCCCCGGCCCCCTCCAGCACGCCCTCACCGCAAGGCCAGACACAGCAGAACGCGGCCGCCTACCAGACGCTGGCGTTGACCGACCTGCCCACCGAGGAGGCGCTGCGGGCCAACAACGGCAACTTCACCGTTGGTGTCTCGATTCAGCCGCGCCTGCAACAGGGCCATTTGCTGCAGCTGATAATCGATGGCAAGCCTTACGGCCAGCCCACCAACGTCCCGCGCATGCAAGTGATGGAAATCGACCGTGGCGAGCACAGCCTCTCCGTGGTGGTGCTCCAGGGCAATCAGGCGATCCAGCAAAGCCAGACCATCAACCTGACAGTGCAGCGGGTCCATGTCGGCAAGCCTTGATGTGAAGCGATTCGCGACAATCCTCGCCTGCCTGCTGATGCTCTGCTGCCAACTGGCAGTGGCTGACGTGTATACCTACCTCGATGCCGAAGGAAACCGGGTCTATACCGACCAGCCCCACCGCGGCGCGAAGAAGGTCGATATCGCCCCCAGCAACCAGATCAAGGCCGCGCCCAAGGCTCCCCGCCAGGCTGCCAGCAGCAAACCCCAACCCGGACCGCTGTTTCGTTACCAGTTGCTGCGTATTCTGGCCCCGGAACCGGACACCACCATCCGGGACATCCAGGGCAACCTGATCGTGACTGTCACCAATGATCCGGAACTGCAGCCACGGCACACCTACCGCCTCCTGCTGGACGGCAAGACATTCAGCGAGCACGGACGCAGCCCCGTAATCCCGATGACCAATATCGACCGCGGCACTCACCAGCTCTCCATCGAAATCGTCGACGAGTTTGGCAGGGTGGCCGAGCGCACACCCAATCAACCTTTCCACATGATGCGCATTTCCCTGGCCCAGAAACGCCTCGCCCAACCCTGCAAGACGGACGAATACGGCGTGCGCCCGGAATGCCCGCTCAAGGACAAGCCGCCAGAAGAAGAAAGCAGCATCCTGCCGTTTTTCTGATGACAGTCCTTGCAGCGGCTAAGCTCTAAAATGGTGCATAAGCTGAACGAACGGCCTGACTAAAACACCATTTTGGGTCACAAATTGCGCCGCCCGGCCGCACGTTCGAGCAAAAGGTGCCGAAAAGGCCCGAAATGACTCAGCCAGCGCTTCTTTTCGGAGCTTGGTTTGGTTTTTGCATTTTCCAGCGAATATGCGAGGAAATGCCCCTGAATCAGTGGCTTTTCAACGCTGGCCAAGACCAACCAGAGCCTGCACTTTCGGGCTTGCCCAAGTGCGATGTGCCAAAAGAGGTCAACGAGATTCATGACTATCAGCGATACCTTGCACCGACTGCTGCTCGATAACCTGACCACGGCCACGATTCTGCTCAATTCGGATCTGCGCCTTGAGTACATGAACCCGGCTGCCGAAATGCTGCTTGCGATCAGCGGTCAGCGCAGCCATGGGCAGTTCATCAGCGAGCTGTTTACCGAATCCGCCGAAGCCCTGAGTTCGCTGCGTCAGGCGGTGGAGCAAGCGCATCCGTTCACCAAGCGCGAGGCGATGCTCACCGCCCTCACCGGCCAGACGCTGACGGTCGACTACGCCGTGACGCCGATCCTGTCACAGGGCGAAACCCTGCTGCTGCTGGAAGTCCACCCCCGTGACCGCCTGCTGCGGATCACCAAGGAAGAGGCCCAGCTGTCGAAGCAGGAAACCACCAAGATGCTGGTGCGTGGCCTGGCTCACGAAATCAAGAACCCGCTGGGCGGGATTCGCGGCGCGGCACAGTTGCTGTCCCGCGAGCTGCCCGACGAAGGCCTGAAGGATTACACCAACGTCATCATCGAAGAAGCCGACCGCCTGCGAAATCTGGTCGACCGCATGCTGGGTTCGAACAAGCTGCCGTCGCTGGCGATGACCAACGTTCACGAAGTGCTGGAGCGCGTGTGCAGCCTGGTGGAGGCTGAAAGCCAAGGCTGCATCACTTTGGTGCGGGACTATGACCCGAGCATTCCTGACGTCTTGATCGACCGCGAGCAGATGATCCAGGCCGTGCTCAATATCGTACGCAATGCCATGCAGGCCATCAGCGGTCAGAACGAATTGCGCTTGGGCCGTATCAGCCTGCGCACCCGGGCCATGCGCCAGTTCACCATCGGCCACGTGCGCCATCGCCTCGTGAGCAAGATCGAGATCATCGACAACGGCCCCGGTATTCCTCAGGAGCTTCAGGAAACCATTTTTTACCCAATGGTCAGTGGCCGCCCGGACGGTACCGGGCTGGGCCTTGCCATCACCCAGAACATTATCAGTCAGCACCAGGGGCTGATCGAGTGTGATAGCCATCCTGGCCACACCACTTTCTCGATCTTCCTGCCGCTGGAACAAGGAGCAGCTTCGACATGAGCCGTAGTGAAACTGTCTGGATCGTCGATGACGACCGTTCCATCCGCTGGGTACTGGAAAAGGCCTTGCAGCAAGAAGGCATGACCACGCAGAGCTTCGACAGCGCCGATGGCGTGATGAGCCGCCTGGCGCGCCAGCAGCCGGATGTCATCATTTCCGACATCCGCATGCCCGGCGCCAGCGGCCTGGATTTGCTGGCGCGCATCCGCGAACAGCACCCGCGCCTGCCTGTCATCATCATGACGGCGCACTCGGACCTGGACAGCGCGGTGGCGTCCTATCAAGGCGGCGCCTTCGAATACCTGCCAAAACCGTTCGACGTCGATGAAGCGGTGGCGCTGGTCAAGCGCGCCAACCAACACGCCCAGGAACAACAGGGCATGGACGTTGCGCCAACCCTGACCCGCACCCCGGAAATCATCGGCGAAGCGCCGGCGATGCAGGAAGTGTTTCGCGCCATCGGCCGCTTGAGCCACTCCAACATCACCGTGCTCATCAACGGTGAATCCGGCACCGGTAAAGAGCTGGTGGCCCATGCACTGCATCGCCACAGCCCACGTTCAGCCTCGCCTTTCATTGCTCTGAACATGGCGGCGATTCCGAAAGACCTGATGGAATCCGAGCTGTTCGGTCACGAGAAAGGCGCGTTCACCGGCGCGGCCAACCTGCGCCGCGGCCGTTTCGAACAGGCGGACGGCGGCACGCTGTTTCTCGATGAGATCGGCGACATGCCGGCCGACACCCAGACCCGCCTGCTGCGCGTTCTGGCCGACGGCGAGTTCTATCGCGTGGGCGGCCATGTGCCGGTCAAAGTCGACGTACGCATCATCGCCGCGACTCACCAGAATCTGGAAACCCTGGTGCAAGCCGGCAAATTCCGTGAAGACTTGTTTCACCGTCTGAACGTGATCCGCATCCACATTCCGCGCCTGTCCGACCGTCGCGAAGACATCCCGACGCTGGCCAAGCACTTCCTCAGCCGCGCCGCGCAGGAACTGGCGGTCGAGCCCAAGCTGCTCAAGGCCGAGACCGAGGAATACCTCAAGCACCTGCCATGGCCGGGCAACGTGCGTCAGCTGGAAAACACCTGCCGCTGGATCACGGTGATGGCGTCGGGTCGCGAAGTGCACATCAGCGACCTGCCACCTGAACTGCTGAGCCTGCCGCAAGACGCAGCGCCGGTGACCAACTGGGAGCAGGCACTGCGTCAATGGGCCGACCAGGCGCTGGCGCGCGGGCAGTCAAGCCTGCTGGACAGCGCCGTGCCGACCTTCGAACGGATCATGATCGAGACAGCCCTCAAGCATACTGCCGGCCGCCGTCGCGACGCCGCCGTGCTGCTGGGCTGGGGCCGCAACACCTTGACCCGCAAGATCAAGGAACTGGGCATGAAGATCGATGGTGGGGATGATGATGAAGGGGATGAGGGGTAAGGCGAGCGCCTCATAGCACCTGTGGGAGCCGGCTTGCTGGCGAAGGCGGTGTGTCAGTCACCGGATTCGGTACGGACAGACCGCATTCGCCAGCAAGCCGGCTCCCACAAGTTCTGCAGCCCCTATCAGGTTTGCATTTCAGTTCAGGCCGTTCTTCATCGTTACTCCGCCAACGACGGCCTGGCCCACAGGTTGATCCCGCCTTCCTGCGCAAACCGGTCGATCTCGGCCAGTTCTTCCTGGCTGAACACCAGGTTATCCAGCGCGCCCACGTTCTCGATGATCTGCTCCGGACGGCTCGCGCCGATCAGCGCCGAGGTGACGCGAGGGTCGCGCAGGGTCCAGGCCAGGGCCATCTGCGCCAGGCTCTGGCCGCGACGCTTGGCGATCTCATTCAACGCCCGCACATGCTCGATATTCTGCTCCGACAGGTGCGAGGCCTGCAGCGAGCCGCCGCCCGGACGATTGACCCGCGCATCCTTCGGAATCCCGTTCAGGTACTTGTCCGACAGCAGCCCCTGCGCCAGCGCCGTGAACGCAATCACGCCCGAGCCCAGCTCATCGGTGGTGTCCAGCAGGTCCTTCTCCACCCAGCGGTTGAGCATGTTGTAGGCCGGCTGGTGAATCAGCAGCGGCACTTTCCATTCTTTCAACAGGCCGGCGATTTCCCGCGTCTTGGCGCCCGAGTAGGAAGAGATACCGATGTACAACGCCTTGCCCTGCTGCACGGCGGTGGCCAGCGCGCCTGCGGTTTCTTCCAGCGGGGTGTCCGGGTCGAAACGGTGCGAATAAAAGATGTCCACATAGTCCAGCCCCATGCGCGCAAGGCTCTGATCCAGGCTCGCCAGCACGTATTTGCGCGAGCCGCCGCCCTGGCCGTAAGGGCCTGGCCACATGTCCCAGCCCGCCTTGGTGGAGATAATCAGCTCGTCACGGTACTGCTTGAAGTCTTCCTTGAGCAGACGCCCGAAGTTGATCTCGGCGCTGCCATAGGGCGGGCCGTAGTTGTTGGCGAGGTCGAAGTGGTTGATGCCCAGATCGAACGCCGTACGCAGCATGGCGCGCTGAGTGTCCAGCGGCGTGCTGTCGCCGAAGTTGTGCCACAGCCCCATGGACAGCGCGGGCAGCACCAGGCCACTGCGGCCTACGCGGCGATACGGGACGCGTTCATAGCGGTTTTCGGCAGCGATGTAGGTCATTCGATTCTCTCTTCTTTATCTGAACGAATCAGCGATAAGAAACGCCAATGGATAAGCAGTGAAGCGAGTATATTCAGCCCTCGCTTACGCTGAAAAATGCTTTATTCCTCTGGCTGACATCGGTTCTTGATATGGATATTCGCCAACTCAATGCGTTCATCGCCGTGTTCGAAGAACGCAACATCACCTCGGCCGCCCAGCGCCTGTTCACCAGCCAGCCGACACTGTCGGTCACCATTCGCCAACTGGAAGAAGCGCTGGGCACGACGCTATTCGAGCGCATGCCAAGGGGCGTCGAGGTCACCGACGACGCGCGCACGCTGTACCCGCAGGCCCGTCGATTGCTGGCTGAAACGCAGGCGCTGAGCAATCAGTTCCGCCAGCGCAATGACCGGCTAATGCTGGGGATCGGAGTTGAGTGCGACATCGCCGCCAGTCATCTGGAAGCGTTTCTGGAGATGGCCTATCGGGTAGTGCCCAATCTGCAACTGACCCTGCAGGACGGTTGCAGCGGTGATGCGCGGCTGTCGGTGGAAGAAGATTGCTGCGAAGACGAGCTGTTTCTGCCGCTGTGGGAAGAAACGTTCGTCCTGGCGCTGCCTGCCGCCCACGCCCTCGCTGAACGCACTGAGTTGAGCGAGGCCGATCTGCTCGATGTGCAGTGGATTACCTGCCCCTCGCATCCGTCCCACCAGCGCCTGATGGAGTTCTGCACCCGCAGCTCGGTGCCGGTGGCTGCGGTCGCAGGTTCGTTGACCCTGGCGTTGCGCCTGGTCGCGGCCGGTGCGGGGCTGGCGATGCTGCCTGCCTCCATGGTCAACCCGCATCAGGGCGTCATATCACTGCCTGCGCCGATCCCCAACCTCATCCGCCGGGTCGGCCTGTGTTACGCGGCACAAGCCCTCGACACCCCGGCGCTGACGTTGCTGCACGGGCATTTGCAAAGCGCACCTGCCATACCCCGATAGGAACAGCAACCCACTGTGGGAGCGAATTCATTCGCGATGCGTAGGTACATCCGACACACCTCCAGCGAATGTACCGGCCTCTCGCGAATAAATTCGCTCCCACAGGGGTACCAGCAAGTCTGTGCTAACGCACCAAATGCAAAAACTGCATATGCCGCTCGTATTGATCGAGGATGTCGTTGATGACCTGCTCTTTGGTGTAGCCCACCAGGTCGTAATCCTGACTGCCCTCGCTCAGGTGCACCTCCGCGCGGTAATAGCGGCGGTTGTTCAGCTGTTTGGAGCCCATCCCCGCGCGGGCGAACGACGGCGTGAAATACCCGCGCATCGCCACTTGGTAGATGAACGGCCGCTCTTCGCCGTGGCCGATTTCGAGGCTGACCGTGTGGGTGACCGGGTCCGGCTGGGCGATGACGCGCAGGCCTTTCTCGGCAAACACCGCCGTCACCTCTTCGATGGCCGGGCGCACCGTTTGGTCGAGGAAGCGATACACCTCGTCTCTGGAAGGGAAATGCACCGCCTGGCTCAAGCGCTGACGCCAGCCACCACGGCGTGATCCGGACACCGGCGCCAACGAGTACAACTGCGCAATCTGCCGCTGGGACTCCATGTAAAACGCCTTGTGCAGCCCCCACATCATCGTCAGCAGAATCAGCGAGAACGGCAGTGAAGTCAGCACCACCGCCGATTTCAGCGCGTCGATGCTGCCCGAGAACAACAAGCCGCTGGTGATCAGCGCCGTCATCACGCCCCAGAACACCCGCAGCCATTTCGGCCCGTCTTCGTCCGGGCTGCCGCCTTTTGCCGACAATGTGGAGAGCACCACGGTGCCGGAGTCCGCCGAGGTGACGAAGAACACGAAGCTGATGAACACCGTGACCGCGATGACGGTCTTGCTCCACGGGTAGTTTTGCAGCATCAGGTACAGCGCCATGGACGGGTCGTCGATGGCCCCCTGGCCCAGCGCCATCATGCCGTGGTTGAGCAACTGGTCGATGGCGCTGTTGCCGAAGATCGACATCCACGCCAGGGTGAAACCGAGCGGAATCAGCAGTACGCCGAAGACGAACTCGCGAATCGTCCGGCCCCGCGAAATACGTGCAATGAACAAGCCCACGAACGGCGACCAGGCAATCCACCAGGCCCAATAGAACACCGTCCAGTCCCCCAACCAGGCGCTGGGACCGTCATAGGCGTACACATCGAAACTCTTGACCGGCAGCGCCCCGAGGTAGTCGCCGATGTTCTGCACCAGGGTGTTGAGCAGGTGCTGGGTGGGACCTGCGAACAGCACGAACAGCAGCAGCGCGCAGGCCAGCAGCATATTGATGTCGGACATGACGCGCACGCCCTTGTCGACGCCGGCCACCGCCACCAGAATCGCCGCGCCCATCATCAGCGTGATGAGGCCCACCTGAATCCATTGGGTGTGGGGCACGCCGAACAGGTAATCCAGCCCTGAGTTCAGGTGCAGCACACCAAAACCCATGTCGGCGCCCAGGCCGAAGATGGTGGCGATGATGCCGAAACCGTCCACCGCATAACCGATTGGCCCGTTGATGCGCTTGCCGATCAGCGGATACAGCGCCGAACGCAGCGCCAGCGGCAGGTTGTGGCGGTAGGCGAAATACGCCAGCGCCATGCCGACGAACGCAAACACACCCCAGCCGTGCAGGCCCCAGTGCAGAAACAGCAACTGCATGGCCTGGCGCGCCGCCTCGGTAGTGCCGCCTGCGCCTTGTGGCGGCCGTTGCAAGTGGGTCAGCGGCTCCGACACGCAAAAGAAAAACAGCGTGATGCTGATCCCGGCGGCGAACAGCATGCCCGCCCATGACAGGTAGCTGAACTCCGGTTCGTCATGATCGGCACCGAGTTTGATCTTTCCGTAGCCGGAAAACGCCGTGACAATCACGAACAGCAGGTACAGGGTCATGGCCAGCATGTAGTACCAGCCAACGGTATTGGCCGCCCAGTTCTGCGCAGCGAGCAGCCACTGGCCTGAGGCCTCGGGGAAGCTGATGACCACCACCCCGAAGATCAGGATGAAGGACGCAGCGAAGTAGAAAACGGGGGCATTCATGCGGACCGGCGCGCTGTTCTGCGCGCTCGGAACACTCATGCGACCACCGACGTGACGGTGGAAAAAACGTTCATGCAAGGCTGATACGGCAAGGGTAGGCCTCCTGTTGTGAGGGCAGCGAACCACCGGTTTAACTTGATTGAACGTTCAATTAAAACATGAATTGGGGGTTGACGACCAATCGGAGAGACTGGCGGGGACGTAGCCCCGGGATTTACTTCTGCGTCCCGTCATCATGCTGCAGGTTCGCCTGGTTGACGTTACTGCCAGCCGGCACGCCGCGGGTCAGCCAGACGTTACCGCCAATGGTCGAGCCCTGGCCGATGGTAATGCGTCCCAGAATGGTCGCCCCTGCATAGATCACCACGTCATCTTCAACGATCGGATGGCGCGCATGGCCCTTCTGCAACTGGCCGTCTTCATCGGCCGGGAAGCGCTTGGCGCCCAGGGTCACGGCCTGATAGATCCGCACGCGCTCGCCGATGATCGCCGTTTCGCCAATCACGACGCCCGTGCCGTGATCGATAAAGAAGCTCGGGCCGATCTTCGCCCCAGGGTGAATGTCGATGCCGGTGGCCGAGTGCGCCAGCTCCGAGCTGATCCGGGCCAGCAACGGCAGGCCGTTGAGGTACAGGTGATGAGCCAGGCGGTGATGAATGATCGCCAGGATCCCCGGGTAGCACAGCAGCACCTCATCGACACTGCGCGCCGCCGGGTCACCGTGATAGGCGGCGAGCACGTCGGTATCGAGAATCCGGCGGATGCCCGGCAACGCACTGGCAAAATCCTGAATCAGGCGTTCGGCATGCACGTCGGCGCAACTGGCGTCTTCGCCACGCTGACGAGCGACGTAGCGCAGCTCCAGCCGCGCCTGGGCCAGCAGGGAGTTGAGCGCCACGTCCAGGGTGTGGCCCACATAGAAGTCTTCGCTTTCCTCGCGCAGGTCAACCGGCCCCAGACGCATCGGGAAGAGCGCACCACCCAAGGCTTCCAGGATGTCGCGCAGGGCCTCGCGCGAAGGCAGCTCGCGGCCGCCCTTCTCGCCACTGATGCGACCGTTGCGGGTGCGCCAGTCATCACGTGCGGCGCGCAACTCACCAACGATCCGCTGCAATTGCCAATGGCCGGTCACGCCCTGGGCACAGTCTTGCGGGGACAGTTCAGGAATAGTGCTCACGCAGATTTCTCCTCAGTTCGACGGCTCGTCAGGCTGGACATGGCCGAAGGTTGGATCACTCTACGGCAATCATTCAGGGCAAAAAAATAACAATTTTCGTGAGGCCATCGCCCGCAGTTATCAGCAGCCTGCCAGGTTGCCCTGCAGGAAGGGTCTGCCTATAGTCCAGCGACTCACTTGCAAGACGTATCGACATCATCATGATCAAACAACAGCTCGACCGCTTCAATCGCCTGGAACTGCTCGGCGCGCCAACCCCGCTGGAAAAGCTTGAACGCCTGTCAGCCTGGGCCGGCCGCGACATCTATGTGAAGCGCGACGACATCACGCCGCTGGCGATGGGCGGCAACAAGCTGCGCAAGCTCGAATACCTGGCTGCCGATGCGCAGGCGTTGGGCGCTGACACGCTGATTACCGCAGGCGCGATCCAGTCCAACCACGTTCGCCAGACCGCCGCGCTGGCCGCCAAACTGGGCCTGGGCTGCGTCGCGCTGCTGGAAAACCCGATCGCCACCGAAGACAGCAACTACCTGAGCAACGGCAATCGCCTGCTGCTGGACCTGTTCGACGCCAAGGTCGAGCTGGTGGAAAGCCTGGACAACGCCGACGAACTGCTTCAGGCGCTCGCCGCCCGCTTGCAGGCCAGCGGCAAGAAGCCGTATCTGGTGCCCATCGGTGGCTCCAACGCGCTGGGGGCCTTGGGTTATGTCCGTGCAGGCTTTGAGCTGGCCGAGCAGATCAAGGCCACAGGCGTTGATTTCGCTGCCGTGGTGCTCGCCTCCGGCAGCGCAGGCACCCACAGTGGTCTGGCGCTGGCGCTGGCCGAAGCCTTGCCGCAGTTGCCGGTGATCGGCGTGACGGTCTCGCGCCCGGAAGAAACCCAGGCACCCAAGGTTCACGGCCTGGCCGAACGCACCGTGGAACTGCTGGGCGTATCGATGCCCGAAGCGTTCAAGGTGCAACTGTGGGACGAGTACTACGGCCCGCGTTACGGCGAGCCCAACGCTGGCACGCTGGCGGCGATCAAGCTGCTGGCAAGCCAGGAAGGCCTGTTGCTCGACCCGGTGTACACCGGCAAGGCCATGGCCGGGCTGCTGGACGGCATCGGTCGCCATCGTCTGGACGACGGCCCGGTCATCTTCCTGCACACCGGCGGCGCGCCCGCGCTGTTCGCGTACCCGGATGTGTTTTCGGGTTGACAGCCCGATAAACCTATCCGTAGCAGTCCGGCTTGCCGGCGTCAGCGATGATCAGTACGCCGTCGCCGGCAAGCCGGACTGCTACGGATTCGCGGGGCAGCAGGTGCATATTCGAAAACAAGATAAGAGATTCATTTTTAATTATTTTTAATCCTAAACAACGCCTCATATGATTCACATCAGCACCCGCGCAAAGCACTAAAAAAGCTGGATAAAGACGCGGTGCCACAGTAGTTTCGTCAGGTCTGACGCTAACCTGACATACCAATTAAAAACAGGGGACTCACATGAACATGTCTGCTATCCGTCGTACCTTCCTGCTATCGGCCCTGGGTCTGGTGCTGGGCTCCGGCCTGGTGACTCAGGCCGTCGCTGGCGATCAGCTGGATACCATCAAAAAGAACGGCACCCTCAACGTCGGTCTGGAAGGCACTTACCCGCCATTCAGCTTCGTGGGTGAAGACGGCAAGCTGACCGGTTTCGAGGTCGAGTTCTCTGAAGCCCTGGCCAAGGAGCTGGGCGTCAAGGTCAAGCTGACCGCTACCCCATGGGCTGGCATTCTGGCCGCGCTGGAATCCAAGCGTCTGGACGTTGTGATCAACCAGGTGACCATCTCCGACGAGCGCAAGAAGAAGTACGACTTCTCTGAGCCCTACACCGTCTCGGGTATCCAGGCGCTGGTGCAGGCCAAGGACGCTGGCGTGATCAAGACCGCCGCTGATCTCAAAGGCAAGAAAGTCGGTGTGGGCCTTGGCACCAACTACGAAGAATGGCTGAAAACCAACGTGCCTGATGCCATCGTCAAGACCTACGACGATGATCCGACCAAGTATCAGGACCTGCGCGTAGGCCGTATCGACGCCATTCTGGTCGACCGTCTGGCGGCACTGGAACTGGTTGCCAAGACCAAGGACAAACTGGCCGTTTCCGGCGAAGCGTTCTCCCGTCAGGAAGCCGGTATCGCACTGCGTAAAGGCGAGCCTGAGCTGCTGGCCGCGATCAACAAGGCCATCGACAAACTGCGCGCTGACGGCACCCTCGCCAAGCTGTCCGACAAGTACTTCAAGGCTGACGTGACCAAATGATTCCAGAGAGCATTCAGCTCGCGCTGGACTCCGCGCCCTTTCTGCTCAAGGGCGCGTACTACACGGTGGGTCTGAGTCTGGGTTCGATGTTTTTCGGATTGGTGCTGGGCTTCGGCCTGGCACTGATGCGCTTGTCGAAAATCTGGATCATCAGCGCCATCGCCCGGGTCTACGTGTCGTTCTTTCGCGGCACGCCCCTGTTGGTTCAGCTCTTCATGATTTATTACGGTCTGCCGGATCTGGGCATCGAACTCGATGCGATCACGGCAGCCCTGATCGGCTTGTCGCTGAACATGGCAGCCTACGCCTGCGAAATTCTGCGTGCGGCCATCGGCGCCGTGGACCGAGGTCAGTGGGAAGCTGCGGCGAGTATCGGCATGACCCGCGCCCAGGCCATGCGCCGGGCGATCCTGCCGCAAGCCGCGCGTACCGCCCTGCCGCCTCTGGGCAACAGCTTCATTTCGCTGGTCAAGGACACGGCCATGGCCGCCACCATTCAGGTACCGGAAGTGTTCCGTCAGGCCCAGCTGATTTCCTCGCGCACGCTGGAAGTCTTCACCATGTACTTCACCGTCGCGGTGATCTACTGGGTGCTGTGCACGGTGCTGGCGCATTTCCAGAACCGCCTGGAAGCGCGGGCCAACCGCCACGATGTGGAGTCCTGAGGCATGATTACCGTTGAAAAACTGACCAAGGAATTCAAGGGCAATCAGGTCCTCAAGGGCATTGATCTGAAGGTCGAGCCAGGCGAGGTGGTCGCCATCATCGGCCCCAGCGGCTCGGGCAAAACCACCCTGCTGCGCTGCCTGAACCTGCTCGAAGAACCCAGCAGCGGCACCATCACTGTTGGCGATATCAGAATCGACGGCAGTAAACCACTGAGCCAGCAAACGGCGCTGATCCGCCGGTTGCGCCAGCACGTGGGCTTCGTGTTCCAGAACTTCAACCTGTTCCCCCATCGCACCGCGCTGGAAAACGTCATCGAAGGCCCGACCGTGGTCAAGAAGGTGCCGCGTGAACAGGCCATCGAACTGGGGCGCAAACTGCTGGCCAAGGTCGGCCTGGCAGGCAAGGAAGACGCCTACCCAAGGCGCTTGTCCGGCGGCCAGCAACAGCGCGTGGCGATTGCCCGTGCGCTGGCGATGGAGCCTGAAGTGATTCTCTTCGACGAACCCACCTCCGCTCTCGATCCGGAGCTGGTGGGCGAGGTGCTCAGCGCCATACGCGCCCTGGCCGAGGAAAACCGCACGATGGTCATCGTCACCCACGAGATGAAGTTCGCTCGGGACGTGGCCAACCGCGTGGTGTTCATCGACAAGGGCGTGATCGTCGAACAGGGCGACGCGAAGGAGCTGTTCGCCAACCCCAAAGAGGAACGTACCCGGCAGTTTCTGGAACGCAGCAGAAACTAGTCCTACACCTCTGCTACTTGAAACGGCGCCCTCGAGCGCCGTTTTCTTTTTTCTAACATTTGGCAAACACCGAACAGGTCAGTTTTTCTGGTCGATGGACGCCCGTGGCTGCCTCTCTTATCAGCTTTTTCTATCAAAGCCGCTAAACCCCGCCTCTTACCCTCTGCATGACAATTGAATCTCTACGCTCCGACAAATAACCGGTTTACAGCGCTCTACGTCCACTTCGTGCCGTATCAGATAACTGACAGCTGCAAGTAGGACACCAAGGCGCATGTCAGCACTCTTAACAGCGATAACAGTGTAGGAACATTCTGTTTCACTCACTAACAAGGCCTCATATCTTTTTGATTGTTGACTTATATGGTGCAACACAATTAGCTCAAGAACAGCCCCGAAAATAATCCCGAGAAAATAGCAATCCTGAATTCTTCACCGTTTGTAATGTTTGCCTTCGCTACACATCAAGCATGTACTAGCGGCGCCGATGACAAGTTTCACTTGCGACGAACAACATCGGTAAACGCTTCATCTGTCGTTTAATCCCAATGAGTATTCGAACATGATCAAGACCCCTGTCAGCCACACGCCCCTCCAGCTCCTGGCGCCTTGTCTGCCGCAGTCGAACAAGCACGGTATCGGTGCCCTGGCGGCCGCGAACCTGGTGGTTCACATCCCTGCCTACAGCGAAATGGAATGCGCAGACCTCATCGAACTGTTCTGGGGAGACTGTTACGTCGCATCAAAACTGTTATCCGAGTCCGACATAGGAAATACATGCGTCCTACATGTTCCGGAAAGTTTTCTACAAAGTGGAAAGGTGAAGACTTACTACAAAGTAACCAAGATCGGCAGCGAACCCGTGCAATCACCGGCGTGCAAACTTTGGGTCAAACTGGAGATGCCTGGCGGTCATTTGGTGAGTGCCGACGGGGAGGAAAATCAGGGATTGGCACCCGTGACATTTGCAAGCGCGGTGATGCGTGATGGCCTGAGTACACAGCAACTCGAACGCGGCGTCGACATCACCATCGCCGGTTATCCCAACATGCAGGCTTACGACGAAATCACATTGCGCTGGGGGGATATCCGGATGGACCTGCCGGTACTCACCGAGCATCAGGTCGGCAAGGCTATCGACGTCCACATCCCGGCTGAACTGATACGGGAAGCCGGGGAAGACCTGCATCAGGAGGTGACCTATTGCGTTATCGACCGGGTCGGCAACAACTCGCGCTGGGCTCCGGCCAGGTCGATCCGGGTGGGTGTCGATGGCACCCGGGATGACGATGCATAACTGGGCGGAAAGCGTCGATGCTCCCTTCTATGGTTATTCCGAAATGTTAGTTCTTTAATTTTTTATAAGCGATTAGGGTATATGCACCGGACCACCGGCCCCCATTCAGTTTTCCTGCCGCTCAAGCGGTATCGAATTGAGGTTCCAATGGTCACGTACAACCACCAAAGTGCCCGCGCTCAGGGGGCTACCCGCCCATGAGCAAGAAAAAAATCCTGCTCAATGCGTTCAACATGAACTGCATCGGCCATATCAACCACGGGTTCTGGACCCATCCACGGGACACCTCGACCCAGTACAAGACGCTCGACTACTGGACGAATCTTGCACAACTGCTTGAGCGCGGACTCTTCGACGGCCTATTCATCGCGGACATCGTCGGCGTCTACGACGTCTACCAGAAATCCATCGACGTGCCGTTGAAAGAGTCGATCCAGCTACCCGTCAACGATCCGCTGCTGCTGGTCTCGGCCATGGCAGCGGTCACCAGGCACCTGGGGTTCGGCCTGACCGCCAACCTCACCTACGAAGCGCCCTATCTGTTCGCCCGGCGCATGTCGACGCTCGATCATCTGACGCGCGGGCGGGTGGGCTGGAACATCGTCACCGGCTACCTGGACAGCGCCGCCAAGGCCATGGGCCTGACGGAGCAGATCGAGCACGACCGCCGCTACGACCAGGCCGACGAGTACCTCGAAGTGCTCTACAAGCTATGGGAAGGCAGCTGGGAAGATGACGCAGTCATCGAAGATCGTGCGAAGCGTGTCTATGCGCAGCCGGAGAAAGTGCACTACGTGCGTCACAGCGGCGAGTTCTATCAGGTCGAGGGCTATCACCTGTGCGAGCCTTCGCCACAACGCACCCCCGTGCTGTTTCAGGCAGGCAGCTCGGAGCGGGGCCTGGCGTTCGCCGGCAACAACGCCGAGTGCGTGTTCATCAGCGGGCAGAACAAGGCCGCGACCCGCGAACAGGTCGACAAGGTGCGCGCCAGCGCCGTGGCTGCCGGCCGCAACCCCGCCGACATCAAGGTGTTCATGGGGCTGAATGTCATCGTCGGCGCCACCGAAGAGGCGGCTCGAGCCAAGCACGCCCAATACCTGGGATACGCCAGCGCCGAGGCAGGGCTGGCGCATTTTTCGGCATCCACCGCCATCGACTTTTCAGAATACCAACTCGACGAGCCGATCCAGCACGTCAAGAGCAACGCCATTCAATCGGCGACGAAGATCCTCAAGAACAACGACTGGACCCGCCGCAAACTGCTGGACCAGCACGCCTTGGGCGGGCGCTACATCACGCTGATTGGCTCGCCGCAGCAGGTGGCCGACGAGTTGGAGTCGTGGATTGCCGAGACCGGCCTTGATGGCTTCAACCTGACCCGCATCGTCACCCCGGAAAGCTATGAGGATTTCATCGACCTGGTGATCCCCGAGCTGCAAAGGCGGGGTTCGTACAAGACGGCCTACGAAGACGGCACCTTGCGCCAGAAGCTGTTCAGCGAAGGTGACGGGCGTTTGCCGCAGCGGCATGCCGGGGCCCAATTCAGAACGCGCTCCTCAAAAACATCTTCAGACTGAACAATCGGACGACAACATGACAAAAACCCTCCTCACCCTCGCCCTCTCTCTGGGCCTGTTCACCGGCATCACCCATGCCGCCGAGCAACCCTTGAAGGTCGGCACTACCGCCGCTTTCGCCATCCCGCTGGAAGCCGCCGTGGCCGAGGCCGACAAGCAGGGCCTGAAAGTCGAGCTGGTGGAGTTCACCGACTGGATCGCGCCAAACGTCAGCCTCAACGCCGGCGACATCGACGTGAACTACTTCCAGCACATCCCTTTCCTGGAAAACGCCAAGGCTGCCTCCGGCTTCGACCTGGTGCCTTTCGCCCCCGGGATCATCAACAACGTGGGCCTGTATTCGAAGAAGTACAAAAGCTTCGATGAACTGCCCACGGGCGCCAGTGTGGCCATCGCCAATGACCCGATCAACAGCGGGCGCGGCCTGCAACTGCTGGCCAAGGCCGGGCTGATTACCCTCAAGCCGGGCGTGGGCTACAAGGCCACCGAAGACGACATCACGGCCAACCCCAAGAAGCTCAAGATCATTCAGGTCGAGGCGGTGCAACTGGTGCGCGCCTATGACGACGCCGACCTGGTGCAGGGCTACCCGGCCTACATTCGCCTGGCGAAGACCTTCGACGCAGGCTCGGCGATCCTCTTCGATGGCCTCGATCACCCTGAGTACGTCATCCAGTTCGTCATCAAGCCGGACCACAAGAACGACCCGCGCCTGGCCAAGTTCATCGACATCTACCAACACTCCCCTGTGGTGCGCGCTTCGCTGGATAAAGTGAATGGCTCGCTGTACCAGGTCGGCTGGAAGAACTGACCATGAACGCCACTGTGCAACGTTCCCTGCCACTGGAAGAGCCTGCGCCGCATTCCGCCGAACAGGCGCACCTGCACCCCGAGAAAGCGCACGCCCACGTGCGCTTCAGCCAACTGGGCAAGGTCTATGAAGGCCGGCAAGGCCCGGTCGCGGCCCTGCAAGGCATCGATCTGGACATCCAGCGTGGCGAAGTTTTCGGCATCATCGGACGCAGCGGCGCGGGTAAATCATCGCTGATTCGCACCATCAACCGGCTGGAGCAACCGAGCAGCGGGCGGGTGTTGATCGACCAGATCGACATCGCCGCCTACAACGAAGACAAGCTGGTGGAGCTGCGCCGACGGATCGGCATGATCTTCCAGCACTTCAACCTGATGTCGGCGAAAACCGTGTGGAAGAACGTCGAGCTGCCGCTGAAGGTAGCGGGCGTTCCCAAGGCGCAACGCCAGCGCAAGGTCGCTGAGCTGCTGGAGCTGGTGGGCCTGCAGGACAAGCACAATGCCTACCCGGCGCAGTTGTCGGGCGGCCAGAAACAGCGCGTCGGCATCGCCCGTGCCCTGGTGCACGACCCGGCGATTCTGCTGTGCGACGAAGCGACCTCAGCCCTGGACCCGGAAACCACGCAATCGATTCTCGGCCTGCTGCGCGAGATCAATCAGCGCCTGGGCCTGACGATCATCCTCATCACCCACGAAATGGCCGTGATCCGGGAAATCTGCGACCGCGTGGTGGTGCTCGAACAAGGCCGGATCGTCGAGCAAGGCCCGGTGTGGCAAGTGTTCGGCGACCCTCGCCACGAAGTCAGCAAGACCCTGCTCGCGCCGCTGCAACATGCGCTCCCGGATGACGTGCAGGCTCGCTTGCAACCCCAACCGTCGGCCAGCCATGCCAGCGTTGTACTGGACCTGCAATTCACCGGCGGCCATGGCAGTGAGCCAGACCTGTCAGCACTGTTTAATGCCTTCGGCGGGCGGGTCAGCCTGTTACACGGCGGCGTTGAACGGATTCAAGGGCGAGCATTGGGTCACCTTTTGCTCGCCGTCGCTCACTCGCCACTGTCGGTGGACGAACTGCTCATCCGCGCCCGCAAACAGGCGCAACACGCGAAGGTACTGGGTTATGTGGCTTGATCGTTTGTGGCAAGGCGTCATCGACACCTTCCTGATGGTGGGCGTGTCGTCGTTGATCGCACTGATTCTGGGGATTCCACTGGCGGTGATCCTGGTCACCAGCGGCAAGGGCGGAATCTTCGAAGCGCCGAACGTCAACCGCGTGCTCGGCGCCTTCGTGAACATCTTTCGCTCGGTGCCCTTCCTGATCCTGATGGTCGCGCTGATTCCCTTCACCCGGCTGATCGTCGGCACCACCTATGGCGTGTGGGCCGCCGTCGTGCCGCTGACCATCGCCGCCACGCCGTTCTTCGCCCGCATCGCCGAAGTCAGCCTGCGCGAAGTCGACCACGGCCTGATCGAAGCCGCCCAGGCCATGGGCTGCCGCCGCTGGCACATCGTCTGGCACGTCCTGCTGCCCGAAGCCCTGCCCGGCATCGTCGGCGGCTTCACCATCACCCTGGTGACCATGATTAATTCATCGGCCATGGCCGGCGCCATCGGCGCAGGCGGCCTGGGCGACATCGCCTATCGCTACGGTTATCAGCGATTCGATACCCAGGTGATGCTGACCGTGATTGTGTTGCTGGTGATTCTGGTCGCCGTGATTCAACTGGGCGGGGATCGGCTGGCGTTGCGGTTGAACAAGCGCTGACATGTAGGACGAATCTCTTGCAATGGTAAGAACTCTCCTTTTCGTTCGGTGACGGAAAATCGCGAGAGCTAAATCAGCTAACCTGCGGCCGACTTTATGACGGCTCGGAGGCCAGCAAATGGAAGAGAAGGATCTATCAGAAGCAGTTTTCGCCGAGTTCCACCGACTAAAAGCTGAGGGTGTCGATCTCGGATCTTCAAGCATGGTCACGTTCAATTTTCGAAGCTCTATGATGACCTCATGCCCTGCCACATTGATACTCCCGTCTCAATCCTGGGCCAACGGAGTTGCCGCACAAGAGGTCATCCAAGGCACTCGTTCCAACTTTTTAGCGCCGGAAACCACTGTTGAAACGCTCTGGAATTGCACAAAAGAGCACTATGGTCTGACTATCGCAACCGTCGTCACCGCCACAGCAGGAATCCCGATCAGCAAAACTGCGGTAGGAACATGGGTTCACGCGGGGTCAAGCAGGACGACCAACCTGGCGAGCCTGATCGGTATGCGATTTTTTCCAAGAACACTCATCAGACAGCCCCATGTCGCCAAAATGGCGAAAGCAACATTTGGTACGGTCAGAGTGTTTGGCGTAATCGGGCGGGGCATCCCTTTCGTGGCTGCCGGTCTGGCGATCTTTGATCTGGTGAGCATTGGACTGTGCGCATATGAAGCCAAAAACAGACGCTGAGGCAGTGCGAGAAGCACTGACCGCCGAGGTCATCGAGCTCTTCGTCTCGATCATCGGATTTATTCCTCGCCACTCTGTATCTGCGAAATCCAACTTCATACGGGACTTTGACATCATTGATGCCGATCTCACCTGCTTCATGATGCAGGTCAAATGGCAATACAAGTTGCGCCCGATACCCGCCGACTGGGCACGGGTTGAAACCATTGAGGGGGTCGTTGAGCTGATCCTGGCCCAACGCTGAATCAATGGACAGCAGGGGTTGACAGGACTTGGCTGAACAAGCGCTGACCTCGTAGCAGCACGGCTTGCCGGCGGGGCGGTGTGTCGGTCGGAATTTCTTTATCTGACACACCGCTCCCGCCGGCAAGCCGTGCTGCTACAGGGCAGGTTGCGGGAAGCGAGGGTCGGGGTATATTGGCCGCTTCCCCGCTCAGAATGTGCACCGATGAAACTCGATCCGCAGGACCTCGCCCAGATCACCGCCGTGACCCTTGGCAACTACAACGACGTTGCAGAGGATTTTCGCGAGGGTACGCGCGAGCACGATGTCAGCCAGAACATCGACGCGTTGTTACGCAATATTCAGGGCCAGGGGCCGTTTCAGATTCTGGATTTCGGCTGCGGACCAGGGCGGGACCTGCGCACTTTTACCGCCATGGGCCATGTCGCGGTCGGTCTGGATGGTTCTGAGCGCTTTGCCGAGATGGCTCGGTCCGACAGTGGTTGCGAGGTTTTTCATCAGAACTTTCTGGAGCTGGACCTGCCTGAGCAGCGCTTTGACGGGATTTTCGCCAATGCCTCGCTGTTTCACGTTCCCCGGCAGGAGTTGCCTCGGGTGCTGAAAGAATTGCGAGCAGCGCTCAAACCCGGTGGCGTGCTGTTCAGTTCAAACCCACGGGGGAGCAATCAGGAAGGCTGGAAGGGCGAGCGCTATGGCTCGTTCCATGATCTGGCGTCCTGGAGCGGGTTACTGACTGAGGCGGGGTTTGTCGAGGTCGAGCATTATTACCGTCCGGCGGGATTGCCGCGAGAGCAGCAGCCGTGGCTGGCGAGTGTCTGGCGCAGGGTTTGAGACACCCGCATCCTCGCTTCGTAGCAGTCCGGCTTGCCGGCGACGGCGTAGTCGGGATCGCTGACGCCGGCAAGCCGGACTGCCACGGGGGTAATGACCTGAGGATCATTCCACTGCTGGATGTGCCCCTTCGTCGCTCTGTTCCTCCTTGCGCCGCTGTTTCTCGGCTTCGGCGTCCTCGCGCTGTTCTTTCGTTGGCTCCTTGATCTTGTACCAGGCCACATAGAGCGCCGGCAAAAACAGCAAGGTCAGCAGCGTGGCGATGATGATCCCGCCGATCATCGCGTAGGCCATCGGGCCCCAGAACACTTCGCGGGCGATGGGGATCATGCCCAGGCTCGCCGCCGCAGCGGTCAGCAGGATCGGCCTGCGGCGATGCTTGGTGGCTTCGGCCACGGCGTCCCACGGCAGGTAGCCTGCGTGCTCGTACTCTTCGATCTGGGTCACCAGAATCACCGAGTTGCGGATGATGATGCCGATCAGCGCGAGGATCCCCAGGATCGCCACAAAGCCCATCGGTGTGCCCGTCGGCACCAGCGCCAGCACCACGCCGATCAGGCCCAGCGGCGCGACGCTGGCCACCAGGAACATCTTCTGCACGCTGTGCAGTTGGATCATCAGGAAGGTCGCCATCAAAAAGATCATCAACGGCACCACCTTGGCAATCGGCCCCTGGGCCTTGCCGCTCTCCTCCACGGTGCCGCCCGTGGCGATCTTGTAGCCCACCGGCAAGTCGGCTGCGAACTTGTCGATCTCGGGCTTGAGCTGCTTGACCAGATCGGTGGGCTGGATCTCGTCGCGCACCGCCGCCTTGAGGGTAATGGTCGGTTTGCGGTCCCGCCGCCAGACCAGCGGCTGCTCCAGTTCGTACCGCACATTGGCGAACGCCAGCAACGGAATCGAGGTGCCGCCCTGGGTGACGATCTGCAGGTTCTGCAGGGTTTCCGGCGAGCCGCGCTCCGAATCCACCGCGCGTCCCACCACGTTGATGAGATAGATGTCGTCGCGCACCTGGGTCACGTTGGCGCCCACGACGATGGTGTTCATCAGTTGCGCCACGTCTTCGGACGACAGCCCCAACTGGCGCGCCTTGTCCTGATTGATATCGATGCGCAGCACTTTGCCCGGCTCGTTCCAGTCGTAGATCATCTCGCCGATGTGCTGGTTCTTGTCCAGCAGGGTCGCCAGGTCAATGGCGTGCTGGCGCACCTGATCGATGTTGTCGCCACTGACCCGGTACTGAATCGGACGCCCCACCGGCGGGCCCATCTCCAGCGGCTGCACGTAGGTGCCGATGCCGACGAAGTCTTCGCGCAGGCGCTTTTTCAACCGTTCCATCAGCACGCCGCGCTCTTCCAGGCCCTTGCTGACGATCACCAGTTGCGCGTAGTACGGGTTTTCCAGCTGCTGGTCCAGCGGCAGGTAGAAACGCACCGCGCCCTGGCCGATGTAGGTGCTCCAGCGCACGATGTCCGGATCGTCCTTGATGATCGCTTCGAGCTTGTCGACCGCCTTGCGCGTCTCGTTGATCGACACGTTCTGCGGCAGGTTGAGGTCCAGCAGGATTTCCGGGCGGTCCGATGACGGGAAGAACTGGTTCTGCACGAAGCGCATGCAGAACAGCGCGGTGGCGAACAGCGCGATGGTGATGATGATCGCCAGCCAGCGATTGCGCATGGCCCAGAACATCGAAGCGTTGAAGCCGCGGGCGATGCGTCCTGGTGGTTTCTCGTCATGCTTCTTGAGCTTGTCGCTGAGAATGTGAACCCCGATCACCGGCGCGAACAGCACCGCGACCACCCACGACACCAGCATCGCCACGGCAATCACCGCGAACAGGGTGAAGGTGTACTCGCCCGCCGAACTGGCGTTCAGGCCGATGGGCACGAACCCCGCCACGGTCACCAGGGTCCCGGTCAGCATAGGGAACGCCGTGGAGGTGTAGGCGAAGGTCGCGGCCTGTTCCTTGGAATCCCCAAGCTCCAGGCGCGTGACCATCATCTCCACGGTAATCATCGCGTCGTCCACCAACAGGCCCAGCGCGATGATCAGCGCGCCGAGGGAGATACGCTGCATGGTGATGCCGCTGTATTCCATGAACACGAAAACCATCGCCAGCACCAGCGGGATCGAGCACGCGACCACCAACCCTGCACGTACGCCGAGGCTGATGAAGCTGACCACCAAGACGATGATGACCGCCTCGAACAGCGCGCTGGTAAAGCCGCCCACGGCCTTCTCGACCACTTGCGCCTGATCGGACACGACGTGCACACCCACGCCGATCGGCAGGTCGGCGGTGGCCTGATCCATGCGGGCGTGCAGGTCCTTGCCGAACTCCTGGACGTTGCCGCCCTTCTTCATCGCGATGGCCAGGCCAATGGCAGGCTTGCCATCGAAGCGGAACAGCGGCTTGGCTGGATCAACATAGCCACGGCTGATTTCAGCAACGTCGCTGAGTCGATAGAAACGGTCATTGAGCCGCAGGTTCACGTTCTCGAGGTCTTTCTCCGACTCGAATTGCCCGGAGGTGCGCACGGAAATCCGCTCGGGCCCCGCTTCGATCACCCCCGCAGGCGTCACGGCGTTCTGCGCTTGCAGGCTTTGCACGACCTGCCGCTGATCGAGCCCCAGCGCTGCCAGTTTGCGGGTGGAGAAATTCAGGTAAATCACTTCGTCCTGCTGGCCGATCATCTGGATCTTGCCCAGCCCCGGCACATCGCGGATCTGCACCCGCACCTGTTCCACGTAATCGCGCAGTTGGCGCAAAGTCAGGCCGTCGGAGGTGAAGGCGTAGATGGAGCCGAACACGTCACCGAACTCGTCGTTGAACGCCGGGCCCTGAATGCCTTGGGGGAAGGTCCCGCGAATGTCGTCGATCTTCTTGCGCACCTGGTACCAGATTTCAGGAATCGCGGCGGCGCTGGTGGTGTCGCGCAGGTAAACGTAGACCGTCGATTCTCCGGGCCGGGTGTAGCTTTTCACGTAGTCGAGGGAATCCAGCTCTTCGAGCTTCTTCTCGATGCGGTCGGTAACCTGTTCGAGGGTTTCGTCCACCGTCGCGCCGGGCCAGCGGGTCTGGATGACCATGGTCTTGATGGTGAACGAAGGGTCTTCTTCGCGCCCCAGGTTCATGTAGGAAAACACGCCCATCAGCAGGCCGACGAACATCAGGTACCAGACGAAGGACTGATGCTTGATCGCCCATTCGGAGAGGTTGAAGTTCCCTTTCATCGTGGGCTGTCCTTATCGACTTTGACTTTCTGGCCGGGCTTGAGGCTGTTGACCCCGGCCGTGACCACGCGCTCGCCGCCCTTGACCCCACCGGCCAGCACCACGGTGTTGCCATCACGGCTGACGACGTTTACCGGATGCGGGGAAACGGTCTGACTCTGCATGTCGACGATCCACACCTGGGTCTTGCCATCGGCTTCTTGCAGCACGTTGGCGGGCAGTTCGATGCGCGGTTCGATGGCCGAACTCAGGGTGACGCTGATCGCCGTGCCCAGTCGAAACGCTGTGGGCGTATCCGCCAGGGTCAGGCGAGCGCGACGGGTGCGGGTCGAGCTTTCGGCCTGAGGCTCTAGTTCGCGAAGGGTCGCTGTGGTGTTGATGTCCGGTTCCAGCTGACTGGCGACCTTGAACACAACATCCTGTGGCAACTGTTCGGCCAGCGGCGCGGGCAGGTCGATCACCGCTTCCTTGATATCGGGCCGGGCCAGGGTCACCACCTGTTCTCCGGCGCTGACCACTTGCCCGGCCTCGGCTTTCCATTGGGTCACGACGGCGGCGTGGTCGGTTCGCAATTCGCTGTAGCTCAATTGATCCTGCGCCTGCTGCACCGAGGCCTTGGCCTGATCGAAAGACGACTGGGTGGTTTTCAGATCGGTCACCGCGATGTCCAGCGCCGCCTGGGCGCCGACGCCACGGTCGAACAGCTCCTGCTGGCGACGGGCATTGGCCTGGGCATTGATGTACTGCGCCTGAACCCTGGCCAGGTCGCCCTGACTGGCGCGCACCTGGTTCTGCAAATCCGTGGGGTCGAGGGTGGCCAGCAACTGGCCTTTTTCCACCTCGCTGCCGACATCGACGCTGCGCGACGCGATGCGCCCCGAGACCCGAAAACCCAAGGTGCTTTCATAGCGAGCCGCGATGTTGCCGGCGAAGCGACCCAGGCTTTCTTCGGCCTGAGGCTTGACCTCCACAAACAGCACCGGGCGAACCGGCTCCGGCGCAGGCTCCTCTTTGCTACAGGCTGCCAACAACAGCGCGCTCATCATCACCACCGGCAGGCGCTTCATTGCGTTGCCCCCGTCGGTTGTTTGTAGACCTGGGCAAGTTCCACCTGCATGTCCGGGTGCAGCAACTGATTGCCCGCAATTACCACCTTTTCACCATTTTTCAGGCCATCGACGATGATGACTTTACCGGTGAGATAACGGCCCACCTTGACGCCGCGCAAGCTGGCCTTGTTCTGGTCATCGACCACCCACACCGCCGGCTGGCCGAGCTGATCGCCCAGGCCTTTGGTCAGCGCCGACCACGGCAATTCGACACTTTGCCGGGCAGGTACCGTCAGCGCGGCGCTGACCACTGAACCCAGGTCCATGCCCTCAGGCAGCGAACTGAGGGCGATCTTCACCTGCAGCGTGCCGGTCTGCGCGGACACCGCCGGGGTGACTTCGCGCACCTTGCCGCTGGCTTTGATTTTCGGGTTGTCGAGCAGCGTGACTTCCACCGGCTGATCGGTGGGCGGCTGGACGAACAGCGATTCGTAGACGTTGAATACCGCGTCACGTTCGCCATCGCGGGCCTGGCTGAAAATCGGCATCGTCGCCTGCACCACCTGGCCGACTTCCGCCTGACGCGCAGTGATGATCCCCGGCGCATCGGCGATCAGCGCGGTGTAACCCAGTTGCTCGCGGGCATTGGCCAGTTGCGCCTGGGCGGCCTTGAGCGCGCTCTGGCTGCTGCGCAGTTGCGCCTGAGCGGAGTCATATTCGCTTTTGCTGGTGTAACCCTTGGGCAGGAGTTTCTGCTGCCGCACGAAGGCTGCGGCGGTCTGTTTGACTCGCGCCTGTTCGGCCGCTTCGGCAGCCACGGCCGAGTCGACGCTGGTCTGCAAATCCTTGGGATCGAGCCTGGCCAGCACTTGCTTGGCCGTGATGCGATCGCCCACATCAACCGATCGCTGAATGATCTTGCCGCCCACTCGGAACGAAAGCTGGGTCTGCACCCGCGCCTGAATATCACCAGTGAGGGTCACGGCGGCGGCGAATTCGGCGGTTTTGACTTCCTGGATCTGCACCCGCGGGCGCACCGGTTCGCTGGGCTTCTTGTCGCCACACCCGGCCACCAGCGCCAGGCACAGGCCCAGCGCCAGAATGGGCAGTCTGAATCCACGGTTCGAAGGTTGGGCGGGCATGCAAGCTCCTTTGCGGCGAGTCCGTTGTCCACAACGTATCCAGAAAGACTGGCGCGACGTGACCATGCGACTCTGAGCGTAGATCAGGGTTCCATACACCGCTAAACTGCGCCGAACCTGTTTCGCCAACCGCTTCCGCGCACAGCCAGGATCGCCCGATGCTCACCACCCTCGCCGTCGCCAACTACCGCTCTATCAACGCGCTGGTGGTGCCCCTCGGGCGGCTGAACCTCGTCACCGGTCCTAACGGCAGCGGCAAGTCCAACCTCTACCGGGCGCTGCGCCTGCTGGCTGAAACCGCTCAGGGCGGGGTGATCGGCGCCCTAGCCCGGGAAGGCGGTTTGAAATCGACCTTCTGGGCCGGCCCGGAAAGCATCAGCCGTCGCATGCGTAACGGTGAGGTCGAGGTTCAGGGCGGGCCGCGCAAAGATGTGGTGCGTTTGCGCCTGGGGTTTTCTGCTGAGGATTTCAGCTACGCGATTTCGCTGGGCTTACCGCCGCCGTCCAATGCGCCGACCGCCTTCGCGCTGGATCCCGAGATCAAGCGCGAATGCATCTGGGCCGGGGCGCTGTATCGACCCGCCAGTCTGTTGGTGGATCGCGCCGGGCCCATGATCCGCGCCAGAGAGGGCCGCGATTGGGACGTGCTGGCCCAGCACACGCCGACCTTCGACAGCCTGTTCGATCAGGTCGGCAACATGCGTTCCTCCCCTGAAGTGCTGCAACTGCGCGACAGCATTCGCGGCTGGCGATTTTATGATCACTTTCGCACCGACGCCGACGCCCCCGCTCGCAAGGCGCAACTGGGCACCCGCACGCCGGTGCTGCACCACGACGGTCGCGACCTGGCAGCGGCGCTGCAGACCATTCGCGAGATTGGCGAGCCTGAAACACTGGACGCCGCCATCAGCGACGCCTTTCCCGGCGCACGGGTTGCGATAAACGCTCAGGGCGGTGGTTTGTTTGCGCTGGAGTTTTATCAACAGGGGCTGTTGCGGCCGCTGTCGGCAGCGGAATTATCGGACGGCACCCTGCGCTATCTGCTGCTGATCGCCGCTCTGCTCACTCCTCGCCCGCCGACCATGATGGTGCTCAACGAACCGGAAACCAGTTTGCACCCTGACCTGCTACCCGCGCTGGCGAGGTTGATAATCGGCGTTTCCCACCGTTGTCAGGTATGGGTGGTATCCCACGCCAGCCGCCTGATCGCGGCGCTGGAGCGTGACGAGGAGTGCAATTGCATCGTGCTGGAGAAGGATTTGGGGCAGACGGGAGTGGTCGGTCAGGGGATGCTGGATGAACCGGCGTGGCATTGGCCGGATTGAAGCAAATCGGAACGTCGTGAAGATCCGTAGCAGCACGGCTTGCCGGCGGGGGCGATCTTGCGGGCGCCCCCGCCGGTAAGCCGTGCTGCTACGGGGTCGGAGCCAAACTCGAAATTTAGCTACCAGCACCACCATGGGCTTCTTCGAAGAAGAAATCCTTCCAGCTGTCGGCCTTGTTCTTCAGCACGCCCAGTTCATGCAGCTTCTCGGCGTAGATGAAGGTGCGTTGTGGCACGACGGTGAAGTCGATCTCGGGATCGGAGACGATCTTCTCCACCAGTGGCAATGGCAGCTTGGATTTCTCCACTTCGATGTAGGTCTTGGCCGCTGCGTTCTTGTCGGCCTTGATGATCTTCTCGGCCTCAGCCAGCGCGTCGTAGAACGCCTTGTAGGTCTTGGGGTTTTCGTCGTGGAATTTCTGGGTGGTGTAGAGCACGTTGAACGTCGCCTGGCCGCCCAGCACGTCGTAGGAACTCAGCACTTTATGCACCTTGTCGTTTTCCAGCTCCTGGTACTGGAACGGCGGGCTTGAGAAATGCGCGCTGATTTCCGAGCCACCTGCAATCAGCGCCGAGGTGGCGTCCGGGTGCGGCAGGCTGACAGAGATGTTATCGAATTTCTTGAAGTTGTCGTTACCGAACAGCTTGGCGGTCTCGATCTGCAAGGTTCGCGACTGGAAACCCACACCGGCGGCCGGCACTGCAATGCGGTCCTTGTCGGTGAAGTCGTTGAGGGTCTTCACGTTCGGGTTGTTGCTCAGCAGGTAGTTGGGCATCGAGCCCAGCGAGGCGATGGCCTTCACGTTCTGCTTGCCCTTGGTACGGTCCCAGATGGTCAGCATCGGCGGCACGCCAGCCGACACCACATCCAGCGCGCCCGCCAGCAGCGCTTCGTTCATTGCAGTTGCGCCGGAGATGCTGTTCCAGTCGACCTTGATGTCGATACCCTGCTCCTTGCCGTGCTTCTCGATCAGCTTCTGTTGCTGCACCACGTCGAGAATCAAGTAACCGATACCGAATTGCTGGGCGATGCTGATCTTGCCTTCGGCCTGGGCACCGCTGCTAGACAGCGCGCCCACCAGACCCAGAGTTGCCGCCAGTGCAGTCAGCAGCGGGCGTTTGATTGAATTCCCCATGAAGCCCTCACAAATAAACGAAAATATTGAAGTGGATGACGATTTCGTAGCAGCACGTCAGCGCTGCATGCCCCAGCGCTTGACGGTCAAACGCTCGACGTTACTGAACAACAGGTTTTCCACCAGCAGGCCGATGATGATGACCGCCGCCAGCCCCGCGAATACCTTGTCGGTGTACAGCTCGTTGCGGTTCTGGAAGATGTACCAGCCCAACCCGCCCTTGCCCGACGAGGCGCCAAACACCAGCTCAGCGGCGATCAGCGTGCGCCAGGCGAAGGCCCAGCCGATCTTCAAGCCGGCCAGGATCGACGGCAGCGCGGCAGGAATCAGGATGTGCCAGACGAAGCGAATGCCCTTCAGGCCATAGTTGCGACCGGCCATGCGCTGGGTTTCGGACACGCCGAGAAACCCTGCGTAGGTGTTCAGCGCCAGCGCCCAGAGCACCGAATGCACCAGCACGAAAATCAGGCTGTTCTCGCCCAGGCCGAACCACAGCAGCGACAGCGGCAACAGCGCGATGGCCGGCAGCGGGTTGAGCATCGAGGTCAGCGTGCCCAGCAGGTCGCGGCCCAGTTGGGTCGAAACGGCAAGGGTAGTCATGCCGAAGGCCAGCACGATGCCGATCAGGTAACCCTTGACCAGTACGGTCAGGGAAATCCACACCTTGGCCAGCAGCTCGCCAGTGACGACGCCGTCGATGAAGGCCTTGGCCGTTTGCACAAAGCTGGGCAGCAGCAGGTCATTGCCCTGGATGCGCGCCGCGATTTCCCAGATCAACGCCAGGGCGATCAGGATCACAGTCTTGCGCACCCAACCCTGTTGCCAGATGCGTTGGGCCAGCGGAATCTCACGCGCAAGGTCAGCCTGGGTGAAAGGCTCTAGCGCGATTTCGTATTCCTCGCGAATCGGGGGTGAAAGGCTCATGGTGAAATCTCTTGAATAGATGGACCGGCTGAATGAGCTCCCTGTGGGAGCGAGCTTGCTCGCGAAGAGGCCCGTTCAGACGAATAATCCGTTGCGTCTAGACGAATGCCTTCGCGAGCAAGCTCGCTCCCACAGGGGTTCGGCGACCTGCCAATCAATAGGCGATCCGGATATCCTGAAACCGCAGATCCTGCTCGACCACCGGCGCATCGCCCTCGTCGAACAGCAGGTTGTGGATGCGTTGGGCCGAGCGCTGGAAATCCACGCCGCCCAGGCTTTTCAGGTCGTATTGATGGCTGTTGATCTCTGCCCGCACGCGTCCCGGATGAGGCGACAGCAGCAGGATCCGGTTGCCCACCACCAGCGCTTCCTCGATGGAGTGCGTGACGAACAGCAAGGTAAAACGCACCTCTTCCCACAGCTCCAGCAGCTCTTCCTGCATCTTGCGGCGGGTCAGGGCATCGAGGGCCGCGAACGGCTCGTCCATCAGCAGGATCTTGGGCTGCATCGCCAGCGCACGGGCGATCGCCACGCGGGCCTTCATGCCGCCGGACAAGGTGTGCGGGTACGCATTGGCAAACGCGCTCAGCCCGACCTTCTCCAGATAATGCCGCGCACGCTCTTCGGCCTCGCGGCGCTTGAGGGTGCGCGATGCCAGCAACGGGAACATGACGTTCTCGATCACCGTTTTCCAGGGCGGCAACTGGTCGAACTCCTGGAACACCACGATGCGATCCGGGCCGGGGTCCTTGACCTGCTGGCCAGCGAGGCGAATCTGCCCTTCAACCGGGGCGATGAACCCCGCCACGGCCTTGAGCAGCGTCGACTTGCCGCAACCCGAAGGGCCGAGCAGCACAAAGCGGTCGGCCGGGTCGACTTCAAAACTCACCTGGTGAGTGGCCCGCACCACGCGTTCCGGCGTGCGGTATTCAAGGCTTACGCCCTGGACTTGCAACAGCGCTTCAGCGGTAGGCTGGTTGGCCTGTTGCGCGTTCAAGCGATCGCTAGCCGTGTGGCTTTGCAGAACAGCATTCATGGAGCGGGCTCCCGGATTGGTGCATGAATCAGAACGGAGCATCGCCCTGGATGGTGGTGCGGTGCAGGCGGCGGCGCAGGTGATCCGGCGTGCCGCCAGCCAGGTGGATCAGCGAGCGGTTGTCCCAGAAAACCATGTCGTTTTCCTGCCACTTGTGACGCAGCACGTTTTCCGGACGCACGCTGTGGGCGTAGATCTCGTCCAGGATCGCGCGGCTTTCGTCTTCAGGAAGGCCGACGATATGAGTGGTGAAACCCTCGCTGACGAACAGCGCCTTGCGGCCGTTCTCAGGGTGCGTGCGCACGATCGGATGGCTGACCACAGCGACCTGGGCCAGTTGCTCGGCGCTCAGGGTCGGGCGCCAGTTTTCGGCGTTGCGGCCATCGCGGTAGCGCGAGGTATAGCTGTGCACGGCGCTGCGGCCTTCGACGGCTTTGCGCAGGTGCTCAGGCAGGGTCTCCCAGGCCTGGTGCATGTCGGCGAACAGGGTGTCGCCGCCTTCGCTTGGCAGCTCCTGGGCGTAGAGCATCGAGCCCAGGCTCGGCAGCTCCTTGTAGGACAGGTCCGAGTGCCAGTATTTTCCGGCATCACCCAGACCCACCGGCTGACCGTTCTCGACGATGTTGGAGACGATCAGGATTTCCGGGTGGTTGGCGAGCAGGAACTGCTTGAGCACGTGAATCTGCAGCACGCCGAAACGGCGGCTGAAATCGATCTGCTGTTGCGGGGTGATCTGCTGGTCGCGGAAGACCACGACGTGGTGATCCAGGTGCGCGCGGTGCACACGGGCGAAATCTGCGTCATTGAGCGGACGGGACAGGTCCAGACCGACGATCTCGGCACCCACCTTCTCGGCGAATGGACGTACATCGAACTGCTGATCCGGCGCTTGTGCGGACGTAGAAGCTTGGGAGGCTGCTGGCATGAGTACTCCGACTCCAAAAAGGCATTGGCTTTGAAGCAGAGACTTTATAGATATAAGAAACGATATTTAAATACCGTTGCGGAATATGGTTAGCGCTGAACGTACTAGCGCCACACAAATGCCACCTCTGGTAACCACAGCGTTACCAAATTCTTATCTGGAGGTGCGAACCCAGAGGGCAAGATGAGTGTCTATCCCCGGTCTCGCAGTGAACCACCTGCGATCCGCCAATGTCAGGGATAACAAGAAAGAGGACCGATCATGCCGGTACGTGGAAACGCCAATTCGCTCGACAAAGCTTTTGATGACAACGTCAAGCTCCTCATCGCGCTGCGCCGTGCCTTGGGCACACACGCAAAAACGCCGACGCGGGTACAGGCCGTCGGCGTTGGAAATCTTACGAACTGATCGCTATCAGAACGCTGGCAATACCGCGCCGTCGTACTTCTTGTTGATGAAGTCTTTGACTTGCTGGCTGGTCAGCGCCTTGGACAGCTTGTCGATCGCGTCGGTGTGGGCGTTGTCGGTACGGGTCACCAGGTAGTTCACGTACGGCGAGTCGGCACCTTCCAGAATCAGCGCGTCCTTCTTCGGATTGAGCTTGGCTTCCAGCGCGTAGTTGGTGTTGATCAGGTCCAGGTCAACCTGGTCCAGCGCACGTGGCAGCAGAGCGGATTCCAGCTCGCGGAATTTCAGTTTTTTCGGGTTGGTGGCGATGTCTTTCGGGGTCGCCAGCGCGTTGGTCGGGTCCTTGAGGGTGATCAGACCATTTTTCTGCAGCAGCAGCAGAGCACGACCGGCGTTGCTGCCTTCGTTAGGAATGGCAACGGTTGCGCCTTCAGGCAGCTGGTCGATGGACTTCCACTTCTTGGAGTAGCCACCGAACGGTTCGACGTGAACGCCTACGCCGGTAACCAGGGTCGCGCCTTTACCTTTGTTGAAACCGTCCAGGTAAGGCTTGGTCTGGAAGTAGTTGGCGTCCAGACGTTTCTCGTTCAACTGCACGTTCGGCTGCACGTAGTCAGTGAATACCTTGATCTCCAGATCCACGCCTTCCTTGGCCAGCTCAGGCTTGATCAGGTTCAGGATCTCGGCGTGTGGAACGGCAGTCGCGCCGACCACCAGCTTCTCGGCAGCCTGAGCCGCGTTGACGCCAAACGAGAGGGCAGCCGCCAGTGCGGTGAACAGCAACGTCTTTTTCATGCGAATTCCTTAGGGATGATCCGGTCACCTTGTGGGCAACCCTTATTGAAAGTGCCGCGGGTCAAACCCGGTCAGGGTGGCGGCTGAAGCGGACATTACCGAGATTTTTTATTCCGAGACAATACTTTTTCATCTTGGATATATGCTTTTTAGTTCTCAGAAGGCTTTTGGCCACTAGCGATGTGTCTAAAACGCACTTTTGATAACGCGTACGGCTCTCGTAGCAGTCCGGCTTGCCGGCGTCGGCGGTCTCAAGTCCGCTGACGCCGGCAAGCGGAACGCCGCCCGGCCGTACTGCTACGGACGGTGTGAGCCGCCAAACTGCGGAAGATTTAGATGCTCAGGCAAAATCTCCGCCCCGCTGCTGACCAGCAACGCAAAGTGGATGACGTTCTCCAGCTCCCGGGTATTGCCCGGCCAGTAATGCGCTTCGAGCACGCTTTGCGCAGCCTCGCTAATCAACGGCATCTCGAAATCCAGGCGCTGGCTGTAGATCCCCAGGAAATACTCGGCCAGCGGCAGGATATTGCCCGGCTGTTCACGCAGCGCCGGTAGATCCAGCCGCCCCTCGCTCAGGTAGCGATATAACCGCTCATGAAATTTCCCGGCCGCCACGGCCAGGCTCAAATCGATGCTGGTGGCCGCCACCAGGCGCACGTCCACGGGGCTCGGCTGGGACGCGCCCACGCGGGTGACTTCATGGTTCTCCAGCGCCGCCAGCAGTTTGATCTGAATCGTCAGCGGCAGATCGGCGATTTCATCCAGATACAGCGTGCCGCCCGTGGCCGAACCGAACCAGCCCGCCCGGCTGCTGGCCGAACCGCTGTGGGCGCCTGCCGCATAGCCGAACAGCTCGGCGTCGGCGTAGGTCGGGCTGATCGAGCCGCAATTGACCGACACAAATAGCCCCGAACGGTCGCTGCCGCGATGAATGTGTCGGGCTAGCAGTTCCTTGCCCGTGCCCGGTTCGCCACGAATCAGCACGGGCAGGTCCAGCGGCGCCAGTTGCTCCATTTCTTCGCGCAGGCGGCGTGAGCGTGGGTCGAAAAACACCAGCGCCTTGGCGCGGATGCTCAGTGGGCTTTTTTCAGCTTCGGGGAATGTGAGGAGGGGCTGGGTGGGTACGTCGGTCTGGCTCATGGCAGTCTCCCGCCCAAGCCTTCCATGGACTTGAGCGTTAAAAAAAAGGCCGCAGCGCCCGTCGGATCACTGCGGCGAAAAAAATCATGTTGTGTGGGCTCATGCTCGGCGGCGAGCCAGTTGTTCGATGCGGCCCTGCAGGCGGTAGAGGTAGGCGAACCCCTGCTCCCAGCGTTGATGACCGGACTTGACGTTGATGTGCCCGGCACCGCTCAGGATGCCGATCTCGGCGCCCCAGTTGCGGGCCATCTCCATCGCACGCAGGGCGCTGACGGCGGAGTCGTTATCGGAACTGACCACTTGCGCCGGGAAGGGCAGCAGGTGCTCAGGGATAGGCGCAAAGTTGCGGATGGCAGGCGGGCAGTTGGGCCGCTCGACGTCTGCCGGGGCGACCAGCAAGGCACCACGCACCTGACGCAGGGTCTCCAGCGGCGCCAGTTGCGCCCAGTGAGCGACGGTCACACAGCCCAGGCTGTGGGCGATCAGGATCACCGGCGAGCTGTCGGCAGCGATGGCCCGTTGCAACTCACCGACCCAGTCTTCGCGCCGCGGCGTCAGCCAGTTGGCCTGCTCCACGCGCACGCTGTTGGGCAAGCTGTTTTGCCAATGGGTCTGCCAATGGTCTTCGGCGGATCCTTGCCAGCCTGGCACGATCAGGTAACGGATCGACTCGTTATGCATGGCCTTCGCCTCCTGCATTTTTGCGTTCATGGCGGCGAGTATAGGGACGGGATATATATTCGAAAAAGAATAAGAAGATATTTATTAATAACTCGAATTCATATATCGCAAAAACAGGTGATTGCCGGCAGAAAAAAAGAGGGCCACCCCCTGCCTTAAGGAGCGGCCCTGATAAATCACGCTGTCTGCCCCCAGCTCGCCGGGGATGAGCAGAGAATACGGTGGGGTTGTTACAGAAATTTTTATCGCTCTATATTTTTGCCGTCAGTGGCAGTCCTATGATGAACAACAGGGCTCCACACTGCCGTGCCTCAAAGCAGGCAAGGACTCCAGCCCCTTGACCGCAGGCGCCAATCCTTATGTCTGACCCAAGTGTTCTCGCCAGTTGGACCCGTGCCCTGCGCAAGCAACTCGACGCGCTGGGCCTGGACAGTCTCGCGCTGAGCCAGGCGGCGGGGCTGGACCCGCAGTTGATGGACGACCCCAACGCGCGCTATCCGGTGGCCGTGACCACGCGCTTCTGGGAGCTGTCGGTGCAGGCCAGCGGCGATCCGGCGCTGGGTTTGCGGGTGTCGCGGTTCGTCAGCCCGACCACCTTTCATGCCCTGGGCTACGCGCTGGTGGCCAGCGGTTCGTTGCGTGAGGTGTTTGAGCGCATCGTGCGCTATCACCCGGTGGTCAGTGACGCGCTGGACCTGAGCTTCATCCGCGCGGGCGAGCGTTACGAGTTTCGCTTTCGGGTACCGGAGGGCGGGCCGATGCCGGCCAATGAAGCCATGGATGCCTTCGCGGCAATCTACGTGAGGACCTGCCGCAACCGCCTGGGCCGCCATTACGCGCCATTGGCAGTGCACCTGGTCAGGCCCGAACCTGCCGACGCCAAGCCCTGGCATGACGTGTTCCGCGCCCCGCTGCACTTCGGCGCCGCGGAAAACCTGCTGGAATTCGCCTGCGCCGACTTCGACAGCCATCTGGACGACGCCAACCCGGAACTGGCCGAGCAGGACCAGGCTGTGCTCAACCGCACGCCCGAAAAGCTCAGCCCCCTGACCTGGGAGCGCAAGGTACGCGCCGCCATCGAAGCGCAACTGCCTGAAGGCGAACCCTCGGCGGAGCGCATCGCCCAACACCTGCACCTGAGCCTGCGCAGCCTGCAACGGCACCTGGCCGATGAAGGCTGCAGCTACGACCTGCTGCTCAACCAGTGCCGGCAGAACCTGGCATTGCTGCACATGCGTGACCCAGGCACCTCGCTCAGTGAAATCGCCTTTCTCCTGGGCTTTGCCGACACCAGCAGCTTCAGCCGGGCGTTCAAGCGCTGGACCGGCCTGACCCCCAGCCAGTACCGTGATGGAATCCGCTGACTGCTATCCCCCGGTCAACCGATGACGCGCGGCCCTTCGCAACCGCTCGACGTCCAGCACGCTGATGAAATCACCGTCGCGGCGTACGATGCGCCGCTCGGCAAACTGACCGACCACCCGGTCGACAACCTCCGGCGTCAGCCCCAGCCCGCGCTCGCTCAGCACGTCATTGATGGAAACGCTGCGCATCGAACGGTCGATTTCGCCGTAGCCTTCGGTAAGCAGCAGCAGGCGAAAGGCGACACGCTCATCGGTGGGTAGCAAGGTCACCTGATCGTTCGGCGGCACCTCAAGACCGAGCTTGCGCCCCAAGAGCCGCGCGAAATAGCGCCAGTGGTGCGGGTTGTCTTCGAGGATTCTGGTCAGGATGGCCTGGGGCAGATGCAGCACGATGATCTGGTCTTCAGCGAAGACATCGTGCAGTCGGGGCAGGTCGTCGAACAACGAAACCTCGCCGAACCAGAACGGCAGGCGGGTTTTGGCAGGCGCCAGGTCCTGGCGTTGCTGCTGGGCCCCGTTGAAGCGGATCGACCCGGCCAACAGCGCGTAGATACCGCAGGCGGGCTCGCCATGTTCGAAGACCAGCTTGCCCGGTGTGAACCGCCGCTGCCGCAAGCCCACCAGCAGGCTATCCTGCAAGGAAGTGGGCAAATCGTTGAACCAGTTATCGTTATCCAACCATGAGCGCCATTGGGTTCCATTCGTCACGTGAATCTCCTTTTTCTTGATGGCGTTTTATTGCAGGCTGGTTCCTCCGATGGATCCGCCAAATAGAAATGAGCGGGCATGATCCACGTATCCATAGAGGAATAACAATGAAAAACCTCGTCGATCATCTCAGTCAGTACGCGTCTTACCACCGTGACACTCGCAACATCGCCACGCACTTCGTCGGCGTGCCGCTGATCGTGCTGGCGGTTTCGGTGCTGCTGTCACGCCCCGGCTGGAGCAGCTGGGCACTGGCCGAACTGTGGCTTTCCCCGGCCCTGCTGGCGACTGTGGCGGCCACTCTGTTCTACCTGCGGCTGGACAGGCCGCTGGGCATCGCGCTGGGCATAGTGCTGACGCTGTTCCTGTGGATCGGCGCACATCTGGCGCAGCAAAGCACCATGGTCTGGCTGGCGTCAGGCGTGGGGCTGTTCGTGGTGGGCTGGATCATTCAGTTCGTGGGGCATTATTACGAAGGTCGCAAACCGGCGTTTGTCGACGACCTCTCAGGCCTCATCATCGGCCCGCTGTTCGTCACGGCCGAGGCGGCGTTTCTGATGGGAATGAGGAAGAAGCTGCAGGGCAATATCGAAGGCCGCGTCGGCCGCACCCATAAGCGGAATATGAAGAAAGCCGCGGTATAAACGCCCAAAACCCATCGCGGATAAATCCGCTCCCACAGGTAACCGCGCAATCCTGTGGGAGCGGATTTTTCCGCGATGGCGTCAGTGCAGTCAGCACCGATTCAAGTCAGATGTTCGCGACCTTCTGCCAAACCTTCGGCTTGAAGAACAGCGTCTCCCCGCGCGCCAGGCCGATCAGGCTGTCGTGATCCTTCACCACTTCAGCTTCGATCAGGTCCGGTTGGCCCTCGACTTTCAGCGTCACACGGGTGGTTGCCCCCAGCGGGCGAATGTCGCGCACTTCGGCGACGTGATGCCCTTCCACTTCATGACGCGACAACGACACCTCATGTGGGCGGAACAACACATGGTTGTCTTCGCCCAGGTGCAGGCGGTTGGAGTCGCCCAGGAAGTGATAGACGAAATCGCTGGCCGGATTCTCGTACACTTCGCCCGGTGAGCCGATCTGCTCGATCACGCCCTTGTTCATCACCACAATGCGGTCGGCGACTTCCATGGCCTCTTCCTGGTCGTGGGTCACGAATACCGACGTCAGGTTGATGTCTTCGTGCAGGCGCGCCAGCCAGCGGCGCAGCTCCTTGCGGACCTTGGCGTCCAGCGCACCGAACGGCTCGTCCAGCAGCAGCACCTTGGGCTCCACCGCGAGGGCACGAGCCAGGGCGATACGCTGGCGCTGCCCACCGGACAACTGCTCCGGATAGCGATCGGCCAGCCAGTCCAGTTGCACCATGTTCAACAACTCGTGAACCTTGGCGGCGATCTGGGTTTCGGTGGGGCGCAGATTCCTGGGCTTCATGCGCAGGCCAAAGGCGACGTTGTCGAACACCGTCATGTGGCGGAACAGCGCGTAGTGCTGGAACACGAAGCCGACGTTGCGATCACGCACATCGTGACCGGAGACGTCTTCGCCGTGGAACACGATGCTGCCCTGGTCCGGGGTTTCAAGCCCGGCGATGATGCGCAACAGCGTGGTCTTGCCACAGCCGGACGGACCCAGCAAAGCCACCAGTTCGCCGCTCTGGATATCCAGATCGATGCTGTTGAGGGCCTTGAAGGCGTTGAAATTCTTGCTGACGTTACGGACTTCGATCGACATGAATTATTCCTCCGCCGCGCTTTGGCGCAGACGGCTAATGCGCGCTTCGCTCCACTGCTTGAGCAGCAGGATGAACAGCGCAAGGATCAATAACAGGCTCGCCACGGCAAATGCAGCCACGTGGTTGTACTCGTTGTAGAGAATCTCGACATGCAGCGGCAGGGTGTTGGTCACGCCGCGAATGTGGCCGGAAACCACCGACACCGCACCGAACTCACCCATGGCCCGCGCGGTACAGAGCACCACGCCGTAGATCAGGCCCCATTTGATGTTCGGCACAGTCACATGCCAGAACATCTGCCAGCCATTGGCGCCCAGCAGTCGCGCAGCTTCCTCTTCCTGCGTGCCCTGCTCCTGCATCAGCGGGATCAGCTCACGGGCCACGAACGGCACGGTCACGAAGATGGTCGCCAGCACGATGCCCGGCAGCGCGAAGACGATCTGGATGTCGTGATCCTGCAACCATGGCCCGAACACGCCTCGGGCGCCGAACATCAGGACGTAGACCAGACCGGCAATCACCGGCGACACCGAAAACGGCAGGTCGATCAGCGTCACCAGGAGGGCCTTGCCGCGGAACGAGTACTTGCTCACGCACCAGGCCGCAGCCACGCCGAACACCACGTTCAGCGGCACCGAAATCAGCACCGCGTAGATCGTCAGTTTCAAGGCCGACAATGCGTCCGGTTCGAGAATGGCGGTGAAAAATCCACCCAGGCCATTCTTCAGGCCCTGGCTGACGACCACGAACAGTGGCAACAACAGAAACAACGAAAAGACCAGCCAACCGAGGCCGATCAGGATGCGCCGCGACACCGCACTGCCACGACGGGCAGCGTTGGCGGAGGAAGCGGCGATAAGCGATGGACCAGACATAACGTGCGCCTCCTCAGTTAGGGGTTTCGATGCGTCGCTGCAACAGGTTGATCAGCAGCAGCAGGACAAACGACACCACCAGCATCATCACACCGATGGCGGTCGCGCCGGTGTAGTCGTATTGATCGAGCTTGACCATGATGAGCAGCGGCAGAATCTCGGTTTTCATCGGCATGTTACCGGCGATGAAAATCACTGAACCGTACTCACCCACGCCCCGGGCGAACGCCAGCGCAAAGCCGGTCAGCCAGGCTGGCAGCAAGGCCGGCACGAGAATGTAGCGGAACACCTGGAGCGGCCGGGCGCCCAGGCAGGCGGCAGCCTCTTCGACTTCACGGGGAATGTCCGCCAAGACCGGCTGAACGGTGCGCACCACGAACGGCATGGTGACGAAGGTCAGGGCCAGGGTGATACCGAACGGGGTGTAGGCGATCTTGATGCCCAGGTCAGTCGCGAACTGCCCCACAAGACCTGTCGGCGTGTACAGCGCGGTCAGCGCGATACCGGCAACGGCGGTGGGCAATGCGAACGGCAGGTCGATCATCGCGTCGATGATCTTGCGTCCCGGGAAGGTGTAGCGCACCAGTACCCAGGCCAGCAGCGTACCGATGATGCCGTTGATGATCGCCGCATAGAATGCCGTGCCGAAGCTGAGCTTGAGCGCAGCCAGCACCCGAGGGGCGGTGACGATGTTCCAGAACTGGGCAGCGCTCAGCTGGGAAGCGTGGATGAACATGACCGCAAGCGGTATCAGCACAATCAGGCTGAGGTACACCAAGGTGTAACCCAGCGTCAGCCCGAAGCCGGGTATGACGGGGGATATGCGTCGAGACATAAGTGTCCTTGGTTGATGCAAGTAACCCGGAGCGAGTCCGGGCGTTTAACTTGATTCGCTTCGACCCCGTAGCAGTCCGGCTTGCCGGCGATGGCGTCCGAGAGATCGCCGTCGCCGGCAAGCCGGACTGCTACGGGGTGTGATAGTGCCTGCCCTTACTGCGGTACGTAGATCTGGTCGAACACGCCGCCGTCGTCGAAGAATTTAGGCTGCGCCGATTTCCAGCCGCCGAAGTCCTTGTCGATGGTCACCAGGTCCAGTTTCGGGAATTGCTTCTCGTACTTGGCCGCCACTTCCTTGTCACGTGGACGGTAGAAGTTCTTGGCCGCAATTTCCTGGCCTTCCTTGCTGTACAGGTGCTTGAGGTATTCGGTGGCGATCTCGGTGTTGCCCTTCTTCTCGGCATTCTTGTCGACGACCGCCACAGGTGGCTCGGCCAGGATAGACAGCGAAGGCACGACGATATCGAACTTGTCGGCGCCGCCATCTTCCTTCAGCGACAGGAAGGCTTCGTTTTCCCAGGCCAGCAGCACGTCGCCCAGGTTGTTCTGCACGAAGCTGATGGTAGCGCCGCGGGCGCCGGTGTCCAGCACCGGAACGTGCTTGAACAGTTCAGTGATGTAGGCCTTGGCCTTGGCTTCGTCACCGTTGTTGGCTTTCAGGCCATAGGCGTAGGCGGCCAGGAAGTTCCAGCGAGCGCCGCCCGAGGTTTTCGGGTTTGGCGTGATGACCGAAACGTCTTTCTTGACCAGGTCACCCCAGTCCTTGATGCCTTTTGGGTTGCCCTTGCGCACCAGGAACACGATGGTCGAGGTGTACGGGGTGCTGGCGTCCGGCAGGCGTTTTTGCCAGTCGGCAGGCAGCGATTTGCCCAGCTTGGAGATTTCGTCGATGTCGCCGGCCAGCGCCAGGGTGACTACGTCGGCAGGCGAGCCGTCGATCACCGAGCGGCCTTGCTTGCCCGAACCACCGTGGGACTGGTTGATCTTGACCGTGTCGCCTGGGTGGGCCTTGGTCCAGTAGTTGATGAATTCGGCGTTGTAGTCCTGATACAGCTCACGTGTCGGGTCGTAGGACACGTTCAACAGCTGGTAATCCTTGGCAACGGCGGATCCGGCAAACACAGCACTGGCCAGAGCAGCCAGCGCGTAACGGCGAATGGACATGAATCAAGCTCCTGGAAATCGGTGTTGTTGGCGTTTTTTCTAGTTTTTGGTGAAGCTTTTTTCCGTCAATCAGCCCTGCTGTTTGCCCGGGTTCTGCAGACGGAATTTTTCCTTGCGCTCGATCTGCACCACCTGTGCGTTGTGCACAGTGATTTCAACCGCGCCGAAACGCAGGTCGCGCAGCGCGCTTTGAATTTCACGCAGAATGCTTTGCTCGTCCTGACCGTCGACGCTACGAAGGGATGCGCTCATTGTCGTGCTCCTGAAATGAAGTGCCCGCAGCGTAGTGGGAAGGCAGCTGCTTGTGGCGTAGGAGCGATATTAGAGAGGACCGGTTATTCTTAAAAATACTATTTAAGAATGCAGATATAACCAAAATGAATTTACGCGATATTTAATGCATTCGCCCCCTGTGGGAGCGAGCTTGCTCGCGAAGGGGCCGGTGCAGACACTGCAACTGTGACGACCCAAATATCGTCTTCGCGAGCAAGCTCGCTCCCACCGGTTGACCATCGCCAGTCAGGCGGTGGCGAACACCGGCGCATGCTCCCAGTCTATCTGCTCGGCTGGCACTGGGCGCGCGAACCAGTAGCCCTGGCCCAACTCGCAATGGTTATGCAGCAGGAAAGCCGCCTGATCGGCCTGCTCGATCCCCTCGGCCAGCACCCGCATGCCCATGGCTTTGGCCAGCGCGATGATTGCGCGAACGATAGCGATGTCGTCATCGTCCCCCGGCAGGCCCGCCACGAATCCTTGGTCGATCTTGAGCTTCTGCACCGGCATGCGTTTGAGGCGCAGCATCGACGAATATCCGGTGCCGAAATCGTCGATGGACAGCTTCAGCCCCAGCTCACGCAGCCGGTGCATCTGCTCGATGGCCTGCTCGGGATCATCCATGACCGCGCTTTCGGTCACTTCAAGCTCCAGGTATTCAGGCGCCAGCCCCGTTTCGGCGAGCACCTGGGCGACCCGGGCATCCAGGTCCCCACGGCCGAACAGCCGGCTCGACACGTTGACCGCCACAAACGACAGCCCCACGCCAGCCTCGTGCCACCGACGCATCTGTTGGCACGCCTGGGTCAGCACCCAGTTGTCGATGTCAGCGATCAGGCCACTCTGCTCGGCCACCGGAATGAACTCCCCCGGGGACACCATCCCGCGCTGCGGATGGCACCAGCGCACCAGCGCCTCGACGCCCTCGATACGGCGAGTCTTGAGGTTATGGATCGGCTGGTAGAACACCCGCAGCTCGTCCAGTTCGATGGCCCGCCGCAATTCGGCCGTCAGCTCCAGCCGGCGCTGGGCGTGGGCGGTAAGCTCTTCGGTGTACAGCGCGTAGCCTTCGCGGCCTTGACTCTTGGCCTGAAACAACGCCGTGTCGGCATTGCGCAGCAGTTGCGCGGCGTTCATCGCATCGTTTGGAAACAGGCTGATGCCGATGCTGGCCGTCAGAAACAGCGTCTGTTCAGCGATGACAAACGGCTCACGCAGCCCGTCCAGCAACGCCTGCGCCATCTCCACGACCTGCACGGACTGTCCGGCCCCTTCCACCAGCACCGCAAATTCATCGCCACCGAGCCTGGCCAGGGTCACGCCCTTGTCGAGCAGTCTGGCAAGCCGCTCGCTGACCGCCTTGAGTACCTCGTCGCCGGTGTTGTGGCCCAGGCTGTCGTTGATGTGCTTGAAGTGGTCCAGGTCGATCAGCAGCAGCCCCAACGACTGCTTGCTGCGTCGGGCATGGGTGTGCGCCTGCTCCGCGCGGTCCGAGAACAGGAGGCGATTGGGCAGGCCGGTCAGTGCGTCGTAATGGGCCGCATGGGCCAGTTCCTGCTGGGAATGCTTGATGGAAGAGATATCGGAAAAGACCGCGACGAAATGCGTGATCCTGCCCTGGTCATTCTTGATCGTGCGAATGGTCTGCCATTGCGGGTAGATGTCGCCGCCCTTGCGTCGGTTCCAGATCTCGCCGCTCCATTGCCCTGCACTCAAGACAGTCTTGTACATGCGCTCGTAGAAATCGGGGCCGTGGCGCCCGGACTTGAACTTGCTGGGGCGCTGGCCGAGCACCTCGTCCTGCTGGTAGCCGGTGATTTCCATGAACGCCCGGTTGACGTGGACAATCACGCCGTCGGCATCGGTGACCAGCACGCCTTCGAGCGTGCAGTCGAACACCGCCGCCGCCAGCCGCAGGCTTTGCATGTCCTGATCCTGCCGGGCGCGGGTCCTGATGCTCATCAACGCGGACAACCGGGCTCGGGCGAAAAAAATGCACAGGGCACTGAGCGCCAGCCAGCCATAACCGCTCATCAGTTGGGCGCGGGCGAGCTGAACCGAATCATCGATAAGAAGGGGTAGCAGGTAGTCGCTGAACGCTAGCCAGAAAATCGACAGCAGCCCATACAACAGTGCGGTTTTGAGCGCATCACGGGTAATGGTCGACATGGAAAAGCCAAAGCCATACGGAATGAACGGATTATAGAGGAAGAAACATCCTGCGACGCTTTCAGAAAACGCCGACTGGTTTTCTCTGCTGGCTAAGTGATAATGCGCGCTGCCGCATCGGGTCGGCTCACCGCCGCCCGCCATCTGTTCGCGTTACAACCGAGGGCATTTCAGCCTATGTGGAACAACGGTCTGCTCGACCTTTCCGTCTGGCAATTGGTCGCAGTCATTCTGGCGATGACCCACGTCACCATCGTCGGCGTCACGGTCTATCTTCATCGCTATTCAGCTCACCGCTCGCTGGAACTCAACGCCGGGCTCAAGCACTTTTTCCGTTTCTGGCTGTGGCTGACCACGGCGCAGAACACCCGCGAGTGGACAGCCGTTCACCGCAAGCATCACGCCAAATGTGAAACCGCAGACGACCCCCACAGCCCGGTCGTCAAAGGCCTGTCGACGGTCCTGCGCAAGGGTGCCGAGCTGTATCGGACCGAGGCCGAAAACCCTGAAACGCTGCGCATCTACGGCAAGAACTGCCCCGAAGACTGGATCGAGCGCAACCTGTATTCGCGCTATCCGAAACTGGGCATCGGGATCATGGCGGTGCTGGATCTGGCGCTGTTCGGCGTCATCGGCATCACCGTCTGGGCGATCCAGATGATGTGGATTCCACTGTGGGCCGCCGGCGTGGTCAACGGCCTGGGCCATGCGGTGGGGTATCGCAATTTCGAATGCCGCGACGCAGCGACCAATCTGCTGCCGTGGGGCATCCTGATCGGCGGCGAAGAACTGCACAACAACCACCACACCTACCCCAACTCGGCCAAGCTCTCGGTCAAGCGCTGGGAGTTCGACATGGGCTGGGCGTGGATCAAGCTGTTCTGCTGGCTGCGTCTGGCCAAGGTGCAGCGGGTCGCCCCAATCGCCCACCGCGTCGAAGGCAAAGGCCATGTGGACATGGACACCGCCATAGCCATCCTCAACAACCGGTTCCAGATCATGGCCCAGTACCGCAAGCTGGTGATCGCGCCACTGGTCAAGCAGGAGCTGGCCAAGGCCGATGCCTCTGTTCGCCACCAGTTCCGCCGCGCCAAGCGCCTGCTGTCCCGGGAAACCAGCCTGCTGGACGACAAGCATCATCTGCGCATCCAGACCATGCTCGAGCACAGCCAGGCGCTGAAAGTGATCTACGAAAAGCGCCTGGCGCTGCAACAGATCTGGGCCCGCACCAGCAGCAACGGCCACGACATGCTGGCCGCCATCAAGGACTGGGTCCACGAAGCCGAGGCAAGCGGCATCCAGTCCCTGCGCGACTTCGCTGACCAGCTCAAGACTTACTCGCTGCGCCCTTCCCACGCCTGAGCCGTTAATCGGCGCGTGCTCGCAAGAGCACGCGCTCGTCGGAACTAAGTGCCACTACGCCTATCTCATTAGCACCTTCGCACTATGCTGTGTGACATGTTGTGGCTGTGCGCCGCACCTTATTCTGAGATGCAGTGCTCATGGACAACTCGACGCCATCGATCGAAACACCCGCAACAGCAGAAACCCTGCTGGCATTGATGCATGCACAGGCCGAAGTGGCACGCCTGAGCGAGCGGGAACAGCTTTTCAGCTCTCTTCTGGTCAGCGTCAACGCGGTGCTCTGGGCGTTCGACTGGCAGACCCAGCGCATGATCTACGTAAGCCCCGCCTACGAGCGTATTTTTGGTCGCTCCGCAGGCCTGTTGCTGGCCGACTTCGGTGAGTGGCGCGACAGCATCTACCCCGACGACCTGGACTACGCCGAGCGCAGCCTCAGTGAAGTGCTGGAGAAGGGCTCCATCGAAGATCGCGAGTACCGCATCATCCGCGCCGACGGCCAGGTGCGCTGGCTCAGCGACAAATGCTTCGTCAGCCACCAGGCCGGCCAGCGCCTGACCGTGGTGGGCATCGCCGAAGACATCACCGAGAAGAAACAGCTCGAGGACGAACTTCAACGCCTGGCCACCACCGACGTACTCACCCAGAGCAGCAACCGCCGGCATTTCTTCGAGTGTGCTCAACGGGAGTTCGAACAGGCCCGCTTGCAAGGCACGCCGATGGCGTTTCTGTTGCTGGACGTGGATGACTTCAAGCTGGTCAACGACACCTACGGGCACCAGGAAGGTGACGTGGTGCTGCAACGCATTGCCGAATGTGGCCGCACGACACTCAGACGCGGCGACCTGTTCGGGCGTATTGGCGGCGAGGAATTTGCGGCAGTGTTCCCCGGTTGTGCACCGGACATGGCCAAGCAGATCGCCGAGCGGCTGCAACGGGAAATCCAGCGCCTGGTGTTCACCCGTGACGACAAGACGTTCGGCATCACCGCAAGCCAGGGCCTGACTAACCTAGGCAAACAAGACCAGAGCCTGGAAGCCCTCTTCGCCCGCGCCGATGCCGCGATGTACCAGGCCAAGCGCCAGGGCAAGAACCAGATTGTGTTGGTTTGATCCCGAAGCCGGCAGTGAGCTGAACTTGTGGGAGCGAATTCATTCGCGATAGGCCGGTACATCCGATGCATCTCTATCGGATGCACTGCCGCCTCGCGAATGAATTCGCTCCCACAGCAGTTGCATCGCATCGGCAAACTCACGCCACCAACTTGTTACGCACCCGCTCAAGATCCGTCGCATTGACCTTCAGCAACCGCGCCGACTTGCTCTTGGCCAGCGCCTCCAGCGGATCCTCCTGCCCCAAGCGCCCCATTTGCCCTGCCAGGTTCATCGCCAGCACCTCGCGGGTGTAGACCCCGGTGTTGTACTGGTAAACCGCCGCGATCAGCTCACGCAATTCCAGCGGCAAGCGCCAGCGGGTGCGCAAGGCCGAGCCGAATGCAGCGGAATACTGCTCCAGCGTCCGGGCAATGGTGGCCTCGTCCAGCGTGCCGCCTGCCTGCAACCACTCCTGCAGGCAGCGTACAACCGACAGGTCACCCAGGCTTCTCAGCAGCCCCGCGCAATAACAACGCTCGTGATTCAGATCCAGCGTGCGCGCCAGGATGCGCGCATAGCCTGCGGTGCGCCGGGAAACATCCCAGATCTGGCTGGCCTGCAAAATCAGATTTTCATCAGTGAGGATGGCGCCGCGCTTGAGCGCCAGCCCCTGAACCAGGTTCGCGCTTTGAGTGGCGCCCAGCGTCGTCAGCGCCTGACCAAGCGTCTGCTGCGGTTTGCCCTGATGTTGCGAGGCGCTGTTGGATGCAGCAATCAGCACGGCGGTGACATGCGGGTCTTCGATCAGCTCATGCTCCAGCAACTTGAGATCGACGCCAGCGGCGTTGCGACTGCGTACCAGCACCTCTCGCACATCAACGTACAACGGCCCGCCGTCGGCCAGCTCGCGACGCTTCTCCAGAAACGCATCCAGCCCAACGCCCGGTGCCATTGCCGGCACTTCGCAGGCCACGTGGGCGCCATCACGCAACAGCAGGTTTTCCAGCCGTTGACGCAGATTGTCGATATTCAGGGGTTTGGTCAGGTAGGCCGTGGGCGCCAACTGCACAGCCTCGCGCACACTGGCGCTGTCATTGCGGCTGCTGAGCAGAATGAAGCGTACGGGGGTCTGACGTTTGAGCATCCGCACGCCGCGCAGCAGGCTCAATCCATCCACGCCCGGCAGCTCTCGGGAGGCTATCACCAGGTCAGGGATGAACCCGCGCATGAGGTCCACTGCCTGCTTTCCATCCGGGCACACATCCAGCTGTGCATCGCATCGCACATTCAGCACCAATTCACTGAGCATCTCTCGGGCCCAGGGATCGGCTTCTGCGATCAACACACGGGGAACGGAAGGCGCCTCTACAACGGTCATCATGACTCTCCGGCATCCAGTCATCGTACATTAGTCAAAGACTGGCGTGGGAGACAGGCCAAAAGCGAAATTTCTGACGTCAATAAACGAAAAAACCTGCCGAAGCAGGTTTTTTCTGACGATCAGGTCACATTTTCAACAATGCGACCTTCTGGCATCAGCCGATTTCAGCGAAGCACTCTTCGATAATTTTCAGGCCCTTGTCCAGTTGCTCGTCTGGCGAGGTCAACGGGACCAGTACGCGCAATACGTTACCGTAGGTGCCGCACGACAGCAGGATCAGGCCCTTGTCACGCGCCTTGGCCACGACGGAAGCCACGGCAGCCGCGTTCGGCTTGTGGGTGTCGCCGTTCTCGAAGCACTCTACGGCGATCATCGCGCCCAGTGCACGCACTTCACCGATCACGGCTGGGTGCTTGGCCTGAATGGCTTTCAGACCGGTCACCAGGTGCTCGCCGACAGCCTTGCAGCGGTCCAGCAGATGCTCTTCCTCGAAGACTTCCATGACCGCCAGGGCCGCCGCGCAGGCGATCGGACTACCGGCGTAGGTGCCGCCCAGGCCGCCTGGAGCGATGGCGTCCATGTATTCGGCCTTGCCGCAGACACCGGCCAGCGGGAAGCCGCCAGCGATGGACTTGGCAAAAGTGGTCAGGTCGGCAGCAACGCCCATCTGCTCCATGGCGAAGAACGTGCCGGTACGGCCAGCGCCGGTCTGCACTTCGTCAGCGATCAGCAGGATGCCGTGCTTGTCGCACAGTTCGCGCAGGCGAGCCATGAAGGCTTTCGGCGCGACGTAGAAACCGCCTTCGCCCTGCACTGGCTCGATGATGATCGCAGCGATGTCTTTAGGCTCGGCGTCGTTCTTGAAGATGCGCTCGATGCTGGCGATGGAGTCATCAACGCTCACACCGTGCAGCTCGTTCGGGTACAGGGCGCGGAAAATACCGCCTGGCATCAGGCCCATGCCAGCCGAGTAAGGCACGACTTTACCGGTCAGACCCAGGGTCATCATGGTACGGCCGTGGTAAGCGCCAGTGAACGCGATTACGCCAGCACGGCCAGTGGCGGCGCGAGCGATCTTGACGGCGTTTTCAACCGCTTCGGAACCGGTGGTGACCAGCAGGGTTTTCTTGTCGAAGTTGCCCGGAACCTTGGCGTTCACTTTTTCGCACAGCTCGACATACGGCTCGTACGCCAGCACCTGGAAGCAGGTGTGGGTCAGCTTGGTCAGCTGCTCTTGAACGGCCGCAACGATTTTCGGGTGCAGGTGACCGGTGTTCAGTACCGCGATACCGCCTGCGAAGTCGATGAACTCACGACCTTCAACATCGGTAACGGTAGCGTTCTTCGCGGATTCGGCGAAGATCGGGTGAATTTGACCAACGCCACGTGGTACAGCGGCTTCGCGGCGTTTCATCAGGGATACGTTGGTTTTGCTCATGATTTCCTCATTCACCGCTCATCGGGCGGCGTGGTTCAAGGATCAAGCGGCGGGGTCAACAGCGGCAGCATACGATGATCGACTGCCGCAGCCTCCCGGCCACCCAATGGGTGGGTACTACAAATACCCGCGCAACGTCGCTCTCGCGCTGTGCGGGCTAGAACTTCTCATTGAAGCGTCGCGATAGCAGCAGCTTCAAACGGACAGGCAGAGGTATTTGATTTCCAGATAATCTTCGATGCCATACTTGGAACCTTCACGGCCCAGGCCCGAAGCCTTCACGCCACCGAACGGCGCGACTTCGTTGGAGATCAGGCCGGTGTTGATACCCACCATGCCGTACTCCAGCGCCTCGGCCACGCGGAACACGCGGCTCATGTTCTGCGCGTAGAAGTACGACGCCAGACCGAACTCGGTGTCGTTGGCCATCGCGATCACTTCAGCTTCGTCTTTGAAGCGGAACAGCGGCGCCAGCGGGCCGAAGGTTTCTTCCTTGGCCACGGCCGCGTCCTTGGACACGTTCACCAGAATAGTCGGTTCGAAGAAGTTGCCTTCCAGGCTGTTGCCGCCGCTCAGCACTTTCGCGCCTTTGCCCAGCGCATCAGCGATGTGTTCCTTGACCTTGGCGACCGCTTTCTCGTCGATCAGCGGGCCAGTGGTGGTGCCTTCGGTCAGGCCATCGCCGACCTTCAACTTCGCGACGGCAGCCTGCAGCTTCTCGGCGAACGCGTCGTAGACCGAATCCTGCACATAAATGCGGTTGGCGCAGACGCACGTCTGGCCGTTGTTGCGGTACTTGGAGATGATCGCGCCTTCGACGGCCTTATCCAAGTCCGCGTCGTCGAACACGATGAACGGCGCGTTGCCGCCCAGTTCCAGCGAGACTTTCTTGATGTCGTGGGCACATTCGGCCATCAGCTGACGACCGATTTCGGTCGAACCCGTGAACGACAGCTTGCGCACGATCGGGTTGCTGGTCAGCTCGGTGCCGATGTCGCCGGCGCTGCCGGTCACGACACTGAATACACCCGCCGGAATGCCTGCGCGCTCGGCCAGTTCAGCCAGCGCCAGTGCGGAGTAAGGCGTTTGCGAAGCAGGCTTGAGCACCATGGTGCAACCGGCAGCCAGCGCAGGACCGGCTTTACGGGTGATCATCGCAGCCGGGAAGTTCCACGGGGTGATCGCAGCGGTCACGCCGATTGGCTGCTTCAGCACGATCAGACGCTTGTCCGGCTGGTGGCCAGGAATCACGTCGCCATACACGCGCTTGGCTTCTTCAGAGAACCACTCGATGAAGGACGCAGCGTAAGCAATCTCACCCTTGGCCTCAGCCAGCGGCTTGCCCTGCTCCAGCGTCATCAGACGGCCCAGGTCATCCTGGTTTTCCAGCATCAGCTCGAACCAGCGACGCAGCTTGGCGCCACGCTCTTTGGCAGTCAGCGCACGCCAGGCCGGCAGCGCCTTGTCGGCAGCTTCGATCGCACGGCGGGTTTCGGCAGCGCCCATCTTCGGCACAGTACCCAGAATCTCGTTGTTCGACGGGTTGTTGACCTTGATGGTCTGGCCACTGTCGGCATCGGCCCAGGCGCCATTGATATACGCCTGTTGGCGGAACAACTTCGAATCTTTGAGCTGCATGTCGGCCTCCTAAACAGCACCGCGCAAGGCGGGGCGAATTATTGATTGTTCAAAGGCGCCTCTATCAAGAGGCTGCCGTCAGGAAAACTGCTGCTGGCCCCTGCGCATCTCACGAACAGCAGGGCGAGCGAATGGGAGCGTTTGAAATCTCAAACGAATCCTAGGTTCAACAGCAACAAAGGACAATAGGGTGTTCGAAAAAAAGAACGCACGCCGTCGCATTGGCAAAAAACCCTCGTCAACACCGCCTTCAACATCCCGAAACGTACGAAATCGACAACAGTCACTCGCCAGCATGGACGCACGCAGGCCAGATGAGTATCATGGCGCCCGCGTTGCACCTGTAGCTCAGCTGGATAGAGTACTGCCCTCCGAAGGCAGGGGTCGTGGGTTCGAATCCCGCCAGGTGCGCCATTTTTGATTCCAGCGCGTGTGAGATGTTCTGAGAATCCGCTGTATATAGGAGCCCGCCGATGTGCGGGCTTTTTTGTGGGTGGGGGGTTGGTGTGTTGGGTTACATCCTGAACCTATCCGTTTAGACAGGTTAGGTCTGACCAGTTAGTCGCCACGCTCGCGACTCCTACTCCGCATCCCCCAACCCCAACAATACCTGCGCCTGATCCAGCCACACCGCCTGCGGCTTGCCGCCATTGCCGGCAACCTCGGCACGCACCCACCCGCCATTAGCTATAGACGTCACGCTGACCGGGGTGCCTTGGGCGATGAACTGACGTTTGTCGCTGCACGTCGGGTTGGGAGCCTGATAGATCCACGCCCTGCCGCCGATGACTTTGCCCTGCAACGACGGCGTGTAGGTTTCTTCGTGCATGCCGACTTTCTGGTTCAGCAGCTCGCAATCCACAGGCGCAGCCTTCATGCCGCTGACCAGTTGCACCTGCTGCATCAACACCTGCGTGTGGTGAAAGCCGCTGACGGCGCCGAACAGTGTGCCGTTGAGCACAACCGGCTGATCCAGATAAGGGCGGAGGTTGTCGTAGTCGGTGGCCTGGAGCACCAGCTGCACCAGCGTTTCGTTGTCTTCGACGCTGATGTCGGCTTCGTTCTGGTTGCCGGTCATGCACAGGGGCTCGGACAGTGACAGGTAAAAGCCAACTTGTGGCTCATCGCCGGTGACTACATCTTCGAAACCTGGCGGGCCGGGGTAAACCTGACGCGTCAGGGTGCCGCTCAAAGTTGCGTCTGCGGGCTCGTATTGGTTGCATTCGCTTGCATGCGCCACAGCAATCGGCGACAGGCAGAGGGCGAGGATCAGCAAGTTTGAGAGGCGCGAGATGACAGTCATGGGGACGGTTTCCAGCAATACACGGGAAGGCATGCTGAGAGGTTAGAGAAATCTCTGACAGGCGCCAGCGATTCCACGCCGTCCTAAGAAAAAACCGGCGCTGCTTTCGCAGCAGGGCCGGTTTTTTCAGAACTCAAACCCGATCAATCAGACATTCGGGCAAGGTACGGGAGCCCAGTCGCCCAGGTCCGGACTCTTGCACATGGCATTGACCTGGGACTGGCCGGTCGCGGCGATCTGCTGGCCCGCGGCCTGCTTCGACTTGGCCTGTTGCAGTGTCTTCTCCGTCGCCACTGCTTCCTGTGGCACGGTCGGCAGCTTCTTCTTGACCCGCGCCTTCTTCTTGCCGTTAGCGGTCACCGCAGCGGCAACGGTGGCAACGTCCGTACGCTGAACGCCCACCGTCTGCAGATCCTTTTCGTACGCCTGGGTGTAGTTGTTGATGTCCTCGCCGACCTTGCCGTTCACTGCGGCGATCAGGTCGTTGGACTCTTTCAAACCCGCGACGATCTCGGCCAGGCGCTTGCGACCTTCGGCATCGTTGACGGTATTGGCCTTGCGCGCAGAAATCAGGCGGGTGAATTCGCTCTGGTAGCACGACTGCGAAGCCTTGGCGTAGCCGGTGCTGCGGTCGATGTCTGCCGCGCGCTTGTCGATATCGGTGCCATAGGAGCCGATGCGCTGGTTGTCATCGGTGATCTGCTTTTGCTTTTCGGTGTAATAACCGGCAGCGCCACCGACCAGCGCACCACCAGCGGCGCCAATGGCGACGTTGCGGGCACGGTCTTCCGAGCTTCCGACCAGTGCACCCGCCAATGCACCACCCAGGGCGCCGACCGCTGCGCCGCCAAAAACCGACTTGCTCACATCCGAATCGGTCTGCCGCAAATGCTGCACCGGCTCATAACAGGTCGGGTAATACTCGACCCTGGTGCTGGCACCGACTTTCGACACCGGCGAGTTGGCACAGCCGGCCATCAGTACGAAGCCGAATCCTGCGGCAGCCAATGTGAGTCCTCGGTACTTGAAGCTCGAAACCACAATGTTAGCGGCAGGGTTAGGGGGAAGCTGCATGGTGATGCTCTCTTTTCTGGTTTTTTAAAACGCCGGTGCAACGCGGGTTGCCCGGACTCCCTTTAAGCTCGCCCGCTGATGGCCATCATGGCTGAGTGGCCGAAGCGAGCAATTCCTTCAAGATCACCTGAGGATCCGCGCGGTTCTGCTGGCGGTAATTCCCCACGTGACGAACGAATAAGCTGGCCCGGGCAACAAGACTCTTGCCCAGAACGGGTTTGCGATTGAGTTCCTCCTTGACCCGCAGCAACTGCGCCTGAATCACCGCGTCGGTGTAGCGCGTGCCAGTGGCGAGGTTGTCGATGTAGATGGCGACCGCGCCAGTCAAGGCGCTGGAACCCTTTTCGATGGCGGACGCGAATAGCCTCTCGCTGGCCTCATCGCGGGCGTCGACCACCTGCTTCTGACTCTTGCGCAGGTTGGTCAGGCGGATGTTGTAGTTGTTGATGGTTTCAGCGACGAGGGCCGAGGACTGGATCAAATTGCCAGCCGCCTCCTCGCGTTGCCGTGCGATCAATGCGACGTTGCGTTTGAGCTCTTCATTTACCAACCCAAGCTCGGTCCGCAATCGCGGATCAGGGCTGGCGGCGATAATGGTGTCCAGACGCCGCGTGGGATCCTGGGTGTCGTCAATGGCGTCGGTCAGCAAGGCGAGTCGCCCCTCCTTTTCCCACTGCTCGAAGAGTTCGCTGTAACGTGAACGCGGTGCCGAAAGCGCACCCAGAGCAATGCGAAAGCCGGTAGTTTCATTGCTCTGCTCGGTGCCATCGGCGGCGAACAGCGGATACTCACGGCGCATGCCGGTAAACAGCGTGCCCTCGCCTTCCAGATAGTTACCGCCTTTGGCGACGAAGCCGCCATAAGCGCCCTGACGGCGACCGGCCCGTATCAGCTGGAATGATTCCTGAACCATTTCGGCGGCGTTGCCGATCACGTCGAACAAGCCGACAGGGTTGGGCAGTTTCGTCCCGACAGGCATCAGCCGTGCGGCCTGCCCGGTACCACCGGCCACCTGATTGAAAACCGCCCAGTCGCCCAGCGGCCCGTTCTCCTCGCTGCCCTCTATACGTCGAGGAAACAGCCGACCTTCCAGCTCCATGCGACTGACTGCCTGCCCGCCGCGGGCGGCATACTCCCATTCGACTTCCGTAGGCAGCCGTACGAAACCCACACCGCCATCCTCCTCTCGCTTGCCGCGTCCGCTCACCGGCAGCAGATCGCGGTGGTATTTCATTAACCAGGCGCTATATACCGCGGAAAAACGCTGCGCCTCGAAACGTGAAAGCTTGACCTTGGGCAGGCGCCCGGCCATGCCGTCGGGCGCTTCGCACGCTTGGGATGGCTCGCCAGTGGCCAGAGAGTGGGCCTGGGACATGACCTGCGCATATTGCCGGGCCGTGACTTCGTATTTGCCAATGAAATACAGCATCGGCTTGAGAGAGGTAACGCTGTCGGCTGGCGCAAGCCTGGGCTCGATGGTCTTGCGCCAGCGCTCAGGCAGGTCCTCAAGGGTGAACTGGCCATTGATGAAGTCGCGGCGATAGCCGGAGATGAACGACTGCCTGTAACCGGGCTCGCCTTCGCTGAACGGATAACCCAGGCTGATTTCCCTGTCGTCCAGGGCGCCTTGGGCCAGTACATACACGTAGCGCAATACCATCTCGCCCTCGCAGGGCAGCGGCAAGGTCACGTCGTCGGCGAGGGGTTTGGGGTTATCCAGCGAAACCTGCGCAAGCACCCCATGGGGCGCACCTAGCCAAACACACAAGCAGGCCGTGCCCAGCGCAAGGCGTAGCCACTGCGACTCAAACATCTCGGATGCCTTCCGAAACCTGGATGCCCGCCACCCGCCACCCGCCGAGTGCTGCAGCTGATGCGCTGGCAACTAGTACAGCGACCGCCGCGACCAGAAAATGCCCTGATAACAGAAGGCTGGCGTACTCGCCTGGGCCCTGCACAAATAGATGGTTTAGGCAGCGCTCGACGATGCGGTAGAGGCCGATGCTGATCAAGCTCGCGAGCAACCCGCTGTAGCAAGCCTGCAAGACGACGAACAACAGCAGCGCGCCGGTGGTGAGTCCAAGCAGGCGCAACACTGACAATTCCCGCCGCTTGCGCTCGATTGCAGCCAGCGCACCGGCGAACACCGCCGCGACCGCACCGGCCACAGCCAGCGCAGCAATGACCCAGAAGACGATAGATAGGTTGCGGCTCAGAGACCGAACCTGCGCGATGGCTTGCGCCTGGGTCGAAACCAGCAACTGCCGATCGGCGAAATACCGGCGCAGCGGCTCAACATCATCAAGGTCGCGGGCGTACAGACGAAAGGCCGGGAACACCCGCTCGGATTCAGGCTGCGATACATCGCCGGCCCAGCCAAAGGCCTCCACCGCACGGCCGTCACGATAGTCCTCGACAGCTTCAAGCAAGGTCAGGGACACGAACATCCCGTCGCGGCCGAATGCTTCCAGATTCAACACGGCCGTCACCTTCAAGCCGATGTGCTGGCTCTGTACCCGCCCGGCCACCTGTCGGGAAAAGGTCGCATCGAGCCAGTCCCCAGCCCTGACACCCAGTTTCTCGGCGGCTGTCTTGCTCAGCAGGATTTGATCGATCCGCTCGACCGGTGCGATATCCCCCACTAGCGGATCACCGGCTGCGGTGGGAATCATTTCTACGTTGACCCCCTGCTCTTGCGCTGGGGATGACAGATCAGCCGTGGATGCGATCTGCCGGGTTCGCGGCAGGGCGAAAGCGACATCCGGCCGTAGCGCCAGTTGTTCGATAAAGGCCCTGCTGAAGCGCCCGCCCCCCATGGGTATCACCTCGCGCACGCTGGGGTCGCGCTCAAGTCGCTCGGTCAGACTGCCAACCAGGCCGAACTTCAGGCCGAACATCACCAGCAACGGCGCAATCACTGCAACCAGTGCCAGCACCATACAAGCGGACACGCGAGCGTCGGCGCAATAGTCCTGCCACGCCAGGGAAGCCACCAGGGTGATCTTCATGAGTCTTGGCCTGCAAGCGTGGCGGTCACGCCGCCATCTGCGTCTCGCACGCAGGTGATGCGCAGGAATTGTAAACCGGCTTCGCGCGCCAGTTGCTCATCGTGGGTGGCGATCACACAGCAGGCGCCCAGCTCACGGCTTCGGCCTAGCAATAACTGCATGACACGCAGGGCATTCAGCGGATCCAGCGCGGCAGTCGGCTCATCCGCCAGAACCAGGGCAGGGTTGTGAGCCAGCGCTCGGGCGCAGCTGACACGTTGACGCTGGCCGACCGAAAGCGCGTGGGGTCTCTTGTCCAGTTGCTCACTGACCTCGAGCTGCGCCGCCAACTGCTCGACGCGACCGTCGTCATCCATGCCCAACAGCTTTCGTGGCAGGCCGATATTACTGCGCACATCCAGATAGCTCAGCAGCCCGCCGGTCTGGAGCACATAGCCCACCTGTCGACTGCGCAACCTGGCCAGCCGGTTCTGCTGCCGGGCGCGCCAAAGCCCTGCCACATCGACATGGCCTTCATCCGTAGCTAAATCGAACCGCTGGCACTCATCGGGCGAAAGCACCAGCGCCAGCAAATCCAGCAGCGTGCTCTTGCCGCAACCGCTGGGCCCGATCAGTCCAAGCTGCTGTCCAGGCGCAAGATCCAGGCGGGCAATCACCAGGCTGTAGCGCTGCCCGCCATGGCCACGGGTCTTTCGTACCTCGCGCAAGCTCATCATCACGGCAACACCGACAGCGGAACGCGATACAGCGCATCGGCAGGTGACGCATCGCCGAAACGAACCCAGTTGTCGGGATCGTTATGGAAGGCTTCGTAGAGCCTGATTTTCGAGTCCAGTTCGTCGATGAAATCCTCCTGCTCGGCCACACTCAGCGACAGCCACAAATCCTGAGTCATGCTCAGTGACTTGCTGCGGTAGGGCAGGCCCTCCAGGTACTCGCCGAGGACACCGCTCTGCGCCAGATTGCCGCCCTGGCGCAATACCGCCGGATCCCGGCTCATGTACGCGCTGGCACTGACAATTTCCTGAAAGAAGCCCGCCGGCGAGCTTTGCGTCTTGCGAGCCGCGTCGACGATCGTTTTCAGCGACTGTTGCAAATCGTTGAGCTGTAACTTGCTCAACAGGACGCACACCTCGAACTCGGGAAAGGCAGGGTTTGTAAGATCGCGATCGGCTGTCCAGGCGCTGACCAGTCGCGGTGGGCGGGTTCCGGCCCTCTGGCCCAGAAAGTCCATCTGCATCGCGTAGCCGATGGCAGCGGACTTATCCACAAGGCTCGGCGCAGCCGGAAGTGAAGGCACGCCGGGCGGCTTGTTGCTGCGCACCTGATGAACCAGATCGGCGAACACCGAGCCGATTTCCGCTACCCGTTCGCCGAAATTGCGCACATCTCCACCGATCACCGGTACGTAAAGATCGCCGATCTGCGGGTTGGTGTCGGCCGTCAAGGCGCGGTATTGCTGCTCGGCAAACGCATGGTTTCTGGTGCCAGCCGGTGTTTTCAGGTGCAGCGCGTAGATCTTGATCTGCTTGCCCAGCGCTGCCTGACGAACCTCGGCCTCGTTCATGCGGGTGCTGCTGTAGGGATCGCTTTTGCGCAACGAGCCGGCATCGCTGACCAGCAGGATCAGCCGCCCCCCGTAGCCTTCCCATTCCATGCCGTTGATGGCCTGCATCACCCCGGCAAATCCGTCTTCGTTGAAGGAATGGCTGGAGACATCGGTGGCCTTGACCTGGCTGGCCAATTCCAGAAAGCGCTCGGGGTCACGCCCCTGCTCCAGGGTGATCAGGGTCTTGCTCAGGTACTCAAGGCCGGGGGTCTTGCTTATGTTGTTGCGAAAACCCACCAGCCCGAAGCTGACGCTGTCCAGCTCGCCACGTTTTGCGATCTGACCCTGCAGCTGGGCGACGACATCGCGGATTTGATCGATGTACGGCTGCATCGACACCGAGGTATCCACCACTAGCACCACGCCCGTGCGGAATGCATCGTGGGTTGTCTGGACCTTGGTGGATTCCCCGGAACCGATGGTCTGAGGCGAATTACCAGGGTCAATGGACGCAACGTTCAACAACTGAACGGGCTGGCCGTTCTGATCGAAGGTTTCCTTGGAGTCGAAGATCGGCAGCAGGTAGAACTGATTCTGGGCAATGCCACTGTTGGCTGGCTCCAGCGCCAGCACCTGCTGCGAGTGATCTGCGTTCTCCTGAGCGTTGTGCAGGAGTTGTCTTGCCGCCGCCGGATCGTTCAGGAGAGCTTCGAACTGGCTGTCGTCACGCATGAACATCGCGGGCGCGCGACCGGACCGTTCGGTGAACTTGAGCACCAGGCTTTGCTTCCAGTCACTGACCTGAGCGGCTTGCAGCCAACCCTGGCTGCGTCCGTCGCTGGCAGTACCGACACGCAGCCACTCTTTGCCGTTTACGGTTTTGCGCTGGTAAACGTACAGCACCGAAAACGCCGCGAGGGCTTGCGCACCGGGCTGTGCGCCTGGCTCGCTGGAAAGGCGTGCGTCAGGTTTGCTCAGTACGCGCTGAAACAAGGTTTTCTTGTTTGTCATCAGCAGTGGTCGTACACCGCCGTCGACATCCATGACCGCGGACGTAGCTTGCTCAGGCACCTGCGGTAATGCCTGAAAGGGCTTGGCTGGCAGCACATCTGCGGCCGCAGCCTTGACAGGCGCTTGCTCTCCCAGCCACAGATAGCCGCCGATACCCACACTCAAGACCGCTGTAACCGCGACGCCCAGCAACGCTAGAACCGGACCTTTGCGCTGTTCGGAATTACTCGGCGTATCGACTATCGAGGATGGTCGCTCTGAAAGAGACGGCTGCATTACGCAAACTTGCGTGACGTCCAGGTCATCCGGCGGCAGGTTGTCCAACACAGCGATCAGTTCGGCCGCATTGGCAAAGCGCTGCTCGCGCTCCTTTGCCAGAAGTCGTTCGAGGAGGTGTTGATAACGACCGTGATGAATCGGCAGCTTCGGCAGCGGTTCGGTCAGATGAGCCAGTGCGGTGGACAGGGCATCGGTGCCGTTGTACGGCAATTTGCCGACGAGAATTTCGTAAAGCACCACACCCAAGGCATACAGGTCGGCACGACCGTCGATTTCCAGCCCACGCGCCTGTTCCGGGCTCATGTAACTGGGCGTACCCACGGCGAACCCGGCCTGGGTGAATTGCGTACGGTCATCCAGTGACTTGGCGATGCCGAAGTCCGAGAGCACTGCCAGACCGTTGGTTCGGAACAGAATGTTGGCTGGTTTCACGTCGCGGTGAACCAGCCCCTGGGCGTGGGCATACCCCAACGCCGTGGCGATCTGACGGATGTAGACAAGGCCCTGGGCTGCGCTCATGCCCGCCACGATTCGCTCCCTGAGCGTACCGTTGGGCAGGTACTCCATGGCCATGTAATAGAGATCCCCGACATTACCGATGTCGTGGATGGTCACCGTGTGGGGATGGGACAGGCGTGCCAGGGTCTTGCCTTCACGCAGGAAGCGTTCGCAAAACGTAGGATCGGCTGCCAGCGTCGACGCCATGACCTTCAGGGCCACCTTGCGCTCCAGCGAACATTGCGTGGCGAGATAGACCGTGGCCATCGCGCCTTCGCCAATTTCACCCTCGATCTCGAATCCGGGAATCAGTATGTCCATGCTCTGACCTTCAGGAAGCTTTGACGACAATGGCGGTGATGTTGTCGGGGGCACCGCGGGTCAACCCCAGATGCACCAGACTGCGAACGACCTGCCAGGGATCGGAGTGACCCAGGACATCGCGGATTTCATGGTCTTCAGTGGTTTTATTCACGCCGTCGCTGCACAGCAGCCAGGTATCGCCGGGCAGGATTTCGAGTTCGATAGCCGCCAGATCAAGCGTGTCTTCGACGCCAACGGCGCGGGTGACGATGTTGGCGTGGGGATGCACCCGCGCTTGGGCTTCGCTGAGCAGGCCGCTGTCCTGCAGACTCTGGACGTAGCTGTGATCGCGGGAGATGCGTTGCAGATGGCCGTCGCGCAGGCGATACAGGCGGCTGTCACCGGCCCACAGGCATACTCCCCTGTTGCCTTGAGCCACCAGCAACACCACGGTGCTGCCCATGACGTTCAGCCCGCGTTGCAAGGTTTCTTGCCGCACTGCGCAGTTCACCTGCTGCAGCGCCTCACGCAGCGCGCAGGCGTAGGATGAGAGCGAGTCGCCTGCGGTCGCTCGCCGGAGGCTTTCGACAATCAGGTTCGCCACGTAGTCACCAGCCGCGTGCCCACCCATACCGTCGGCGATAGCCCAGAGGCCGTTCTGCGCAAGGTCCAGGAACGCGTCCTCGTTAATCTGCCGCACCATGCCGACATGGCTGTAACAGGCGCTGCGGTAATGCAGAGTTTCCAGTAATGCAGGCATCTACACCGACGCTCCTTGTCCTAGCAGGTAGCTGCCGAATTCGGCAGGTTCAGGCAAGCCCTGGCAGCGCATCAGCCCAGGGGCCACACGCTCCGAGCCCTTGCCCCACCACAGGCTTGCGCCTTCGCAGGCAAGTTCGGCAAGCGCCTGGTACCTCGCCTGTGGGTCGCTTGCGGTGGTGCGCTGGAGCCCGGCGAAGTGGCTGATCGGCGGATACAGCGACGTGGGCAGGAACCCAAGACTTGAAACGCCGTCGTCGAAAGCCGAAAAATCCGCCCCCTGCGCAAGTGTCGCCAACATCAGTGCCTCCACTTGCTCGAACCAGTCTTCAGGCGCACTGACAACCGCTGCCAGCGACTGGCCGGGCTCAAGTGTCTGGGCGACTGTCATGGGGAAATATCGCCCCACCCGGTCGATGCTCGGCATCAGGACACCCGTTACGGCACGTTCCCCACAAACGCCAGGTCCGAGCGCAAAACGCCAAAGAGGGCTGACCAGGTAGGCATTCAGCCAGTCCTCCCCGAGCTGCTGCCGGCTTGCCTGCAGGCCCGCTGCCAGCCAGCGATCCCACGGCCTGATGAACTCCTGCCCGAGACCACGGCTGATGAAATCGCCACGGCTGGCCAACTTGCCGTAAAACCCTAGCGTCGTCATAAGCGCTCCGGCAGGCTGAATCCGCTCAGCACACGGGTTTTGAACGGGTTGAATGCGCTGTTGGCGCGTAGCTCGTATGAAATACTGGCGTTATCGACCCGAACCCTGAGGTTGAAACGGTCGGGAGATGCGCCAGCCACCAGTTCCGATTGATCCAGCAAGCGGAACCACGCCCACGGGCCATCAAAGGTGACACCTGAACGACCGCTGGCCGCTGGCGGGAGCGTGGAAAGTCGCACGACACCAACATTGCCGGGATTGGGCCACTGCATCGCGGCGGGGCGGCTCGGGCCATGGTCGTAGCTGATCTGCTGTCCGTCCAGATCGAGCAGGAACTGTGTGATCGAGGCATCCATGGCCACCGGCTTGAGTTCGAAACGCACTGTCGGCTGCATACCCCCCGCACGAAAGAATGCATCGCGAATCGCAGCCGCGCGCTGAAAAGTCTGCAACGCCGAGGCGTTGATCCCAAGCTTTTGTGCAGCTCCAGGCTGCCAGCGCCATGCAGGTCTGGAGGTGTCGACGTAAGGTTGCAGGTACTTGCGAAAGTAGTTATCCATGACCCCGCCCATGCCGAAGAACAGACCGAAGTCTTCGAGCGTCGCATCACGGGGGCTGCCAGGCGCCAGTGGGTAGCGGCCGCTCAGGGACTGGCGATAGACGTTAACCACCTCGCTGACCCACGCAGCATTCAACTGATTGCGTACGCCGCCCATCATGGTATTGGTGGTGGAACTGACCATGGACTTCACCAGCCCTTGCACCACAGGCGGCTGACGATTGGCGTTCAGGCTTACCCGAGTGGCTGCCGCGCTAGCCGAGTTTTTTGCCTCGACCAGCAACGCGTCGCCACTGGCATCAACCATCGCGCTGACCTGTACGTAAAGAGCATTGAGGTCAGCCAGCAGCCCGTCAATTGCAGCAGGCTCACCTTCGCCCGTGTTGATGAAGGCGTTTAGCTCGGCGAAGTGGCGGGAGACCGGGTCATGCGCCAGCACAGGCTTGACAGCAGTATCGACCTGTTCCTGACCAAGAATCGAACCCAGACGTTGCTTGAGTTGATCTACACCGCCCTCGACCTTCCTCCCCGGGTCAGCCAGCCGTTCTCCTTCGGGCTGTAGATCAGTTTGTGCCGCCACGCCTGCCAGCAGTTTTTTCAGTGGCGAGGCCGGCCCGGAAATGACCCGCAGCACATCGGCCGCCTGGGCCAAGCTGGTGATCGGCACAAAGTCGATATCAGCCAACAGCGCATCCCACTGACGCTGGTAATCCTGGAAATACAGCCGCCGCACATCGGCGGCCAGACTGGCGACGTTCTGCTGCTCTGCGCGGTCCGCCGACAAGACCCACTGTTCCTCAGCCAGGGCCGCAGCCTGACTGAGGGTTGTAGCCAGAAATCCTTCGCGATACCCCTTGACGGTAAAGAAGCCGCTCAACGGTTCGCCCAGCGATTTGCCGCTTTTACGCGAGAACACCAGCGCAGCGTCACGCCCGGCCGCCTCGGTGATACGAAAGTCGTTCACGCCCGACGGCAATTTATGCCGTTTGACCCTATCGTAGACGCGCTGCGCCACAGGCAAATGCCGCAGTTGGCGGCGCAGGTCATCAATCAGTCGTTCATCCAGCCGTGCCATGGGCGGATGCCGCTCGAACAAGGCCTGCAAATGCTCTCCCAATGCCTGCCGTTGTCCCGCAGGAAGATCGCGAGGCAAACTCCGGTCCCAATCCAGCGCCACCCAGGCCTTGATGAAATCAGGGTCGTAGTGCTCGTTGTCAGCGAACATCAGATAAGCCTTCAGACCCTCATAGAGGAAATCCGGACTGCCACCGCTGCGCAACTGCTCCTCTACACGGGTGACCAACCGTGGTGCGAGCACCGCGATCAGCAACTTGCGGTAAACGCTGCCTGATTCGGCTTCAAGCATGTCGCCTTGATAAAGGCCCAGCCCCTGAGACATGCCAGGTGGGTTACCGGCCAGGTGTCGCACGCCGTCAAGCAGCGGCAGCATCGCCAGCACGTCACGGTGTGCCGGGCTCAAGGCCTGAAGGCTCTGAACCAGAGGCACAACCTTCTGATCGACCTGAGCGATGTACGATTGGTTGGCGCGATAGCTGACCCACCAAAGCGCGCCGACTACCAGCACCGACGCAATCGTGGCGGCCAATGCACCGCGGGCCAGCCACTTGCGCCGACGCTCTATTCGCGGGTTCACGCCTACCAGTCCCCGCTCGGCAAAGGCGACTGCCATGAACAGCTTTTCGATGAAATAGCTGCGGCCAGTGCCTGTCTGGCGCGCCAGATGCTGGCGGTCCAGATTCATGCCCTGGGCCATGGCGCCAATCAGCCGATCAATCGGGCTGCCTTCCTGTGTGCCGCTGGTGAAATACACCCCGCGCAGCAACGCGCGATCTTCGAAAGCATTGGGTTTGAAAACGCCCTCAAGGAAACCATGCAGCGTCTCTTTCAAGGCGCCGAACTGCTGCGGGAAACCGTAGATGAGATCTCGCCGGGAAGGGTCGCGCTCCTGTTGCAGGCGCTCGACCAACCGCTCGTTCAGACGCTGTTCCAGCAGCGCAAACTCACCGGGCAAGCTCGGCAGCGGGCCGTCGCTAGCCTTGCCATCGTCCAGTGCGAAGGTCATGCCCCAGACCTGTGCCCGCTCCTCTTTGCGCAAGGTCTCGAAAAATTCCATGAAGCCTGGCACCAGATCGAGCTTGGTCAGCATCACATAGAGCGGGAAACGCACACCCAGTCGGTTGTACAATTCCTGAATCCGCGAGCGAACAGCAGCCGCATGGGCTGCGCGCTCTGCGTCGGTTCCCAACAGCAGATCCGACAGACTGATGGCGATGAACGCACCATCAATGGGGCGCCGGGAGCGCTGTGTTTTCAGGAGGTCGAGAAAACCGAGCCACGCCGCCCTGTCGACCTGAGCATGGCTGTCCTGAGTGGTGTAGCGGCCAGCGGTATCGAGCAGTACGGCCTGATCGGTGAACCACCAGTCGCAGTTGCGCGTGCCGCCCACACCACGAACCGCGCCCGCCCCCATTTGCGCGGCCAGCGGAAAATGCAGCCCCGAGTTGACCAGCGCTGTGGTCTTGCCCGATCCAGGCGGGCCGATAATCACGTACCACGGTAATTCGTAGAGACTGCGCCGCTCATCGCCGCCCAGACGGGCCTTCTTCAACAGTTTGAGGGCGTCATCCATGCGCTGGCGCAAGGTTGCGAGTTCCTCGTCGGTCGCGACCCTGGCAGGATCCGGAGCGGTTTCTGCAGCCAGACTTTTCAGAATCCGGGCTGCATGCCTACGCGCCTGAACGATGCGAAACACGCGCCAGGCGATCCAGACCACGAACACCAGAACGATCAGCGCCAAACGGCGGCCTTGCGGTAAAAGAACGTCCAGCAGCGGGCCGATGAACCAGATGATCAGGGCAAGCGCGATCAGGCCCAAAAACGGAATAACCCAACGAACGACAAAACTGAAAAGCGCCTTCACTCGACTCCCTCCGCCAGTACAGTGATCTCAACCCGACGATTCTTCGCACGCCCCTCGGCCGTGGAATTTGAAGCCACAGGTTCAGTGTCACTGCGCCCATTAGCGGAGAAACGCTCCGGCTGCCCAGTGTGGGCCGCAAGAATCTGCAGTACCTGTTCGGCGCGCGCCTGGGACAACGCCCAGTTGGAGGGGAAACGCAGCGTGGCGATGGGACGGTTGTCGCTGTGGCCTGTAACCCGCACCTGACCTTTAACGTGACGGATGGCATTGGCGATACGCAGCATTAGCGGCTGGAAATCGTCGACGACTCTGGCGCTGCCCGACGAGAAAGTCCCATCCCCACGAATCGTCACTACCGAGCGGTCAACCGCATCCTGGACTGTGATGCGATTGGCCTTGATGTCCTCCACGAGAAAGCCTGCAAGACGCGGGCGCTCGACGAGCCTGGGTGTAATAGAGGCAGGGGTGATCGCCTGCACCGGAATTTCCCCCAGCGCATGAATGTTCTTGAACACAGGCTCCACGTCGGATGCCAACTTCAGGCGCAGAACCAACAGCAGCACCAGGAGCAACGCCACACCAACGGCAAGCCCCACCCAGGGCGGCACGAATTGCGACAGGCGATCACGCACCACCACAAGCCCGCGCCAGTGGGGGGAAAGCTCACGCTCGAACTCGCCGCGCGCACTGCGAATAGCGGCGCTGGTGCGTTCGCGCAGAACCTCCAACTGGGTGCGACCGTCGTTCATCACCCGATATCGGCCTTCAAAACCCAGGCACATGCACAGGTAGAGCAGCTCCAGCAGGTTAAGACGCTCGCGGGGACTTTGCAGGCAATGCTCCAATAGCTGGAAAACCTTCTCGCCGCCCCACGCCTCGTTGTGGACGGAGATCAACAGGCTCTGCTTGCCCCACTCGCTATCACTGCCCCACGGCGTGCTGAGCACAGCTTCATCGAGCGCGGTACACAGTGCATAGCGCGCCAGAAGCACGTCATTACGCGCCACTCCTGCGCCCTCTGCGCGCTCCTGAAACTGGCGCAGATGGCCCAGCAGCTGGGCGCGCAAACTGGCGGGGGCGGGATGGGCGATGGTGTTGCGAAGCCGCGTCAGCATTGCCAGTAATGGCCCGGCTGCCGCTTCCAGAGGATTGAGACCCAGGGCCTTGCCGCTCGGCAAGGGCGCGGGCAGCACAGGCAACGGTGGTGTGGCCCCGGCAGGCTGCGGTTCACGTCCTCCGGGGCGCGGCATGAATTGCGTGCGGTCGCTGGCAGACTTGGAGATATCGAACGGCCCGTCGTGGGATGGCATTGCGGCTTATCCTCGAATGGCCCAGAAGGCCAGGTTCAGGCCGGGAAACTCACCGGCCACGTGGAAAGCAAAGCCGCCCGATTTGGCAAGCATCGTCCAGTGTTCGCTACCGCGATCGAGTTCGTAGTAGGTCGAGCCCGCGTGGAACGGAATCTGACGTGGTGCCACGGGTAAGGGCAGCAGGCCGATGCCAGGCAGTTGCAGGTTCACCAGGTCGCGGATGTGCTCTACCGCACCGACCTTGCTCTGCTGACCAAAGCGTCCGCGCAGGCTCTCGCCGGGCATATCCGCACGCACGACCAACACGAAACTGGCGCTGTCGAGCAAGGTACGGTCGGATAGCATCCCTACATGAATGCCGTACGCCCTTTCCTCGATGGGAATCGGTGTGGCCTTGCTGTCGATCAGCATCGACAAGGCCTCACGCAATGCCTGCATGACCGGCGCGAAGGTTGGAGTCAGTTCGTCATGCTGGTAGCGTGGAAAGGTTTCGGGTCTGCGCCCGGCAGCAGAGAAGGTTGCAAACTCACCCGCCAGGCTCACCAGTTCGCCGTAGAAACGCTCGGGGTGCAACGGGCTCAGCTGGCTCAAGTGGTCGAGCAGTGGGCCGGCGCGATTGACCAGTTGCAACAGCATGAAGTCGGCAATTTCGGCGGCGCCACCTGCACCGGACGCCACAACCCGACCAGCCAGCGCTTCAGCACGCTGATGCAGCAATCCGACCAGCTCACTGCGAAAAGTAGTCAAGGGGTGTGACGCAGCCACATCGAGCAACGGGGGGATATAGCTCTCATCCAGGGACAACGTTCGGTCGGCCCGTTTCTCCTTGACCCGCACCATTCCGATGGCGGCGTAGTCGTTCAGGCCATCCTCCCCTGCCAGCAACCGAAGCGCACGCGCGCCGACAGCCACGGGCGTGCGGCTCTCGAACAGGGCGTTATCGTCCCGCACCTCCCGGACATGGCTGACAAACCGGGCGCCCCCGACTGCGACGCCTTCCTCGACCGTGTCCCGCTGTCCTGCGCGCTTGAGCGGCAATGCCAGATACACCAAGCCATCGCGCATCTGGTCGGCGATGTTCAATGGGCTGGGTGTCACATCATCAAGGGGAATGTTGAACGGCGTACCGTCCGGCAAAAGGCCCTTGGCTTTGACGATCGCCAACTTGCCCTGAGCGAGCAGCCCCTGATCAAGCTGCAGTTCGGAAAAGCCCCAGGCACCGGCTGACAGCGGACGGCTGCGCGCATCGATGAGGTTTTCCAGGTAACGGTCATGCTGCTGGAAGTGCTGCGTTCCAATGAACATGCCTTCCGACCAGACCACACGATTGTTCCAGGACATGGTTTCTCCGGTTGCCTACTGGGCAGGCTGAGTTGAAGGGACGACACCCACGGCTCGGGCTTGCAGGTTGATCTGAAATTCGGCGGCTTGCCGCGCGCTGACAGTGAGTACGGCGCGCCAGCGGGCCTGGTCGATTTCGCGATAACCCACCACCAGGCCGACATGCCGTGTGGCTGGATCAAGCGCGCGCTCGATATTGATTTGTTGCCCGGGGTACACCAGCACCTCGTCCTGGTCGACAAGGTCAGGGCCCAGCGCGGCCTGGGCCCGGTCGGCCAGAGCGAAATAGTCCGTACGCAGGAAACCGGCAGCGTTCTTCAGCTCGTAGATGCGAACCCGCACAGGGGCGCTCTCGCCGGTTGCGCCTGGATTCAGCTCTCGAGCGGCGTTGAAACGCAGTGCAACAGCCGTGGAGTGCGCAGCTTTGTCGGCAGGCTCGGGAGAGGCTGCGTTTTTTGCGCACGAAACCAGCAACAGCGCCGCAATGGCTGCCAATAAAACCCTTCGAAACATCCTGCGTCCTCATGACGTGCTGACTGTCTATCCGTTTTTCCATTTGCCGCGTCTCAGGAGCGGCGAAGCCGTACGCTGTGCTCTTCGTAGGCACGGCTGAACTCGCGGCCAAACAGGACTTGAAAGTCCTCCTCGGCCTCTCGGGCAATCTGTGCATAAAGCTCGGTGAACTGCTGCCAGTGCAGCGCCTGGCGAGAGCCGAAAAGATTGGCCAAAGCACCGGGTTTGCCCATGCGCTTTTCCAGTTGCGCAGGCTCGAAGCGCTTGAGCAGCGCCTTGATCGCTGCCTCGACCCCCGCCATGACCGCCAATTGGTGCGCCCGCAGATCGTCAAAGCTATCGGCAAGTGCCTGATCTGCCGGCATGAATGCCGAGTTGCCGGGGCGCAGAAGCAGAAGAAGCGCTTCGTCCGCGTTCGGAGCGAATTTCAGCGGGTTATTTTCAACCGGACGAATCATGGTCTGCTGCATGCGAAACTCGCCCTTCAGGCTGCTCCGCGCCCGCAGCACGTCGATCAATCCCTGGATCATCAGGCGATAACTGCGCCCGATGGACTCCATCTGTGCCAGCGCCTCGTCCGTATCGACGCGCAGGTGTGCAAGGCCCGCGCCGCGCAAGAAACCCTGGAGCGGGTCGACGCCAGTGGGCGAGGGTTTGACTATGGAAGCGTCCATTGCCCCCAAGTTAGCGACGGCAACGGGACACTCCTTGGATAGCTCCGCTGACAGAACCACAGGCGTCGTGACCAGAGGCTTCGGTGATTCACCGGCCAGGATCCAGTCCTCTGGAATTACACTGGCAGAAGTGAAGGGCCTGGATTGAGCCTGACTCACCGAAATCTGTGGAACGGGCGGGCGAAAATCGTGTTGCTCCACCGGTAAGTGGTCAGGAACTGTGGCTGCCGGCACGCTCGGCACCGACAGAAAATCGAATGGATCCTGCACAGCCCATTGGGCATCGCCATCTCGGGCCTGGGGCATCGCCAGGGGCTCGGCAGCCACCGACCCTGCTCCTTTCTGGATACCTATCAAAGACTCGAAACTGTTAGCCGGGCCATTTCCAGAAACACTTTTCTCCGAAAGTTTCATGTCGCAATCAATTCGAACGCTAATTTCGTATCCACCAATCCGAATAACTTCGCCATCCACCAGCGATTCGCTGCCCCCGCGACGCAGACGAACGCCAGCATTCACCAGTTCCACACCATTGGTACTCGTGTCTGTCAAATAATAACAGTTGCCCTTGCGCTTAATCGTACAATGCCTTGAAGAAACAAGACGTTCCGGATCAGATAACACCCAGTCATTGTCATAGCCACGGCCTATTGCCAGCACTTCTTTGTCAATTGATATTTCTGCTGCTTGCCCAGGGGTTATCTTGTGATAACTCGTGATGGTCAGATAGAGCAAAACTTCGCCTCCTTGCTTGCACTTGACGCCCTGAAAATCAGGCACAACGGCCTGCGCAGGGCGGTCGAACCAACCTGTGTAGCAACGATCTGGAAACCTGCGCGAATTCCGGCAGTACGTGTCGGCCGGTAATTCTAAACACACTTTTCCATCAGACGTACAGAGAGATACGCATCGATCTCACATGCTGCAAGCCAGATCACAACGGTTACACAGTTCGCATAGCTTACCTTGACAACGGATAACTTCCATACCAAAAATGCGCAACTTTAAAAAATTCTTCCAACATCAGTACGGCATCATTATTCGCAGAAGTAAGAATATTCTAAAGTCGGTGTAGGAAATTTCCTCAAAGACTATAAGACATACTCACTTCAAGATAAGGAGATCTGTTTTGCTGGACATTTCGCTGTTGCTTACTTCAATTTCGGCAAATTCTCCCTGCGGTGAGGATCTTGAATACGATGCCGACTTTTTACAATTGGAGCGAGATTCCCAGGGTAAACCTGAACGCATGATGGGTGACTCGGTACAACCCGCCGAAGCCCCACAATGGCGACAGATCGAGCAATCCAGCATTGCCCTTTTCCAACGCAGCAAAGACCTGAGGATCAGCCATTTTCTCTTGCAAAGCGCCCTCGCCCTCAACGGTTTCTCAGGGCTGGCCGAGGCTCTGAAGCTGACCCGCGACTTGCTCGGGCAATACTGGCCAACGCTTTATCCGCAAGTGGACGCCGATGACGAGAATGACCCGACAGTGCGCATCAACGTGCTAAGCGGACTCGTCTGCGACACCAACATTCACTTGTTACGCGAGAGCCTGCTGACACGCTCTCGCGCCTTCGGCCCGATCAGCCTGCGTGCCGCACTCAACGCCAGCGGATTGCAGAGCTTCCCCGACGAGTCACTGAGAGCTGACGAACTGGCAGGCGCCTTTCGTGACAGCGATCCCGAACAGTTGTCAGCAGTCCGCTCCGCCCTCTCCGAAGCCCACGACGCAGCGGACGCCATCGAGCACTTCGTCTCGCAGCAAGTCGGCTCAGCCCAGGGCGTGGACCTGTCCGCCCTGAAGCAGCCGCTCAAGCAGGCCCTGCAGATTCTCGCCGAATATGCCCGCGATGGCAGCACGTCGCAGGCTTCACTTGTCGAGTCTGGTTGCACCCAGCCGGCCGCGCAAACCGCCGTAGCAGCTCGTACATCAGCGGCTCCTGGAGAAATATTCAGCCGCGATGATGTGGTGCGCAGCCTCGAACGGATCCTTGCTTACTACGCCAGGCATGAGCCATCCAGCCCGCTGCCCGTGTTACTGAACCGGGCGAGAAGCCTTGTTCACGCCGATTTCGCAGCCATCGTGCGCAATCTCATTCCCGACGGCCTATCCCAGTTCGAAAACCTTTGCGGGCCCAAGGACCAATAGCGGCACGAACGGAGCATCACGACAAAACATCACCCTACCCGTCACCGGCGCAGCCCGATGACGCCAATCACGTCGCAGCAGCGACCAGGAGGAGCAACGTGGCGAACACCAGTTCTCAGAAATTCATTGCGCGCAACCGTGCCCCGCGGGTCCAGATCGAATACGACGTGGAACTGTATGGCGCCGAAAAAAAAGTCCAGCTGCCCTTTGTCATGGGTGTCTTGGCGGACCTGGCCGGCAAGCCCGCTGAACCGCTGGCGACCATGGCTGATCGCAAATTTCTGGAAATCGACGTCGACAACTTCGATTCGCGTCTGAAGGCCATGCAGCCTCGCGTTGCCTTTCACGTACCGAACGAACTGACCGGTGAAGGCAATCTGAGCGTGGATATCACCTTCGAAAGCATGGGCGACTTCAGTCCGGCCGCCGTGGCGCGCAAGGTCGACTCACTCAATCAGTTGCTCCAGGCGCGCACTCAACTGGCCAATCTGCTGACCTACATGGACGGCAAGACAGGCGCCGAAGAAATCATCATGAAGGCGATCAAGGATCCAGCCCTGCTGCAGGCACTGGCCAGCGCGCCGAGCCCCGAAGCCAATCAACCTCAAGATGCAGAACCGCAGGCCTGAGCAGGAGCCAACACCATGACCCAATTGCTGCGCGACCCCCAGGCCCAGACCAGCCAGAACGAAGATACCGATGCGTTCGCCTCGTTACTGCTGAAGGAATTCAAACCCAAGACCGAACGCGCTCGCGAAGCCGTCGAGACGGCCGTTCGCACCCTCGCCGAACAGGCGTTGATGCAAACCGACCTGGTGTCCAAGGATGCCATCACCTCGATCGAGGCGATCATTGCGGCCATCGACGCCAAGCTCACCGCACAAGTGAATCAAGTGATTCACCATCCTGAGTTCCAGCAATTGGAGAGCGCCTGGCGAGGGCTGCACTATCTCGTCAATAACACCGAAAGCGACGATCAGTTGAAGATTCGGGTGCTGAATATCGCCAAGCCGGAGCTGCACAAGACCCTGAAAAAATTCAAAGGCACGGCGTGGGATCAGAGCCCGATCTTCAAGAAGATGTACGAGGAAGAATATGGCCAGTTCGGCGGCGAACCTTACGGCTGCCTGGTGGGTGATTACTACTTCGACCAATCGCCGCAGGACGTTGAACTGCTGAGCGAACTGTCGAAGACCTGTGCCGCGATGCATGCACCGTTCATCGCGGCAGCATCACCCACCGTGATGGGCATGGGGTCGTGGCAGGAACTGTCAAACCCTCGCGACCTGACCAAGATTTTCACGACCCCGGAGTACGCTGGTTGGCGCTCGTTGCGTGAATCGGAAGACTCTCGCTACATCGGCCTTACCATGCCGCGCTTCCTCGCACGTCTACCCTATGGCGCCAAGACTGATCCGGTGGAAGCCTTCGCCTTCGAGGAGGACACCGACAGTGCCGACAGCGCCAAGTACACCTGGGCCAACGCGGCCTACGCCATGGCAGTGAACATCAATCGCTCGTTCAAACACTATGGGTGGTGCTCGCGGATTCGTGGGGTCGAGTCGGGTGGAGAAGTGCAGAACCTGCCCGCCCACACCTTCCCGACCGACGACGGCGGGGTGGACATGAAATGCCCGACTGAAATTGCTATCTCCGACCGTCGCGAAGCGGAATTGGCAAAGAACGGCTTCATGCCACTGCTGCACAAGAAAAACACCGATTTCGCTGCATTCATCGGCGCCCAGTCCCTGCAGAAACCCGCTGAATACGATGATCCGGACGCCACGGCCAACGCCAATCTGGCCGCCCGCCTGCCGTACCTGTTCGCCACCTGCCGATTCGCTCATTACCTGAAGTGCATCGTGCGCGACAAGATCGGCTCCTTCAAAGAGAAGGACGAGATGCAGCGCTGGTTGCAGAACTGGATCTTGAACTACGTCGATGGCGACCCGGCGCACTCCACCGAAACCACCAAGGCGCAGCAACCGCTGGCGGCTGCGGAGGTGGTAGTCGAGGACGTCGAAGGCAACCCCGGTTATTACAACTCGAGGTTCTTCCTGCGCCCGCACTACCAGCTCGAAGGGCTGACGGTGTCGTTGCGTCTGGTGTCCAAGCTGCCTTCGGCGAAAGGCGCCTGACGTATGGCGTTGCCTGGCAGCCTGCCCCTACGAGAACGCCTACAGCCCTCGCTGCTTGATCGTCTTACCGACGAGGAGCCCGGCAATCCGCAGGAAAGTGCAGACAGGCGCGTGTTGTCGCTCAATCAGCTCAAGGCCTCGGTGCTGCGGGACCTGAGCTGGCTGCTCAACACCTCTTCGTTGCTCGACACCGATGCCACACTGCACACACCGGCAGGCTCGTCGGTGCTCAATTACGGCCTGCCCGCGCTGGCAGGAACCAGTGCGTCGAACATTGATGTAACCGTGCTGGAGAGCCTGATCTATCGGGCTATCGCCACCTTCGAGCCACGGATTGTGCGGCATACCCTGCGAGTGCGAGCCCAGGCGCGGTCGGAGCAAATGAACAACAACGCTCTGAGTTTCGATATCGAAGGCGATCTGTGGGCGCAGCCCGTTGCATTGCCGCTGTTGTTACGCACCGATCTGGATCTCGAATCCGGCCAAGTACATGTCGTGCCAGCAGAACAACGGAGACGTCCATGAACCCGCGCCTGCTGGAATTGTATAACCAGGAGTTACAACACGTACGCGAGAGCGCGGCGGAGTTTGCCAAGGAATACCCGAAAATCGCAGGACGCCTCACGCTGTCCGGAACCGACTGCGCAGACCCTTATGTCGAGCGCCTGCTGGAAGGGTTCGCGTACCTCACAGCTCGCGTGCAGCTCAAACTCGATGCCGAGTACCCCACCTTCACCCACAGCCTGCTGGAAATAGCCTACCCGCACTACCTGGCACCGACGCCGTCGATGACAGTGGTGCAGATGCAGATCGACCCGGACGACGGGTCCCTCGACAGCGGATTCACCCTGCCCCGTGACAGCGTATTGCGTGCCACCCTGGGACGTGATTCGCAAACCTCCTGCGAGTACCGCAGCGCACATGAAGTGACGCTGTGGCCGCTCAAGGTCAGTCACGCCGAATATTTCGGCAACCCTGCAACTGTGCTCGGACGCCTGGCAGCCAGCGAAACAAAGGCCAAGGCCGCTTTGCGGCTGACCTTGCGCACCGGCGCCGAGCTGCCATTCAACAGCCTGAACCTGACCCATTTGCCGCTTTACCTGAACGGGGCAGATGAACTGCCATTCGGGCTTTATGAACAACTGCTAGGCAATGCCTGCGCGGTATTCGCCCGACAGCCGGGAGCTGATTGGGTCGAGCGACTGCCCGCCGATGCATTACAACCCTGCGGGCTAGATGACCGCGAAGCAGCAATGCCGGTAGTCGCCCAGGCGTTCCAGGGTTACCGTCTGTTGCAGGAATACTTCGCCCTCCAGCAACGCTACCTGTTTGTCGACTTCAACCATCTCGGCCGCGCAGTGCAGCGTTGCACCGGGCAAGAGCTGGAAATCATCGTGCTTTTCGACTGCTTCGATCAGAGTCTTGAAGGCGGCGTCGGACCCGGGCAATTCGTGCCGTTCTGCACCCCTGCCATTAACCTGTTCCCACGTCGGGTCGACCGGATACATCTTGGCGACCGCGTCAATGAGCATCATGTGATTGCCGACCGCACTCGGCCCATGGATTTCGAAATCCACTCGCTGACTGGCGTCACCGGATATGGCACCGGGCCCGAGCAGGAATTTTTGCCGTTGTACGCGGTGCGCGATCCGTCGCGTTATGCTCGGGACAAAGCCTATTACACCGTACGCCGCGAGCCGCGTACGCCGTCCAGCGAACAACGCCGCGCGGGCTTTCGCTCAACCTATGTGGGCAGCGAAACATTTGTCAGCCTAGTGGACAACCGGCAGGCGCCCTGGAGCCACGATCTGCGCCAACTGGGTGTAAGCGCTTTGTGCACCAACCGCGATCTGCCGCTGTTCATGAGCGTAGGCAGCGGCAAGACTGACTTCACACTCGCTGGCAGTGCGCCTGTTTTGTCGATCCGCTGCATGGCCGGCCCGAGCCGCCCCCGCGCCAGTCATGCCCACGATCAGAAGGCATGGCGCCTTATCAGCCAGCTGTCGCTGAACTACCTGTCCCTCAGTGAACCAGGCCAGGGTACTGCCGCTTTGCGTGAACTGCTGCGCCTGTATGGCGACAGCACCGACACCGCACTGCAGTTGCAGATCGAAGGCTTGCGCGAAGCGAGCAGCAAACCCTGCACGCGCCGCTTGCCCATGCCCGGCCCGATCGTCTTCGGGCGTGGGCTGGAAATCATCCTGGAGTTCGACGAAAACGCCTTCCGAGGCACCGGCGTGTTCCTGCTGGGAGCTGTCTTCGAGCGTTTTCTGGCCCGCTACGCCTCTATCAACAGCTTTACCGAGACCGTGCTACGCACCAGCCAGCGCGGCGAGATCATGCGATGGAAAGCCAACCCTGGCCGGCGTCCAACCCTGTGAGCATCCTCACCGACATTCACGCGCAGCCCTGGAATCACGATTTCTTCCAGGCACTGCGGCGTATCGAATGTGACTCCCCGCACCTGCCGCGCCTGGGTCATTCGTTACGTCTGATTGACGACCCGATACGCTTGGGTCAACAACCTGGTTGCGCGTTCGCACCTTCGACGCTGGCGGCACTGACGCTAGAAGATGAGGGAAAACCGGCGCGGCTAGAGCAGTTTTTCTTCGGCCTTGGCGGACCCAACGGGCCGCTACCTCTGCACCTGACCGAGTACATACGCGAGCGCCAGCACAACAACGCCGACGATACCAGCAAGCGCTTCCTCGACATCTTCCATCACCGCCTGTTGAGCCTATTCTACCGGGCCTGGGCAGAGGCGCGGCCCACCGTCAGCCATGACCGGCCCGACGACGATTACTGGGCCGTACGGCTGGCCGCATTCAGTGGCCGGGGTATGCCGGGTCTTCTCGATCAAGGGCTGATCCCAGGTCCCGCCAAGCTGCATTTCAGCGGACATCTGTCTGCACAGACCCGCTACCCCGACGGCCTGAAAGCCATTATCGAGGACTATTTCGCGCTGCCGGTCCAGATCGAAGAGTTTGTCGGCCAGTGGCTGGGATTACCCGAGCGCAGCCGCCTCGGCACAAGCGCCAATCAACTGGGTGTCGATTTTTGCCTGGGCAGCCATGCCTGGGATCGGCAGCACAAATTCCGTATTCGCCTGGGCCCACTCAAGCTTGACGAGTACATGGGAATGCTGCCTGACGGCGAGCCATTCCGGCATCTGGTGGCGTGGGTCGCCGAGTACCTGGGACACGAACTGGATTGGGACCTCAACCTGATCCTGCACCAGCCACAGATTCCGAAACTGCAACTCAACGGCCAGCTGCGTCTGGGCTTCAACACATGGCTGGGATGCCCTTCGGCAGACGCCGACGATCTGATCCTGGCCCATCAATACGCGGATCAGCCCGCCTTTGCGGGCACAGCATCAGACCTTCATCCAAACCCATCAGCAAGGAGCACGGAACATGGGTGAGATCAGTCGCGCCACACTGTTCGGCAAACTCAACAGCACCGGCTACAAGGCCATCGAAGCCGCCACCGTCTTCTGCAAACTGCGGGGCAATCCATATGTGGAACTGGCCCACTGGCTTCATCAGTTGTTGCAGCTGCAGGACTCAGACCTGCACCGCATCATTCGCCAGTTCAATATCGAGCCCGCACGTCTGGCCCGCGACCTCACCGACGCATTGGACCGCCTGCCCCGCGGTTCGACCACGATCACCGACCTGTCGTCCCATGTCGAGGAGGCCGTCGAGCGCGGCTGGGTGTATGCAAGCCTGATGTTCGGTGAGCGCCAGGTGCGCACCGGTCACCTGCTGATCGGGATGCTCAAGACCCCAGGCCTGCGCAACGGCCTTCTTGCCCTGTCGTCCGAGTTTGCAAAGATCAAGGTCCAAGCCCTGTCAGAGCGCTTCGGTGAATACATTGGCGATTCCCCGGAAAACGCCAGCGACGGACTGACCACGGGCGCAACGCCAGGCGAAGCCAGCGGAGCCATCGCCCCAAGCACCATGGGCAAGCAGGAAGCACTCAGACGTTTCACAGTCGACATGACTGAGCAGGCACGCAGCGGCAAACTGGACCCGATTGTCGGTCGCGATGAAGAGATTCGGCAGGTGGTCGACATCCTCATGCGGCGCAGGCAGAACAACCCGATTCTCACCGGCGAAGCAGGTGTCGGCAAAACCGCCGTTGTCGAGGGGCTTGCGCTGCGAATCGTCGCCGGCGACGTGCCGCCCGCGCTTGAAAATGTCGAGCTGCGCAGCCTGGACGTGGGCCTACTGCAAGCAGGCGCCAGCATCAAAGGCGAGTTCGAACAGCGTTTGCGTCAAGTCATCGAAGAGGTTCAAGCCTCGCCCAAACCGATCATTCTGTTTATCGACGAAGCCCATACGCTGGTCGGTGCCGGCGGGGCGGCCGGGACCGGTGATGCAGCCAACCTGCTCAAACCGGCATTGGCGCGGGGGACACTACGCACCGTTGCGGCCACGACATGGGCCGAATACAAGAAACACATCGAGAAAGACCCTGCCCTCACACGCCGCTTCCAGGTCGTGCAGGTAGAAGAGCCTAGCGAAGACAAGGCGCTGATGATGATGCGCGCCGTGGCCTCAACCATGGAGCAGCATCATCAGGTGCAGATTCTTGATGAAGCGCTGCAAGCCTCGGTGAAGCTCTCCCATCGCTACATTCCGGCGCGACAGCTGCCAGACAAATCCGTCAGCCTGCTCGACACCGCCTGTGCACGCGTTGCGGTCAGCCTGCATGCAGTGCCTGCCGAAGTGGACGACAGCCGCAGACGCATTCAGGGGCTGGAAACCGAGTTGCAGATCATCGCCCGCGAGCACTCCATTGGTATCGACACCGGCGCTCGGCGCATCAGCAACGAAACCCTTTCAGGTATCGAGCATGAGCGGCTTGCACTGCTGGAGAAGCGCTGGAAGGAGGAAAAGTCACTGGTCGATGAGCTGCTGGCGACCCGAGCCGAGTTGCACAAGATCACTGGCACTGCGAATCGTGCGACGGATACCGCACAGGGTGGTCGACTGCGTGAGCGACTGGTCGAATTGCAAGCGCAACTCAGCGCCCTGCAATGTGAAAAACCGTTAATCCTGCCTACCGTGGACTATCAGGCTGTGGCGTCGGTGGTGGCTGACTGGACCGGCATCCCTGTGGGGCGCATGGCGCGCAACGAGCTGGAAACCGTGCTGAACCTCGACCACCTCCTGAAAAAACGCATCATCGGGCAGGATCACGCGCTGCAGATGATCGCCAAGCGCATCCACACCTCCCGCGCTGGCCTGGACAACCCGAGCAAACCCATCGGCGTGTTCATGCTCGCGGGCACCTCGGGCGTAGGCAAGACCGAAACCGCACTGGCGCTGGCCGAAGCCATGTACGGCGGCGAGCAGAACGTTATCAGCATCAACATGAGCGAGTTCCAGGAACCCCACACCGTCTCCACCCTCAAGGGCGCGCCACCGGGCTACATCGGCTACGGCGAAGGAGGTGTCCTGACTGAGGCTGTAAGGCGCAAACCTTACAGCGTCGTGCTGCTGGATGAGGTTGAAAAAGCCCACCCGGATGTTCACGAGATCTTTTTTCAAGTCTTCGACAAGGGCTTCATGGAGGATGGCGAAGGCCGAGTCATCGACTTCAAGAACACACTCATTCTGTTGACCACCAACGCAGGCACCGAGTTGATCTCGCATCTGTGCCAAGACGCGCAAAACATGCCCGCGCCCGAAGACATCGCACAGGCGCTGCGCCAGCCATTGCTCGAAATTTTCCCGCCTGCGCTGCTCGGTCGCCTGGTGACCATCCCTTATTACCCGCTCAGCGAGACCATGCTCAAGACGATCACTCGCCTGCAGATGGACCGCATCAAGAAGCGGGTGGAGAACACGCACGAGGTGCTATTCGACTACGACGACGGGGTGATTGACCTGATCGTCTCGCGCTGCAGCGAAACCGCGAGCGGCGGGCGGATGATCGACACCCTCCTGACCAACACCCTGCTGCCTGACATGAGCCGCGAATTCCTTACGCGCATGCTGGAAGGCAGGCCGATGGCGAACGTGAGCGTTAGCGCGCGGGATAGCCAGTTCGACTACCGGTTCAGCGACGTCGAGCTATGAATCTGTAGCAGCACGTATTGCCGGCGAGATGTTCTGCCATTGGGTGATTCATCGCCTGGCACGACGCAATCGCCGGCCAGCCGTGCTGCTACGGGTCGTCAAAACGAACATATCAGCGGAATAGCCGATGCCATTCATGCAACTCACTCGCCTGGCCCAGATCAGCAGTCCACTGGGGCCGGACATCCTGCTGCTCAGTCAGATGACTGGCGGCGATGACTTGGGGCGCCTCTTCGAATACAGGTTACAGCTGACCTCCAACGACGATGCCATCGACCTGAACCAGTTGCTGGGCAAGCCCATGAGCGTGGCGTTGCAGATGGGTGCCGGGCGCACCCGGTATTTTCACGGCTTGGTCGCCAGTTGTAGCCAGGGCGTAGATGACGGCCAGTTCGCAAGCTATCAGGTCGTTCTGCGACCTTGGCTGTGGCTGCTGACTCGCACTTCGGACTGCCGGATTTTCCAGCACATGACGGTTGCGCAGATCATCAAGCAAGTATTCCGTGATCTGGGCTTTTCCGATTTCGAAGACACCCTGAGCCGCCCCTACCGCGAGTGGGAGTACTGCGTCCAGTATCGCGAAACAAGCTTCAACTTCGTCAGCCGCCTGATGGAGCAGGAAGGCATCTACTACTTCTTTCGCCACGAAAAGGACCGCCACGTCATGGTGCTGGCCGATGCTTACGGCGCACACCAGTCCGAGCCCGGCTACGAGACAGTGCCGTTCTATCCTCCAGACGGCCAACACCGCGAACGCGACCACATCAGTGATTGGCGCATGGCGCATCAGGTGCAACCCGGCTCCCTGGAGCTCAACGACTATGACTTCCAGCGGCCCAGCGCGCACCTCGACGTGCGTTCGGCCATGCCTCGTCCTCATGCAGCGGGTGACTATCCACTGTTCGACTACCCCGGCACCTACGTTCAGAGCGAAGACGGCGAACACTACGCCCGGACACGTATCGAAGCGATTCAAGGCCTGCACGAACGCATCCATTTGAGCGGCAACGCCCGCGGACTCGGCGCAGGGCATCTGTTCAGCATGAGCGGCTTCAGCCGCCAGGATCAGAATCGCGAGTACCTGATCGTCGGCGCGACATACGACATCACCCAGGAACGCCTGGAATCGGGGATCAGCTCTTCAGGCCCGCAGTTCCAGAGCACGCTGGTTTGCATCGACGGCCACCAGAGCTTTCGCTCACACCCCGACACCCCGCGCCCCATCGTGCGGGGCCCACAAACAGCAGTGGTCGTAGGCCCCGAACAAGAGGAAATCTTCACCAACCAGTACGGCCAGGTGAAGGTGCATTTCCATTGGGACCGCCACGACCAGTCCAATGAAAACAGCTCCTGCTGGATTCGCGTCTCACAAGCCTGGGCCGGCAAGAACTGGGGATCGATGCAGATTCCGCGCCTTGGACAGGAAGTCATCGTCAGCTTCCTGGAAGGTGACCCCAACCGCCCGATCATCACCGGTCGTGTCTACAACGCAGAACAGATCGTGCCCTACGACCTGCCAGCCAACGCAACGCAGAGCGGCATGAAAAGCCGGTCAAGCAAAGGCGGCACGCCAGCGAACTTCAACGAAATCCGCATGGAGGACAAGAAAGGCGCCGAGCAGTTGTACATCCATGCCGAGCGGAACCAGGACATCGTCGTGGAAGTGGATGAAAGCCACTCGGTGGGGCATGACCGGAACAAAAGTGTCGGGAATAACGAGACGGCCAGGGTTTGGCGGGACCGGTTGCGGGCGGTGAAGCGCAACGATGCCTTGCTAGTCGGCGCCAGCAAGACCGACAGCATCAGCCAGAGCTATCTGATCGAGGTGGGCAATAACCTTCGGCTGGTCTGCGGCAAGAGTGTGCTTGAGCTCAACGCCAGCGGGCAGATCAATCTCACGGGGGTGCAGTTCAATTTCAACACCGAAGGCAGCGCCGAGATCAACACCGGCGGCAAGTTGCACCTGAACATTGGTGGCGGTCCCGGAACCACGCCAGAGGGCCAGGGTGTCAAGGGCAGCATCGATGCGTCCGTCAACGCCATGTTCCCAGCGCCCGATACGGATCAATAACCCGCCTACCCCGGAGACACTCTCGACATGACGTATCGCCTCAACGAATTTCAGTTTGCCCTGCCCGACGCCCCAATGCAGGACACCTCTATCAATATCCTCGCCTTCCCCGCCCTGGGCACCACATTGATCGTCAGTCGCAGCTTTCTGGCTGACGATGAAACGCTGCACAGCAACTTTGATGCCCAGCTCAAAAAGCTGGAACAGCAGGTTCAGGCGCTGCGATACCAACCGGCGACAGCCGTTCGGGTGGGTGCGAATCGGGAGGTCGAGGCGCTGGAGCTGCGCAGCCAGTTTCAGAAAGGCGCAGACATGGTTTACCAATACCAGTTGGCGCTGGCGTTGTCCGATACCCGCAAAATCCTTGCCCTGAGCTACGTCAAGGCACAGCCCTTGGGTGATGCCGAAGCTGAGCATTGGGCGCAGATCAAACAGTCGCTGTGTTTCGATAGTATCCGCCAAGAGCATCTGAATGTCTGACGCACTATGGGCGGCCCGGGTCGGCGACGCGCTGGCTCACACCTCAATGATGGCCGACATTCTCGGTGGTGTGCTGGAAGTCGCGGCCAACGTAGCCATCGGCGCGCTGGCTACCGCCGCCGTGGTAGCCGCGGCCGGGATCACTGTTGCAACCGGAGGCATCGGCGCCTGCGTTCTCGGTGCAGTGGTCGGGTTGGTGGTGGGCGTCGTCATGCACAAGACCGGGGCCGACAAGGGGCTGAACTCAATATGCGAGGGCATCGGTAACGGGCTGTTTCCTCCCACGGTGCAGGCGACTATCTCGACAGGCTCCACCGACACCTTCATCAACGGTCTCGCTGCGGCACGCGCGGCAGGGAGCATCCCGTCGATGCTAGCTCCAGCCGGATCTCCCGAAAGCGAAGACATCGCACAGCTTGACGCTCAAGCCGGGAAAGAGGCCAGCTACCTGGACATAGCCAAGGGTTTTTTCTCCCAGATGTGGCGGCCGACCGTCGCTACACCTGGCCCTGGTGTCGTACCCAGACCAGGGGACTCCGTGCTCTGCACCCGACACCCTCCCATGCCATCACAATTGCTCGCCGAAGGATCCGACAAGGTCACGATCAATGGCCAGCCTGCCGTACGCAGTGGCGACCGCAGCATGTGCGATGCCACCGTGGTTTCCTCAGGATTGATCTCACCGAACGTGCGCATCGGCGGTGGCAAAGCGGTGGTCCGGGAAATTCGCAGCGGCAAGACTCCAGGCGCGGGGCTCGCGGTCACTGCATTGATGATGCTCAAGGGAAGTAAAGGCAACTTTCTGAGCAACCTGCCGTGCATGCTGCTCAGTGGCATGAATTCGTTCGTCGTCAGCTCAGCCATGGGCGCACTGACGAACGCAATCGCGGGCTCCCCCAACCCGGTACATGCCGCGACGGGGGCCAAGGTATTGGGTGGTCCTGAGGATCTGGATTTTGTCCTGCCCGGGATATTGCCGATTGCGTGGCAGCGCTTTTACAACAGCCGGGATGAGCGACGTGATGGACTGTTCGGCGCAGGTTGGAGCGTGCCATTCGAGGTGGGCGTACAGGTCGAGCCTCATCCGGAAGGTGGGGAAAGGCTGCTCTACATCGACGAGCAAGCTCGCCGGATCGACATGGGCACGATTCCCCTTGGGGGTGCGGTTTTCAGCGCAGGCGAAGGGCTTGCCGTCCGACGTCATGGCAATGGCCAGCTGTTGATCGAAAGCGAGGACGGCTTGTACCGGTTGTTCGAGCCCAGGTTAAGTGATCCGTCCGTGCTGCAACTGACGCAATTGGGCGACCGCAACGACAACCGTATCTATCTGGACTACAGCGCCGAAGGGCGACTGGTACAGCTGCGCGACACCTTCGACCTGCTGCGTGTCATCCTGATTTATTCGACCCGCTGGCCTGGTCGGGTTGAACGCATCGAGCGCCTGTTCGATGACGGCACCCGCGAAACGCTGGCCACCTATGCCTTTGATGCTGTGGGTAATCTGTGCGAGGTTCGCGATGCGTCCGACAACGTTCAGCGCCGCTTCACCTACGACCAACACCAGCGAATGGTCGAGCATCAACTGCCCCCCGGCCTGCGCTGCTTTTACGAGTGGGCGCTGATCGACCAACGCGAATGGCGCGTCGTGCACCACTGGACCGATGAGGGTGATGAATACCATTTCGAATACGACCTAAACGCGGGCATTACGCAGATCGTCGACGGGCTCAGCCGGCGCAGTACCCGACGCTGGAACAGCCAGCATCAGATCACCGAATACACCGACACTGTCGACCAGACCTGGCGCTTCGTCTGGAATGACGAACGCCAGTTGCTCAGTGCCACGGATCCGCAGGGCGGAACCTGGCAGTACAGCTACGACGAAACCGGCAATCTGAATTCGACCCAGGATCCCCTGGCCCGCATCGAGTCGACTCTGTGGCTGGAGCACTGGTCATTGCCGAAAGTGGAAACCGATGCAGCCGGCAACCAGTGGCAATTTCGCTACGATGCGCGGGGCAATCGCACCCACGAAATCGATCCATTGGGGCACATCACCCTTTACCGCCATGACGATCGCGGCCGAGTCATCGAAGTCGTCAATGCCGCTGGCAAAACCAATCAGCTGCGCTGGAATGCTTTCGGGCAACTCACCGATCACATCGATTGCTCTGGCTACCGCACTGAATACAACTACGACCGACGCGGACTGTTGGAAAGCGTGGTCGATACGCTCGGCGAATGCACCGCCTACAGATACGACGGACAAGGTCGCCTGCTGCAACGCCAATTACCGGATGGTCGAATCGAGCGCTACCAGCGCGATTCAAGCGGATTGCTGACCGCCTACGTCAACGGCGCCGGAGATGTCTCGCAGTATCAGTACAACCGGCGCGGACAGGTGCGGCAGCGGATCGATCCGCACAATCGTCAGGTGCGGTTCCGCTACGACGCCTATGGCCGACTGGACGCGCTGACCAACGAGAATGGCGAGAGTTACCGCTTTGCCTGGGACGCCGCCGATCGGCTCTCAGTGCAGCAGGATCTGGATGGCAGTCAGCGGCGCTACCAGTATGACGTGCTGGACAACCCTGTTTACGCAGGTCAGTTGGCTGCACCGGATGACAGCTCGAAAGAGTCCATTGCTCACGTGCTGGAGCGTGATGCTGTCGGCCGGCTCATCGCGAAAGTCACCGACGACGGCCGCACCACCTATGATTACGACCTGCTCGACAACCTGATCGGCGTTACCTTCACCAACGCGTCAGGTGAACACAACAGCGTCGGTTTCAGCTACGACGCGCTGGGCCAGTTGCTCAGTGAAACGACCGCTTCCGGCACCGTCCAGCATCGCTATGACGAGCTGGGCAACTTGGTCCAGACCCAAACGCCCGATGGCCGCTGGATCAATCGGATGCTGTACGGCAGCGGTCATCTGCACCAGATAAACCTCGACGGCCAGGTCATCAGTGATTTCGAGCGGGACCGGTTGCATCGGGAAGTGCTGCGCAGCCAGGGGCAGATGAACACCCGCAGCGAGTACGACCGTATTGGCCGCGTCAGCCAGCGCACTCGCAGGCTCGATAGCCAGCCCAGACCCTTGCCCGCCGAAAGCACCCGATTGTTCGAATTTGATCGAGTCGACAACCTGACCGCCAGAGTGGACAGCCATCGCCTAGGCGATCTTCGAACCCTGTTCGGCTACGACTCCAGCGGCCGGATCACTTCGACGCAGAACAGCCAGGTCGGGCAACTCGAAACCTTCGCCTACGACGCCGCCGCCAACCTCATGGATGGCAAGCAATCCAGTGTCGGGCGCGTAACCCACAACAGACTCCAGACCTACAAGGACAAGCATTACCGCTACGACGGCTTCGGTCGCCTGATCGAAAAACGCAGCATCCGCCGGGGGACACAATACTTCGCCTACGACGCAGAAAGCCGCCTGATCGAAGTGCGCAATCCCAACGGCCATAGCGTACGGATGACCTACGACCCCCTTGGCCGACGCATCGCCAAGGCCGAGCACCACTCAAGCGGGTACACAATCAGCGAAACAAAATTCACCTGGGACGGCCTGCGCCTGTTGCTGGAAGAGCAAAACACCCTGCCGACCCTCTACCTCTACGCCGACCACAGCCACGAACCCCTGGCCCGCGTAGACGGCAGAGGCGAACACCAGAAAATCCGCTACTACCACAACGACCTCAACGGCCTGCCCGAGCAACTCACCGAACCCGACGGGCAGATCATCTGGCAGGCGCGCTATCAGGTCTGGGGCAACACCCTCGAAGAAACCCGCGAGCCCTACTTCGTTGAGAACCAGAACCTGCGTTTTCAAGGCCAATACCTTGATCGCGAGACCGGACTGCACTACAACACCTTCAGGTTCTACGATCCGGACGTCGGGCGGTTTACCACGCCGGACCCGATCGGGTTGGCGGGCGGGCTGAATTTATATCAGTACGCGCCGAATCCGGTGGGGTGGGTGGATCCTTGGGGGTGGAGTTGTGTCCCCAACAAGAAGACGTCTTATCAAGCGAAAAGCAGAAGGGAGGCGTTTAGGCAGGCCAAACGGGATGCGGGAGTTCCGATGAGTGCATCTCCTGCCAGCCTTTACAAGCGAGCGCTTGATGATGGTTATGGAGGCATAGTAATGAAAGACGGGAATCCGGTGATGACGCGAAACTATGAATACGTGGATTCGAAACTCAACAAGATCACGATCCAAGAGCACAGTTACGGCCACGTTAAAGCCACGCCGCTTCACGGGGCCGAACCTCACTTTAATGTCCGGTCGGGCGACAAACTTAGATCCGGGACAGCTGACGGCACGCACGGCCATTACAATTTTGAGGTGCGAAATGGATCTGATTGACTGTATTCTAGAGAACCGCTTCATCAAAGGCCTCTATCCGGGTGGAGTCTCGAATGACATCTGCGTTGGCCATTTAGGGTTCAATGCCGATGCAGATTTCAGTTTGGACATTCATGTGCGGACACCTCCATTTCAAGAAGTGAAGAAATGGGGCGTATGGGGTAGGGATTACGATAGAGTTGTCTTCGTCATGCGTGGCACCCATATTGACAATATTGATATTTTTGGTTGTGAACGATTTGATTTTCAACGACTGAGCTGCAGCAATATTGACGGGCGATTTTATTTTGAATTAGCAGGAAGTAATTGGAAAATAGCTTTTTCATTTAAAAACCTTACTATTCAGCAATCCAGAACCTATATTTCTGATGATTAGGTCACTAGTTATTATTTCAAAGGCCTCAGTTTCACTGCAGCAACAAGAGTCTGGAAAGTGAAAAAGCTCTAACCGAGGCTCGCGTCTGATCACACCCTTAGGGTCCCTGTGATGAACGCTAATCATGGGCCTGTCTTTTTCGCGTATCTGGTACGAACACAGCACCCCCGCAAGAAACACGTTCGGCATGATCGTCGGTATAGACCTTGGTCCAGCCAACAGCTTAGTCGTCGTTTGGCGCAAGGGTGCCACGCAATTGATCGGTAACGCGCTGGGAGAGTTGTGGACGCCCAGCGTCGTGGAGTTGGATGAAGAGGGGCACGCGTTGGTGGGCGAAGCCGCTCGCGAACGCTTGCAAACGCGTCTGACGGCGGTGTGTATGCAAACACAACGGTATCCACCTGTAGATGCGAACGCGACCAAGCGCGTGCCTGAAAGAATGGGTGCTGACTCACAAAACAGATACTTTTTAACACTCATAAAAACAGCCAGTTACTGCATATTAGGAAGACTCAAACCGTACCCTGTAACAACAATCATACAAAACCTACAATAGCCAAGCAAACTCCCCACCTACGTAAAGTATTTGCAAAGTTCACCCTACTCCCTACAACCGCCTGTAACCTGAAATTCGCTACATACCTCGTTACAGGTAACCCCCCATGAATCACCTACTCTGGAAGTTGTTTCCAAAGAGCCACCGCGAATTTCTGCTGGAGCGGTTTTCTGTTGTCGACCGTCAGGTGGTCAACAAGACACTGTCGCGCAAGGCCCGGTTTCCCGAGGCTTTCGACCATTTCGAATGCATTTTCATCCACGTCCCCAAGTGCGCCGGCAGCAGCGTGGCGATGTCGATATTTGGCGACACACCTACCGGCCACTTGCCGTTGTACTGGTACGAGAAACAGTTCAAAGACCGCTATGAGCAATACTTCAAGTTTGGCTTTGTACGCGATCCATTACATCGAGCACTGTCGGCTTATCGTTACTTACTACAGAATCCGCAGCCCCGGGATAGAGCGGCTTACGAGTTGGTCAGCCGTTATTCGCGCTTCGACGCATTCGTGGATGGTTGGCTGCACCCGGAGAATGTATCGAAGCAAATACATTTCGCGCCGCAATATCATTTTCTGCAAAACAGCATGGGGCAGATCGCGGTCGATTTCATTGGCCGTCAGGAACACCTGGAATCGGATTTCGCCGCCTTGTGCGAGCACCTGGGTATCGATGCACAACTGCGCCACCTCAACCGTTCCCCCGGCCCACGCTATCAGACCGCAAGCCTGTGTTCGGACGCCTCGCGCAGGCGAATCCGCGAGGTCTATGCACGAGACTACGAGTTGTTTTCCTATGATTGAGCCACGTCCGACCATCATCGCCTCGCCCCTTTCTGTAGGCCAGGACGAGCGTGAATCGCTCAAGCTCCAGCGCGCCTGCTGCATCTGGTTCACGGGGCTGTCCGGGGCCGGCAAGACCACGCTGGGGAACCGGCTGGACCAGACGCTGCTCGCCCACGGCCTGCACAGTTACCTGCTCGACGGAGATCGCCTGCGGCGAGGCCTGTGTCAGGATCTGGGCATGTGCGAGGCCAGCCGGCGCGAGAATGTCAGACGCATCGGCGAGGTCGCCAAACTGATGGTGGATGCTGGGCTGGTTGTGATCGTTTCGGCGATTTCGCCCTATCGGGAAGACCGCGATGCCTGTCGGCAGCATTTCGCCGAGGGGCAGTTCATCGAGGTGCACGTCAACACGCCGCTGAGCGAATGCATGCGTCGCGATGCCAAGGGTTTGTACAAGGCCGTGCGCGAAGGACGGATCCGCAACTTCACCGGCATCGACAGCCCTTACGAGCCGCCGATCGAGCCGGAATACGTGGTCGATACCAGTGTGGAAAACGGCGACCCGTTCATCGACCAGTTGCTCGCGCAACTGCTGGAGACCCGGCCGCCCGGCGCCTATCGCGCGTTTACCGGCTCACACGCGCTGGCAAGATAACGGGGGCTCACTGCCCGCCGTTGAGCATGACCACTTTGCCCATCATCGCGGCGGCAAACTGCTGGGCGCTCATCTTCACGCCGTTGAAGTCCACCACATCGTTCGCGTAGTGCAGGTTGGAGACGATGTTGTCGCCTTCAACCTTGCCCACTTGCATCATCACCGCCATGCCACCGACCGATTCGGCAGTGCCCTGGGCGTGCTGTGCGATGGCGGCAGGGTCGGTCTGGCCGGCAGATTTGGCCTGCAGTGCGGCCAGATCCTGAATCATCGGCTTGGACAGCACCAGCTTGGCGTCCAACTGGGTCAACAGTTGCTTGAGCAATTGCGCGCCAGGCTGGTCCAGGGATGCCGGGTTGGCCAGGTCCATCGACAGCGTGAAATGGCTCTCGCCGCTTGCAGTCTTGAGCGACAGTTTTTCCAGCTCGATATGGGGCTTGGCGGCCAGCAGCTTGCCGACTTCAGCCTGTACCAGTGCCTGGTCCGCTGCGCTGAGGTGTGGCGTATAGGATTCACCCATGGCTGCGGCGGCCTGGGCTTGGGGCTGGACCTTTTCCTGGTAGATCTTCAGCAGGTTCTTGGTCGACGCGATGTCGAAGTTGGCGAATTTCCAGAGCATCTGCGATGAGCCGATGTCCTGGCCGTCGACGCTGATCGTGCCAATGTCGTAGCTCACCTGGGCATTGAGGTTGCCCTCGACCTCCTGCAGAAGGCTGGTGTTGACGAAGTTCTTGAATTCGATCGGCGGGCGACCGGCAGCTTCGAACATCGCCGAGCTGGCCTTGGCATCGCTGTGCCCCAGATAGAAGCCGGACTTGCCTTTGGTGCCGCCAGTGTTGAACGTCAGATCGCGCAGGCTCAGCTTGACCGGGCCCTCTTCAGAGGTGGCGGTCACGTCCAGGCTGCCCAACAGGCCGTTGGCTTCGAGCTTCTCGCCATCGGCGCTGCCCGTGGCATTGAGGGTAAAGCCGGAGAAGCTGAACGAGCCTTGCTGGTTGCTGAACTGAAACGGCAACAGCTCGAGGCGGCCTTTGGTCGCGCGGTCATAGCCCATGCTGAAATGACCGGTCAGCGGCGACTTGTCACCGGTCATGGCGAACCACTTCTCGGCGTAGGGGTTCTTCTCAAGCTGCGTGTTGCTGGCCGCCATGACCGGCACCAGTTGCAGGGACTTCACGCGGCTCCACGGAAACGGGCCGTGCTCGATGTTATCCACGAACAGCAGCTCGACCGGTTGGCCGTCGTTGAGCTTTGGCGTCTGGAAGGTGAGTTTGTAATGCGCGGTGCTGGTGAAGAAGTGGCGGTCAAGCGAGACCAGTTGCACGTTGGCGTTGCCTTGGTGGCCGACCAGAGCAGCCTGCATCTGCTGATTGGCCTGGGCAACGGCATCACCGAGCACGCCTTCAAGACGGGTGCCTGTGTACCACGCGCCTGCGGTAATGACAGCGCCTGCGACCACGACGACGCCTATGGCAAATTTGGCTGATGTATTCATGTATTGGCTCGAAGATGTCCGTTCTTGAAAAGAAATCGTGTCTTCCCTGACCCCGAAAGGTGGCGAGAACTGCGCGAGGTTAGCACCTGCCGAGGGTATTTTGCAGTCGCTGCGCCTAGCCATGGCCCTTGCACCGGCGTTAGGCTGGGTTTCAACCTGCGATAAGGGATCGATGAGATGAGCGACACGCGCAAGCCCAAGGGAGCGATCAAGGCGGTGATCTTCGACATGGACGGTCTGCTGCTGGACACCGAGGGCATCTACACCGAAGTGACCAACACCATCGCCAACTGGCATGGCAAGACCTTCGACTGGTCCGTGAAGCAGCACTCCATCGGCCGTGGCTCGCAGGACTTCGCAGAATACGTGATCGGTGCGCTTGAACTGCCAATGTCCGCCGACGAATTCCTCACCGTGCGCCAGCCCATGCTCGACGAGCGCTTCCCTCACGCCCAGCCGATGCACGGCGCCGAAGCGCTGGTGCGTCATCTGGCCGAGCACAACATTCCGATTGCTGTGGGCACCAGCTCCTCGCTGCATTACTTCCATGCGAAGACGAGCAACCACCGTTCCTGGTTCGAGCTGTTCAGGCACGTGGTGACGGCTGACCACCAGGACGTGACCGCCGCCAAGCCTGCGCCGGACATCTTCCTGGTCGCCGCGCGCAATCTGGGCGTGGACCCTGCGGACTGCCTGGTGTTCGAAGACTCGCCGTTTGGTGTGACTGCGGCCAAGACTGCAGGTATGTACGCCGTGGCCGTGCCGGACTCAAACATGCCGGCCGAGCAGTACGCTCACGCTGACCTGATACTGGGGTCGCTGGCTGAGTTCCCGCTGGAAGACTGGGGCTTGCCGGGATATGGCCGCTAAGACTTGCGGAATTCAGAGGTAGCAGTCCGGCTTGCCGGCGACAGCGATTGCGCAAACGCGGTCGCCGGCAAGCCATGCTGCTACGGGGCCGGTGCCTTCAGGTCCACCCCAAGCGCCTGTGCGAAGGCTTTGACCAGCGGGCTTCGAGGAGCGTTGTGGCGCAGGATGAGGTTGAAGGGCGTGCGCAGGTGGATGAGGTCCGGGCGCAGGGCGCGCAGTTGGCCGTCGCGGACCAGGTTGCGGGCGTAGTGCTCCGGAAGAAAACCGATGAAGCGGCCGGTCAGGATCAGGATCGCCACCGCTTCGACCTGTGAAGCGGACGCCGACTGGCTGTCGTAATTGACGAAACTGGCCTTGTCTCGATGGATCGCGTAACGATGATTGATGACCTGGTGGTGGCGCAGGCTGTCGATGTCTAGCGTCTGGTCGTCGGCGTCGAACAGCGGATGACCCTCGGCGCAGTAGGCGTGGGCGTGTTCCTCGTACAGCTCGAAATAGTCGAATTCTTCACGGCGCTGGTAGACCGGGACGATCCCGACGGTCAATCGGCCTTCGACCACCCCGCGTTCGATTTCATCAAGTTGCGAGGCATGCAGGCGCAATCTTACTTTGGGTGCCTCATCGTGCATTGTTCGCAGCGATGTTATTAAGGGCGAACTTTTATCGGACATCGTGTTGTCGATAACGCCGATACTCAAGTCTCCGATCAGTTCGTTCTGCGCCGAACTTATGCGGTCGCGGAAAGTGTCCACCGAGGCAAATAATTCGATGGCGGCCTGATAGACCAGCTTGCCTTCTTCGGTCAGATGAAACCCTTCCCGGCCCCGGGTACACAGGCGCATGCCGATGCGGATTTCAAGGTCCGAGATCTGCTTGCTGATCGCGGCGAGCCCCACGTTCAGCTCGTTCTGCGCGGCGCTGAAGCCGCCGGCCTCGACCACCGCCTGAAACACCCGTAGCAGTTTGAAGTCCATCCCGCTGAGGGAAATGGGTGGGCGATAGCCCGGTTGGGGTGGCACGTTTCCAGAAGTGGAAAGTGGAGTTTCCATAATGCTGATTTACCTCGCCCGTCATATTCAACAGGCTTTGACCCACAACAAAAACATGCCCGAATGACAATAATGACCACAGAAAATGGCGATTGGCAACCATCGACTCGACGCCCGGATCACTGACCCGGCCGCTGATCTAAGCCCCATGAAACCTGACACTTCGATCAGGACTTTTAACGCAAGACTGCCCCTCACTCTCAGCGAACACCCAGCCTCGAAAGCGTGCCCGAACACACTGACCGGCCCGACGATGACTCGCTGAAATCGAATACGCACGGCCAGCACACGCTTCGGAGACACACCATGAACCAGAACCAGGCAGAGCGTCTGCAAGCCGAACGCAAAAAGACCGAGAACGAGTTTGACATCACCCAGTACGAACACGTCCCGCGTCGCTATTACGGCCGGATCTTCTTCGCCACGCTGATCGTCATCGCCCTGGCGGGCTTGGCCCGGGCATTTGCCAACGGGCAGATCGAGTGGGGCTACATCGGCCAGTTCCTGACCTCCGAAGCCATTCTGTGGGGCTTGGTGAACACCATCGTCATGTCGATTCTGGCGATGATTCTGGGCGTAGTGATCGGCGTGATTACCGCGATCATGCGCATGTCGGCCAACCCGATCCTGCGCTATGTGGCCATCACCTACACCTGGCTGTTTCGCGGTACGCCGCTGATCCTGCAATTGCTGCTGTGGTTCAACCTGGCGCTGATCTTCCCGGTGATCGGCATCCCCGGCGTGTTCCAGCTCGACACGGTCAGCCTGATGACGCCGTTCGTGGCTGCGCTGCTGGGCTTGTCGATCAACCAGGGCGCGTACACCGCCGAGGTGGTGCGCGCCGGCCTGCTGTCGGTGGACACCGGCCAGTACGAAGCGGCTAAATCCATCGGCATGCCGCGCCTGCAAGCGCTGCGCCGGGTGATACTGCCCCAGGCCATGCGCGTGATCATTCCGCCGGTGGGCAACGAATTCATCAGCATGGTGAAGATGACCAGTCTGGCCAGCGTGATCCAGTACTCGGAACTGCTGCACAACGCGCAGAACATCTACTACGCCAACGCCCGCGTGATGGAGCTGCTGATCGTCGCCGGTATCTGGTACCTGGCCGTGGTCACGGTGCTGTCGTTTGGTCAAAGCCGTCTGGAGCTGCGTTTCGCTCGCGGCGCCGGCAAGCGTTCGTAAGTCAGGCCCTGGAGAACAAGCATGAGAAGCATCGTCAAAGCCGTCGGCCTGAACAAATACTACGACCAGTTCCACGCCCTCAAGGATGTCAGCATTGAGGTCGAACAAGGCGAAGTGCTGTGCATCATCGGGCCTTCGGGCTCGGGTAAAAGCACCCTGCTGCGCTGCGTGAACCAACTGGAAAAGATCGACAAGGGCGGCCTGTGGGTCGATGGCGAGCTGGTGGGTTATCGCGTGGTCGGCAACAAGCTGCATGAACTGACTGACGCGCAAGTCGCCCGCCAGCGCCTGAGCACCGGCATGGTGTTCCAGCGTTTCAACCTGTTTCCGCACATGACGGCGCTGCAGAACGTCATCGAAGGCCCGATCCAGGTGCTCAAGCGCTCGCCCAAGGAAGCCAACGAGGAAGCCATCGAATTGCTGGCCCGCGTCGGTCTTGCGGACAAGCGTCATTCCTATCCCGTCGAACTGTCAGGCGGGCAGCAACAGCGCGTGGCGATCGCCCGCGCGCTGGCCATGCGGCCCAAGCTGATGCTGTTCGACGAGCCCACTTCCGCCCTCGACCCGGAGCTGGTTGGCGAAGTGTTGTCGGTGATGCGCGATCTGGCGCACAGCGGCATGACCATGATCGTCGTGACCCATGAGCTGGGCTTCGCTCGCGAAGTGTCCAACCGCATGGTGTTCATGGACGGCGGCCAGATTGTGGAGGCCGGCAGCCCCGAAGACATTCTAATAAGCCCACAAAACCCACGAACCCAAAGCTTCATTTCTGCCGTTCGCACCTAAACCAGAACAAACGAGAACGACCATGAAAAAACTGATCCTCCCTACCTTGCTCGCGGGCCTGATGGCTTCTGCGTCGGTCTTCGCCGCTGCGCCCACCGGCCTCAAGGAACCTGGCGAAATCACCGCCGCCATCGTGCCGAACTACCCGCCGATGGACTTCAAGGACACCGCCACCAACACCCTGACCGGCCTTGATGTGGACCTGGGCAACGCCCTGGCTGAACGTCTGGGCGTGAAGATCAAATGGCAGGAAACCGCGTTCGAGCAGATGGTCAGCGGCCTGGTGACCAAGCGCTTCGACATCATTCTGTCGGGCATGACCGACACCGCCGAGCGTCAGAAATCGGTGACCTTCGTCGACTACTTCACCAGCGGCCCGCAGCTGTACACGCTGACCAAGAACACCGAGCTGAACCAGTTGACCGACCTGTGCGGCAAGAAAGTCGGCACCAGCCGCCGCACCACCTGGCCTGCTGAGATCGCCGCGTGGAGCAAGGAAAACTGCGAGGCGGCAGGCAAGCCGGCGATCATCGTGACCGGCTCCGAAGGCTCGGCCGACGCCCGCGCGCAACTGCGCCAGGGCCGTCTGGACGCCGCCATGCAAGGCAGCGAAACCATTCCGTACCTGATGTCCCAGGAGAAGGACACCTACAAGCCCATCGGCCTGGCGATTTCCAAGCAGTTCACCGGGCTTGGTGTGAACAAGTCCAACCCTGAGCTGGCCCAGGCCATCGCGGAAGCCATGCAGGCGATGGTCGACGACGGCACCTACGGCAAGATCCTGAAGAAGTGGGAGCTTGAGCAAGGTGCGGTGACCAAGGTGGGGATGAATCAGGGGCAGTAAACCGGCGCAGCTGTAACCTGTGGGAGCCGGCTTGCTGGCGAATGCGGTGTGTCAGTCAGCCTAGATGTGACAGATCCTCCGCATTCGCCAGCAAGCCGGCTCCCACAAGGGATTGCATCGCCCGCAAGACCTGCACCATGGCTTTCATAAGGACATAAGAACAACAGTGGCCACCTACTCCCTCGTCATCCGTCGCCTGATGGTCTGCTCGCTGACCATCGTCATGAGCCGGGCGATGACCAGTCCGTTACTCACGCTGTTCCTGAGCACCCGGCTTGGCCTGAACCAGCAGGACGTCGGGCTGTTGATGGGCATCGCGGTGTTTCTCGCGACGCTGCTGGGGCTGTATGGCGGCTACATCATCGACCGTCTGGAAAAGCGCAAGCTGCTGATTCTGGCGATGCTCTCCAGCTCCATCGGCTTCACCCTGCTGACCTTTGCCAGCAACGTCTACCTGACCACCCTGACCCTGGTCATCACCGAAACCGCGTCGGCACTCTTTCTCATCGGCTCCAAAGCCATCATCAGTGAGAACCTGCCCATCGGCCAGCGGGCCAAGGTGTTCTCCCTGCGCTACACCCTGACCAACATCGGCTACGCCACCGGCCCCATGCTCGGCGTACTGATTGCCGGGCAACTGCCGCTGGCGCCCTTTTTCATCGCCGCCGCCATCGCGTGCGGCAGCGTGTTCCTGATGATCGGCATCCCGCCGACCGTGGCGGACAACCAGAACCAGCCACGCAGTTTCCTCGACACCCTCGCCACGTTGAAGAATGACCGCACGCTGATTCTGTTCACCGGCGGCAGCTTGCTCAGCACCATCGTGCATGGCCGTTACACGCTGTATCTGTCGCAGTTCCTGCTGGTCACTCACACCTCGGAACAGGCACTGAAAATCCTCTCCGCCGTGCTGGCGTGCAACGCGATTACGGTGATTCTGATGCAGTACCAGATCGGCCGTTTTCTCAAGCGCGAGCAGCTGCCGTACTGGATCTGCCTGGGTACCGCGCTGTTCGCCCTCGGCCTGTTCGGCTTCAGTTTCGCCCAGACGACCCTGGCCTGGTGCGCGGCGATGTTCGTGTTCACCCTGGGCGAGATGATTATCTATCCGGCCGAGTACCTGTTCGTCGATACCATCGCTCCCGAGCACCTGCGCGGCAGCTACCTGGGCGCGCAGAACCTGGCGGCTTTCGGCGGCGCCATGAGCCCGGTGATCTGCGGTTATTTATTGATCAATTCGCCAGCACCAACGATGTTTTATGTGTTGGCGGGGCTGACGGCGGCCGGCGGCACGCTGTGTTTCCTTGCGGGACGCAACGCAAGACTCGTTAACAGCGACATATCCCTGTAGCAGTCCGGCTTGCCGGCGGTAGCGGTGTGTCAGCCAATGCATCTGGCACAGGGATACCCCTCCCGCCGGCAAGCCGCGCTGCTACGGGTGTGTATGGTGATCGTTTGAATTTGTCACTTTTCAAATCCGTCTCGAACAGGCGAGTATGTCCGGCCTAGAGCTGTCCTGATTTCCACTTCCCTGACGAAAAGGATATCGAGCAATGATCTACCGCACGCTGGGCCAGTCCGGCCTGAAGGTTTCCACGCTGACCCTGGGCTCCATGATGTTCGGGGTACAGACCAGCACCGAAGAATCCCTGCGCATCATCGACAAGGCCTGGGATGAAGGTGTGAATTTCATCGACACCGCCAACGTCTACAACGCCGGCCGCTCTGAAGAAATCGTCGGCGAAGCCATCGCCTCGCGCCGCAGCGAGTGGGTGCTGGCCACCAAGGTCGGCAGCAGTTCGGGCAACACCGCGCCCAACACCAGCGGCCTGAACCGCAAGCACATCTTCAACGAGATCGAGTCCAGCCTGCGTCGTCTGGACACCGACTACATCGACATCCATTACCTGCACAAGGAAGACCACAGCACCCCGCTGGAAGTGACGGTTTCGGCCATTGGCGATCTGATTCGCGAAGGCAAGATCCGCTACTGGGGCGTGTCGAACTTCCGTGGCTGGCGCATCGCTGAAGTGGTCAACGTCGCCCAGCGCCTGGGCGTGGACAAGCCGGTCATCAGCCAGCCGCTGTACAACATCGTCAACCGCCAGGCCGAGCTTGAGCAGATCACTGCGGCGAAGTTCTACGGCCTGGGGGTGGTGCCTTACAGCCCGCTGGCCCGAGGCGTGCTCAGCGGCAAATACGCACCGGATGTCACGCCTGACAGCAGCACCCGCGCAGGCCGGCAGGACAAGCGGATTCTGGAAACCGAATGGCGCACCGAGTCGCTGCACATTGCGCAGAAGCTGCAGCAGTACACGAGGGACAAAGGCGTTGGCCTGGTGGAATTCGCCATTGCCTGGGTGCTCAACAACCAGGCCGTGACCTCGGCCATCGTCGGCCCGCGCACCGAAGAACAGTGGGACAGCTACACCAAGGCATTGAGCGTGAAGATCACCGCCGAAGACGAGGCGTTCATCGATTCACTGGTGACCCCGGGCCACGCCTCGACCCCGGGCTTCAATGATGTGCAGCATTTTGTGACAGGGCGCTATCTCTAACCCCGACGGGTAAACACATTACTGTGGGAGTGAGCTTGCTCACGAAGGCGTCCGTGTTACCGCTGCATCTGTAGCGGCTGTACCGGCCTATTCGTGAGCAAGCTCACTCCCACAGATTGTGTGGTGTGTTCCGGTCGGGCGGGTTTATTCCCAAGGGGCGGGGTCGCCGAACAACTGGCCCTGAACCCCCGCAATCCCCATCTCCCGCAACACCAAAAACTCCCCTTCCGTTTCCACCCGCTCGGCAATCAGTGGCAAATCGATGCTGTGCGCCGCGCGCTGGATGGCTTCGATGAACAGTCGCTTGTGCCGCTGCTGGTCGATGGCGCGGATATAGCTGCCTTCGATCTTCAGGTACGCAAGTCCCAGGGTCGACAGATTGCCGATCATGCTGAAGCGCCCGCCGAAATGCTGCAGGGCCAGCGAATAACCCAAATCCTTGAGGCGCCGGGTCAGGTCTTCGAGGGCCTGCTGGTCCGGCACTTGCTCCTCGCCGATTTCCAGCGTCAGGCGATGGGCCAGATGAGCGTTGCGCTTTAACACGTCCATCACTTCGTTCAGCGCGCCGGGATCGGAGAGCGTCGCCGCCGACAGGTTCAGCGCCAGCGTCTGGTCATGTCGGGGCAATTGCTCGAAGACGGTTTCCAGCATCAACAGGTCATGCCGCGCCGACCAGCCGAAGCGCTCGATCCAGGGCAGGAAGCGGCCGGCGGGCAGGGTTTGCGATTCCTCATCGATCACCCGTGACAGCACTTTGAAATGCAGCACCCGGCTTTCATCGCGGGCATCCATCACCGGCTGGAAAAACAACTGAAAGCGGCGTTCGCTCAGGGCCTGGTCGAGCAGCTCGTACCAGGTGTGGTGATCGTCCTCAAGGCTGCTCACAGCGCCATGCTCGATGCAGTGCCAGATTTGCCCGGTCTGGGTTTCGGCCTGGGAAATCGCCTGATCGGCCAACCCCATAAGGGTCTGCGCCGAGTCACCCGGATTGTAGGGCGCAAGGCCGATAAAGGCCGCCGGGCTAACGTCCGAGGCGCCCGTGCCGCGCAAGCTTTTCAGCGCCGTTTCCAGCTCACGAGCCAGTTGCAGCGCCTCTTCCTTGACCAGCCCCGGCGCCAGCACTGCGAATTCTCCGCCGCGAATCCGGCTGATAAGGTGCCGCGCTTCGGCATGGTTGAAGCACTGGCGGACCAGCACATCGCTGACCGCAACCAACAGCGCATCGGCTTTCTTTGCGCCCAGCCGCTCGTTCAGCCCGGTCAGATCGTTGACCCGCATCAACAGCAAATACCCCGAACGGGCGTCCTCGACCTGGCTGACATGCTGATCTAGGCGCATGTCGAAGTAACGCCGGTTGGCAAGGCCGGTGAGGCTGTCTTCGTAGGATTCGATCCGCAGTTTTTCCGTGCGCTCGGCATGCTCATGGAACAGCGCCTTGAGCTTGTCGACCATCTGGTTCATGGCCTGCACCACCCGCTTCAACTCGGGCGTGGCCGGCAGCTGTGGCAGGCTGAGAAATTCGCGGCGACCGATGGCGTGGGACTGCTCGACCATGTAGTCCAGCGGCCTGAGCTGGCGCCGCAGCAACCAGGCGCCCAGCAGAAAACTGATCGCCCCGCACAGCACCAGCCAGCCCAGATTGCCCAGCGCGCCTTGCCACAGTTTGCCGATGGCGAACATGGGGTGACTGACGACCTCGACCCGCGCTGCCGGGCGCCAGCCACGGCTGATAATCGCGCTCGCCCCGGCCGGCTCCAGTGCAATCAGCTTGATGAACCAGTCAGGCGCCGTGGCAGCGGGCATGGCGCTGCGCTCAACCAGGACAGTGCCGGTGGCGGGGTTCACCACGCGAATGCGCGCATAGTAGCCGCTGTCAAAAATCGAGCTGACCATCAACTCCATCATGGTCGGGTCGTCCACCGAAGGCGTCAACGACAATGCAAGCGCCGTGGCTGCATCCTGTGCGTGGGAGCGCAGCTGATTGACGTACTGGTTACGCGAGCTTTCCAGGCTGACCATGAAGCCGCCGCTGAAGGCGACCAGCATGAACAGGCAAATGGCGATCAACAGCTGTTTGAACAGGGTCATGGGTCAATCCTTGTTCTGTCGGATGGGTCAGGGCGTGTTGCCCTCGACCGGAAAACCTTCGGTATTCATCTTGTTCAACACGTCCTGCCAGCGGGACAGCTGTTTGATATCCCCCGCAATGCTGTTACTGCCGATGGTGCTGTCCGTCGCATCCGGCAACCAGACGCCCTCGCCGTTGAAGGCATACACCGGCAACAGGTCCTTGCGTGCATCGGCAGGCTCAATGGTGTCGACCAGACTGTCGAGCACCAAGGGCTCGCCATCTGCGTCGGGGTAGTACGTCAGGACCATGTGTGCCCGCTCCGGATTGAGCACCTTGACGTAGGTAATCAGCAGCTTGTCTGCGGGCATGCCCCACTGCCGTAGGCTGAAATACTTGGCGATGGCAAAGTCTTCACAGTCGCCTGCGCCTTTCCATAGCGCCTCGATGGGCGTCGCCCAGTAGTCGTCCATGTGCCACAGGTCGATGTCTTCCACATACTTAAGCTGCCCGTTGAAGAAACGGTTCACACGCTCCAGCATCTCCAGATCACCGGCAGGTTTCTGCCCGCCGAGCATCGCTTTCCACTCATCGACGCGGTGCCGCCCCTCCACGGATGGCCCGTAAAGCGCACTGGCCCGCCGCACGATCAGGGAGAAGTCCCAGTCGGCGTAGGCAAAACCGGCTAACACGACGCCCGTCAGCAGCAGCTGACAGCACCTGCGTGCAAGCCGGTCAAAAGCGCAACGGGTCGCCAAGGTTCTCAATCCATGGGTCGACCGGAGGTACTCGCTGGAGAGCCCCCAACCGAGGACAATAATGGCATCTGGCGATCATTGGCTTGCAATTCAACGACTTCGATTGCCTGCTGGCGTGGGCGTAAAAATGCCACGTCCAGGCGGCCGTTTTCCGACGCCTTGTATCGATGAAAGGATAGAACACAGTGCGCACATTCTCGCCAGAAAGCCTTGTAGAATGCGGGCTGCCATCAGCGAGCCGCAGGTGTAACAAAGTTTGACAAGCTTGAGCGTGGCTTCTAGTGTTCCATTGGATCCAATATTTTTCAGTGAAGAAGAAGTAATCGATGCGCAGGACTGATAGAGAACAATTTCTGCGGGAAATCCTGGGAGATGAGCAGCCTCCTGCACATCTGGCACGCGCCGTGATCGAGGAAAAGCTGCGCAGCGCAATCCTCGACGGCCGCCTGGGTGCTGGCATGGCATTGCGTCAGCAGGAGCTGGCCACGCTGTTCGGCGTCAGCCGCATGCCCGTGCGCGAAGCCCTGCGCCAGCTCGAAGCCCAGTCACTGCTGCGTGTCGAAACTCACAAAGGTGCGGTGGTCGCCCCTCTAATCAATGAAGACGCCAGCGACGCCTATGCCCTGCGCATCCTGCTGGAATCAGAGGCGCTGCGTCAGTCGATTCCACTGCTGACCGCCGAGGATATAAGCCGTGCGCGCGGCTACATCGAGCAGCTCGAAGTTGAAACAGACTACGCGAAGATGGGGACGCTCAACCGCCAGTTTCACATGGCGCTGTATAGCCGCGCGCCGAACAAGCGCCTGCTCAAGCTGGTCGAAGACGGCCTGAACGAGGAAGAGCGCTTCCTGCGCTTCAACCTCAAGCACATGGGGCTGGGCAAGTTGTCCCAGCACGACCACTACGAATTGCTGCAGATGGCCGAGGCCGGCGCCACCGAATCGACGGTCAGCGCCCTCACGCACCACTTGAACCGTGGTGTAGAGGCCATCAACAATTATCTGAAAAGCCGTCCAGCGGAAGTCGCCAAATCCGCCTCGGCGTCAAGGAAGCGCGCCCTCGCCCAGTGAGGGTTCAACGATCGGGAACGGCGACTGTTCACGATCCAGCATTCGCGCCCCTGCTTGCGGTCGATGACCGGATTGGGCATGGGGGTTGATACGGCATCGTCTGTTGCGGTGCCAGCGCCGAAGGACCCGGCCCCACGGTAGTAGCTGGCTTGCCGTTGCAGGCCCGGGGATTGCGAGTGTACGCCGCGAAAAGCAAATGGCTGATGGTGGTCAACTCCGGGCAGCCTATACGCACGCGTTTGATCTGTTTTCCGGATGCCGGCGCTGATCCTGAGCTGTTTCGTGACTGGTCACGGGGCCTGGCCGACCACATCGAGCTTGTGACACTGCGCCTGCCCGGCCACGGCAGCCGCCTCAAGGAAACGCCCTACGATCAGTGGGCACCGCTGCTCGAAGACGCCTTCCCGGCCCTCGAACCCTACCTGAACGAACCCCACGCCTTTTACGGCCACAGTTTCGGCGGCCGGATCGCCTACGAGATGGCTCGCCTGGCGCAAGTCCACTCTCCCGGCCTGACCCGCCATCTGTTCATCTCGGGTTGCCGCAGCCCCGACAGCCAGCAAACCCGGCCTTACCTGCACACCCTTCCCAAAGACGACTTCATCCAGGCGCTGACCAGGCTCGGCGTCGTTCCGGAATCGGTGCTGCACGACAGCAAGCTCATGCGCCTTTTCGAGCCGGTCTTGCGCAGCGACCTGAAACTCTCGGAGCTTTGGTCCCACTGCCCGGACGAAGGGCTGAACATCCCGTTGACCGCGCTGTACGGCAGCGACGACTCACGAGACACCGCCGCCAGCATGATGAACTGGCGAGAGTTCACCCGCCGCGAATTCGAACTGATCGAAGTGCTCGGCAACCATGACTTCCTCACCTCGCAGCGCACACGCCTGCTGCACATCATCAACACTCACCTGGGGCTGCTCGACGTCTGAGCCCCTGCGGTGAGCACCCCTGCCGACCACCCGCCTCCCGCGCCACCCCACACATTGCACCCGTTGTGATTTCTGCCAGCGTTAAGCCTGCGCATTCCTGTGTTTCAGGCACACTCGCCAGACGGACCTGCCTGCAATCAGTCGTGCAACAGGTCACTTTCATGGAGCAACAAAAGGAGCAGTACAACGGGTGCGGTCGTATCGGGATGCCTAACAACGCCGCCCACACAAAAGTCTTTCTTATTCGATTATTCAGTTAACGCGCAATGCTGAACGAGGCATTCGTTCATTGTTATCAATTCTGACATTAGTGAGTCGGAAGGGTTGCGCTCGCCCCAATAAAACTTATTTCAAGAGTTTTATCGGCCCACTTCGCGCCTTGTTTTCATACACTTTTAAATAAGTAAAAAAGTATTTGATAACTTATTTAAAAGTGATTTAACGTTTTCCCGTCGCCACCTGCCTGGCGCAGGGATCCTAAAGGCATCCGGCGCCTGACAGTCACGCGACGCCTATGCCACGGGCATTTGGCTCATCATCCAACTGACCATTTGACGAAGTATCTGTTCGCGGCCTGCGCTCGCCTGTCTTTAATGGACCTTGCGCAAGCAGCCTATGAAAACAGGCAACACCGACGTATGGACCGCACAGAACTTTCCCACATCAAGGACGCTAAAACATGCACACCCAACAACAACTATTGAACCGTAAGAAGTCTGAACTAAGCGCTCATCCGATCTTTTCCGAAATCGACTCTCTGGCAGTATTACGCCGGTTTATGGAGGCCCATGTATTTGCCGTCTGGGACTTCATGTCGCTTACCAAGCGCCTGCAACAGGAGCTGACCTGCACCCGCCTGCCCTGGCTACCGCCAAAGGACCCCAAGGCTGCCCGCCTGATTAACGAAATCGTGCTGGGCGAGGAGTCCGACGATCGCGTCGATCATGGCCACTACAGCCATTTCGAGTTGTACCTGGACGCGATGCGTGAGGTCGGCGCGAGCACCGTCAACATCGAGCGCTTTATCGAGCTGCAGCAAGAGGGCGTGCAGGCCGAAACGGCACTGGACAGCGTCAACGTCGATCGGGCGGCTGTGCGTTTCGTGCGCGACACGCTGGAAACGGCGCTCAATGCCCCCGCCCACAGTGTGGCTGCCGCCTTCCTGCACGGTCGTGAAAGCGTCATACCCCTGATGTTCCAGAGCATTCTGGACGACTGGGGCATCACTGCCCACCAAGCACCGACATTCCGCTACTACCTGCAACGCCACATCGAAGTCGACTCCGAGGATCACGGGCCAGCCGCCGAGTCGCTGCTGGCACGCCTGGTCGACGGCGACGAGCAGCGGGAGCACGAGGTCTATGCCGCCGCCATCGCAGCCGTGGAAAGCCGCATCGCACTGTGGGATGCCCTGCGCGTGAGCATGCGCACCCCCGCAATGGAAGCCAGCGCATGAGCCGCTCACAGGCGGCCACTTTTTTCGCTCAACGCACAGGGACAACGCCATGAAAGCTGAAGACTACCTGTCTTTCGCCGATGCCTGGGAAGGCCGTGCCACGATCCGCACTCGCCCGCGCCGCATCGTCGAAAACGACGAAAAACTCATTTATCCGTTGAGTCGCCAACCGCTGGTGCTCAGCGAAACCTTCACCCGCGAATGCCCGCATCTGCGCGATTTCGCGCTGGTGCAGAGCCTGTACAAATTCATCAACGATGTGGTGATTTTCGAGACCGAGATCGTCGACAAGACCGCCCGCAGCATCGCCAAGGACAACTTCGCGATCCGCTTCCCGTTCGCTTGCCGCTACGACGCAATGACGGTGGTGGTGGACGAGGATTATCACGCGCTGGTGGCCATGGACTTCATGCAACAAACCATCGCGCTGACCGGCATCCAACCCATCCACCTGCCCCTTGAGATCGAACTCAGCCGCGCCATCCCTGCCGCACTGGCCCTGGCGCCCGAGCACCTGCGCAGCGCCGTTGAGCTGATCTGCGTGGCCATCGCCGAGAACACCGTGACCAACGATGTGGCGGCGTTCGCCAAGGACGACACGGTCAAGCAGTCGGTCAAGGGGCTGATGGCTGACCATCTGCTCGACGAAGGTCGGCATTCGGGCTTCTGGGCGCGGTTGGTGCGCATCTACTGGCACGCCGCATCCGAGGAAGACCGGGCAACCATCGCGCAGATCATGCCGGTGTTCATTGCTCAATATTTGACCAACGATATCCAGAAGTCCTTCGACTTCGTGCTGATCGATCATCTCGCGGTTTCCGAGCCGGTCAGGCAGGCCCTGCGCGATGAAACCCAGGCGATGTGCTTCCCCATCAACCGCCATCACCCGCTGGTGGGCAACATCGTGCGCTTCTTCAAGACCAGCTCGATGCTCGAATCCACCTGTGTGCAACAGGCGCTGGCTGACTATCTGCCAGCAGGAGGCGCGCTATGAAACGCCTGGAGATTGTGCTCATCGGCCATAGCATGACCTTGAGCGAACTGAGCGCCGAGCTCGACAGCCACGGCCATTTGATACACCACCTTGCCGACGCGCAGGCCCTTGATGACAGCGCGTTGCAAAGCCCTGCGATGCTGATCGAAGACGGCACACTGGACCTTAACAGCACTCGCCTGCAGGCCTTCCAGAGCCGCGTGCACCTGGGCTTGCGGGTCGGCCTGACGCCTGATCTGGCCCGGGGCCTGCCACAGCTGGAATTGCTGTGCTGGTACGGCACCGCGACGGCGCAACGGCTGATTCTGCGCGAAGCGATGCCAGCCGAGCTCTCTGGTAATGGCCGCGTGCTGCGTGACGCTGCGGTGGCCGCACTGATCGACAGCGTCGCGCTGATGGTCAGCCGGTTTTCCCGCGACGGGGAGCATTTCACTCGGGCCGAATCCGCGTCGCCGCCGCAGAGCGAGTGGCAGGAAGGTTTGCAGAAACTGGACCGACTGGCCTTCGAGCACCGCTTCAATCACACCGCGCAGCCCCATCTGCTGAGCATCGCCCAAGTGCCACTGACGGCCAGGCTCGACGCGAGCTTCAGCGCCTTTGCCGAACGGTGTGCGCTGAACATCGACGGGCAACGCATCAGCTACGACGCCTTGCGCGCTCACAGCGTGGCGATTCAGGCGCAGATCAGGCCGCTGCTTCGGTCGAGCAGCGAACCGGTCGTGATCGGCATTTGCCTGCCTAAATCGGCGGCTTTGTTCGCGGGGATTCTCGCCATCCTGGGCCTGGGGGCGGTGTATCTGCCCCTGGACCCCAGCCAGCCGTTGCCACGTCAGCAGTACATCCTGGAAAACAGCGCAGCGGTGCTGTTGCTCCACGACGGTCAGCATCCACTGGCGGGAGGCTGTGTACCGGGGCTGGACATCAGCGCCATCGAGCCCAGCTCCAGCGCTGAGCTTTTTATGATGCAGCGCCCGGACAGCCACGCGCCGTGCATGGCGCTGTACACCTCAGGCACCACCGGGCATCCCAAGGGCGTGATGCTCAGCCAGCGCAACCTCAGCCACTTCACGGCCTGGTACGCCGAGTATGTGGGGCTGTCGGAGCACAGCCGGGTGTTGCAGTTCTCGACCCTGAGTTTTGATTCGTCCGTGATCGATATCTTCCCGACCCTGCTCTGCGGCGCCGAGTTGGTGGTCGCCAGCGAAGATCAGCGTCGCGACCCGTTACAGCTGCGCGAGCTGCTCGACGACGACTTGACTCACGCCTTCCTGCCGCCCGCCTTGCTCAGCATCCTGCCGATGGAGCAGCCGCTGCGCCTTGCGCATCTGATGACCGGTGGCGATGTCTGCGAGCCCTACGTCATCGAACGCCTTGCCGCGCAGTGCCAGTTCCACAACCTGTACGGCCCGACCGAGGCCACAGTGCTGATCACGGCCGGGCAATTCCAGCCCGGCAGCAGCAACCGCAACCTGGGTCGGCCGATTGCCAACAGCCAGTTGCTGATTCTCGACGAGCAGATGCAGCCGGTGGCCGAGCAGACACCGGGCGAGCTGTACATCGCAGGGCCGGGGGTGTGCCTGGGTTATATCCACAATCCGACGCTGACCGATGAGCGTTATGTGCAGATTCCCTTGGGTGATGGCGAAACCTTGCGCGCCTACCGCACCGGCGATATCGGCAAGTGGACCGATGAGGGTGTCGAGCTGTCGGGGCGGCGGGACAACCAGGTGAAGATCCGCGGGTTTCGCGTGGAACCCGAAGAGATCGAACACTGCCTGCGCGACAGTCAGTTATACCGGCAGGTGGCAGTAGTGGTCGACGAGCAGCGGCGCATCCTGGCGTTTCTCGCACAACCTCACGGGGTCGAGCCGGATGCCGCACGGCACCTGCTCAAGGCCCACGTCGAGAGGCTGCTGCCCGATTACATGCGCCCTGCCGCTTATACGGAGCTGGCGAAGATGCCCTTCGCCCAGAACGGCAAGATTGATCGCAAGGCGCTGCTGCAACTGCCGGTGAACATGACCGAGCAGGCACCTCGCCGAGAACCTGCCACCGACAATGAGCGTGTGCTGCTGGCCTTGTGGGCCGAACTGTTGGAGCTGCAGCCGGGAGATATCTCCACCGACGAAAGCTTCTTCAATCTGGGAGGCCACTCGATCCTGCTGTCGCAGATGTTGCTGGGGATTCGCGAGCAGTTCGGGCGCAGCATTCCCATCAACCGCTTCATTGAGGCACCGACGCTGATCAACCTGGCGTCGCTGATCGAAAGCGACGGCACATCCGCCTGGACCGTCAGCCCACAGGCGATCAAGGACGCCACCAGGCCGCTCGATCTGCCGATTTTGCCGGTGGGCAAGCTGGGCGATGTGCATAAGGTGATCGTCACAGGTGCCAACGGTTTTCTCGGCGTCCATATCGTCCAGGCGTTGCTGGAGTGGGGCGCAACCGAGGTGGCGTGCCTGGTGCGTGAAGGCGGCGGGATGACGGCGCAGGACCGCTTCATCGATGCGCTGCGCGAGAACCGCCTGGACCACGTGGACCTCAGCCGGGTGCGCGTGTATGCCGCTGACGTGACACGGCCCCAATTGGGGCTTGCCGATCAGGTGTACGAGCGGCTGGATCGCGAGTTCGGTGCGCTGGTGCACAACGCAGCCAACGTGAATCACGTGCAGGACTACGAGACGCTCGCCAGGGACAACGTGGCGCCGATCTTCGAATGCCTGCGCCTGTGCGAGGGCCGCAGCAAGAAGGTCTTCAACTTCGTCTCGACGCTGTCGGCCTCAAGTGCCGTGGCCGCCGACGGCAGCGTGCTGGAAGCGCCGGCAGCCGAGACGCCGCCGATCTACATCAAAAATGGCTACAACCTGTCCAAATGGGTCGCCGAGCGCATCCTGCAGCAGGCTCGGGAGCTTGGGGCGTGGGTGAACATCTATCGCCCCGGCAACATCGCGTTCAACAGCGTCACCGGCGTCTGCCAACCGCACAAGAACCGGCTGATGCTGATGCTCAAGGGCTCGATGCAGTTGGGCCAGGTGCCGGACTTCTCGATGACCTTCGACCTGATGCCGGTGGACTTCCTGGCTCGTTTCATCGGCTTTCACAGCAGCCGCTATCACCCTGCCCGCGCGGTTTTCAACCTGCACAACCCCGAACCCCTGAGCTGGAGCGGTTACGTCGATGCGTTCCGCGAGGCGGGGCGTGAGTTCGAGATGGTCAGCGTGGCGCACTGGCAGACGCAGCTCAACCGGGTCGACAGCCACAACGCGCTGTTCGGCGTGCTCGGCTTCTACCTGGACGGCTTCGAAGAAGACATCGGCGACATCTCGATGATCGCCTACCAGAACGCCCTGGCCGGCGTAGAGCGCATGGGCGAGCGCTACCCGCAGAAAACCCCGGCGCTGCTGCGCAAGGGCTGCGACTACCTCAGAGAAATCGACTTCATCTGACTTCACCCGACGCAATACCCACTTACGTAATGGAGAACGATATGAACGCAATCAACACAATCGACACCCTCAAACCCGACACCCTGATCGCCAACCCGGCAGGCACGCCTGTGCTGGCGTCGGTGACGGTCGCAGCGCAGGCGAGTGACGTGTGGCAGGTGGTCGGTGATTTCGGCGGGTTCGGGAAATTCATCCCGGCGCTGGGCAGCATCGAGGTCATCGGCAACGGTGTCGGCTCGATCCGCCACAAGCGCTTCAAGGAAGGCGGGCTTGAGGTGGTCGAGCAACTCAACTCGCGCGACGACTCGGCGTTTTCCATGACCTGGACCACGCTCTACAACAATCTGGGGGTCGGCAACCTCTGGGCCTCGATGACGGTAGTTCCGGCAGGTGACGCGAGCAGTGTCGCCACCTGGACCATCATCGCCGAGCCTGCGCCAGGCAACCCGATGAGTGCAGGGGAATTCCAGGCGTTCTTGCAGGGCTTCGCCGATGACGCGATGAGCAACGTGCAGAAGTTGTTTGGCTGATCGCCGAGACGACAGCACCGAACCTAGCAGCACGGCTTGCCGGCGGGGCGATTTCAGGAACGCCCCGCCGGCCGGCATCGCCACGAATGGCACCCAGGTCTATCTGGAGTTGCAAATCCCCAGGCATCTCAACACAATGCGAGTAATTATCATTTAAGCGGCGCTGGGATGGCGCGGTTCGATGCCTTCTTACGACGCGACCCTGCGTACTCTGTACAGCGATCACCATGGCTGGCTCAACGGCTGGCTGCGCAGCAAACTGGGCAATGCCGCCGATGCAGCGGACCTGGCGCAGGACACTTTCCTGCGCCTGCTCAACCGCAGCGAACTGCTGGAGCTGAAGGCACCGAGGGCGTTTCTGCGCACTGTCGCGCGCGGGCTGGTGATCGATCACTGGCGCCGTGAGGAACTGGAGCGCGCCTACCTCGAAGCTCTCGCTCATCAACCAGACCCACTGGCGCCTTCGCCTGAGGCACGAGAGTTGGTATTCGAACTGCTCGAAACCATCGCCCGCATGCTCGACGGCCTCAAGCCCAAGGTACGCCGGGCCTTTCTGTTGGCCCAGTGCGAGGGGCTGCCCCACAAGCAGATCGCCGAACAGATGGGAATTTCCGTGCGCTCGGTGGAGCGCTACGTCGCCGATGCGCTGTACCACTGCTACTTGCTGCGGTACGGCGTATGAACCAGGCGTCGGCGCTGGATCATCGCCAGCCCTCCCAGGCGGTAGTACGCCAGGCCATCGAATGGATGCTGCGGCTCAAAAGCCACCCTACGAGCGGGCGGATGCAGCAGCGCTGTGAACAATGGCGCGCCGCTCACCCCGACCATGAACTGGCGTGGCAGCGGGTGTTGTCGCTCAATGCCGACCTGCGCAGCCGTTTTCAGGCCCTTCCCGGCAGCGGCGTGGCATTCGATGCATTGGAAACCAGTGCCCAGCGCCTGGGGCGGCGACAGACCCTGAAGCTGTTGAGCGGCCTGCTGGTGATGGGATGCGGCGCTTACCTGGCGAAAGACATTACGCCCTGGCAGCAATGGAACGCCGACTTCGCCACCGGCATTGGTGAACGCAGCGGTTTTGCCCTGACCGACGGCACTCGCCTGCAACTCAATACCGACTCGGCGGTGGATCAGGATTTCAGTGCGACGCAGCGCCTTATCACTTTGAGCAAGGGCGAGATTCTGGTCACCTGCGGCGCCGATGCGCAGAGCCCTGTGAGCCGGCCGCTGCGGGTCAGTTGCAGCCATGGGGTGTTCGAGGGACTGGCAGGGCGCTTTGTGGTGCGTCAGGAAAGCCACCACACGCGGCTCAGTGTCATCGAGGGCGAAGTGCTGATCCGCGCACCGGGCGCCGATTCAGTTAAGGTCGCTGCCGGGCAAAGTTATCGGGTCGACGGATCGCGCGTGGATCGGCTGCCTTCACTGGACATGGAGCCGGGCGCCTGGGCCGATGGCCTTATCGTCACGCGCAATATGCGTCTGGGGGATTTTATTGCCGAGGTATCGCGCTATCGCCGTGGATATCTGGGCTGCGCGCAGGACGTCGCCGATCTGCGGCTGTCCGGCGTATTTCGTCTGGAGGACACCGACAAACTGCTGGCGATACTGCCGCAAACCCTCGCGGTCCAGCTCAAATACCGCACGCGCTGGTGGGTGACGCTGCAGCGCAACGCATGATGTCGATTTATTTTTGGCGGGTTTCGTTCGCAGGTCCGGCTTAGAGATCAGTACTCCTCCTCTTCACCGACCTCGACGGAATCCTGCAATGACCCGGCTTCAACGTACACCGCTTCAAACCCTGATCAATGAGCCCCTTTCAGCCAGACCTTCGGCGCTCGGCTCAGCTATCAGGGCTGCATTGATCTGCACCACGTTATCAGCCTGCACCCTGCCGCTGCAGGTCTGGGCGCAGGAGACCGCCGGGCCCGCCAGTGCGGTGCGCAGCTACACGATCGCTGCAGGGCCACTGGATGTGGCGCTGAACCAGTTCGCCCGTCAGGCAGGCATCATGCTGTCGGCCACGCCAGAACAGACCGCAGGCCTGCGGTCGACCGGGCTGCAAGGCAACTATTCCATCGATCAGGCCCTGGCCATTCTGTTGGGCGGCAGCGGTCTGGAGGCCTTCAGCCAGGACGGCAGCAGCTATGTGCTGCGCAAGGGCGGCTTTGAGGCGATGTCACTGCCCAGCACGGAGGTGCGCGGGTTTGCTCTGGGTAACGCGCTGGGCAGCATGGAAGGCTACAACGCCACCCACAGCCAGATCGCAACCAAGACCAGCACGCCCCTGCTGGAAACCTCGCAGTCGGTCTCTGTGGTCACTCGCGAGCAGATGGACGACCAGGGATCACAGACGGTGGCCCAGGCCATGCGCTATACCCCAGGCGTGCTGACCAACCCCTATGGCGCAACCCACCGTTACGATTACGTCGCGCTGCGCGGCTTCAACGACGGTTCTGTGGATAACATCTACCTGGACGGTCTCAAGTCCATGGGCGACAGCGGCACCTACAGCACCATGCAGGTCGACCCCTACTTCCTGGAACGGGTGGATATTCTCAAAGGGCCGTCGTCGGTGCTGTACGGACGAAGTTCGCCAGGTGGCCTGGTGGCACTGACCAGCAAGAAGCCGCTGTATGAGCCCTATCACCAGATACAGGCGACGGTAGGCTCCAACCACCAGCGTGGCGTGGGCTTCGACTTCAGTGGCCCTGTCGATGACGACAAGCGCATTGCCTATCGTCTGGTCGGCCTGACAGACCAGTCCGACACACAATTCGACCATGCCGAGGAAAAGCGCTACGCCTTGGCGCCGACCTTGAGTATCGATTTCACCGAGGACACATCGCTGACGTTGCAGGCGTATCTGCAACACGACCCTGAAGGCGGTTATCACGGCGGTAACCCCGCGGACGGGGCGTTGCATCAACGCAACGGCCAGCGCATCTCCGAACACTTTTTCGAGGGCGAGCCGGGTGTCGATGGCTACAGCCGCGATCAACAGTCCTTTGGCTACCAGTTCGAGCATCGCTTCAACGATGTCTTCACGGCGCGGCAGAACTTCCGCTATCTGGATTCGAAGGTGACCCTGGACCAGGTCTACAGCTATGGCTGGACGACGCCCACGAGCAATGAACTCAACCGCTATTACTCAGGGGCCAACGAGCATCTGCATTCGTACATCGTCGACAACATGCTGCAGGCGGATTTCTACACAGGGCCGGTCAAGCACACGGCATTGCTCGGCGCCGACTATCAGCGGCGCAAGACCGTGGTGGACTGGCAGAGCGGCTCTCTGGCGCCGATCAATGCGTTCAACCCGGTGTATGGCAATTCGCAGATTACCTACTTCGGTCCCACCAGTTATCTGCGACGCCTGGAGCAGACCGGCGTGTACGCGCAGGATCTGATCGAGTGGGACAAGTGGCGCGTCTCGTTGGGTTTGCGGCATGACTGGGTCGAAACGTCGGATGAAAACCGGATCGCGGAGTTTGGCCGCCCGCAAGGCACTGAGATCAGCGACAAGCGCACCAAGACCACCGGGCGCGCTGGAGTGCTGTATCTGTTCGATAATGGCATCGCGCCGTATCTCAGCTACTCGGAGTCGTTCAACCCCAACTCGTACTCCGACAGCGCTGGCAATCCACTGGCGCCTACCGATGGCAAACAGTGGGAAGCCGGCATCAAGTATCAACCACCGGGCACGGACAATCTGTTTACGGCCTCGGTGTTCCGTATCGATCAGGAAAACCTGGCCACCAAGCTGCCCCAGGAGAACTTCTACCGGCCGATCGGCGCTGTTCGCTCGCAAGGGCTGGAGCTTGAAGCCCATGTGCAGCTGACCGACAACTTCAAGCTGCTGGGCAGCTACACGCTGACAGACATCGAGTACTCGAAGTCCATGCCGAGCACCGTGAGCAACGCCGACAACAAAGGTAACTCTCCAACCCAGGCGCCGAAGCACATGGCATCGGTGTGGGGTGACTACCGGTTCAACAGCGGTGCGCTGGATGGCCTGCGATTGGGCACAGGTTTGCGCTATGTGGGCTCAAGCTGGGTGGATGCCGAGAACACCCTGAAGGTGCCTTCCTACACGCTGTGGGACGCATCGATAGGGTACGACTTGGGCAAGGTTGGCCTCAAGGGAGTTGATGTGCGGTTGAACGCGAATAACCTCACCAATGAGTCCTACGTCGCTTCCTGTGCAAGCCTGAACTTCTGCTACATGGGTGAAGAGCGCAACCTCAGTGCGACGGTGAGCTACCAGTTCTGATCCGCATATGCGCTGGACCAGGCCAGCCACTGGCAACGGTGGCTGGCTTTTTTGTGCCCTGAAATGACAAAACCCCATCTGCGCGAGCAGATGGGGTTTCGGAATTTAATCTTGACGATGACCTACTCTCACATGGGGAAACCCCACACTACCATCGGCGATACATCGTTTCACTTCTGAGTTCGGGATGGGATCAGGTGGTTCCAATGTTCTATGGTCGTCAAGAAATTCTGTAGCCGACTCGTTCAGATGAACGCTTCAGCAAAATTTGTATGACCTTCACTAATAGACAAAACCCCAACCGGGTTAGCGATTGGGGTTTTGGAATTTAATCTTGACGATGACCTACTCTCACATGGGGAAACCCCACACTACCATCGGCGATGCATCGTTTCACTGCTGAGTTCGGGATGGGATCAGGTGGTTCCAATGCTCTATGGTCGTCAAGA
>Ga0207713_1000129_pt1 | contig 116027 bp, 113 predicted proteins | sample KBSS64metaG_FD_184404 | JGI IMG/M metagenome (GOLD analysis project Ga0207713, IMG submission 184404) | Switchgrass rhizosphere microbial communities from Kellogg Biological Station, Michigan, USA - KBS S6-4 metaG (SPAdes) (version 2) | ecosystem: Host-associated > Plants > Roots > Rhizosphere...
TCTTCGAAGCACTCGTAAGAGGCGTGTGGTGAGGTGGCCGAGAGGCTGAAGGCGCTCCCCTGCTAAGGGAGTATGCGGTCAAAAGCTGCATCCGGGGTTCGAATCCCCGCCTCACCGCCATTTGCATCCGTAGCTCAGCTGGATAGAGTACTCGGCTACGAACCGAGCGGTCGGAGGTTCGAATCCTCCCGGATGCACCATATTCTCCATGCCTTCAGCAACGAAGGTGTGGATGAGGTGGCGGTATTAGCCGCAAGCACCAGGGGGGATAACGTTGCTTTAGCAACGGCCCGAAGGGCGAGCCGCAAGGCAAGTCATCCTCCCGGATGCACCATCTTACTCTCAGTGTGGCAAGTGTTAGATGTGACACTGACGCGTAGTAAAGTAGTTCTCCCTGATGCATCCGTAGCTCAGCTGGATAGAGTACTCGGCTACGAACCGAGCGGTCGGAGGTTCGAATCCTCCCGGATGCACCATCTTCTCCGAAATGACAGCGGAACTGTTATTTCACGGTCTGCGAGATAATCGCCAGTACCAGGGAGGATAACGTTGCGTAAGCAACGGCCCACAGGGCGAGCGAAGTAAGTCATCCTCCCGGATGCACCATCTTCTCCGAGATAACAACGAAAGTGTTATTTCATGGTCTGCGAGATAATCGTCAGCACCAGGGAAGACAATGTAGTAAAGCAGTTCTCCCTGATGCATCCGTAGCTCAGCTGGATAGAGTACTCGGCTACGAACCGAGCGGTCGGAGGTTCGAATCCTCCCGGATGCACCATCTTCTCCGAAATGACAGCGGAACTGTTATTTCATGGTCTGCGAAATAATCGCCAGTACCAGGGAGGATAACGTTGCGTAAGCAACGGCCCACAGGGCGAGCGAAGTGAGTCATCCTCCCGGATGCACCATCTTCTCCGAGATAACAGCGAAAGTGTTATTTCACGGTCTGCGAGATAATCGCCAGTACCAGGAAAGACAGAGTAGTAAAGCAGTTCTCCCTGATGCATCCGTAGCTCAGCTGGATAGAGTACTCGGCTACGAACCGAGCGGTCGGAGGTTCGAATCCTCCCGGATGCACCATCTTCTCCAGATTCACATCAAATTTATCGCTTCATGGTTTGCGAAATTATCGCCAGTACCAGGGAGGATAACGTTGCGTGAGCAACGGCCCGCAGGGTGAGCGAAGTGAGTCATCCTCCCGGATGCACCATCTTCTCCAGATTCACATTAAATTTATCGCTTCATGGTCTGCGAAATTATCGCCAGTACCAGGGAGGATAACGTTGCGTGAGCAACGGCCCGCAGGGTGAGTAAAACGAGTCATCCTCCTGGATGCACCATCTTCTTCAGTTTCTCCTTTTTCTTAAAATCCCAAACCGTTTATCCGTTCTGTGCCTGCCTTTTCTGGCAAAAGCGGCCTGGACCATTCAGGCGGCGGATCTCTTTCAACGATGCTGAGCGATCTTTTTTTATTGGCAAGTGACTCTTTCCACTATAATTTACCCGTATGTATCGGCCTGATTTGGGTGAGATGAGTGCAAGGAGAGAAATCCATGAAATGGTTCAAAGCAATACCTGCGTTTTGTGCGACGCTTCTGGTAGCCGTATCGTTAGCTGGCTGTGCGGGATCGCCCACAAAGGAAAGTACCGGTGGCTATATTGACGATACCGTCGTCACCACGAAGGTTAAAACGGCGCTGTTTAACGAAAAAGATATTAAGTCTTCTGAAATTAGCGTACAGACCTTTAAAGGACGTGTTCAGTTGAGTGGTTTTGTCTCATCAGCGAAGGACGCCAGCCGCGCGGTGGAAGTCACCCGCAGAGTGCAGGGCGTTCGTTTGGTTGAGAACGATTTAAAAATCAAATAAATCATGATATGAGTCACATAAAGGCGCCCGAAGGCGCCTTTATTGCCTGAGGCGCTGGCCGCGACAACATGCGCCTTTTGCGATAAAGTAACGTTTTCTTACCCGGTTTGTGAGAACACGATGTACGAACGTTACGCAGGACTGATCTTTGATATGGATGGCACCATCCTTGATACCGAACCGACGCATCGTAAAGCGTGGCACGAGGTTCTGGGCCGTTACGGAATGCGTTTCGACGAGCAGGCGATGGTCGCGCTCAATGGTTCTCCGACCTGGCGTATAGCCCAGGCGATTATCGAACTGAATCACGCTGATTTAGATCCTCACCGTCTGGCGGAGGAAAAAACCGTGGCCGTGAAGGCCATGCTGCTGGACAGCGTGCGTCCCTTACCGTTGATAGACGTTGTGAAGGCATGGCACGGGCGTCGTCCGATGTCGGTCGGGACCGGCAGCGAAAGCGCCGTCGCTGAGGCGCTGCTGGCGCACCTCGGCCTGCGTCACTACTTTGCGGCGGTGATTGCCGCCGATCATGTCCAGAATCATAAACCCGCGCCCGATACCTTCCTGCTGTGCGCGGAGCGCATGGGCGTCGCGCCGGAAACATGCGTCGTCTTTGAAGATGCTGATTTTGGTCTGCAGGCGGCGAAGCGTGCGGGGATGGATGCCGTGGACGTTCGGCTGCTGTGAGCGACGCACTGTCGCTGATATCGCTGTTTGCCAGTAGTTTTTTGAGCGCCACATTACTTCCCGGCAATTCGGAAGTTGTGCTGGTTGCTATGCTACTTACGGGGGCAAGCCAACCGTGGGCCCTGGTATTAATAGCAACAATCGGCAATAGCCTTGGAGGGGTAACTAACGTTATTCTGGGGCGCCTGTTTCCGCTGCGCAAAACATCGCGCTGGCAGGAAAAAGCAACCGGCTGGTTAAAGCGCTACGGCGCGGTCACATTATTATTAAGCTGGGCGCCGGTCATCGGCGATTTACTGTGTCTGCTGGCGGGATGGATGCGCATCTCCTGGGGGCCGGTACTTTTTTTCTTATGCCTTGGTAAAGCGTTACGCTATATCGTCATTGCGGTGGCAACGCTTCAGGGCATGACGTGGTGGCACTAATTGTGGAACTAAGACTATCCCGACAGGCCGTGTTACCGGTTATTTTACACCTCGGCTGTGCCCGAAATCCGCACGTACTGCCAGTGCGATCCGGTTTTCGCGCGCGGAACCGGCAACAGTAACGTCTTCTGGGATAACCTGTATGGTCACCATTACAATTATGCTTATTCAAACGATTTCGACAGGCGGGAGGTCAAATTGATCCCGGATGTATCACAGGCGCTGGCCTGGCTGGAAAAAAATCCACAGGCTCTTCAGGGCATCCAACGTGGTCTTGAGCGTGAAACGCTGCGCGTCAATGCCGATGGCTCACTGGCGACGACCGGTCACCCTCAGGCCCTTGGCTCGGCGCTGACCCATAAATGGATTACTACCGACTTTGCTGAAGCGCTGCTGGAGTTTATTACGCCGGTTGATGGCGACATTCAGCATATGCTCACCTTTATGCGCGATGTTCATCGCTATACCGCTCGTCAACTGGGCGATGAGCGGATGTGGCCACTGAGCATGCCTTGCTATATTGCTCCTGGTCAGGATATCGAACTGGCGCAGTATGGCACCTCGAATATTGGCCGTCTGAAAACGCTGTACCGCGAGGGGTTGAAGAACCGCTATGGCGCGCTGATGCAAACTATCTCCGGCGTGCACTATAACTTCTCGCTGCCGATGGCTTTCTGGCAGGCGAAGTGCGGCGTTGACGATGCGGAAAGCGGCAAAGAGGCGATTTCCGCCGGCTATTTCCGTTCAATTCGTAACTATTACCGCTTCGGTTGGGTGATCCCATACCTGTTCGGCGCCTCTCCGGCCATCTGCTCTTCGTTCCTGCAGGGCAAACCGACGACGCTGCCGTTTGAGAAAGCGGAAAATGGTATGTACTACCTGCCTTATGCGACCTCGCTGCGCCTGAGCGATCTGGGTTATACCAATAAGTCGCAAAGCAATCTCGGGATTACGTTTAACGATCTCCACGAGTATGTGGCAGGATTGAAGCGGGCGATTAAAACGCCGTCGGAAGAGTATGCCCGGATTGGCCTCGAGAAAGATGGCAAGCATCTGCAAATCAACAGCAATATTCTGCAGATTGAGAACGAACTCTACGCGCCAATTCGGCCGAAGCGTGTGACCCGCAGCGGTGAGACGCCTTCCGACGCGCTGCTGCGCGGCGGTATTGAATATATCGAAGTCCGCTCGCTGGATATCAACCCGTTCTCGCCGATTGGCGTTGACGAGCAGCAGGTGCGTTTCCTCGACCTGTTTATGGTCTGGTGCGTGCTGGCCGATGCGCCGGAAATGAGCAGCGATGAGCTGCTGTGTACGCGCACCAACTGGAATCGCGTGATTCTGGAAGGCCGTAAGCCGGGGCTGACGCTGGGTATCGGCTGCGAAAGCGCGCAGTTCCCGCTGGCTCAAGTGGGTAAAGATCTGTTCCGTGATTTGCGCCGCGTGGCGCAGACGTTAGATAGCATCCACGGTGGCGAAGCCTACCAGCAGGTTTGTGATGAGCTGGTTGCCAGCTTCGACGATCCGGAATTAACTTTCTCAGCCCGCATTCTGCGTTCTATGCTTGAAGAGGGGATTGGCGGCACCGGTACGGAGCTGGCCGATCGATATCGTACGATGCTGCGGGAAGAGCCGCTGGAAATTTTGCGTGAAGATGATTTTATCGCTGAACGTGAAGCTTCAGTGATGCGCCAGCAGAAGGTGGAAGCGGAAGATAGCGAGCCGTTTGAAGCCCTGTTAGCAAGACACGCGTAGCAAAAAGCGGTACAAAAGAAAAAGGCCACATCAATGTGGCCAAACTTTCATCTCTGATTCAGGGATGATGATGATAATAAATGCGCGTCTTTCATATACTCAGACTCGCGGGTGTAAGAAGAGTTCATTTTATTTTAAAAAAAATCACTATCGGAGGTGAAGAATGCCGTTGTTAGATAGTTTCACAGTCGACCATACCCGCATGGAAGCACCGGCGGTGCGCGTTGCGAAGAAAATGAACACGCCGCACGGCGATGAAATTACCGTTTTCGATCTGCGTTTTTGCGTACCAAACCAGGAAGTGATGCCGGAAAGAGGGATTCATACTCTTGAGCACCTGTTCGCGGGCTTTATGCGCGACCACCTGAACGGCAATGGTGTGGAAATTATCGACATCTCTCCGATGGGCTGCCGTACGGGCTTCTATATGAGCCTGATTGGTACGCCGGATGAGCAGCGTGTAGCCGACGCCTGGAAAGCGGCGATGGCCGATGTGCTGAAAGTGAAAGATCAGAAGCAGATCCCGGAACTGAACGTCTACCAGTGCGGTACCTATACCATGCACTCGCTGGAAGAAGCTCAGGAGATCGCACGCCATATCATCGAGCGCGATGTGCGCATCAACAGCAACGATGAGCTGGCCCTGCCGAAAGAAACCCTGCAAGAACTGCACATCTAGTGCTTATTGTCGGTCCGGCGATTTCCGCCGGGCCGCTATTCCTGCGCCGCTATGTCGACGACCCTCACCTTCTCGTTTCAACACCGCGCCCTGGTGCCATTTGCCCATGATTACGCTCACGGTGATAGCGAACCGTGGCATCAGCATGACTGCGCCCAGCTGCTGCATATTCTCAGCGGCGTGGTGCGGGTTGACACGCCGGTGGGCTACTGGGTTGTCCCACCCGGACGCGGCGTCTGGCTGCCGGCAGGTACGCCCCACGCGCTACGTGTCACCGGACAGGTCGCGGCCCGCACGCTGTTTATCGATCCGCTCGCCCGGGCCGATCTGCCGTCTTCGTGCCAGATCGTGCAGATCACTCCGCTGCTGCGTGAGCTGATCGTCACCTCGCTGGCCCTGGCGGAGCGCTATCAACCCGGCAGTCGCGATGAGCGCATTTATGAACTCATTCTCGATGAGATTCGCGGTATGGCGGTGCTGCCATTTGGCCTGCTGGAGCCCCGGAGCGAGGCGCTGCGCCGTTTATGTCACAAGGTGCGGGAAATGCCGGGACAAGCCTGGAGCAGCCAGCAGGCGGCGAAAGAGAGCAATATGAGCGAACGCACGCTCAACCGCCATTTTCAGCAGCAGACCACGCTCACCTGGAGTGAATGGGTGCGCCGGGCGAAGCTGATGGAAGCGCTGGTTCGCCTGGCGCAGGGACAATCGGTGCTGCGGGTGGCGCTCGATCTGGGCTATGGCAGCCATAGCGCCTTCAGCGCGATGTTTCGTCGGGTGATGGGCGTCGCCCCCAGCGATTACTTCCGTCCGCCGGCTTGCGCGTCTGCGCCGACCGCATGACACAGCGCCTGCAATGAGGCGCGCGCCACGTCATTATCGATTCCAACGCCCCAGCGGCTGTCGCCATTGGGGAAAATACAGCGAATATAGGCCACTGAACGGCTGTCGCTACGTTCACCGAGAGTATGTTCGTGGTAGTCCTTAATGACGAACGCTTGCTTCAGCAGCGCGCTGAGGCCGCTGGCGGCCGCGGAGAGCAGGCCATTACCGTGACCCTGAAGGCGGCGCGTCTCACCGTTGACCCGCAGCGTACCCTGTAACGCAAGCTGGCCGTCCTGTCGGCTGTCAGTTTTATACTCCAGCAGCGCCAGCGGTGGCTGAGTAACCAGCCCGTAACGGGAACGGAACAGCTGCCAGAGGGCATTCTGCGTCATCTCTTTGCCATGCGTATCGGTCTCTTGCTGAACGTGCAGGCTGAAATCTTGCTGCAGCGCACGGGGCAGCTTCAGTCCGTGATTCTGTTCGATTAACCAGGCGCTGCCGCTCTTACCGGACTGGCTGTTGACGCGAATAACCGCTTCATAGCTACAGCCGATGTCCTGCGGGTCGACGGGCAGGTAGGGCATCTCCCAACGATCGCCGGGCTGACGGGCATCGAATCCCTTCTTAATGGCATCCTGATGAGAACCGGAAAAGGCGGTGTAGGCGAGGCTGCCGGCCCACGGATGGCGAGGATGAACCGGCAGCTGATTGCAATTCTCCACCACTTCCACGACCCGTTTCATCTCCGGGAAGCTGAGCCGCGGCGTAATCCCCTGGCTGTAGAGGTTCATGGCCAGGGTGACCAGACAGACGTTACCGGTACGCTCACCGTTGCCGAACAGACAGCCTTCTACGCGGTCGGCGCCGGCCATCACCGCCAGCTCCGCGCTGGCAACGCCGGTCCCCCGGTCATTATGCGGATGAACGCTAATGCAGACATCGGCCCGGCGGGAGAAATGGCGGCAGAAAAACTCAATCTGGTCAGCGTAAACGTTCGGGGTACTGACCTCAACGGTGGCTGGCAGGTTGATAATCATCGGTCGTTGTGCGCAGGGCTGCCAGATATCCGCTACCGCTTCGCAGATAGCCAGGGCAAATTCCGGTTCGGTAAAGCAGAAGGTTTCCGGGGAATATTCATACTGCCAGCGGGTCTGCGGCTGCTCTTCACACTGCTGGCGAATCAGGCGAGTGGCGCGGGTTGCCAGCTCAATGACCTGCGCTTTATCCATCCCGAAAACCAGCTTGCGGAACAGCGGGGCGGTGGCGTTGTACAGATGGACGGTGGCGCGATGGGCGCCGCGCAGCGATTCAAAGGTTCGCAGGATAAGATCTTCTCGCGCCTGGGTCAGCACCTGGATGGTGACATCTTCTGGAATGCGCCGTTCTTCAATCAGCTGGCGGACGAAGTTGAAGTCGGTCTGAGATGCCGAGGGGAAGGCGACTTCAATCTCTTTAAATCCGCACTCCAGCAGCAGATCCCAGAACTGCAGCTTACGTGCGCCGTCCATCGGTTCGGCCAGCGCCTGGTTGCCATCGCGCAGGTCGGTTGAGAGCCAGCGCGGCGCGTGGGTTATCGGGTTGTCCGGCCAGCGGCGGTCGGGCAGGGAAATGGGCGGCCAGGGGCGATATTTTTCACCGGGATTTGTCAGCATAGTTCTCTCCTTGTGTCGGATCTTTATCCTGCCGAAGCGCAGAGCGGGCTGCTTTAGCAAACTGGACAGAAACTAGCGAGAACTGGACAAGGTTGGCGTAGCGCCGGCAATAAAAAAGGGATCCGCAGATCCCTTCAGGTCAAACCTTAGTGCGCACCGCCGCCGCCGCCCCCGGCGCTAAACGGCGGTCTGGCAAACCACACCAGCCCCAGCAGCAGGATAAAGATCGCCGCCGAGAACCAGAAGATTTCGTTGGCGGAGATAATCAGCCCCTGGTTAGTTATCTGCTGCGCTATCCAGCCGGACGCCTGCTGTTGAGTCATCCCTAATCCCTGCAGCTGGTCATACATCTGCTGGGCGTTGGGATTATAGGGCGTCACCGACTCGGTGAGCTGCGCATGGTGCAGCGCCTCGCGGTTAGTCCACATGGTGGTGGTAATCGAGGTGCCTATTGACCCTGCCAGCGTACGGGTGAAGTTCGACAGGCTTGATGCCGCCGCCAGCCGTTCCGGCGGCAGGCCGGACAGGGTGATGGTGGTCAGCGGCATAAAGAAGCAGGCCACCGCGAAGCCCTGGATAAACTGCGGCCACGCCGAGGCGCCGAAGTCCATGCCGGGCTCGAAAGTCCAGGCGCGCCAGTAGAAGCACACCGCGTACATGATAAAGCTGAAGGTCACCAGCCGGCGCATATCGAGCTTATGGGCAAAGCGGCCGATAATTGGCGACAGGATAACCGGGATTACCCCCACCGGTGCGGAAGCCAGACCGGCCCAGGTGGCGGTATAACCATACACCTCCTGCAGCAGCTGCGGCAGCAGCACGATAGCACCGAAGTAGAGCATGTAGGCGAGACTGATGCACAGACAGCCAATGGTGAAGTTTCGCGATTTAAAGAGCGAGAGGTCGACGATCGGGTTGTCGTCGGTCAGCTCCCAGACGATCAGGAAACTGATGGCGATCACCGCGACGATTGTCAGCACGATAATCTCGTTGGAGGCGAACCAGTCCAGCTCTTTACCGCGGTCAAGCATCACCTGCAGGCTGCCGATACCGATCACCAGCAGCGCCAGGCCGACGCCGTCAATCCGCCGCTGTTCGGTACGGGTTTCGCGACTGCGCAGGGTTTGCAGCGTCATCACCACCACCGCGATGCCAATCGGTACGTTGATGAAGAAGATCCAGCCCCAGTGGTAGTTGTCGCTGATATAGCCGCCGAGAATAGGGCCGCAAATCGGCGCGACGATCACCGTCATCGACCACAGCGCCAGCGCGATAGAACGTTTGGCGGGCGGATAGTTGCTGAGCAGCAGACTTTGCGACAGCGGAATCAACGGACCGGCGACGATCCCCTGAATCACGCGGAAGAAAATCAGCATCGTCAGGCTGTTGGACATCCCGCAGGCCCAGGAGGCGATGGCAAACGCCACCGTCGACCACAGGAACAGCTTCACTTCCCCGACGCGTTTTGCCAGCCAGCCGGTGATCGGTATAGAGATAGCATTCGCCACCCCGAAGGAGGTGATAACCCAGGTCCCCTGGCTCAACGATGAGCCAAGGTTACCGGCAATGGTCGGAATGGCCACGTTGGCGATAGTGGAGTCCAGCACCTGCATGAAGGTCGCAAGCGACAGCGCAATGGTCATGATGACCAGCTGCGCGCCTTCCAGCGGTTTTTGCGGTTGCATTACGCTCACTCCGAATTATCCCGCGTTAGCCTGGATGATACCGTCGATCAGTTTGTTCACCGGCTCAAGGGCGATTTCGCGGGCATTGCTTTCATAAACCGGGGATTTGCGCGTCTGGTTAGCCAGCATTTCGCCGTCGCGGTTGGTGGTGTTCACTTCAACCAGCGTTGAAAGACCAATACGCAGCGGATGTTCAGCCAGCTGTTTGGCATCGAGCTCAATACGTACCGGCAGACGCTGGACCACTTTGATCCAGTTACCGGTGGCGTTTTGTGCCGGCAGCAGTGAGAACGCGCTGCCGGTCCCCATGTCCAGCCCGACGACCTTGCCGGTGTACTTCACATCATCGCCGTAAATATCGCTGATGACGGTCGCTTCCTGGCCGATGCGCATATGCGCCAGCTGAGTCTCTTTAAAGTTGGCGTCGATCCACAGGTTGGTGGCCGGTACGACCGCCATCAGCGGCGTGGTGGGGCTAATCTGGGCGCCGGGCTGCACGGCACGACGGGAAACGTAGCCGCTAATCGGGCTGACGATTTGCGTACGCTGCAGCGCAAGCCAGGCGTTGCGGACATCCGTCGCCGCCTGCAGAACCGCCGGCTGTTGTTCCAGGCGGGTATTCAGCACGATAGCCTGGTTAGCGTTGAATTGCTGAATGGCGACATCCAGTTCGGCCTGGGCGCTGGCGACGGTATCGCGAGCGTGCTGCAGCTCTTCGCGGCCAATCAGGTTGGCGGCGCCCAGCGGGATACGACGATTGAGATCGGTCTGTGCCTGAGAGAGCGCCGTTTTCTTGACGTCGATATTCGCCTGCAGCTGTTTGCTGTTGATCATCTGCTGACGCGTCTGGCGAACGCTGGCGGCCAGCTGGGTTTTCGCTTTTTCAAATGCCTGCTGGGCATCGGTCTGGTCCAGGGTGACCAGCGGGTCGCCTTGCTGCACGAAATCAGTGTTGTCGGCCCAGACTTTCGTCACGCTGCCGGACACCTGCGCCATGATTTGCACCTGGTTCCCTGCCACGTAAGCGTCATCGGTCTCTTCATAATGACGCAGTACCAAAAACCAATAAACTCCGTATGCCACGGCAATAATAATAAAGAGCAATGTCAGTAGCAGAAGGGCGCCTTTGCGTTTGCCCTTCTTGCTGTCCGGTTGCTGCGGGGTTTGGCTCTCCGCATTTGCGCTCATGTTATTCTCCACGATCTTATTATTTCACATCGGCTGAGCCGACCTGTTTATCAGAAAGGCCAGCAGATGATCTGCTGGCCTGTCTGTTTTTCCTTGTCAATCCAGAAAAAGTTTTGAGCAGTTCCCGCGCTTAACGCAGCGACTCCGCCAGTACGCCATCCTCTTCCATCTGGTCAAGGCGGCTAAGCAGTTTGCGGGTGATGTGCTCGAGCTGGTCTTTCTCGCTGGTGCTCAGAGAAGACCAGAGCTGATGCAGGCAGTTGTGCTGCGGCGGTAAAACTTCGCGCAAAAACTGATGACCTTTGTCGGTGAGTTGCAGATGCAGGCAGCGGCGATCGTTGTCGCTTTCGCGACGCTCAATCCAGCCGCGTTTTTCCAGTTCATCGGCAATACGGGTTGCGTTGGTCCGTGACGATCCCAGCGCGCAGCTCAGCTCAGAAGGCTGAATACTGTGGTTTTCCTGAGACTCCAGCGTGATCAGCGCCATAAATAATGTCTCGTTAATCCCCTGCGCTTTCAGCATCTTATTGCGGTTTTCCAGTAGCTTACCTTGCATGTGCATACAGAGGCGGGTGAGCAGAATCTCCTGGAAAGGGAAATCTTCGTGACGGCTGGCGCGGAACTTGAGCATTTGCTCAATGGGAGTAAACGAACTATCCATTTGGGTATGACCTCATTAATTACAGCCGATATAATAACTATTGTGACAAATAAATCAAATCAATTATTGACTAAAATTGATACTTTAAAAGTATAAAAAAGTTGTGATTTTCCATGCTATTCCATAGGCCAACGCGCTCAGTAGCGTGGGCATAATAATGCTGCGCGTTTTCCAGAACGCCAGTCCCAACACCGTGAATCCAACCAACGTAGGCAGCAGCCGTCTGGAATCGCTGAGGATTTCCGGCACGCTGGAGACGATAAGCAGGGCGCAGATGGAGGCGATGCCGATGGTATCGAGCAGCACGCTGAGCGGACCGCGTCGCGTCGGGCGCGCGTTTCCTGCGCGCAGGCGCAGAGGCAGATAGCGAAACAGATAGTTCACGCAGCCGACCACTATCCCGATAATCAGCACGTTATTGTTCATCGGGCATCCCCTGAATGCTGGCCTGAATCAGCGCGGCCAGACAGCCGCAGACAATCCCGGCGAGAATGGCCGCTGGAATAGAAAACAGAATAATGCCGCCCAGGGCGCCGGCCAGGGCGGCCGTCACGCTGAGAGACTGTTTCCGCTGGAACGAGGCCAGTAAGAAGCTCATAAACAGCGCGGGTAGCATAAAGCTCAGCGCGGCTTCCACCGCCGGAAAACCGACCAGCAGGCCGCTACCGGAGTAGGCGCCGATCAGCGTGCCGAACACCCATGATATCCAGGAGGTGAAGGCGATACCGAGCATCCAGTTTTCGCTCCAGCGGCGGTTGTCGCGAACCAGCTTTGCGGTGGCCGCCGCGAAAACTTCGTCGGTCAGGCCAAAAGCCCAGAGCGCGGTTTTTCGTTTATCCAGCGCGCGATGAATGCGGCTACGTAGCGAAGGGCCGTACAGAACGTGACGCACATCCATCGCCATCACGGTGAGGGCCGCCACCCACAGCGAGCTGCCTGCGGCGAGCATCGCGGTAATGACGAACTGGCTGGCGCCGGCGTAGATGATGCAGGAAAAGAACAGGCTTTCCAGCGGTGTGAAGCCGAGTCGGGTGGCGTTCAGGCCAAAGGCGAAGGCCACGGGAATGTAGCTAATCACAATCGGCAGGCTGTCTTTAATCCCTTCAGGCAGCGTGGCCTCACTGGCAGGGGCAGGTTTTTCCATAGCGCGTTATTTATTGATAACTCACGTGAATATCACATGATTGAACAGGTGAGATTACCTTAGCAGAGAGCGGGGCGCTTTGACACCTTGTTAAGCGGCGCTGGCGGGTGAGTGGGACCGTCTGAACGTTACCCCGGCCGCGCCGGGGTAGCGGAGTGGCGCGCTCAGGTACCCGGACTGCGCGCTGCCTCCGGGCCTGAGGGCAGGTTACTTCTGCGCGGCCAGCGCTTCTTTCACCCAGCCGTCAAACTGCTGCTGGTGGGCTTTGATCCAGCCATCAACGTGACCCTGAATATCCGCTTCTGAGGCATGACCTTCATGCATCATGGCGTTTTCGGCGTTAATGTCGGCAATCGGTAGTTTCATGATGCTAAACAGTTTTGCCGCCGCCGGGTTTTTCTCTGCCCAGGCTTTGTTGGCCACGATGTGCATCGTGCTTACCGGGAAGCCATAGTTCGCGCCGTTAGCCAGTTTGGTATCGATATTTTTCTGCACTCCCGGCAGGGAGGAGAACGGAACCTGCAGCCAGACGACATCTTTGCCCGGCTTCAGCACGTCGCTGACCCAGTACGGCGTCCATGTGTAGTAGATAACCGGCTTACCTTCTTTAAAGCGGGCAATGGTATCGGCCATCATCGCCGCATAATTCCCCTGGTTGTGCACCACCGTTTTGCTCAGGCCATAGGCATCAATCTGATGATTAATGACCGCTTCGCAGCCCCAGCCCGGCGTACAACCGGTCAGATCGGCTTTACCGTCGCCGTTGGTGTCGAACAGTTTGGCAATTTTCGGATCTTTCAGCTGATCGATGGATTTGATGTGATACTGTTCGGCGGTTTTTTTGTCAATCAGGTAGCCCTGTGCCGCGCCGTTAACAAAAACGCCTTCGCGATAGAAGCTTTTATCGCCACCGGCGGCAGCGTACATATCGTCATGCAGCGGCTGCCAGTTGACGGCGGTGAAGGTCGCGTCGCCGGAGGCAAGCGAGGTATAGCCAACGTTGTAGTCCACTTCGCTGGGCTTATCGACGGTGTAGCCCAGTTTTTCCAGCGCGCGGCTCACCAGCAGGGTCTGGAAGGTCTCTTCCGTAATGGTGCTTTGAATCGGTTTGACGGTAATGCCTTTTCCCGGTAGGTCGGCTGCCCAGGCAGCGCTGGTGGCGAGCAGAGTGGCAAACGTTGTGGCAATAATCGTGTTATGTCGCATCGTTATTCCTTATGAATGAGAAGGGAGAGCTGCGGGCCCGGCAGGTGCAGTGCCGCCGGGCGATGAGAAGACTATTTACAGAACGGGCGGGTAATCAGCCCCAGAGGACCGGTTGCGTACCAGCGACGGTTGCCGCGGCTGCGGGAATCGCGGCCGACGGCCTGGGTCAGGCGGTCGAGAATAATCGCCAGAATGACGATCCCGACGCCGCCGACGCTCGCCAGCCCCATATCGAGGCGGCCGATCCCGCGCAGCACCATCTGGCCAAGACCGCCCACGGCGATCATCGAGGCGATCACCACCATTGACAGCGCCAGCATCAGCGTCTGGTTAACCCCGGCCATGATGGTCGGCATTGCCAGCGGAAGCTGCACTTTAAAGAGCAGCTGACGCGGGCTGGCGCCGAACGAGCGCGAAGCCTCAATCAGGTCCGCGGGCACCTGGTTAATCCCGAGGATGGTCAAACGGACGATAGGCGGCAGGGCGAAGATAATAGTCACCACCACGCCTGGAACGTTACCAATCCCGAACAGCATGACAATCGGTACCAGGTAGACGAACGCCGGCGTTGTCTGCATGGCATCCAGCAGCGGGCGAATAATTTTCGCCGCCCGTGGGCTACGCGCCAGCCAGATCCCCAGCGGCAGGCCGATCAGCATGCAGAACAGCAGTGCGGTCAGAACCAGCGCCAGAGTCACCATCGCCTGCGACCAGGCGCCGATGGCACCGATCGCAACCAGAGAGATCAGCGTCGCTACGCCCATCCCCACGCTGGAGATTTGCCAGGCGATAAGCGCGAACAGCACAATGGCGACCGGTGCCGGCATGCCTAATAACAGCTGCTGGAAAGCGCTGAGGATATAGTCCACCGGCACACGGATGCCCTGGAACAGCGGGCGGAAGTGCACCACGATCCAGTCGATACCGTGCGTCACCCAGCTGTCGAGCGGGATCAGCGTTTTATGGAACGGATCCATGATGTTGAAATGTTCCGGCTGCGGCGCCGGCGCGCTGTTTAGCCAGTCGGCACCGCCGCCATCGGTCGGTGCGGATGCCGGGGTGCCCCAGGCATCGGCAGATTGTGCGGCGCTATCCGCCGCCGGTGCGGTATCCCACGGGTTAGATTGATCAGCCATTGTTTGCCCCCTCGCGATCTAAAGCCTTCAGCAGCATTCCTTTAGAAATAATGCCGATGTACTGGTGCCCTTCATCCACAACCGGAACCGCGCACGGTGCCTGGCCGACGTGGGAGAGCAGGTCGCTGAGCGACGTTTGCGCATCTACCGCCTGCGGGGATGCGAGTAACGCCGCATCAATTCCCTGACCTTCGCTCAAGGCGGATTTCAGTGAATCAATTGAGACAATACCGACAAACTTATTACCACGTTCAATCACATAACCATATTCACGGTCTTCGTCCTGCAATAATTTCAATGCTGAACGCGGACCGAAACCTGGCGTTTTACGAATTAAGCCTACCGGGCTTCGTCGGGCAATATCTTTAGCGCTGAACACCTGGCTAATATCGACACCGCGGAAGAAGGTTTTGACATAATCATTGGCGGGATTATTCAGTATTTCATCCGGGGTACCGACCTGAATGACTTCGCCATTTTGCATGATGGCGATGCGATCGCCAATGCGCATGGCTTCATCAAGATCGTGGGAAATAAATACCACGGTACGCTGATGTTTCGCCTGTAATTTTGTCAGCTCATCCTGCATTTCTGTACGAATTAATGGGTCAAGGGCCGAGAAGGCTTCGTCCATTAATAAGATATCAGGGTTGATGGCCAGCGCGCGGGCGAGGCCGACGCGCTGGCGCATTCCGCCGGAGAGCTCATCCGGGTAAGCATGCGCGTAATTCTCCAGGCCGACCTGACGCAGCGCCTCCAGCGCTTTCTGCTGGCGCTCCTGGGTCGACATGCCCGCCAGCTCCATACCAAAGGCGGCATTGTCGAGCACGGTCATATGCGGCATCAGCGCAAATGACTGAAATACCATAGCGATCTTTTTTCTGCGCACCTCACGCAGCTCGGCTTCTGAGATTTTGGCGATATCGACGCCATCTATCAGCACCTGCCCGCGGGTGGGTTCAATCAGGCGATTGAGAAGGCGAACCATGGTGGATTTTCCTGAGCCGGAAAGCCCCATGATGACGAATATCTCGCCTTCTTCAATGGTCAGACTGGCGTCTTTTACGCCAAGCGAAAGTCCCGTTTTTTCCAGTAGTTGTTCTTTAGTAAATCCTTTTTCAATATATTTGAACGCTCGCTGTGGATGCTCGCCAAATATCTTATAGAGATTCTTAATTTCTAATTTAATTGCCATGCAATAGAGAGTTTCCTGTTATTTGTATTATGTCAATATAGTACCTGGTGGAGATAATTACCTTTTTACACCCTAACATACTCAGATTCTGTGACAACCCTCAATGTCCCATCGGCGGCGAAATGAGAGGGCCGCACTTCGGCGTATTCCCCATGATAGAAGGGCTGAGCGTTGATTATTGGCAGGTGATATTTTTTACAGATGACCGGGGAATAACTGGTGAACCACGCGATTCTTGCTGAATATTACGGCAATATGTCAGGAAAATATCGCGTGGTTTTTTTGTGTGATAAAAGTTAATTATGTGAAATAGATCACCAGGAAACCGGACAATATATTCCTGGTGAAAGTAAGGTTAAAAATCCCAATCGTCGTCGGCGGTTTCTTCCGTTTTGCCCATCACATACGAGGAACCGGAGCCGGAGAAAAAGTCATGATTTTCATCGGCATTTGGCGAAAGCGCCGCCAGAATCGCCGGGTTGACCGCCGCCATCTCTGCCGGAAACAGCGCCTCGTAGCCCAGGTTCATCAGCGCTTTGTTGGCGTTGTAACACAGGAAGGCGTTCACCTCCTCAATCCAGCCGCTGTCGGCGTACAGATCCCGGGTGTAGGCCAGTTCGTTATCGTATAAATCCATCAGCAGATCGAGGGCAAAATTCTTCAGCTGCTCCCGCTCGTCGGCCGCGATGTTTTCCAGCCCCTTTTGGTACTTATAGCCGATGTAATAGCCGTGCACCGCTTCATCGCGGATAATCAAGCGAATCAGGTCGGCGGTATTGGTCATTTTGCCGCGGCTTGAAAAATACATCGGCAGCCAGAATCCGGAATAGAAGAGGAAGGATTCGAGAAACACGCTGGCGATTTTCTTCTTCAGCGGATTATCCGCCTGATAATACTCCAGCATCAGCCGGGCTTTGTGCTGGAGCGGCGCATTCTCTTCGCTCCAGGCGTAGGCGGCATCGACATCTTTGGTCTGGCACAAGGTGGAGAAAATCGAACTGTAGGAGCGGGCATGCACCGCCTCCATAAAGCTGATGTTGGAGAGCACCGCCTCTTCGTGCGCGGTCAGCGCATCCGCCATCAGCGCCGGCGCGCCGATGGTGTTCTGAATCGTATCGAGCAGCGTCAGTCCGGTGAACACGCGAATAGTAAGCTGCTGTTCCACTGGCGTCAGCGTCTGCCAGGCGGGAATGTCGTTAGACAGCGGCACTTTCTCCGGCAGCCAGAAGTTGCTGGTCAGACGGTTCCAGACCTCCAGATCCTTATCGTCCTCAATGTTGTTCCAGTTAATAGCGCGAATACGCGTTAAATGGGTCATCCTGTTCTCCTTACAGCGCGCAGGACACGCAGCCTTCGATTTCGGTACCTTCCAGCGCCAGCTGGCGCAGACGGATGTAATACAGCGTTTTGATTCCCTTCTTCCACGCGTAGATTTGCGCCTTGTTGATATCGCGGGTGGTGGCGGTATCGGGGAAAAAGAGCGTCAGCGACAGCCCCTGATCGACGTGCCGCGTGGCTTCGGCATAGGTGTCGATAATTTTTTGCGGGCCGATTTCCCAGGCATCCTGATAGAGCGCCAGGTTGTCATTGGTCATAAATGGCGCGGGGTAGTAAACCCGCCCGGTTTTCCCCTCTTTGCGGATCTCTATCTTTGAGACAATCGGGTGGATACTCGAGGTCGCATGGTTGATATAGGAGATCGATCCGGTTGGCGGGATGGCCTGCAAGTTACGGTTATAGATACCGTGGCGAATGACGTCATCGCGTAGCTTCAGCCACATATCGCGGTCGGGAAGGCGGATTCCGGCGCGGGCGAATAGCGCGCGCACTGTTGCCGTTTTCGGCTGCCAGTCGCCCTGCAGATAGCGTTCGAAGTATTCGCCGCTGGCATAGCGCGATTGTTCAAATCCGGCAAAATGCTCACCGCGCTCGCGGGCTATCTGCATCGACGTATGCAGCGCATGCCAGGTGACGGTATAAAAATAGAAGTTGGTAAAGTCCAGCCCTTCCGGGCTGCCGTAGGCGATACCTTCCCGGGCCAGATAGCCGTGCAGGTTCATCTGGCCAAGACCGATGGCATGGGAGGCGGCATTGCCCGCCGCCACCGATGGCACCGAGCGTATATCACTCATGTCGGAAACCGCCGTCAGGCCGCGCACCGCCACGGCGATCGTGCGGGCAAAATCCGGCGAATCCATGGTATGCGCAATATTCAGCGACCCAAGGTTGCAGGAGATATCCTGGCCTACGCTGGCATAATCCAGATTTTCATCAAAGGTCGACGGGGTGTTGACCTGCAAAATTTCCGAGCACAGGTTACTCATGTTAATTCGCCCGGCAATCGGATTGGCGCGGTTGACGGTATCTTCAAACATGATGTAGGGATAGCCGGACTCGAACTGAATTTCTGCCAGCCGCTGGAACAGTTCCCGGGCGCGGATCCAACGTTTGCGGACCCGCTCGTCGGCGACCAGCTGCGTATACATCTCGCTGATGGCGATATCGCCAAACGGCTTGCCGTACAGGCGCTCGACGTCATAGGGTGAGAACAGCGCCATCTGCGCGTCGTCTTTTGCCAGCTGGAAGGTAATGTCCGGGATCACGACCCCAAGCGACAGGGTTTTGATGCGGATTTTCTCATCGGCGTTTTCCCGCTTGGTGTCCAGAAAACGCAGAATGTCCGGATGATGGGCGTGCAGGTAGACCGCCCCGGCTCCCTGGCGGGCGCCGAGCTGGTTGGCGTAGGAGAAGGCATCCTCGAGCATTTTCATCACCGGCACTACGCCGGAAGATTGATTTTCAATGCGCTTAATCGGTGCCCCGAACTCGCGCAAATTGGACAATAAAAACGCCACGCCGCCGCCGCGCTTAGACAGCTGCAGCGCCGAGTTCACCGCCCGGCCAATCGACTCCATATTGTCTTCAATGCGCAACAGGAAACAGGAAACCAGCTCGCCCCGCTGCTGTTTACCGGCGTTGAGGAAGGTGGGCGTCGCCGGCTGAAAGCGCCCGCTGAGGATCTCATCGGTCAACTGCCGGGCCAGAGTCTCATCTCCCTGCGCGAGGGTGAGGGCGACCATGCAGGTGCGATCGGCAAAATGCTCAAGGTAGCGTTTGCCGTCAAAGGTCTTCAGGGTATAGCTGGTATAGAATTTCCAGGCGCCGAGAAAGGTCCGAAAGCGGAACGGGTAGCCGTGCGCGTGGTCAAACAGCGTCAGCACAAAACGGCGATCGTAGCGTGCCAGCACGCTGGCATCGTAATAGCCTTCGGCGATCAGCCATTCCAGTTTTTCATTCTGCGTCGTGAAAGAGACGGTATGGGTCAGCACGTGCGTCGCCATAAAGGCGTCTACCGCCTGGTGGTCTTTTTCAAACGGAATACGGCCATTACTGTCATACAAATTCAGCATCGCATTGAGGGCGTGGAAATCCGCCGCCCCGGTGGTTAGACGTTCTGCGGTTGTCGTTGCCAAAATTCGTTTACTCCTTTACGCACGTTATCGACATCGGTTGGGGTGCCCATCAGCTCAAAGCGATACAGATACGGTACGCCGCACTTTTGCGCGATGACGTCGCCGGCCCGGCCATAGGCGTCGCCGAAGTTACGGTTACCGGCAGCAATCACGCCGCGTATCCGCTGGCGGTTATGCGGGTCGTTTAAAAAGCGGATCGCCTGCCGGGGCACCGCGCCAGCCGTGCCGCCGCCGCCGTAGCTGGGGACAATGAGAATGTAGGGGGCGTCTACCTGGATGCGTTCCCGCTCGTTAAGCGGAATGCGCACCGCGGGCAGCCCCAGACGCTGGACGAACCGATGCGTATTTTCGGAACTGCTGGAGAAGTAGACGATCAGGCTCATGCGTTGGCCACCGGTTCGGGGCGCAGGCGGTTAATCATATCCGGGCGAAAACCGGACCAGCGGGTTTCACCGGCTATCACGACCGGCAGCTGACGAAAGCCCTGTTCGCGCAGCATGTCAGCGGCATCCGGATGATGCTCAACATTCACCATCTCGAAGGCAAATCCGCGGCTTTCCATGGCCCGCTTAGTGGCATGGCACTGGACGCAGTCATTTTTAGTGTAAATAGTAATGCGCATGATTCGTATTTCCATTTAAGATAACAGAACGGCGCAAAAAAGTGCGACGTCCGCTATCGGTTAACCGTTCAGGAAATACTAGATGTAGTTATCTAAAAGTTCAACCACGCAATATATAGCGTTTTTAGATAAGGGGAACCCTCACGGAAGCACGCCATGAGGGCCGGACGGGTACGCCTGAAATTACAGGCGCATGCTGACCGCAAGGCGGTTAAACGCGTTCATCAGGCTGATGGCGAAGGTCAGGTCGCTGATCTGGCGTGCGCTGAAATGCTCCAGCAGCGGCAGGTAAACATCATCTTCTGCATGGGTGCTGGCAATATGCGTCACCGATTCCGCCCACGCCAGCGCCGCCTGTTCTGCGGCGCTGAAATGCCCGCTTACCCGCCAGCCGGCCAGCGCATCCAGTTTAGTCTGCGCCACGCCGGATTTACGCAGCGCTTTACTGTGCATTTCCAGACAGAAGGCGCAGCCATTAATCTGTGATACCCGCAGGTAAACCAGTTCCAGCAGGGCGCCGTCCAGTTCGCTTTTTTCCAGCGCAATCTTGGCCTGTACCAGCGCGTTATAGACTTCCGGGCTCAGTTCGTTATAGGGCTGACGGAGTGTGCTCATGATGTTTTCCTCAATGTTGAACCGCGGGGAATGGGTTCTAAGACCGCAGCAAAATAGCACTATAATGGACTGCAAAAGATAGCCATATTTTAATGAAAAAAGCAGACCATAATGGAAATCAAAAAAGTCCCGCACTATCAGCGCATTGCCAGACAGCTCAAATCTGCGATTGAACACGGCGAACTCGCGCCGGGCAGCCGCCTGCCCGCCAGTCGGGTTTATGCGCAGGAGCTGGGCGTCTCCCGCGCAACCGTGGAGAATGCCTGGGGTGAGCTGGTGGCTCAGGGCTGGCTGGAGCGACGAGGGCAGGCGGGCACCTTTGTCAGCGAGCGTCTGAGTCCGCTGCGGGAGGAACCGGCGCGTCTGCCGTCGGGCATTGAACCGACGACGCTGCAGCCGTTTCAACTGGGTCTGCCGGCGCTGGATCTTTTCCCCCGCGGCCTGTGGGCGCGGGTGATGGGGCGGCGACTGCGAACGCAAACGCGTTTTGACCTGGCGCCCGGCGATCCGTGCGGTGAGATGATCCTGCAGCGGGCCATTGTCGATTATCTGCGGCTTTCCCGCAGTATTGAATGCCTGCCCGAACAGGTGCTGGTGACCGGCAACTATGCCGCTTCCATGAGGCTGCTCCTCCGCACTCTGGCGCAGCCAGGTCAGCATATGTGGATGGAGGATCCGGGGTTTCCGCTGATTCGGCCGGTGATAACCGGGGAAGGGGTGGTCATCGATCCGGTTCCTGTCGATGAAGAGGGGATGGATGTGGCGTGGGCGCAACGGCATTACCCCGATGCGCATTTTGCACTTCTCACTCCCGCGCACCAGAGTCCGCTGGGGGTTGCGCTGTCGCTGGCCCGACGCAGGCAGCTGCTGGCATGGGCGGCCCGGCGCGACGCCTGGATTATTGAAGATGATTACGATAGCGAATTTCGCTACCGGGGTAAGCCGCTGCCGCCGCTGAAAAGTCTTGATGCCCCGCAGCGGGTAATTTACGCCGGCACCTTCAGTAAATCGCTTTTTCCGGCATTACGCGCCGCCTGGCTGGTGGTGCCCCTCCCGCAGGTGGCCACCTTTCGCCAGCAGGCCGAATGGATGAGCTGTAGCGTACCGACGCTGTGGCAGCAGACGCTGGCTGACTTTATCCACGAAGGTCATTTCTGGCGTCATCTGAAGAAAATGCGTACCTGCTATGCGCAGCGCCGACAGTGGCTGGAGTCCGCGCTATTGGCGCAGGGGTTCAGCGTCGTCCCTCAGTTAGGGGGGATTCAGCTGGTTATTGCGGTGAACGGTGACGATCGGGCGCTGGCTCTGAAAGCCCGGCAGGCCGGCCTGTCGGTACAGGCGCTGAGCGACTGGCGGATACAAAGCCGCGGCGAAGGGGGGCTGCTGGTGAGCTTTACTAATCTGACATCGATGGCGATGGCAACGGAGGCGGTGCGTCAACTCAAAGTCGCGCTGTTTTCTGCTGATAAATAAAGTCGCTGATTGAGGATTCGGGGGATTGAGCTTCCTGAAGTAGCGATCGTGCGTTGAGGCAACAAAAAGCCCCCGGGCCAGAGGCACACAGGGGCAGACGCGTATTTGTTATCTTCATGTATCGTTTATATTATCGACGTAAATTCAATAATACGCCAATAAATAGTCCAACTGCGGCAGCGGCTCCGACGCTCTGCCACGGTTTATCCCGCACGTAGCTATCGGCACAGCCTGCGGCATCGCGAGCGGCCTGCTGCACACGGTTGTTCCCGTTCAGACGGGCTCGCGTCTCTTTCAGCAGCGCCTGGGCTTTTTTCCGTGCGGCATCAGCTTCATCTTTCGCATCGCTGCCCCATGATTTCAGCACCTCTTCTAGCGTATCCGCTAATTGGCTGACATCGTTATGAATATCTTCAGCGCTTTCATCGACATTGTTGCGGTTCAGACGGTTAGCCATCGATTTCTCCCTTAATTCCATTGAGTCATTAAGTGTAGAACAAGATTTTGAATTATGCTTTTGCAGTGCCGTTTCTGGAATTTTCCGAAAGCACTATCAATGATGAATAAGGTAAGGTAAAGGTGCGGTAAAAGATAAAGAGGAATGAGTATGTATTTAAGACCCGATGAGGTGGCGCGTGTTCTTGAAAAAGCCGGCTTCACCATGGATGTTGTGACGCAAAAAGCGTACGGCTATCGCCGTGGCGATAATTATGTTTATGTGAACCGCGAAGCGCGCATGGGGCGGACCGCTTTAATTATTCATCCGGCGTTAAAAGAGCGCAGTAATTCGCTGGCGGAACCCGCCTCGGATATCAAAACCTGCGATCATTATGAACAGTTTCCGCTGTATTTAGCCGGAGATGTACAGCAGCATTATGGTATTCCGCATGGCTTCAGTTCACGCATGGCGCTTGAGCGTTTTTTGCGGGGATTATATGGCGAAGCGCAGCCGAGCCTGTCTCATAACTAATCGTATGAAGACCCGTGCCTGGATGTGAAGTAGGGGAAAGCAGACGAGCAGGCGACTGACGGTGGTCAGTCGCAGGTTGCATCGGGACTCAGGCTTTAGCCTGCTGGTAAGCGCTGACGCGGAACAGACGGCGGCAGTAGTCAAGGAAATAGCCGTAAACCGCTCCCATCATCATCGATACCGCAATATTTGAGCTCACCGCCGCGGCAATTTGATGCCAGTCGGCACCGACGGAAAATAAGATAGCAACATACACCGGCGACTGGAATGTCACATAAGCCACAACATCGGCAATACTCTTCATCCAGGCGGAAGGGCTAATGTGACGTGCCAGGCGCATGGCGCGGTCGCGGTAAAATCCGTAAGGCACGGCAATAATAATGTTCACCGGAATCGCCACCAGGCGCGAGGATAACGACTGCTCAAAGGTCATTCCGGAGAGGAAAATTTCGATCAACATGTTCACAACGGTGCAGTAAACCACCATCGCAAAGGTGTCTGCTACCGCATGACGCAAGCGGGACTGCGCAGAGAACATCGGTGTGCTCCTCGAAAATGAAGTCTGATACGCCACAAAATGCGCTCTTTTACAGCGTTTTGGGTTGCCTGTTTTGATGTGCGTAGATTATCTCTCTGCGCTGAAAGAGACAACTAGCTGTAAATTTTTATTTAATGGCTTTTTGTCGATAAAATACTCTGCGAAAGGTGGTTTTGTCTTCGCTGCGCTACTTTTGTCCTGATTCTTCATTTTTTATTTATTTATCAATTAGTTGTGTTTTTGGTGAGCAGAAGGGGAGGCTCACGCGAAGCCACGATTGTGCCGACTACCGCCTGAAGTCACGTTTCAATGTGATTTCTGTCACTTTTAGAATAATTTATGCCATAACCGCGATTTAAATAGCATTAGATTCTGTTTTCTTTCGTTGGTGTGTATTCGATTTTAATGCATGTTCATTCACTGGCGGAGCGTTGTGACCTCATCCTTCCGTCGGACATATCCCGCTAACCTGCTGACCATGCAGGTAATATACTGAGTAATGATATTTTTGCGTTTTTTTTACTCTATTCAGATTGTCGCTGAATTAATTTCGGGGATTAACTGGATAACCGCTGTGGTTATTTTAAATAAAATATGGACGTCGTGGTCTGAATATATTTATCACTCGCCATTAAAGGTGGTAATATATGGCTTCATATATTAAAGTACCCCGGTAGTATTGTCTTATATGTAATTTGGGAACGTTTAATAATTTATGTCTTTAATGTTACAGAAGTTGAATAATATCCGTTCACTGCGGGCGATGTCGCGTGAATTCTCCATTGACGTACTTGAAGAAATGCTGGAAAAACTCAGGGTCGTCACTGAAGAAAAACGGTCAGAGCAGCAGTCTGCCCTGCAACAGCAGGCGGAATACCAGGAAAAAATTAATACCTGGCTGGAATTGATGATTGCCGACGGTATTACACCTGATGAGCTGGTCACGCAGAATGCAGGCCCGTCGAAGGAGGCGAAAAAACGCCAGCCACGTCCGGCAAAATACCGGTTTACCGATTTTTCCGGTGCGCAAAAAACCTGGACCGGCCAGGGACGTATGCCGAAGCCGATCGCTCGGGCGATTGAAGCCGGCGCGACGCTGGAAAGTTTTCTGATTTAAGCGTTAGCGAAAATGATATTCGGCAGGAGTTAAGGCTGCTGTCGGATAGCGAAAAAATAACGGTGGGGAATCCCACCGTGTGTATTAGCAAACGCCAAAATCACCTTCTTCTTTATAAGGTGTGACGTCTGCAGGCTTCAGAGTATATTTCTCACCCTGTTCATTACTGGCCTGTACGGCGACAATATGATCTTCACCGACGGCCACAATCTTGAGTTTTGGTCCGCCCATACGAGGCTGAACCAGATCACCTACTGAATACATCGTTTTTCTCCTCTGGCATGGATTAATGCCGCTGTTCGCCTTCACTTTAGCGTAGCTGAATATCAGCATACAACAGGCCTGATGCCGCAGGCGTCAGCGTCGGTTCCAGGGCATGATGGCCAACAGGCGCGCCATCCCGCAAAAACCGCTGATGCCGGCGAAGGTTAAGCCGGCGCCGACAAAAGCGCTCAGCAGGAAAAAGCCGCTACTGACGCCATAGCCCAGCGCCACGCCCAGCAGAATGAGCACTCCCGCGGCGATTTGCACCTGGCGCATTAACGGCAGCGGCTGGGTTTTATCCTCTTTGACGGGCAATCCTGCTGCTTTCCAGGCCTGAATACCGCCGGCCAGCAGTTTCACCTGTGCCGGAGCTGCCGCAGCCAGCAGACGAATGGCATTATTTTGTGTACGCGATCCCGCCTGACAATGAAAAATGACCGTTTCATCCGCGGCAGTGCGCAGCATTGCGCCGTTATTCAGGGCAGCCAGCGGCACCAGCTCGGCATCGGGGATGTGTTCGCGGGCGTATTCATCGGCATCGCGAATATCGATTAATCTGGCCCCTTGCGCGATTTGCGCCCGGGCCTCTTCAGGAGAAAGGGTGACGATAGTCATGACGGCTCCTTATGGGCAATAAATGGTCTTCAGCGTGGTAATGATTTGCTGAACCGCAGGGTGGGTGATGAAGTAGTGGATACGTTGCGCCTCGCGCTCACTGCCGATCAGGCCTTCATCGCGCATGCGCGCCAGATGCTGAGAGGTGGCCGAAGGGCTCAGGCCGGTGATCTGCGCCAGTTCGCCTGCGCTGGCGCGCGGCGTCTCGCACAGCATGCACAGAATCATCAGCCGGTTCGGATTGCTCATGGCTTTCAACAGGGCGGCGGCTTCCCCGGCGCTGGACTGCAGCTGTTCTGGTGTATTCATATATTTTAGTCTTTTCTAAATTTAGATAAGTCTAAAATAAAAAACGGCGCGGTACCAGCGCAGAAAATGCCGTCGCGGTCAGGACGCTTGCGTCAGTCGGATAAGCTGTTCTGTGGCCTGGGCGATGCCAGCATCGCGGCCGTGAGGCTGGATATCCAGACCTTCGGCATAGATAAATGTCACTTCGCTGATGCCCATCAGACCCAGTACCGAACGGAGATAAGGGGTTACGGCATCGGTATCCTGTCCGCAATGTACGCCTCCGCGGGAGCTGATCACCACCGCGCGTACACCCTCGACCAACCCCTGAGGCCAGCTGTCGGTGTAGCGGAAGGTTTCGCGGGCCCTGGCGACCAGATCAAACCATTTTTTCAGATCGGTAGGGACGTTGAGATTATACATGGGGGCGCCGATCACCAGCAGATCGCTGGTTTTCAGCTCATCAATCAGCCTATCCGATAGCGCGACGCCCCGCTGGATCGCCGGAGTCGGATCCTGGGCGCCGCGCAGGGCGGCAAACAGCGGCCGATCGAGGGCCGGCAGCGCCATGGTCGTCAGATCGCGTTCTGTCACGCTATCCTGCTGGCCAGACGCTTTGCGCATCTGCATATAGTCATCTATTAACCGGTTGGTCAGCGATGCCTGACCGTTGATGCTGGATTTCAAAAGTAAAACCTGACTCATGGGACGTGGCCTCTGGTTATCGTGGTTACGCAAAAGCTAACACTGTCTTTTTGGCGCCAGTAGTGACATTATTTTTCTCAATTGTATCCTTTCAGGAACCAATCTTATGAACACCGACCTGAGCGGTATTCCGGTTTTTGTCGCCGTCGTGGAGTGCGGTAACTTTGCTAAGGCGGCGGAGAGGCTGCACGTGACCCGCTCGGCGGTCGGTAAAACGGTCGCTCGTCTCGAGGCGCGGTTGGGCGCGGCGCTTTTCCAGCGAACGACCCGCAGTCAGACCCTGACGGAAGAGGGGGAGCTGTTCTACCTGCAATGTCGTCAGGCGCTGGACAGTATTCGCGAGGCGGAGGATGAAATCCATCGCGGCAAAATGCGGGTGCAAGGGCGGCTGCGGATCAGCCTGCCGGTGCTGTTTGGCCAACGCTGCGTATCCCCGATTCTCTTTTCTCTCAGCCAGCGCTATCCGCAGCTAAAACTCGCGCTCTCTTTCAGCGACCGCCAGGTTAATCTTTTTGAAGAGGGATTCGATCTGGCGATTCGTATTGGCACGCTGGCAGATTCCACCTTCCTGAAAGCTCGTCACCTCGGCCACCATGGCATGGTACTTTGCGCCTCGCCCGCCTATTTACAGGCGCATCCGCAACCATCGACTCTCCCTGAACTGGCCGGACACCAGACCATCGGTTACCTGCGCGGCGGGCAGCTTCAGAAATGGCGGCTGCACGATCCACAAAGCGGTCCCGTGGCCTGACAGCCGCAGGCGCATCTGGTGATGGATGATTTTACGGCGATAGCGGCGGCGGCGGTGAGCGGGCTGGGTATTGCCTGGATTCCGGACTGGCTGGCTGCCCAGGAGGTTGAACAGGGGCGGCTGCGCTGTATTCTGCCGCAAAGCGCCAGCGTCACCTTCGCGATCTCCGCCGTCTGGCCCGAGGCGCCGTGGGTGCCGCAGAAGATCCGGGTCACCATCGATGCGCTGCTCGCCGGATTGCCCCAGGCGATCCGCCAGACCGGAGGCCACCCATAAAACGCGTCATCTCTTCGGCGTGGGGTTAAGCGTAACTTAAGAGAGAATCGCGATAATGACAGTAATATGACTGGCATGGACCCTCGCAATGAATGTACTCGAAACGGTTAACCAAAGCGCTTTTCTGGCGCTGAATGCTCAGCCGGGAACGTCGGAGAGCCTTCTGGCGCTAGCCCGCTTCTGCGCAAGCGGAATGATCTTTATCGTTCCGGCTATTCTGATCGGTCTGTGGTTTTTAGGCGGCCGCCAGGGGCACCGGCAGGCGCTGTTTTGCACGCTGAATATTCTGATGGCGCTTGCGTTGGGCTATCTCTGCGGCTCGCTGTGGTTCCACCCCCGGCCGTTTATGATGCCGCTGGGCCATACCTGGATCAGCCATCCGGCGGATAATGGCTTCCCGAGCGATCACGGCCTGGTGATGTTCAGCGCGGCATTTGCGCTGCTTTCGCTGCGTCTACGCAGCCTCGGGCTGTTTGTCCTGCTCGCATCGCTGCCGGTGGCCTGGTCACGCATTTTCCTCGGGGTCCATTTTCCGCTGGATATGGCCGGCGCAGCGGCGGTGGCGGCGGTTGCCGTCTGGGTGAGCAAAGGGGTCTGGCAGGCCTTTGGGCCGGCAATGGTGCGGATTTGTGAAGCCATCAGCCAGCGCATGTTTTCCTGGCTGCCGGCCCGTTTTACGCCGTAGCTAAGGTTTAGTTTCTTGTCCGCGCGGCGCGCCGGTAGAGCGTGCTGCGCGCGACTCCCAGAGCCTGCGCCGCTTTACTGACATTACCGTTATACGTCGACAGCGTGTCGGCAATCAGCTGGGCATCGTGCTGCTGCAATCCGCGCGACGGAGCCTGCGCCTGCGCCGGTGCCGACCGGTACTCCGCCGGTAAATCCTCCACCTCCAGTTGCTCTCCTTCATCAGCCAGCGCCAGCAGCACCTTCAGCAGGCTTTGTAGCTGGCGCACGTTGCCCGGCCAGGGAAGGGTGGCGAGATGGGTCAGGAGCGCAGGCGAGAGCTCTACGTGTCGCGCTTCGGCACCGAGGGTTTGCCATAGCTGCTGAAGAAACGCCGGCAGTTGTGGCCACTCCCGCAGCGGCGGAATAGTGAGGGCGAATTCGCGCAGGCGATAGAGCAGGTCCTCGCGAAACGTACCGTCGGCAACATGCTGCATCAGGTTACGGTGGGTGGCGCAAATAAGCGCAAAGCTGACCGGAGCGCTCTGACTGGCGCCAAGCGGCGTAACCTCTTTTTCCTGTAGCACCCGCAGCAGCCGGGTCTGAAGCAGCATCGGCATATCGCCAATCTCATCGAGAAACAGCACGCCGCCATCCGCCTCGCGAATTTTACCGATATAGCCATTCTTACTGGCGCCGGTAAAGGCGCCAGGCTGGTAGCCAAACAGCTCCGATTCAATCAGCGATTCGGGGATCGCCGCGCAGTTGATAGCCACGAATTTACCGTGGCGCCAGCGGCTGTGCTGGTGAAGCGTGCGGCTGACAAACTCTTTGCCGCATCCGGTTTCGCCTTCAATACACAGGGCAATGCCGGCATTCAGCAGACGCACCATCTTCTCCCCCTCACGCTGACTGGCGAAAGGCAGCTCGATGGCCGGCAGCGTCGGCGCGGGGGCCGGAGCCGGTACCGCAACGTGGGTTCGGGTTGGCGCGCGCAGGCGGTAGTAATAGGTTTGTCGCTGGTGGGTCAGCGGCAGCGGAACATTCACCGCCGTTTGCGCCAGCTGAGGAAACAGCTGCTGAAAGGTGATATGGCCGAGTTGTCCGCTATCCAGACCCAGATCGCGCATCGCCAGGCGGTTGCCGGCGGTCAGCACGTTATCGGAAAAGACCAGAAGCAGCTCTTCAACGCTGTCGAGTTTGTGGGGGTGAAGGTGCAGGCTCATCAGCCACTGCTGCGGATGGAGACTCTGTTTTACCCACAGATATTCAATCTGCTTCGCGGCCTCTTTTACCCACGCCAGCGTGTGGGGGTGCGGGAAGTGGGCCGGGCCGGAAATATCCAGCACCCCGGCAATTTTTCCGTCCGGACTCTGAACCGGCATCGCGGCGCAATAGAGATCCTGATTGCGGGTAAGGAAGTGCTGGCGGCCGTCGATTTCACAGCTGTCGTCAATGGCCAGCGCGGTACCGATGGCGTTGGTACCGCGCCCGCTCTCGCTCCACAGATTTCCCGGAGCCAGCGCGAAGCTTTGTGCTTTCTGCATGGCGTGCATGTTACCGAAGGTTTGCAGCACCAGACCGCTGGCGTCAGAGAGGATCACCACCGACTGGAGATCGCTCACTTTTCGCGACAGGGTGTTCACCACCGGCTGGGTCAGCTGCTGTAAGCGGGCATGGCTGGCCAGCGCATCCGCCAGTTCGCCGGAACCCAGGCGCGGGAAATCATCCGTCGCGGGATCCAGGCCGTACTGCTGGCTACGAAACCAGGAATCGCTGAGCAACGGGCTGGTTTTTACCTCGGGATCGAGAGTAAACGAATTACCTTGCACGGAGCACCTCGGGGTCGGATGGATGATGTTGCAATATTGTAGCTTTATGGTTTCTCATGTGTTGCGATTTGCGACACATAAGCAAAATTACGTCTCCATGCGATACAGGATTACATCTTATGGTATTGAATTGTTTAGCTATTTATTCCTTCAATAAATCTGGCATAACCTCTGCATAAGCTTCTGTGCAGCAGGCAACAGCAAAAAACCAATACGCCGCTGCGCCTCAACCCTACAGAAGGAGATTGCAATGCGTTATGCACATCCTGGCACCCCGGGCGCCTTAGTTTCATTCAAGTCCGCATACGGTAACTATATTGACGGTCAATTTGTCGAACCACTCGGCGGCGAATACTTTATGAATACCTCCCCCGTGGACGGGAGTGACATTGCACAATTTCCCCGCTCCGATGCCAAAGATATCGACTTTGCTCTTGATGCCGCACACCGCGCCGCGGAAGCCTGGGGGAAAACATCGGTACAGCATCGTTCCAACCTGCTGCTTCAGGTCGCCGATCGGATTCAGGAGAACCTGGAATATCTGGCGATTGCTGAAAGCTGGGACAATGGTAAACCGGTGCGCGAAACGCTGAATGCCGATCTGCCGTTGGCGGTCGATCACTTCCGCTATTTTGCCGGCTGTCTGCGGGCACAGGAGGGGAGTACTGCGGAAATTGATGAAACTACCGTGGCCTATCACTTCCATGAACCGCTGGGCGTAGTCGGGCAAATTATTCCGTGGAACTTTCCGCTGCTGATGGCGGCCTGGAAGCTGGCGCCGGCGCTGGCGGCCGGGAACTGTGTGGTGCTCAAGCCGGCAGAGCAGACGCCGCTGAGCATCACGCTGCTGCTGGAAATTATTGGCGACCTCTTCCCGCCGGGCGTCCTGAACGTGGTGCAGGGCTTCGGTAAAGAGGCCGGTGAAGCGCTGGCAACCAGCAAGCGTATTGCCAAAATTGCCTTTACCGGCTCAACGCCCGTCGGACGGCATATTCTGGCCTGCGCGGCGGAGAACATTATTCCCGCCACCGTTGAGCTGGGCGGCAAGTCGCCAAATATCTATTTTGCCGATGTGATGGACGGAGAAGAAGAGTTTATCGAGAAGGCGGTGGAGGGGCTGGTGCTGGGCTTCTTCAACCAGGGCGAAGTATGTACCTGCCCATCGCGCGCCCTGATCCATGAATCCATCTACGAGCCGTTTATGGAGCGAGTGATGGCGAAGGTGGCCCAGATTCGCCGCGGCGATCCCTTTGATACCGACACCATGATCGGGGCACAGGCATCACGCCAGCAGTTCGATAAGATCCTGTCGTACATTAAGATTGCCCGCGAAGAGGGGGGGCAGATCCTGACCGGCGGAGAACGCGCCAGTATTACGGCTGAACTGGATAATGGTTACTACATTCAGCCAACCCTGATTAAGGGGCGCAATGATATGCGCAGCTTCCAGGAAGAGATTTTTGGCCCGGTCATCGGCGTCACGACCTTCAAAGATGAGGCAGAAGCGCTGGAAATAGCCAACCAGACTCAGTTTGGGCTCGGCGCCGGCGTCTGGACCCGCGACAGCAATCTGGCGTACCGAATGGGGCGTGGGATTAAAGCCGGTCGTGTCTGGACCAACTGTTATCACGTCTACCCGGCCCATGCCGCGTTTGGCGGCTATAAACAGTCAGGCGTCGGTCGTGAAACTCATAAAATGGCCCTTGATGCCTATCAACAGACGAAAAACCTGCTGGTGAGCTACGGTACCGCGCCGTTAGGACTGTTTTAATTGCCGGTCTGAATATCTGACCTGCTGCGGGGGGCTCAAACCCGTCACCGGTATCTGAGGTGACGGGTTTTTTATGCCGTCGGCTGTCCCACTGGTCGGCAATCCTTGTCACGTCTTTTAAAAACGGCGATCCGCGCCTTTGCATGATGTTTATTAAATCGATAAATATGAAATTTATTCAACTTATTCTTTCATTTGAAATATGCCACCGTGAGAAAACAAGGACAGGTATTTATTAGTGTTATTATGATTTCGGGGGTGACAAAATAAATAACATGACCCCGACTAAGAATATTCCTAATTCTGGGTTTATGCCTTGCGCCTGCACAGAAAAAATATCACCAGAATAGCGCGGTTTTTATTAAATTTGTTAATTAATAAGTGGCGTTGTTGTGCGTTATTGTTATGATGTTTGGTTTTTTGGGTTTGATAATTAACAATTCAGGAAAAAATGATGAATTACATTTTAAATGTAAAATAAAACGTTATTTCATTAACATAACAAATTATTGTTTTTTATTTTTATCAGGAATAACATTTCTTCCAGTGTTAAATGTTTTGCTATGTCCCTCCGTTTAAAAATTATTTCACGAACGTGTTGAAATAAATTAAATGGAAGGTCCTGCTGTGCATTTAATATCCTGCAGAGGGAACGCGATTATTTTTAACATGGACAATCTGCAAGCAGAGCCACTCAGGTCATCACCGCCCTGGGCGCGATCTGTTATAAATATATGTTAGAAATGAGATAAATAATGAAGACACAATTTCGTATTATGGCAATGATTGTCGGTGCTCTGGTGTCCGGCGTAGTATTAGCATCACCGTCACAACCCGCGCGTTCCGCATTGTCCGTTAACCCTGGCGCCAGCACAGGGACGCAAAGCACGGGCGGCCAGATCGAATTCTCCGGTTCAATTACCGATACCTCCTGCGATATTGATAGCAACAGCGCCAGCCAGGTAATCGATTTGGGCAAATGGGCAAGCAACTTCTTTACTGGCGCAGGTTCTGAGACCACGAAAACCGCCTTCCACATTAAAGTGAAAGATTGTCCAGCCTCCGTCACCAAAGTGGCGGTGCTGTTTGACGGCACCCGAGATAGTAACAACAGCAATCTGCTGGCGGTTAACGGTGGCGCCCAGGGCGTAGCCATTAAGCTGTATGAGGATGACCGCGCCACGCCGATTAACCTCGGAACGGTATCACGTGACCAGACGGTACTTGCGGGTGCCGGCGGAGCCAGCACCGGGACCGCGGATCTGGAGTTTTTTGCCGATTATATCTCCACCAGCGCGGTTTCCGCCGGGGCGGCAAACGGCACGGCAAACTTCAATATGGTTTACAACTAACACATCAATGAGCAGGTTTACCTGCTCATTATTATGCATTTACTGGATAGTTTCTTTTTTATTCGTTGTTTTCCAGACGCTTATCTGATGGTTGTGATTATGAAAAACATGCTGGCCGGTATCGCGGCTGCCTTTTTATTGTTAGCCGCTGCGGCCCAGGCCGGTATTATTATGGGCGGCACCCGGGTTATATATCAGGAAGGAAAACGTGAAGCCTCTATTTCAGTGAGCAATGCGGATCCGCATTCCCCCTATCTGGTGCAGTCGTGGGTAGAAAACTATGTGGAAAAAGAGCAGGGACCAGTCCCTTTTATTGTCACGCCGCCGCTGTTTCGTCTCGACCCGGATCAAGAAAACGTATTGCGAATTAATTTCATTGGCGCCGATCTTCCTCGCGATCGCGAATCCGTTTATTGGCTGAATGTAAAAAGCATAGCCCCGACGCAAAAAGGGGATGTGAATAAACTCCAGGTCAATATTAAATCTAAATTCAAGATTTTTTATCGACCGAATAGCCTTGCCGGGGATCCGATGAAAGCCTGGCAGCAATTAACCTTTAAAGTGGAGGGTAATCGACTGGTGGCGCACAACCCAACGCCTTATTTTGTCTCCTTTTTCTCCCTCTCGGTGGGCGGTAAAGAGATAGATGAACCCGGCATGATTGGACCGTTAACCCGCAAAAAGTGGCCGGTTAACGGTGCAGGGACGATTAGGTGGCGCGCCATTAATGATTTTGGCGGTATTACGGATAGCGCGCAGCAGTAATCCTTGCGCTTTGCATTGCCAGGTCAGCGATTGTGAAAAAAAAGTCCCCTGTAATTCTTCACGGCTATTCCGTGATGGCGACCCCGTTCGGGGATTCCCGATTGATCGCAAGCCTGCCGCCGCTGCTCTGTTTATTGTGTCAGAGCGCCCGGGTATCGGCGGATGATTACTTCGATCCGGCCGCCTTAGAGTTTGCCAGCCCGCAGCAAAAAATGGCGGACTTGCACTATTTTGCTAAATCCGGTGGCCAACAGCCCGGGGTTTATTCGGTCAACATCTGGGTGAACAACCAGGACGCCGGTCAGGGGGCCATCACCTTTGTGGAGGAAAATGGGGCGCTGCAGCCGGTTTTAACCGTCGCGCAACTGGCCGAATTGGGTGTGAACGTCAGCGCCTTTACCGCATTTAACACGCTGCATGACGGTGAAACTTTCACCCGGATTGAACACTATATTCCCGATGCCAGCAGCCGCTTTGATTTCGCCAGCCAGCGTCTGAATATGCGTATTCCTCAGGCAGCGATGAACACGCAAAGCCGCGGCTATGTCGATCCGGTGCGCTGGGATGACGGGATCCCGGCGGCGTTTGTTAATTACAATTTGACCGGAGCGCAAACTCGCCAGTCTGATACCCGCACCCAGTCAAGCTATCTGAATTTACGCAGCGGGGCGAACCTGGGGCCCTGGCGCTTACGCAATATTTCGGCGATGCAGTACGATCGGCAGTATCGCTGGCATTCCCAAACCACCTGGCTGCAGCGAGATGTGAAATCACTCAACAGCCTGCTGCGGATTGGCGATACCTTCACAACCGGCGATGTATTCGATAGCGTGCCATTTCGCGGCGTACAGCTGATGTCTGACGATGAAATGCTGCCCGACAGCCAGCGGGGTTTTGCGCCGGTGATTCGCGGTATGGCGCACAGCAATGCCAAAGTAACGGTCTCGCAGCACGGCTACGTTATCTATGAAACCTTCGTCTCGCCGGGGGCCTTTGCCATCAAAGACCTCTACCCGACGGCACAAAGTGGCGATCTGGATGTGCAGGTGAAAGAGAGCGACGGGTCGGTTCGGACGTTTACCCAGCCTTATTCCGCCGTGCCGTTTATGCTCCGGGAGGGGCGAAGCAAATTCAGCCTTAGCGGCGGGCGCTATCACGCCGGTCAGCATCAGGTTCGATCGCCGGAATTTGTGCAGGGAACGTTCTTTTATGGATTACCTGCGGCGTTGACTTTATACGGCGGTACTCAGCTGGCGCAGAATTATCAGGCCTGGGCGTTGGGGGCCGGGCGGGGATTTGGTGAGCTGGGATCGCTGGGCGGCGACGTCACCTGGGCCAGCACTACCGCTCCTTCCAGCACGCGCTCCGTGGGGCAGTCGTTTCGCGTGCAGTATCAGAAAGATTTTGTCCGGACCGGCACCTCTTTTAGCCTCGCCAGCTATCGTTACTCGTCGAGCGGCTATGACGACTTTAGCGAGGCCAATGCGCTCGAAAGCCCGGACGGACAGCTTGATCACAAACGTAGCCGGGAAGAGCTCTCCGTTGCCCAGGCGGTTGGTTCTCTCAGTAGTCTGGCCATTTCTGCTTACTCGCAGCACTACTGGCACAGCAGCGGCCACGATGAAACGGTGCACCTGGGGTTCTATAGCGCCTGGAAAGGGATCGCGTGGGGAGTGGGCTATTACTACACGCAATCTGCCGATCATGATCAAGCGGACAGCGCCTGGTCATTTAACCTCAATATTCCGCTGGGTGGCCCGCTGGCGGACAGCTCCCTGAGTTACAGCACGACCTCCGATAACAATGGGCACACTTCGCAGCAGGTTTCGATGTATGGCTCGGTGCCACATCGTCCTCATCTCTATTATTCCGTTCAGCAGGGGTACGCTAATGCCGGGCAGGGGAGCAACAGTAGTGCCGCTCTGGATTACCACGGTGGATACGGCAGCGCCCAGCTGGGTTATCGCCATGACCGCGTAAGTCACCAGCTGACCTGGGGAGCCGCCGGCTCGCTCGTGGCGCATCCCTACGGCGTGACATTAGGCCAACCGGTTGGCGACAGCTTTGCTATCGTTCGGGCGCCCGGCGCGGCGAATGTGGCCATTCAGAACGGGAGCAATATCCACACCGATGGGCGGGGCTATGCCGTGGTGCCGACCTTAACGGTGTACCGAAAAAATACCCTGACCCTGGATACTGAATCGATGACCAACGACACCGATGTCGATCTACAAGGGCAAACCGTGATTCCCGGCGGCGGCGCGATAGTCCTGGCGAACTACCGGACCCATATCGGTAATCGCGTGCTGTTTACCCTCCACGACAGGAACGGGGCGATTCCGTTTGGCGCCAGCGTACATTTGCACCCCGAAGGGGACGACACCGGGGCGGCAGCGGGAGGCATGGTGGCCGATAGCGGCCAGGTGTACCTCAGTGGGCTACCGGAAGAGGGTACGCTCGACGCGGACTGGGTCGATAACAACATTTCGCGGAAATGCTCGCTACATTTTCATCTTTCCGACCGTCAGCAGCAGAATGCGGTGAAAACTGCGGCGGGTCTTTGTTTGTAAACCGAGGAGAAAAGCCATGTATTACGGCTTTCGTTTAGTCGCGTTGCTGTGCCTGTTATTGTCGGCAATCTATAGTCAACCCGGATGGGCCGAGAGCTGCGGCGGTCGCGTAGGGCAGATGACGATTAACGTGCCGAACATTCGCTATTTGCCGACGCTACGCGCCGATACGCAGATGACCAACGCAATGGCCGATAGCGGCGGCGGTATTCACTTCGTTTGCGATCTGCAGCTGCCCGGCGCCAGCTGGAAACGTATTGTGTACCGGCAGATCAACACGGCCGGCTCGCCGCGAATCATTAACGGCCAGCATGTTTATGCCTCCGCGCTCAGCGGGATGGGCTATTCGTTGGGCTTTCAGTGCGGCGGCGGTCCTGTTCACTATATTGACGGCAGCAATGCACCCGCTGGAAGTGAATCCGTGACGGTTTGCGAGAGTTCACAGCTGTCAACGCTGCTTGCCCAGCGGGAGGTGGTGGTGAAGGCGTATATCACCTTTTATAAAACCGGCGATGTCGCGTTGGTCAGCGGCAACCACGCCAGTGTCCCGGGGCTGCCGCAGGTAGGAAATTTATACATCGAGGAGCAGGACAGCAGCCGCACCTCCCGAACGGCCAGCGCGCCGGTGAGTATCGACCTCGCTGCGCTCAACGTGGATATCGGCGCCAGCGGTAGCTGTCAGGTGGCTCGCCCGACGATTAACGTTAATCTGGGTACGGTCAATAAAGCGGAATTCAAAGGCAAAAGCACCGCCGCCGGGGTGGCGCAGACCTTCAGCATCCCGGTCTCTTGCACCACGCCCACCGATATCCGTATTGGTTTTTTTGGCGTGACCGCCGATCCCGGCGTCAGCGATACCCTGGCGCTGGAAAAAGTCGACGGGGCCGCGAGCGGTGTAGGAATCGAGCTAAGCTATGGCAACAATCCCGCGCCGGCGCCCTCTGCGGGAACGCCGGTGAAAATCAACGAATCCAGCAACCTGCCGGTTCTTAAGCATATCGCGGGCGGGAACGCCGCCGCGGCCGAAAGCATCAACTTCACCGCCCGATACGTGCAAACGGGAGATGTCGTGACGCCCGGACGGGCTAACGGTCTGGCGACCTTCGCGCTCGAATACAACTAGAGGGCCTTCCCGGCGTTGAGCGGCTGGCCGATTAGCGCTTCCGCCTGCCAGCAACGGGCCGCGGTCCCGTTACCCGACGGGCGTAGCGGCTGCGGTTTCTCGCAGCCCGCGCCGGCGAACGGACAGCGATCGCGGAAGTAGCAGCCCTCGGGCAGATGGCGATTGCCGGGTAATTCCGTGTTGCGCGGCGCTTCGCCCAGCGCTGAGCCGATACGCGGTACCGAATCCATCAATAGCCGGGTATAGGGATGGGCCGGGTTATCGAGGACCTGACGCGCCTCGCCCATCTCAACGATTTGTCCGAGATACATCACGGCGACGCGATCGCTCATATGGCGCACTACGGACACGTTATGCGAAATCAGGACATAGGTCAGGTTCTGCTGTTTTTGCAGCTCGACCAGCAGGTTGAGGATCTGCGCCTGTACCGAAATATCCAGCGCCGAGGTCGGCTCATCCAGCACGATAATATCCGGCTTTGCCGACAGCGCGCGGGCAATGGCAATGCGCTGGCGCTGGCCGCCGGAAAACTCGTGCGGCAGGCGGTCGAGATACTCCGGGCGGATACCTACCTGCAACGCCAGCTGCTCAGCCAGAAGGCGTCGGGCCTGTTCACTGGGGCGCGACTGGATCCATACCGGCTCGGTGATAGTGCGCCAGACCGGGAGCCGTGGATCCAGTGAGGAGAGCGGATCCTGAAACACCATCTGCATACGCCCGCTGCCGGACGTCGTCGCGCGCTCAAACTGGCCGTGAGAGGGCTTAAGCATGCCCATCAGCAGCTTTGCAAGGGTACTTTTCCCGCAGCCGGACTCGCCGACGATACCTAAGGTTTCACCGCGATACGCCGTGATATCCAGCCCGTTTAGCGCATATACCCGTTCGACGACTTTGCCGCGCCAGTTCTTACGCGCCGGGAAGTTAAGATGAACATCGTTCAGTTTCAGCAGCATCTCAGACATGCGTTTTCTCCCGTTGAGGGTACCAGCAGGCCGCCTGCTGCCCGGTCTGTTCTATCGGGCGGAGCACCGGCGTGATGCCGCAGCCCTCGCCGGCGGCAAAGCAGCGTTCGCGAAAGGCGCAGCCGCCCGGTAATCGCGCCAGATTCGGCACCGTGCCGGGAATTGAGCGCAGCAGCGAACGCGGCTCGCCGTTATCCGGGGCGCTGTCGAGCAGGCCGACGGAGTAGGGATGCAGAGGCTGATGCAGCACCTGCTGTGTTAATCCGCTTTCAATCACCGCGCCGGCATACATGACGTACAGCCGATCGCAGATCTGTGAAACCACCGCCATATCGTGGCTGATAAACAGCACCGCGGTGCCCGTGGCCAGCGCTTTCTGTTTTAGCAGGCGCAGCACCTGGCGCTGAACGGTCACGTCCAGCGCGGTGGTCGGTTCATCGGCAATCAGCAGGTCGGGCTCGCAGGAAAAGGCGATGGCGATCATCACCCGCTGGCGCATCCCGCCGGAGAGTTCGAAGGGGTAACGCTCCATCACCCGCTGCGGATCGGCGATCTGCATATCCGCCAGCAGCGCCACCGCCCTGGCGCGCGCCTCGCGGGCAGAAAGGGGACGATGCTGACGAATAACGTCGACCATCTGCTTGCCGATTCGCCGCGTTGGATTCAGGGCGGTCATCGGCTCCTGAAAAATCATCGCCACCCGACGGCCGCGGATATCGCGCATCTCTTGCTCTGAAGCCTTGAGAATATCGTTTCCCATCAGCGTCACCTGACCGCTGTGAATCTGATAGCTTGCCGGCGGCAGCAGACGCATCGCCAGCATGGCGGTGACGGATTTGCCGGAGCCCGATTCCCCCACCACGCCGACGATTTCGCCGCGGTCAATATGCATCGAGACCGCGTTCAGTACATGTACTTCCCCCTGGTAGACGGGGAAGCTCAAACGGACGTTGTCGATTGTCAGAACCCGATTACTCATGCGTTGCGTCCTCCGGACTTCGGATCCAGTAAATCCTGGATCCCGTCCCCAAACAGATTAAAACCGACGGCGGTGATCAGGATCGCCGCTCCCGGGAAGGCGCAGTACCACCACTGATCGAGGACGTAGTTGCGACCGTTTGCCACCATCGCGCCCCACTCAGCGGTAGGCTGTTGCGCGCCGAGGCCGATAAAGCCCAGCGTCGCCGCCATCAAAATGGCGCTGCCGATATCCAGCGATGCCTGCACCACCAGCGGCGGCAGGGCGTTGCGTAAAATATGCCAGCTGATCAGGTGCCAGCGGGAGGCGCCGAAGGTTACCGAAGCTTCGACGAAGCTGTGCTGGCGCACCACCAGCGTCTGTCCCCGCGCCAGACGGACATAAAACGGAATACGCACAATAGCGATCGCCAGCATGGCGTTGAATAAGCTTGGGCCTAACGCGGCGGCCAGCGCCATCGTCAGCACCAGCGAAGGGATCGACAGCATGATATCCATCAGCCGCATGATCAGCGCATCGCTGCGTCCGCCGAGCACGCCGGAAAGGCAGCCCAGCAGCGAACCGCTGATCCCGGCGATCAGCACCACCGCCAGGCCGGCGGCGATCGATTGCTGGCTACCGATCAGCACCCGACTGAACAGATCGCGACCGACCTCGTCGGTACCGAACCAGTGGGACAGCGACGGCGCCTGCAGACGGGCGGTAAGATCGATTGCGTTGGGATCGTGCGGTACCAGCCACGGCGAGAAGATCATCAAAAACAGCATGATCAACATAATGGCGCCGCCGATCAGCGTCAGCGGGCTTTTGCGTATCAGCCACAGACGGCGCTTCCACACGGTGTTGCGGCGGGTTTTTTCGATAGCGCCGGGGCGTTCCTGGGTCATCATCACTTAGTTTTCTCCCCGACCCATGCGCGGGTCTATCCATAAATAGAGCAGGTCGACGAGCAGATTGACCAGCACGTAAGCAAAGGACACCACCACGGCAAAGCCCATCACCGCCGGGAAATCGAGCGCCTGGATAGAGGAGACGACGTAGGCGCCCATTCCGGGCCAGGCAAAGACGGTTTCGGTCAGCACCGCGCCGTACAGCAGATCGCCCAGCGCCAGCCCCAGCACCGTGACTGAGGGAATCAGCGCGTTAGGCAGCGCATAGCGCATCACGATGGTCCATTTTGGCAGGCCGCTGGCCAGCGCCGTGCGGATATAATCTTCACTCAGCTGCTCCAGCATGGCGGAGCGAATTTGCCGGGCGACAATCCCCAGGTGGACGAAGGCCAGCGTGGTTGCCGGCAGAATCAGATGCTGCAGCGCGTTAAAGAACACGTCGATGTTGCCTTCCAGCAGCGAATCGATCAGATAAAAGCCGGTCACGCGGGTGGGCGGGTCAAACCAGTCGTCAAGGCGCCCGCTGCCGGGCAGCCAGTCCAGTTTGCCGTAAAACAGGACAATCACTCCCAGCCCCAGCCAGAACGCCGGGGTCGAGATTCCGGTCAGCGCCATCAGGCGAACCAGGTGATCGGTCCAGCGGTTGCGATATACCGCCGAAAGTACCCCCAGCGGAATGCCGACCACCAGCGCGATAAACAGGGCGCAGATCGCCAGTTCGAGCGTGGCCGGGAAAAAGGTCTTTAAATCTTCCAGCACTGGACGCCCGGTACGGATGGAGGTCCCCAGATCGCCGTGCAGCAGGGCGTTGACATAATGGAAAAACTGCTGCCATAACGGCAAATCCAGCCCCAGCTGCTGGCGGATATGGCGGACGATTTCGTCGCTCGCGCGATCGCCTGCCAGCAGCCGCGCCGGATCGCCGGGAATGAGGTGCGAAATAATAAAGGTGATCACGCAGACGCCGGCGACGACGAGGACCAGCCCCCAACTGCGTTGTCGAATTAAACCCCAGAAACTCATGATGACGCCCTCTGCCGGGCCCGCGACGGCCCGGCATCACAAGGTTAAGATGCGCTATTTGTGCATATCGGCAATATTGAAAATCTGCTCAAGCATCGGGTTGAAGACGAAGCCCTTGACCTCTTTATTCATCGCCACCTGGTAGTTCTTCTGGAACAGATAGACGTAGGCGGCCTCATCGATAACGGTTTTCTGCGCCGCCTGATAATCCCGGGTGCGTTCTGTCTGGTCGGTAGTGGCGACGGCCTGTTTGAGCAGCGCGTCAACCTGCGGGTTGGCATAGAACGAACGGTTGCCCGGCAGCCCTTTTTTATCTGACTCGAACCAGTAGTTCATGAACATATAGGGGTCGGCGAAATCCGGGCTCCAGTTGCCGATAGCAATATCGTAATCCCCTTTACCAATGCGCTCGCGCATGGTGGCGTTAGCCAGTTTTTCCAGCTTCACCTGGATGCCGAGGGTTTGCAGATTTGCCTGGGTGGAGAGCGCAATCGGCTCCCAGTTCGGGTCGTTATCGGAGTAGAGGAACGACAGGGTTTTTGGCTTATCGGCGACGTTGGCCAGCGCGGCTTTGGCTTTATCCATATCAAGGGAATACTGCATCGCGCTCGGGTCAAAGCCCCACATACCGTCGGGGATTGGGCCGCGCATCTGTTTGCCGTTACCGCCGAGAATGCCGTTGACCATCCCTTGATAATCGGTGGCCCAGGAGACGGCGCGGCGTAAATCGACCTGATTCATCGGCGCTTTGCTGTTGTTGAGATACAGGTAGGTCACGCGTAGCGCCGGATAGTCATACACCGCCACGCTATCCTGCTTCTTCAGGGCCGCAAACTGGTCGACCGGCAGCGCATCGGCAATATCCAGATCGCCCTTGGTCAGCTGCAGACGGCGGGCGGCGCTTTCACCAATAATCTTCACCGTCACGCGTTTAAAGGTCGGCTTCGTGCCGCTGAAGTGCGGGTTGGGCACCAGCACCAGCTGCTGGCCTTTCTGCCAGCGCTGCAGCATATAGGCTCCCGAGCCGGCGGTGTGTTCCGCCAGCCAGGCGCGGGCGTCATCGGCGGCGTTGGCCTTCAGGACCGCCGGGTTGACGATCGACGCGCCATCATTGGCCAGGGTGTGGAGGAACGGAGCGAACGAGTCCGGCAGGATGAAGCGCACCGTGGCGGGATCCACGGCCTCAATTTTCAGCCCGCTCGGGAAGGCTTCCGAAGGACCTTGCTTAATGCGCATCAGGCGTTCGAAAGAGAGTTTTACCGCTTCGGCGGTGACCGGCGTGCCGTCGTCAAACTGCATGTTTTTGTGCAGTGAAAAGGTCCAGGTTTTACCGTCATCAGAGACCTGCCAGCTTTCGGCCAGGTCGCCCTCGACGTCCGTTGAGCCTTTCCCGTCCTGGGTTTTGTATTTGACCAGCCGCTGATAGGCCGGGTAGGTGACCGTCCAGTCGTTATTATCAATAGTGACGGCCGGGTCGAGCGTCTGCGGATCGGCGGCTTTACCGATGACCAGCATATCTTTGGGCACGGCAGCATAAGCCGGGGCGATAGCCGCTGCCAGCGCAACGGCCAACAGCAGCGGGCGAAAACCGGTAAAAGAGGTGCGACTCATATTCATGGAATGACTCCGTCAGTGTGAGCGGGGGACAGGCAGGCGAAAACATCGTCAAGGAGCGGATAACCGGCCGCATCCGGTAATTCGAAGTGCCACCATTCCGTGGAAATACCCTTAAAGCCGCCGCCAAACATAATGGCGTTCAATAGCAGGCGGTTACGTTGGGCGGCCTGGGGAACCGCCGGGTGATAAGGGTGAGAGAGATCGTCCATCTCATCGAAGGCGGTGCCCATATCCAGCGGCTGGCCGTTTTCGTCGATTAACGTCACATCAATAGCGGTACCGCGGCTGTGGTTCGAACCCAGCGCAATCGGCACCACGTAGTCCTGGTTCGGACAGGCGTTCCACAGCAACTGCTGCGCCTGCTGCGGACGATAGGCATCGAGAACCTGCAGATTCAGGCCCGCCAGCTGCGCGATGCGCAGGGATCTCTCCAGCGCCGTCGCCGCATCCGGGTGCAGCAGGCAGCGGGCTTCGGCATAGATGGGCTGGCCGGTAATGTTATCGGCGCTGGCGTACTTGAGATCGATAGCCAGCGCCGGAAAGCGCGCGCGGATATCGACCAGAGTGACTTGCTGATTCATCTGTTGTTTCCTGTCCTGGAGCCTGACGAGCAGGCGCTTATTCACGTTCAAATTGACCAAATTCCTGCTGCAGCGCCCGGTTTTCGGCCAGCCGGCGCGACAGCGTCGGGCCGAGCTGCTCGACGACCGCGGAGAGCAGCAGGTTGAAAAGACAGCTGATTGGGGCGAGGGAATCCCAAAAATGACCGGTATCGGTTTTGACCTGCAGCAGATCGACCGGATAGTCGCGGGCCCACGGACACCAGATATCGGTGACCAGCGCGGTGGCAATGCGCCGCTCGGCGGCAACCCGACAGAACTGGCGGGCGGTGCTGGAGTAGGCGCGGGTATCCGTCAGGATGATGTAAGGGTGTGCGTATTCGGAGTTCAGCGACTCCAGCCAGCTACCGGAACTGCCGTCGGCATAGGTCACGCGCGGGCGCAGGTATTCGAGATGGCTAAAAAAGCTGTTGGCGATGCCTCGCGTGGACTGGATCCCGAGCACAATCACCGTATCGGCCTGGGCGATCCGCGTGCTGACCCGGGCGAAGGTCTCTTCCTGCGCCAGCTGATAAACATAGCGGATCGCATCCAGCTCCATCTGCAGCGACAGGCTGGCGCGATCGGGCTGGGTTTGCTGCTGCGCCCAGGAGTCGAGGCGGTCGATGACGCCCCAGTGTTTATAGGGCGCCGGGGTATGATCTTTCAGACCGTTTTTGACGTCGTCGAGGTTGCGATAGCCGAGTTTGCGCAGGCAGCGGCCGACGGTGATCCCGCTGGTACCGGTCGCCAGCGCAATGCTATCGGCCGTTTCATAGGGAATATGTTCCCGATGGCTCAGTAGCCAGCTGCCGATGCGTTTTTCACTTGGCGTCAGCTGACTAAATATCGACTCGATGGTGCGAAACAGCCTGGAGTTATCGTTCATACCCGCCTCTCAATGAGATTTCTCTCTCATGAACCCGCATTGTGTTACTCAACTAACAAAGCACGATGCATGCCATCTGTTCCGGAAAACCGTTTTTTGCGGTATCACTGGGAAAATGCGCGAGGCAGGCGAACAAAGAGCGTATATTTTCGCCAGAATATGCACAAAGAAAGTGCAACGTTTCCTGGTTGTGCATCACAAAAATAAAACATACGATTAACAATGTTGTAATCTGTGCAACAAATGAGCAGAAAATAAAGCGTGCTAGAATCGTGCAAAACCTTCACAAAACCCACGTATTGATAAGGATGATGGTATGAACTTAAAGGTCTGTCTGACCTTCGTACTCGCGAGTATTGCCTGCGGTAGCCAGGCGCGGGATCTGCAGGCGATTCAACAAAGCGGTGAGTTGAAAGTGGGCGTTCCGGGCGACTATGCTCCGCTGGCGTTCCACAACGAAGCGGGCGAACTGCGTGGTTACGACGTGGATATGGCAAAGGATCTGGGGCAGAAGCTGGGGCTTAAGGTCACCTTTGTGCTGACCAGCTGGCCGACGCTTTCCAGCGATCTGAAGGCCGATAAGTTTGATATTGCGATGGGCGGTGTCACTGAAACCCCGGAACGGGCTAAAGATTTCGCCCTCAGCCATCCGGTGGTGGCAAACGGAAAAATCGCCCTGGCGAACTGTATGGCGGCCCCGGCACTCGGCAGCCTGGAAAAGATTGACCGCCCCAATGTGAAAGTGATTGTTAACCCGGGCGGCACCAATCAGAGCTACGTCGATGCTCATCTCAAACATGCGCAGATTATCAGGGTCAAAAACAACGTCGATAATCTCGAGGCGTTACGCCAGAAAACCGCCGATATGATGGTCACCGACCTGATTGAAGGCGTCTATTACGAGAACAAAGAGCCCGGTGTCTTCTGCGTCGCGACGGATAAACCCTTCCCGGGCACCGCCAGTTTTAAAGTCTATATGATGAACAAAGATAATCAGCCGCTGCTGGAGAAGGTGAACCGCTGGCTGGACAGTCAGGATAAAAATATCCTCAAACAAAAATGGAAGATTCACGAATAGGTGCCGGCGGAGATAACCTTACCGACGGGTAAAGATATCTCCGCGAAATCGCGCCTCTGCGCGGAGCACGCGCGGACTACACAACCTGCCCAGACTCCAGCTTGATAATCCGATCCGCCAGGTAAAAGTAGCGGTCGTCGTGGGTGATCGCGACGATGGTCCGGCCTTCGGCTTTGAGCATTGGCAACAGCTCCAGGTAAAACACGGCCTTAAACTCCGGGTCCTGATCGGCGGCCCACTCATCAAACAGATACAGCGGGCGCGCCTCCAGCCAGGCCTGCAGCAGCGCCAGCCGCTTGCGCTGTCCCTGCGAGAGGGCGGTCGTCGAAAAACGGCCGTTCTGGAAACGTACTTTATGACTGAGCTTTAGCAGATGCAGCAAATGCGCCACCTGCGCGGGCGTCCGCTCATGGATAAACGCCACGTCGTCAAAAAGAAAAAAATCGCTGAAAACCACAGAGAACAGCTGGCGATAGCCTGCCTGCTGGTCGGCGGCAATCTTGCTGCCGTTCAGTAAAATGGCCCCGCTATCCGGAGGATAAAGGCCGACCAGCAGATTGGCGAGCGTGGTTTTGCCGCTGCCGTTGCCGCCGACCACAAACACCAGTTCCCCGGGCGTAAACTGCAGATTCAGCGGCCCGAGGGTAAAGCGTTCGCCATCTTCTCCCTGGTACTGATAGCGAACCTCTTGCAGCGTCAGGGAGCGAAAGGGCACCGCAGGCAGCGGGCGCTGCGGCTGTTCCGGGGGCAGATGGTCACGCAGGTGCTGCACCCGCTGGAGCGCCACCCGGGCGCTGGCAATCGTTGGCAGCGATGACAGCACGCCTTCGACCGGCACAATCATGTAGAGAAAGATCATGACGTAGCCGGTGATGGCCGCCGGATCCAGCGTCAGGGAGTCCCGCAGGCCGAACAGCACCAGGCCGATAAAGGCAAAAAACAGAATACTTCCCCAGCTGGTGGCCAGCCCGTAGAGGACATACCCGCGGGTCCGTTCCCGGCGGACGGCTTCAATGTTGTCCGCCAGCTCGCCATACACAAATCGCTGGCGGCGAGCGGCATTAAGCCGGTATTCGCGTCCGCCGTCGAACAGTTTTTTGCACTGTTGAATCAAGGTGTCTTCCCGCTGTCGCGACCGGCGCAGCAGGCCGATCGCCCGGCCGTGGGCGGCGCGATAGCCCAGAGTGCCGAGGGCTATCGCCACCAGCGCCAGTGCGAGAACGCTGGCGGAGAGGGTGGCGAGGTAAATCAGGCAGCCGATAATGACCGCGCCGTAGATAAACAGGTTTGGCAGGCTGACAAAAAATACCACCAGGGTGTCAAGATCCTGAGTCAGCACTGACACCGTTTTCGCCATCCCGGCACGCTCCAGCGACAGCCAGCGGGTCTCGCTGACGTGGCGGGTGAGCTCGCCGCGCAGGTGCGCCTTTACTTTCTGCCCGAGAAACATAAACGTGGTCTGCGAGACAATCCGGGTCGCCAGCATCAGCAACGCCAGCAGCGCAAACTGTATTCCCGGAGCGAGAGCGCTTTTCTCCTGCGGCAGCGTCAGACTGTGGTTAATCATAGCCAGCAGCGACGCATTGCTAAACCCGCTGATTAACCCGGCGACAACCGCCAGCAGCAGCCAGCCGCCGACCATACGAAATAAAATCAACAAAACCGACATGCGGCATTCCTTTTTTTCATGGCTTTTTATCTGTTATTCAGCCCCACGCTGGCCCTTTGCGCGAATCAACGGCCAGACCAGCAGCGGGACGCCAATAAGCGAGGCCACCAGTCCGACCGGAAGCTGGCGCGGATAGAGCGCGTTGCGTCCCAGCCAGTCGGCGAGGGTCATAATGCAGGCGGAGAGCAGCGCGGCGGTGTAGAGCTGCGCCAGCGCGCCTTTGACACCGGTTTTACGCGCCAGATGCGGCCCGAGCAGGCCAATAAACGACACCGGGCCAACCAGCAGCGTGGCGAGCCCGGTCATCAGCGCCGCCAGCGTCAGTACCCCGAAACGGGCGCGGGGCAGGGAAAGCCCCAGCGAACCGGCAACCCCGCCGAGCGGCAGCAGCACCAGCCAGCGGCGGAACAGCGGCGTCAGGGTCAGCAAAATCAGGGTGGCAATAAACAGCCACTGCGCCAGAGGGGCGCTGATGTAATAGGTACTGCCGGTCATCAGCGGCAGCAGCACCGAGCTGGCAGCAAGGTTATTGAGCATGACCATGCTCACCGCCGCCTGGCACAGGGCATTGAGGGCGACGCCGTTGAGTAACACCCGCTGCGGATTAAAGGCGCTGCGGCGGCTGTTCCACATCGTCAGCAGCAGGCTGATAAGCGCGCCGCAGAGGCTGCTGAACAGCAAAAAAGTGCTGCCGTGGGTGGGAAATAGCAAAATATACACGGTCACCCCCATCGCCGCGCCGCCGCCGATACCCAGCACTTCAGGACTGGCGAGCGGATTGCCGCTAACCCGCTGCATCAGTACCCCCGCGCCAGCCAGCAACGCGCCGGCGCTAATGGCCGCCAGCAGACGCGGCAGCCGTAAAGGCAGCAGCTGAGCCAGCTCAGTCGAATGCGCCCAGTGCCAGTGGGCCAGACCATGGCCGAAAAACAGCGAGATAGCCACGGATACCGCGAGGGCGAGCACTGCCGCCCAGGGAATCCAACGGCTGGTGTGGGACGACATCTGCGGCGGCGGGGCGGTATCCAGACTCTGCTGACGGGCGAAGCGCGCCAGCAGGATCAGCAGCGGTCCGCCGGTCAGAGCGGTTAACATCCCCACCGGCAGCAGCTGGCCGTTAAACAGGGAAACACGTGAAACGCAAAGGTCGGTAAACCACAGCAGGCCTGAGCCGGTCAGGGCGCTATGCAACACCAGCTGGCGCGAGGTGCGCGCGCCGCCAAAACGGGCGAGATGCGGTGCGGCAAGACCAATGAAGCCGATGACGCCGACGGCATTGATGATAAGCGCGCTCATCACCAGCGCCAGCAGCACCGCGGCGGCACGAATCCGCAGCGGTGAAGCGCCAAGACTATTCACCATGGTTTCCGGGAGCTGCAGCAGTTCCAGCGGGCGAAATAGCAGCATCAGTAGCCCGACGCACAGCGCCAGCCACGGCAGCAGCGCCAGCAGCAGATGGCTGTCCTCCTGCGCCAGCGAACCGCCGCCCCACATCAGCACGGTCAGCAGGAAACGGTCGTTGATAATGGCGATCAGCATGGTCAGCGCACCGCACCACAGGTTAATCATCATTCCCGCCTGAATCATCACCAGCGGAGAGAGGCGCTGGCGCCAGCTCAGAAGCAGAACCAGCAGCAGTGCGACCAGCTCGCCGCCGATAATCATCCCCATCCGCATTCCGCCGGTCAGCGCCGGTAGCCACAGCGACGCCAGGCCCATCGCCAGGGTTGCGCCGGAAGTCATCCCGAGGGTGATCGGCTCCGCCAGCGGGTTGCGCAGCGCGCGTTGCATCAGCCAGCCGCACAGCCCGAGCGTCGCGCCGCCTACGATGGCCATCCCCTGTCGTGGAAGCCACATGCTGTGCAGGATAATCGCCGTCGGCTGTACGTTGTGGGCATCGAACAGCGCGGCAAACCCGCCCTGATGCCGCACATCGCCGACCGCCAGCAGCAGAGAAGCCAGCCACAGCATGCCGATAACGCCCCAGGAGAGATGACGGGAAAAGGGCTCATGCATCGCGCCACCCCGCCATCAGCTGGCTGAAAATATCGGCAAAACGCCCGGCGGTGATCAGTGCGCCGGCGTCGCTGATGGGCTGCTCAATCAGCGCGAGTGGATAGCGTGAGGTCAGCGGCAGGCTTCGCCACAGCCGGCTTTGCTGCCAGTGCGCTACCGCCTCACGCTGATCCGCCGCGACCAGCAGGATCGGTCGGGCATCGAGGGTGGCGATACGGGTGAGCTCCACCAGGACGTTGCCTTCGGCGCCGCCGCTTGCACGCCAGGCGTTGCGCATCCCGCAGGCCGCCAGTACATCGCCCGGCAGACTACCGGCGGTATACAACCGCAGGTGTAACGCATCCACCGGGGAAGCGAACAAGACCGGCTGAAGCAGTTTCTGCGCATAGCCGCGGGCACGGATAATGCGCTGGGACAGAGCGGCGATCAGCGCGGCCGCCTGGGGTTCACGTTTAAGTACGATACCCAGCTGTTGCGTGGCGCTAATAAAGGCGCTGAGGCCGTGGGCGGGCAGCGTCACGAGGGGGGCCACCTGCGCCAGAGCCGGTTTTAACAGGGCGTGTTGGGGAGTGATCACAATTGTGTCCGGTTTCAACGCATAGAGCGTTTCCAGATTAGGTTGAAACAACAGGCCTAAATCCTGCACCGTTGCCGGCAGAGTCGGAACGGAGATCAGTTTGCGATACCAGTCCGGCGCCGAAACCCCCGCTGGCGTAATGCCGAGAGCGAGGATCATTTCGGTCAGCCCCCAGTCCAGTACCGCCAGTCGCTGTGGCACAGGCGAACTGCTGGCCCACGACAGAGCGGGGGCCAGCAGGGCAGCAGTGAGCAACCTGCGTCGTGACAGCATGGCTACCACTTGTAGTTCACGGTGGCAATCAGCTGGCGTTTCATCGCATATTCGCAGCCGTTATCCTGACACGAGGCGAGATAGGTTTTATCCGTCAGGTTGGCGGCGTTAAGCGCCACGCCCCATTCACGCCACTGGTAGCCAATTCGCGCGTCGTACACCGTCGCCGCCGGGACTTTCAGGCTGTTATCGCTGGTGGCATAGCTGCTGCCGATATAACGCACGCCGCCGCCCAGCGAGAAACCGTCGAGCGGGCCGCTCAGCGCATACTGGGTCCACAGTTTGGCGCTGTGACGGGAAATCCCCACCGGATGTTTGCCTTCCGTGCCGTCGTTAGCGCTGGTGACTTTCGGGTCGGTGAAGGCCCAGGATGCCAGTACCGACCAGGCCGGGGTGAGGTTGATTTTGCCGTCCAGTTCGACGCCGCGAGAACGGATCTCACCGGTTTGCACGCTGAAGTTGGCATGATCCGGGTCCGGAGTGGCGACGTTGGTTTCACGCAGGTTAAACAGCGCAAGGGTAAACAGCGCATCGAGGCCAACCGGATCGTACTTCAGACCAATCTCCGACTGTTTACCTTCGGTGGGCTTAAAGGCGTGGCCGTAGAAATCGGTATTGCTGCTCGGCACGAACGACGTCGAATAGCTGATGTACGGCGCCAGTCCGTTGTCGAAGTGGTAGAGCAGCCCGGCGCGGCCGGTGGTGGCGTAATCGTTACGTTCGCTGCGGCTATCGGTAAGCAGATCGGTGCTTTTCGTTTTCGCCGCATCGTACCGCCCGGCGAGATTGACGATCCAGTTATTCCACTCCAGCTGATCCTGTAAATAGAACCCGGTTTGATCCAGAGTTGAGTGGGTATTGCTGGTGAAGGCCGGTTTTTCAACCGGGGTGCTGTAGTCCGGATCGAGATAGTTGATCGGGCTGGCATCGCCGTAGCCAGCCTGGCTGCGTACCGAAGTGTGCATCCGGTCGATTCCCGCCAGCAGAACGTGAGCGATCGGGCCACTTTGCAGGTGAAACTCCGCCTGGTTGTCCACCGCAAAGTTGGACATGGTCTCTTTCAGGTTCATCGAATAGCGGTCTATCAACGGCGCGTCGGCGTGCTCGCCCCACGGATAAACCATCAGATAGTTACCTGTACTGCTGATATAGCGCAGGTTCTGACGGAAGGTGACCGTATCGTTAAAGTCATGGCGGAACTGATAGCCAATACTGCCCTGTTCACGCTCGTACTTATCAAAACCGGGCTGTCCGCCGTAGAAGCTGGTGGAGATCTGCCCGTTAGGGTTATGGGTCAGGGTGCCTGAGATCGGCATCTGGTTGTAGAAGCCGCTGTCCGGGTCTTTGCGCAGCTGTGCAAGGAGGGTCAGGCTGGTTCGCTCGTTCGGCTGCCAGGTCAGCGAAGGGGCAATATCATAGTGCTGGTAGCGGGTGTGATCGACCTGGGTTTGCGTATCGAAAAAGGTCCCTGCGACGCGGCCCAGTAGCGTTTTGTCGGCGTTCAGCGGGCCGGTAACGTCGAAACCGGTGCCAAACAGGTTGTTATTGCCCGCGGTGACATACACCTGACCGCCGGCGTCAGCCTGCGGGGTTTTGCTCACCATATTGACGATCCCACCCGGATTGGCCTGCCCGTAGAGCACCGATGCCGGCCCTTTGACCACCTCTATGCGCGAGAGCAGGAACGGATCCCACGCCGGGCGGCTCCACCAGGCTTCACGCGGCAGACGCAGGCCGTCGAGATATTCGTCGGCTTCGAATCCACGCACGATAATGGTGTCGAAACGGGTATCCGGCCCGGCGTTTTCCGAGGCGACGCCGGAGACGTAGCGTAGTGCTTCCGGAATCGTCTTTGCCGCCTGCGCCTCAATTTGCGCCTGGGTGATGACGGCAATACTTTGCGACGTCCGGCTAATCAACTGGCTGGATTTACTGCCCGCCGTCGCGCTGTGCGCAACGATGTTGCTCTCGTCATCCTGCCCCTGCGCACCGGCATCGGCGGTAACCACTATCGTCTGTTCTTTTGTGCTATCCTGCCCGTTATCCGCAGTGAACGCTTGCCCGCTGTATCCTGCGATGATCGTACATGCCAGTACTTTCAACGGTTTATCCCTGAGAAACTTGCCAATCTGTCTCATAGCATTTCCGACTGTTATTAGAATTGGATGGAAATGATAATTATTCAACTTCAAAAGAGAAGCCTGTCCATGGCAGAATGGCGCGACTGGTCACCTGGATGTCGCCATTCGGACAAAAGTTGTCTCTAAACGCAGCAGTACGGATAAATGGTGAGAATCGGACAAAGGGCAGGTGAAGATGACAATCCCGCACGCTATTGAAGGGCTACGCCAGCTGAAATATACCCCCGGCAGCGAAGAGCCGGTTCATCAGCATGAACAAGGGCAACTGATCTACCCGCTGCGCGGTGTGGCAAAAATTGTGACTCCGCAGCATATCTGGCTGCTGTCGCCCGGTCGTGCCATCTGGCTGCCCGGCGGTTTGTCGCACGGTCTGCAGGCGATTGATCACGTCGTGACGCAAAATCTCTATTTAACCCCTCAGGCCTCGCGTCAGTTTGGCCTCCAGTGCCGTGGACTGGCCGCTACCCCGCTACTGCATACCCTGATTGCAGCCGGTCTGGAAGAGACCGTGTCGACGGAACGTCAGGCGCTGATTCTGGCGTTGTTGAGCGACGAGCTGGCCCGCTTGCCTGCCAGCATGCTGTGCCATGTCATTCTCCCCAGCGACCGGCGCGTGCGCCAGGTGTGCGATACCCTTTGCCGCGAGCTGGACCATGCGGCCACGCTGGCGTGGTGGGGGCAAAAAGTGGGGGCCAGCGAGCGCACGCTGGCGCGGTTGTTCCGCGAAGAGACCCATCTCAGTTTCTCAGAATGGCGTCAGCAGATTCGTCTGCTGGAGGCGGTATGCAATCTCGCGCGCGGCGTGACGGTGAGCAAACTGGCTCATGAACTGGGGTACGCTAGCGCCAGCGCGTTTATCGCGATGTTCCGTAAAAAGCTTGGCGTGTCGCCGCAGCGCTACATTCTGGCCACCGGCGGCCGGGAGTAAGCGTCAGATTTTTCCGCCCTGCGGCCTTTAGCCTTTTCGCCCTTTCACGCGAGCGCGGACGGTATCCCGCATCGCGCGAATTAACGTCTCTTTGCTGCGCCCGCGGCGAAAGATCAGCGAAAAGGGAGCCTGGTAGCCATATTCTGTCGGCAGCAGGGCGCGCAGCTTTTGCGCTTGTACCCACGGCAGCGCATAGTGCTCCGGCAGATAGCCGATATATTTGCCGGACAAGATGAGCATCAGCTGTGCTTCCATACTTTCGGCGCTGGCTTCGCTCTGCTTAAAGCCTTTACGCCCCAAATCACTGCTGCTCCAGTAGCTGCGGGTGACCATCCGCATCGGCGAAATCAGCGCTTCCGTCAGATGTTTAACGGTAAAGAGCGGGTGCTTATCGCCGCAGTAGAGCCAGTTTTGTTCGCGATAGAGCGGATGAGAAATCACGCTGTTGGCCTGAAGTGAGAAGGTCCCGACGGCGAGATCCAGTTCGTTATTCAACACGCCCTGTAAAAGCGCGTTCGGACTTCTGACCTGCAGGTTTATCTGTACCCGCGGGAAGCGTTCGCTGAATGTCGCAATAATATCGCTCATGGGCAGCATCGGATCGGTAATCGTAGAATCGATGACGCCAAGATTAAAGATCCCGGTTTGCTCGCCCCGCAGAGTGGCCGTATTGCGTTCGAAATCCTCCAGCGAATTCAGCAAATCGATGCTTTGCTGAAGGACGGTTTCCCCTTTTTCCGTCAGCGAAAATCCGCCTCTGCCACGGCGACACAGAATGATTCCCAGCTTCTCTTCAAGCTCACTCATATAGTTGCTGATGGCCGAAACCGTCAGGTTAAGCTCCTGCTGGGCATTGGCGTAGCCCTGATATTTTGCGACGGTGATAAAAACGTGTAACAGGCGCAGATTGGGAAATTTGCCCACTGACATAGGGGAATACTCCACTGTAAGTCCCGGGTTTTGTTTTTATTTTTCTAAACTAATTTTTTGGCTTTGACTATTTTTTCTCTGTACTACGTTCCGCAGTATCTCTTTATCGCCCCGATAAGCCATGGAGAAACTGCAATGACATCCGCAACTGAACATGAGTACCCGCAGCCGCAGGATGGTGAAATTCCGCGCTTCAGCGGATTACCGACCTTTTTCCGTCTTCCGTTTGCCCCGCAGACCAGCGAACTGGATATCAGCGTGGTGGGGGTACCGTGGGATGGCGGAACCACTAACCGTGCCGGCACACGCCACGGGCCGCGCGAACTGCGCAATGCCTCCAGCCTGGTGCGGCGGATCCATCCGGTGACCCGCCGCTCTCCCTACGATTATGCGCGGGTGGGCGATCTGGGCGATGTGCGAATTAATCCCGTGGATATGCAGGATAGCCTGGCGCGCATTGAGGCCTGGTATCACGTCCTTAATCAGCAGCAGGTAATGCCGTTAACCGCGGGGGGCGACCATCTCACCACCTTGCCGATTTTGCGGGCGCTTGGACGGAATAAGCCGCTGGGCATGATCCATTTTGATGCCCATTCGGACACCAACGACAGCTATTTTGGCGGTGAGCGCTTTACCCACGGCACCCCGTTTCGCCGCGCCGTGGAAGAGGGGGTTCTCGACCCGAGACGCACGGTGCAAATCGGTATTCGCGGCGCGCTGTTCTCCGCGGATGAACACCGCTGGGCGGAGGAAAACGGCATCACGATTATCCGTATGGAGCAGGTCAATGAACTGGGCGTCGAGCGGGTGATGCAGCGGGCGCGGGAGATTGTCGGCGACCAGCCCACCTACATCAGCTTTGATATCGACGTGCTGGATCCGGTCTATGCCCCCGGCACCGGAACGCCGGAAATTGGCGGTATGACCACCTTGCAGGCGCAGCATTGTCTCCGCCAGCTTGCCGGGTTGAACCTGATTGGTGCCGACCTGGTGGAGGTGTCGCCGCCGTTTGACCAGGGCAATCTCACCAGCCTGACCGGCGCGACCCTGATGTTCGAACTGCTTTGCCAGCTTGCCGATGCTCATCATCGGCGCATTTCTGCTTAACCGGAGCCAACTGATGAAAAAATGTCTCTCACTAGGTTATCTTGCGACCACGCTGGGACTGGCGTTGGGGCTGGCATCGGCGGCCAATGCGGCCGATGCCACTCTCTCACCGGGAAAAATAAAAATAGCTATGGAAGTGACCTACCCGCCATTTGAATCCTGGCAGGATGACGCCATCGTGGGGTTCGATGCCGAACTGGCGGCGCTGCTCAGCCAGCAAACAGGCTTAACGCTCCAGCTGGTGGATACGAAATTCAGCAGCCTGATCCTTGGTCTGAGCGGCGGGCGCCAGGATGCGGTGATCTCGGCGCTCTATATCACTGAGGAACGTACCCGTCAGGCGGATGCTATCCCGTACGCCAACACCGGGGCCTATATTATGGTGCGCAGCGACAGTCCCGTGGCGCCGCAAACGGAACACGATCTCTGTGGGCTAACCGTCGGACTACAGCAGGGGACTTCATGGGTGAAAAAGCTGCAGGCGCTTTCGGCAGGCGATTGCCAGCAGCAGGGCAAAGGGGCTATTGAGATTAAAGAATTCCCGACCTCGCCGGAGACGCTGCAGGCGCTGCTCTCCGGAAATATTCAGGCCCAGGTGGATATCGCTGGCGTGGTCAGCCTGTTTACCCAGCGTAGTAAAGGCCGCCTGAAGGTGAGTTCCCCGCAGACGATTTACCCGCAAACGCTGGGGATTTACGTTCGCAAAGGCAACACGGCGCTGGCGCAGCAGCTGACTTCGGCATTGAAAACGCTGCGTGACAACGGGGAATATCATGCTTTGCTGCAGAAATATGCCGCCTACGGTATTACGGATAACGCGCCGCAGCCCTGAGATGAAAAGCGGAAATGTTGTGATGAACGAGCCATTTAATGAGATCTATATCACGGTTTTTGCCTGATTATCGTTCAGATAAAACTTAATTCTCATAGTTATCAATTGATTACTGTCTTTTTACCATCCTTTGTGTATTCAGTGTGTAAAATTACACACTGATCACAATTCCTCTCCCCTCCGCATGTTTTAATTCCCCTCACCAAAACAGAGAGGAATTCATATGAAACACATGATGATTTGCTGCGGCGCTGGCGTAGCGACCAGCACCGTCGCCTTAAATAAACTGCAGGACTTCCTGAAAAAAGAAAATATCCTCGATAAGGTTCGTATTTCACAAGGTACCGTGGCGGAAGCCAAAACCCGTGACGACGTCGATTTTATCGTCTCGACGTCGCCCGTTGCGCTGTCCGTTCCGGTCATTAACGCTCTGCCGCTATTAACCGGCATGGGTACCGATAAAGTGTTCAGCAGCGTGAAAGAATTAATTCTCGCCGAGGGTTAAGCCATGTTTATTGTTGATTACATCGTGGGTTTAGGCGCATCGGTGATGATGCCGCTGATATTTATGCTCCTCGGTCTATTATTACGTCTGTCCCTCAGTAAAGCCCTGAAAGCGGGCTTAATGGTGGGGATCGGGTTTATCGGCTTAAGCATTACGGTGAACCTGATGATCGATTCTCTGACGCCCGTCAGCCACGCGCTGGTAGAGCGTTTCGGTCTGAATCTGAACGTGCTGGATGTGGGCTGGCCCGCGGCAGCGGCGGTGGCGATGGGGACGCGCGTCGGAGCGCTGGTGATTCCGGTGTGCGTGGCGATTAACGTGCTGATGCTGTACACCAAAACCACCCGGGTGTTGAACGTCGATATCTGGAACCTGTGGCATCACGCGTTTACCGGCTCACTGGTGACGATTATTACCGATAGCCTGTGGCTGGGGATATTTGCCGCCGGGATTAACTGCATTATTACGATGGTGATTGCCGACCGTACCAGCGGCGATGTTGAAAAATATTTAAATCTGCCCTCTATTTCGGTGCCACACGGTTTCTCCGCTTCATTTGTTCCGGCGGCATGGCTGGTGAATGCTATTGTCGACCGTATTCCGGTGGTGCGTGATATTAAAATTGATACGGAAGTGATTCAGCGGAGATTATCTATTCTCGGCGACCCGGCTTCCCTCGGGGCTATTATCGGCGCGCTGCTCGGCATTATTGCCGGCATTGAAGTCAAGGCTATTTTGCAAACTGCGATTACCATGGCGGCGGTGATGACCATTATTCCGCGGATGGCGAAGATGCTGATGGAAGGGGTCTACCCGATCAGTGAGCGTATTCAGGAAATTGCCCAGTCACGAGCCGGATCGTTCGGTAAAATTGCCATTGGTCTGGACTCTGCCGTCAGCGTCGGGCATCCGGTCACGCTGTCCGTTTCGATGCTGATGATTCCGGTGATGCTGGTTCTCGCGGCCATCATTCCCGGCAACCAGTTCCTGCCTTTTGCGTCATTAACCGGTTTACCCTTTGCCTTTGTTCTGGTAACGGCGGTATGCCGCGGCGATATGTTCCGCACGCTGCTGACCGGGCTGTTAACCCTGAGCCTGGCGCTGCTGATTGGTACCAACCTGGCGCCGATTGTCACCAGCACCGCGGTCAGCACCGGCTTCTCGCTGCCGCAGGGCACCACCAGTATCAGTAGCGTGGATTATGCCGGGGCCATGTTGCCGTGGGCGATTATCCAGAGCTTCCACCTCAAAGAAATTGGCGTCGGGATTCTGACCCTGTGCACCCTCGCGCTGGTGTTGTGGAATCGCCGCAAACTGGCCCAGGAAAATGAACAGCCGGCAGAAGCGGCGACGGAGGCAGGAAAATGATGTTTAGCGCTCAGCGAGTGGTGACATTTAACGAGGCCGTGAGTCGGACGGCCTTACTAACCCGCCTTGCCCAAAATCTGCTGGCGGATGGTCTGGTAAAACCGAGTTTCACCGACGGCGTGCTCGCTCGTGAGGAGCGCTACCCGACGGGGATCTTTATGGAGACCCACAGCGTCGCCATTCCGCATACCGAGTTTGAGCATGTTAACCACACCGGGTTTGCCATCGGTATCAATCGGGCCGGCGTGGCGTTTCACCGTACCGATGAGCCGGAAGAGAGGGTGGTGCCGGAGATCGTGGTCATGATGGCCATTGATAAAACTTGCGAAAAAGTGGCAATTATTCAATCCTTATTCGCATTATTAGCCGATCGCGATCGCGTTAACGATATCGTTAAAATGACGCCAGAGGAGATTGCAAAAGTGTTCACCGATGCCGTCGTCACGCAGTAAGATAAAATGATGGGCGCCAGACGGTGAGGCCGGAAGCGGAGAGGGGAAAGATGTTACGAATCAGCGACGTCATAGAGTTAGCGATGGTCAGTCGCAAGACTATCTATAACGCGATCAACAGCGGCCGGCTGAAGTATCAGCTGGTGAATGTTGATAACCGCCAGGTTCGTATGTTCCTTGAAGAGGATGTGTTTGAAGCCTTTCCAAAAACCAGCCGCAGCACCACGCAAGAGCAGGAGATGCAGGCGCTACGGGAGGAGGTGGCTTCCCTCAAGTTTGCCCTTGCGGAACTGCAAAAGGCGGTCAACGCCATGGACCCTGAAGGTCAGTTCGAAATGACGTCGGTTAACGATCCGGCCAAAAAGCCCGGCCGCTAGTCAGCGGGCGGGCGCTAAGCGGTCAGACAATATCATCTACCACGCCGCCATCGACGCGCAGCGCCGCGCCGGAGGTGGCGGAGGCCTGAGTTGAGCAGACGTACACCACCATATTAGCCACTTCATCAACCGATGCCGCCCGCTGGATCACCGAGCTGGGGCGATGGGTCATCACAAACTCTTTGGCGAGCTGGTCCAGCGGTTTACCGGTTTTCGCTACCTCGTCTTTCATCATTTCGGCAAAGCCATCGGAAATCGTCGGGCCGGGCAACACGCTGTTCACCGTCACGCCGCTACCGGCTACAAATTTCGCCAGCCCGCGCGCCAGCGACAGCTGAGCGGTTTTGGTCACGCCATAGTGAATCATGTCCGCCGGAATGTTGCGCGCCGACTCCGAGGAGATAAACACCACCCGGCCCCAGCCTTTTTGCACCATCGCCGGCAGCAGCGCACGCGACAGCCTTACGCCGGACATAACGTTGGTCTGCCAGTAGTTTTCCCAGATGGCATCGTCGGTGTCGTAGAAGTCCAGCGGGCCATAAATCCCGGCGTTATTGACCAGAATATCGACGCCGTTTACCGCCTGCAGGAGCTGCGCGACCCCTTCGCCACCGCTGAGGTCGGCAACGGCAGCGCGCGGCCTGGCGCCGGGTACCTCGTTTTGCAGGCGAGCGATGGCCTCGTTGACGCTACGCTCGCTGCGCCCGTTGACCACCACCTCCGCGCCGCTGGCCGCCAGCCCTTTGGCGATAGCAAAGCCAATTCCGGCCGTGGATGCGGTCACCAGCGCAACTTTCCCCGAAAGATCAATCTTCATAACTCTGGCCTTATGTGTTGTCAGACAGACTATTAAGCGTAGCAGCTGATGAGGGCGCAGGCCGGGGATCGCCTGAGTAAAGGCTCAATAGCCCCGCTGTTTATCCACCAGATTGTTCAGCGGCAGCGCACGCTGCTGGCGGTGAATGTTCTCCAGCAGCTGGCGGGCAATCACCTCCGCCGGCGCGATCGAGGCCATATGTGGGGTGATGACCACCTGCGGATGCAGCCAGAGCGGGTCATCCTGCGGCAGGGGTTCAACGGGGAAGACATCCAGTACCGCGCCCGCCAGCCGGCCGCTATCCAGCGCCTGCAGAATATCGTGATTCACCATATGTTCGCCGCGCCCGCAGTTGATGAGTACCGCGCCTGCGGGAAGCCGATCGAGCAGCGGCCGGGCGAGAATACCGCGAGTCTGTTCGGTGAGCGGCAGAACGTTGATCAGCGCATCCAGCTCAGCAAAAAATTCACCGGCCTGCGCATCGCCGTGATAGCACCGGACGCCGGGGAGTTGTTTCTCGCTGCGCGCCCAGCCGGAAACGTGATACCCCAGCCCGGCGAGGCGGGTGGCGATATAACCGCCGATTTCGCCAAGTCCCATCACGCCAATGTGAAAATCGCTGGCGGCCCGCTGCGGATAGATCTTCCAGACCCGCTGGCGTTGATGCGCCAGCGCGCGGTCGAAGCTGCGCTGAAACCACAGCACGCCCCATAGCGCGTACTCGAACATCCCGTGACGGAAATCCTCATCCACCACCCGGCAGAGCGGAACAGAGCTGGCGAACAGGTTATCGGGGAGATGGTCTACCCCGGCCGATGCGGCCTGGATTAATTTTAATGCCGGCGAACGCGTCAGCAGGCTGGTATCGGGAAACCAGCAGCTGGCATATTCCGCGGTGCGTGCCGCCGGATGTTCGGGCAAGACCGCGGTCACGTCCGGGAACAGCCGCAGCGCCTCGCAAATCTCGCGGGCATAGTTCTGGTCATTGCAATCGACAACGATAGTCAGGTTTGGCATAGGCGTTAGTCTTTGTAAGAAGTGTCGAGACGGTTCAGGCGGCGCAACCACGCCTGCCAGACCAGCTGGCGCTCATGTTCCACGCCCATCAGCTGTTCGCAGGCATGCTGGCTCAGGTGGGCAGGAATGGTGTGGATGGCGCTGAGCGGAGCGAGCTGGGCGCTGGCCATTTGAATTTCGCAGGCGCGGTTGAGGTAGTACATGATGTAAAACGCGTCGGCGACGGTACGCCCGACCGACAGCAGGCCGTGGCTTTGCAGAATCATGGCGATATGATCCCCCAGCGAGCGCTGAATACGTTCGCGTTCGTCGAGGTCAAACGCCACGCCCTCATACGGGTGATAGCCGACGCGCTGATAAAACTCGGTGCTGATCTGGTTAAGCTGTAACAATCCCTGCTGGCAGGCGGCGACCGCCATGCCCGGCAGCGTATGGGTATGGATGACGCAATGCGCATCTTCCCGCGCCATATGCACCGCGCTGTGGATGGTAAAGCCGGCCGAGTTGGCCGGAGCGTGGCCCTCTACGACCTTTCCCTGCATATCGACGACGATGAGATTACTGGCCGTCACCTCATCGAACATCATGCCGAACGGGTTAATCAGAAACCGCGGTTCGCCGTCGCCCGGCAGGCGCACGGAAAAGTGGGTGTAAAGCGTATCTTCCCAGCCAAACAGCGCCGCAAGCCGGTAGGCGGCAGCCAGATCCTGGCGTAGTTCACGTTCAGTCGTCATTTATTGCACTCCCATAAATTCACGTATGCGGCTCAGCGCCGGATCTTCCGCGCCGTTGCGGATGCGCTGTGGAGGCACATCGCTCGCCACGACGCCGTTTTCCATCATCACCACCCGGTCAGAGATGGATAAAGCGAAGTCCATCTCATGGGTGACGATCAGCATCGTCATCCCTTCACGGGCAAGAGACTGAATCACCTTCAGCACTTCCCCCACCAGTTCGGGATCCAGCGCGGAGGTGGGTTCGTCAAACAGCATGATGTCCGGTTTTAAAGCCAGCGCTCTGGCGATGGCGACGCGCTGCTGCTGGCCGCCGGAGAGCTGCCAGGGGTATTTTTCGGCATGGGCCAGCAGGCCGACGCGATCCAGCAGATAGAGGGCCTGCTCTCTGGCCACCCGCTGCTCAACCAGCTTGTGATACAGCGGGGCGAGCATGACGTTATCGAGCACCGTGCGGTGAGGGAACAGGTTGAAACTCTGGAAAACCATGCCGATACGCCGCACGCCGGCGCGCATCTGCGGCTTATCCACGATTGCCGCCCCCTTAAGGTAATCTTCGCCATAGAGCACGATCTCCCCGGCATCGATGCTTTCCAGCGCGTTAATGGTGCGGATAAGGGTGGTTTTGCCGGACCCCGACGGCCCGATGATGCTGATGACCTGACCGTTTTCGACTTTCAGATCGATACCTTTCAGGACCTGATGCTGGCCCCAGGATTTCTCGATCGCGCGCAGATCGAGCGCCGGCGGGTTGCCGCTGGTGGGTTCGGCTTTCGCCGTATGCTGCGGCGCCTTCAGCGACTGACGCAGGGCGTCACACTCGGCGTCATTGAAGGTCTGCGGGCGCTTTTGCTGAATATCCAGTACATTTTCCAGCGCCCGGAACAGCCAGGTGAAGACCGTTACCACCATGACGTAGTAGACCGCGACCGCCAGCAGCGTCTCCATGACGAGGAAGTTTTGCGCATACAGGCGCTGTCCGGTGAGCAGCAGCTCCGGAAGTGAAATAACCGATAATATTGAGCTGAGCTTAATAATCGTGATGTATTCATTAATCAGGGTGGGTAACGAAATACGAAACGCCTGCGGAATAATAATTAAGCGCTGAATGCCAATAAAGCTGAAACTTAATGCGTGACCGGCTTCGCTTTGTCCTTTCGCCACTGACATTAATCCGCCGCGATGGATTTCCGCCATATACGCTGCTTCGGTAACGGTCATCGACACTAATCCGGCAATAAACGGAATACCGAGCAGCGGCTGCGTAACCGGAAAGAGCTGCGGCAGGTTATAGACAAAGACCAGCAGCACCATTAACGGCACGCTGCGAAAAAACCAAATATAGAGTTCGACGGGAACCTTTAGCCAGCGCGGGCCTGAGAGCTTCGCGCAGGCTAATAAAAATCCTAATACCAGGCCAATAAACCAGGACAATGAACTGACGACGATGACGGTGATACACGCCTGCCAGAATGCCCCAACGCTAAATAATGAGAAAAAGTATCCCCAATCGAACTCCATACCGACTCCTGTTGCTCGTGTGCTTTATTGTATTTAATCGATGCGCTCTAAATTGTATTTCTTGATAATGGCGTCATATTTGCCGTTGGCTTTTAAGGTGGTTAATGTTGATTTAATGGCAGTCACCAGTTCGCTATTTCCCTTCGCAACGTAAATCCCCAGAGGCAACGGGTAGACCAGCCGCGTGGAGCTGATAGCCAGCCGTCCACGACTTTTATCAACAATGATTTGCGCCGCCGGGGCGATTTCTAACTGCGCGTTAATGTTTTTCGACAGCAGGGCCTGCGAGGCTTCCGGCGCGGTCGGGAACTCCTGGATGCTGATGGCCGGTTTACCGTTCTTCAGGCAATACTCGTCCGAGTGATTCTTCAGGCTGGTGACCCAGGTGGTGCCCTGCTGCAGGCCCACCTTGACGCCGCAGAGCTCGTCTTCCGTTTTGGGCTGAATCGCGCTGCTCTTCAGGGCGATAATCGACGCGCCGGAGAGGGCGTAAGGGATCGCATCGGCCTGTTTCAGGCGCTCAGGCGTGACGTACATCCCGGATATCACCGCGTCGTATTTCTTGCCGATGCCTAAAATCAGGCTGGTGAATTTGGTATCGATCAGCTGTGGCTTCGCGTTGAGCTGTTCGGCAATCAGCGCGGCAAACTCCGGATCGAGGCCAACGATGTTGTTGTTGCTGTCATAGGATTCAAACGGCGGATAGGTGACCTCCATGCCGACTTTAAAGACACCATCGGTCAGCAGTTCTGCGGCCTGGGTCAGCGGAGAAAAGCAAGCGGCGACGGCGATGCCCAAAGCCACACGGCGCGAGAGCGACTTAAGCGTTTTTTTCATCATGTATCCTCACGGGTTATTAACGGTTTTTTGCTGTGCTTGTTTCTTCAGGTGACCAAAGGTGTTGGTGCCGCGCGCGCGCTCCGGAAGCTGCAGCTCGCCGCGGGTGACTTTCTCACGCAGGTAGCGATAGGTTTGCAGCGCCTGGCTCCACATATGCTCGCCAATGCTTAATTCCTGGTAGTCGCTGGCTTCCCCGGCGGCTAAAAAATTGGGCAGCGGCCGAATCAGCGTGTGGTAGTCGCAGGCGAAAAACAGCGGGAAGGAGTAGCGTTCCTGCGGCACCTTGCGAACACGGTGAGCTGTAGCAACAAATGTGCCAGCGCTTAATACTTCCAGCATGTCGCCGATATTGATCACGAAAGCCTCTTCTCCGGCGGCGCTCTTCGCCGGCGGCGCATCGATCCAGACGCTTTCTTCGTTCAGGACTTCCAGGCCCGGCTGGTCGGCGAGCAGCAGGGTGAAGCACTCGTAATCGGTGTGTGCACCAATACCGGGAACATCCTCGGCGCTGGCGTCAAAGGGATAGTGGATCAGGCGCAGCTTCGACGGCGGGCAGGTCACCATCGCCTTGAAATATCCTTCCGGCAGGCCAAGGGCGAGGGCGAAGGCGTCAAACAGGCGATGGCCAAGGGCGAAAACCGCGTCATAGTAGGCCAGCACCCGGGATTGAAATTCCGCCAGTTCCGGCCACTCGTTGGCACCAATCAGCGGCGTGCCGGCCAGCACAAACGGATGGTCGTCCGCCGCCTGGAAGCCAATATCGAACGCCTCTTTATGGTCCGGTTTGCCGGAGCCGTAAATCTCTTCGCCTTCGGGGACGTAGCCTTTATGGCTGCGGGAATGGCCGATGTAGTACTGCATCTTTTGCTCCATCGGCAGGGCGAAGAGCGCTTTTGCCGCCGCGCGGATGCCGGCGATCAGTTCAGGGGCAATGCCGTGGCCGGTGATATAGAAAAAACCGACCTCCCGCGCCGCTTTGCCGATGGTGTCGGCGACGGCCTGGCGCTTTGCCAGACTGTCGCTGGCCAGATCGCTGATATCGATGGTCGGTAACTCAGTGAAAGAACTTTTTGCGACGCTCATTACGACAGATCCTTTTCGGTTAGCGATAAAAACTCGGCGAAATGCTGCTGTTGATGTTTCGCCATCCACGCATTCAGCGACCACAGGTCGGCCACCGGGACGTTGGTGAACGGCAGGTGATGCAGATAGCCGTCGGGGCCAAACTCGGGTGTCAGCGTGGTGTGCTGATACCCACGCCGGCGCTGCGAGTGCCAGATTTGCTGCCAGAAGCGCTGTTGAAACTGCAGCGCGGCCCGATATTCCGGCGCGGCCGGATGGGGCACCTGCGGCCCCTGGTCATAACCAGCGCGGGCCTGAATGTGGTGCACGCGGTCGATAAACGCGCTGAAATCATCGCAGGGGTCATCCAGCAGACGTTCACTCACCACAATCCAGTGGCTGATATCGGCGGTAAACCGCAGCTCAGGCAGCTGCTGGATAATCTCGAGAGTCAGCCACGGGCTATACAGCGAGGTGGCGCGATGGGTTTCAAAGCTGCAGGTCAGCTCATACGCCGCCGCCAGCTCGTGGGCCTGGCCAAGAAAATCCACCTGCTGCGCCAGCGGCCAGCGGTCGTTGCCGGCCAGCAGATTAACGAAGCGAGGGTTCAGCGCTTTGGCATCATCAAAACGACCTTTCAGGTGTTCAAGATGCTGCCGGGGCGTGTCGGCCTGAGCGGGGATCACGCCGCCGCCGCTGAATACGATAGCGATATATTCCAGCGCCGATTCCTGCAGGCGTCGGGCCAGCGTCTGCTGCTCTTCCGGGATCAGCGGTACGCGTGCTTCGATGCCGCCGCAGCCGACGCTTTTCAGCTCGCTGACCGTTTGCTGCCACGGGGTGGTGACCCCCCAAAGCGTACGAAAAACCGTGAGTTGCATGAGCCGAATCCTCTATGGGTATTTCACGCCGGGCAGGACGCAGAGCATTTCGTACAGCAGGTTTGCCGCCAGCTGGGAGGTGTTGCCACTCACGTCGTAGGGCGGAGAGACCTCGACCAGATCGCCGCCAATCAGGTTCAGGCCGCGGCAGCCGCGAACGATTTCCAGCGCCTGAATCGATGTCAGGCCGCCGACTTCCGGCGTGCCGGTACCGGGCGCCCAGATGGGATCGAGACTGTCGATATCGAAACTGAGATAGACCGGACCGTCGCCCATCTGCTGGCGGACTTCGGCCATCAGCGGGGCGAGGGATTTGTGCCAGCACTGCTCCGCCTGTACCAGGCGAAAGCCCTGGTCGACGCCCCACTGGAAGTCGCTGGCGGCGTAACCCTGGGCACGCTGACCAATCTGCACCACCCGTTTGAGGTCCAGCAGCCCCTCTTCAACGGCGCGGCGGAAGGTGGTGCCGTGGGCGATTTTTTCCCCAAACATTTCATCGTTGGTATCGGTATGGGCATCGACATGAATCAGGCCAACCGGGCCATGTTTTTTAGTCAGGGCGCGCAGGATTGGCAGGGTGATGGTGTGGTCTCCGCCAAGGGTCAGCGGGATCAGCGGGAAACTATTTAAACCGGTGTAGTAATCCTCGATGATCTGCACCGATTTGAGCAGGCTGTAGGTATTTATCGGTACGTCGCCAATGTCGGCCACCGACAGCGATTCGAAAGGCGCCGCGCCGGTTGCCATGTTATAGGGGCGAATCATCACCGATTCGGTGCGGATATAGCGCGGCCCGTAGCGGGTGCCGGATCGCTGAGAGGTACCGATGTCTAACGGGATGCCGACGAATGCCGCATCAAGTCCCTGTAAATCTTCAATAAACGGCAGGCGCATCATCGTTGCGCGGCCGCCAAAACGTGGCATCTCGTTGCCACCCTGCGGTTGATGAAAGACGTTATCCATTTCAGCTCCTGAATCTGACACACAAATACTCGACAGGGAGATAGTGCGAAAGATGGGCTGGACTTTACATCGTCTGCCGTAAATACTTAGTTCATTTATTGGTGAACTAAGTATGCTCAACGACGGCAGTCTCAACATTCGGCAGCTGCAGGTTTTTGAGGCGGTGGCGCGCCTGGAAAGCTATAGCAGAGCCCAGCAGGAGCTGGGGATTTCCGTGTCGGCGATCAGCAACGCGATGTCTCAGCTGGAAGGGCAGCTGGGGTTCAGCCTGTGCCAGCGCGGGCGCGGAGGCTTCGCCCTGACCGAGAAAGGGCAGCAGTTTTTACAGCAGGCGATTCGGGTGCTGAGCGAGCTGAACGAGCTGGAGCGCCAGTCGGCGCTGCTAAAAGGCGAGCACAGCGGCACGATTTGTATTTCAACGCTGGACTCGATTGAAACTGAAACCGCGCTGTCGCTGCCGGTGGTGCTGCGTAGCTTCAGCGATAAGTTTCCCCATGTGCATATCAAGCTGATTATCCGCACCCCGGCGGAGCAGCTGAACGGCGTGCTGAACAACCATATCGATCTGGCGATCGGCAGCTACAACTCCCAGGTGCATAACATTATCAGCGAGCCGCTCTATCGCGAGCAGCACTGGCTCTACTGCAGCGATCTTCATCCGATGTTTTTCAGCCGCCAGCTCGATAAAGACCACATCAGCCAGTGTCCGCTGGTGACCCGTAGCTACTGGAATACCAGCGACCTGCGGCGGCGCGGTTTCAGTAAAGGCAGCGCCACCGTGGAAACCGTCGATGCGCAGCTGCTGCTGATTCTTTCAGGAAAATATATCGGCTATCTCCCTGAGCATTATGCCTGGCCGTGGATCAAGGAGAACCGGCTGCGGGTGCTGCTGCCTAACGAATTTGGCTTCCAGTCGCCGTTTTCGGCGATCTGCAAACGCGGGCGCAGCAACGAGCCCTATCTGAAAGAGTTCCGCAATTTACTGAAGAAGAATACGGTGGCCAGGCCGAAGTGGAATTATTGAGGGCGGTGACAGTCTGGCCCTCCGGAGCGCAACAAGGCAAATGTTGAGTATTGCTGTTTTTCCGGGCCTGTGGCTGAATATTGAACACCCTTAACAGGCATTATTTATCTCCAGAGGAAGGAGCTGAACGATGGCATTTGAAGAGAAGAAGAAAAAAGCGATTGCGCTGATGGAAGAGAAAAAGATGTGGCGGAGCAACTATGCGCCTCCGCTGCTGCGTCTTTTCTGGAAACTCGGCGGTAAAATGCCGCCGCCGCCGTTTGCCCCGTTCTGGCGCAATATGCTGTTCTTCGCCGCCTGGTTTGGCTGTTTATGGGGCGTTTTTATGTGGTTTAGCACCTGGCAAAGTGAAGGCTATAGCGCCCTTGACGCGCTGTTTGCCAGCGTGACCGCCGGAGGCTTATTCGGCTTTTTGATGGCACTATTTCATGCCTGGCGTAAGCGTGCCAACAAGCTGCCGGACTGGGATCGTCTTTAGCGATAAACGTGGGCGGTTAAATACCCTGGATGGCGATGTGTGTGGTGCGGAAAGTGTCTTTTACGCAACGGGTCGCGCGCAGATTGCTTCAAAAAAATGACCGTATTTGTTATATTGTTGTTCATTGCTTATTCACCTCTGCGGTGCCAAAAAGAACAAGATTCACCGCAACCCAGGAAGATAAAATGTTAGATTATCGCTTCCCGACAGCTTTGCAGATGGTTCTCAGCGTAGCGATGGCGGAGCAGTTGGGTCAACGTTCGACGAGTGCGATTCTGGCCTACGGCCTGGAAGCCAACCCGAGCTTTATCCGCAAATTAATGGTGCCGCTCACCCGTGACGGTATTATTGTCTCCACGCTGGGACGCAACGGTTCCATCCACCTTGGTCGCCCGGCGGAGAGCATCACCCTGCGCGATATCTACGTGTCGGTGATTGAAGATAAAAAGCTGTGGGCGTCGCGGCCCGATGTGCCGGCCCGCTGCGTGGTCAGCGCCAACGCCTGCTGGTACTTCAAGTCTATCGCCGACGAAGCAGAGCAGGCTTCGCTGGATGTGTTAGCTCGCCATACCGTGGCAAGCGCGCTGGAAAAGGTCAAAAAAGGCGATACCAGCGGCTGCGAGCTGCTGCCAGAACTGGATAGCCTGTATAAAAAAACGCATTAATCCTGCCTTCAGCACAAAAAATGCCTTCACTCAGAAGGCATAGGTTGTTGATAATAAACGAGCTTCCTACATTGCCCGGCGGCGCTTCGCTTGCGCGGGCCTACAGAGATTATCTCATCGTTTGCTAGTGCGGGTTTTGTTGGCCAGCAGAGATTATCTCATCGTCTGATATTACGGATTTCGTAGGCCGGGTCAGGCGTCAGCCGCCACCCGGCAAAACGCGCGCACAGTGTTCAAAACAGATTTGTCACCCGTCTCCGCCTTCATCCAGAAGGCGGTTTTTTTGTTGTGACCTATTCAGGCTGCGCTTCCAGCGCCGGTTTACCGCGTGTGACCAGCTTACGCAGCGTGACGTAGAACACCGGCGTCAGGAACAGACCAAACAGCGTCACGCCGAGCATCCCGGAGAACACCGTAATCCCGGTGACGCCGCGCACTTCTGCGCCCGCTCCGTGGCCGAGGATCAACGGAATTGTTCCGGCAATAAAGGCGATGGAGGTCATCACGATTGGACGCAGACGCAGGCGGCAGGCTTCCAGCGCGGCTTCCATGATCCCTTTCCCCTGAATTTCCAGCTCGCGAGCAAACTCAACAATCAGGATGGCGTTTTTACAAGCCAGCCCCATCAACACCACCAGTCCAACCTGCACGAAGACGTTATTATCGCCGCCGGTGAGCCAGACGCCGAACAGGGCGGAGAGCAGAGTCATCGGAACAATGAGGATCACCGCCAGCGGCAGCGTCCAGCTTTCATACAGCGCCGCCAGCACCAGGAACGCCAGAAGTACCGCCACCGGGAAGACAATCAGCGCCGTGTTGCCCTGGGTGGCCTGCTGGAAGCTCAGATCCGTCCATTCGATGTTCATACCATTCGGCAGCAGCTGGCCGGACATCGCGGCCAGTTTGGTGATCGCCTGAGCGGAAGAGAGTACCCGAGGATCGGCGTCGCCGATCAGATCCGCCGCCGGATAGCCGTTGTAGCGGATCACCGGATCCGGCCCGTAGGTCGTGCTGATATTGACCATACTGCCGATCGGCACCATTTCACCCTGGTTATTCCGGGTGCGCAGATTGGCAATATCCTCCACGCTGTCGCGGAACGGCCCGTCGGCCTGCGCCATGACGCGCCAGGTTCGGCCGAACTGGTTAAAGTCGTTCACATAAGATGATCCCAGGTAGGTTTGCAGCGTACCGAACAGATCGGTCAGCGATACCCCCTGCGCTTTCGCCTTGTCGCGATCGACCTGCACATCCAGCTGCGGTACGTTTGCCTGGTAGGTTGAAATAGGGAAGTGCATTCCCGGCGTTTGCATGATTGCCCCGGACAGGGTATTCACCGCCGTTTGTAGCGCACCGTAGCCTAAGCCCCCTCGATCCTGAATATACAGCGAGTAACCGGACCCCTGGCCGAGGCCGAGAATCGGCGGCGGCAGGATTGAGAAGCCAAAGCCTTCCTGGATTTGCGCGATTTTGGCATTGATCTCGGCGTTAATTTCCGCCGCAGAATGTTTACGCTGATCGAACGGCTTCAGGCCAAAAAATACCGTACCGGTGTTCGGCGTATTGGTGAATTGCAGCGCGTTAAGTCCTGGAAACGCCACCGCATAATCCACGCCTTCAGTGTTCATCCCGATTTCGCTCATTTTACGGATGACCGCGTCGGTGCGGGCCAGCGAAGAACCTTCCGGCATTTTCACGCCGCCAATCAGGTAGAGCTTGTCCTGGGTGGGAATAAACCCGCCCGGCACGGCTTTAAACATCACCCCGGCGGCGCCGAGCAGCAGCAGGTAAACAATAAACACGGCGCCACGTCGTCCGAGCGTTTTGCCAACCAGCCCCTGGTAACCGTGCGAGCTGCGATGGAAAAAGCGGTTAAACGGGCGGAACAGCCAGCCGAACAGACGATCGATAAGCCGGGTCGGGAGATCTCTTGGCGCGCCGTGCGGCTTCAGCAGCAGGGCCGCCAGCGCCGGGGAGAGGGTCAGCGAGTTGATGGCCGAGATCACCGTCGAAATCGCGATCGTCACCGCAAACTGTTTATAGAACTGCCCGGTTACGCCGGAGAGGAAGGCCATCGGTACGAACACCGCGCACAGCACCAGGGCGATGGCGATAATCGGCCCGGAAACTTCACGCATCGCCTGGTGCGCCGCCTGCAGAGGGGCGAGCCCCTCCTCGATATTGCGCTCGACGTTTTCCACCACCACAATCGCGTCGTCCACCACGATCCCAATGGCGAGAACCAGACCGAACAGGCTCAGGGTGTTAAGCGAGAAGCCAAGCAGATAGAGAATACCGAACGTCCCCACCACCGAGACCGGTACGGCAATCAATGGAATAATCGATGCGCGCCAGGTTTGCAGGAACAGGATCACCACCAGTACCACCAGCACTACCGCTTCGAGCAGGGTTTGCACCACCGCGCGAATAGAGTCGCGCACAAAAACGGTGGGGTCGTAAGGGGCGGCCCACTTCATGTCTTCCGGGAAACGCGTGGACAGTTCGTCCATTTTGGCGCGTACCGCATTCGACAAATCAATGGCGTTGGCCCCCGGCGACTGGAAGATGCCGATCCCGACCGCATCTTTATTGTTAAGCTGGGAACGTAGCGCGTAGCTGCCCGACCCCATTTCGATGCGTGCAACGTCGCGCAGGCGTACCAGCGAACCATCCTGGGCCGTTTTGAGAATGATATTGCCGAACTCTTCTTCCGTGTGCAGACGCCCCTGGGCGTTAATCGAGATCAGGAAGTCGCTCTCTTTCGGCAGTGGCTCGGCGCCAAGCTGCCCGGCGGACACCTGCACGTTTTGCTCCTGCATCGCCGTCACCACATCGGAGGCGGTCAACCCACGTGCGGCCACCTTATTCGGATCCAGCCAGATTCGCATGGCGTATTCGCCGGCACCAAAAATCTGGATTTGGCCGACGCCGGGCAGGCGCGCCAGTTCGTCCTTCACTTTTAAGGTGGCGTAGTTACGCATATACAGCGAATCGTATTTTCCGTTGGGCGAAAACAGATGCACCACCAGGGTGAGCGTCGGCGACTGTTTCTGGGTGGTGATCCCCAGACGGCGTACATCTTCCGGCAGACGCGCTTCGGCCTGTGATACCCGGTTTTGTACCTGAACCTGCGCCTGATCGGGGTCGGTGCCAGGACGGAAGGTGACGGTGGTAACCAGTACGCCGTCGGAGCCGGCGACGGACTTCATGTACATCATGTTTTCGACGCCGTTGATCGCTTCTTCCAGCGGCGTCGCCACGGTCTCAGCGATCACTTTCGGGTTGGCGCCCGGATACTCCGCGCGTACCTGCACACTCGGCGGTACGACGTCAGGGTATTCGCTGACCGGCAGCAGCGGAATGGCGATGAGCCCGGTAATAAAAATCAAAATCGACAGCACCGCGGCGAAAATTGGCCTGTCGATAAAAAAGCGGGAAAAGTCCATGCGTCGGATTCTCTGGTAAGGGATCAGTTGAGGGCAGTGCGGGTGGTCATCGCCACGGTTTTCGCGTTAACCGGCATCCCGGGCATAAACACTTTTTGTAAACCCTCGACGATGACTTTATCGCCAGGATTCAGCCCCTGCTGGACGATGCGTAAACCGGCGGCCAGGCGACCTGGCTTGATATCACGGCGCTGCGCTTTACCATCTTTATCAACGATATAGACGTATTTCCGATCCTGATCGGTCAGGACCGCTTTGTCGTCTATCAGCGTGGCCTGGAATTCGGCGCTGCCCGGCAGGCGCACGCGGGCAAACAGGCCCGGTATGAACTGACGCTGGGTGTTATCCAGCAGCGCGCGCATTCGGATAGTACCGGTGCTCGGCGTTAGCTGATTATCAAGGAAATCCACTTTCCCCTGATGGGGGTAGCCGTCCTCACCGACAAGACCAATTTCAACCGGCAGCGCAAGATGATTGCTGGCCGCCCCCTGGCCGCTACGGGCGAGGTTTTGATAGTGAAGGTAGGTCGATTCGTCGACATCAAAATAGACGTAGACCGTTTTCTGCGAGACCACCGTTGTCAGCACGCTGGCGCTGTCACCTGCGGTCACGAGATTACCGCTGGTGATCAGCGCGCGGCTGGCGCGGCCATCGATAGGGGCGGTCACTTTGGTGAAGTCAAGGTTAAGCTGAGCGGCATCAACGGCTGCCTGCGCGGCCTGGATGTCGGCTTGCGCCTGGGTTGCGGCCGAACGACGCTGCTCCCACTCTTCGCGGGATACCACGTTGGTGTGGATTAATTTATCGGTACGACTGGCCTCGCTGCGCGCCAGGCTGGCCTGTGTTTTGGCTCGTGCCAGCGTTGCCTGCGCCTGCTCGAGGGCGGCGCGATAGGTTCTGTCATCAATAGTGAATAGCACCTCGCCCTTTTTCACTTCCTGGCCGTCGGTGTAGTTCACTTTTTCAATGTAGCCGGAGACGCGTGGACGGAGCTGAACGCTTTCTACCGCTTCAATTCGGCCGTTAAAGCTGTCCCACTGGCTAATGGATTTCACCACCACGTCAGCGGCGCTGACGGCAGGGGCTTGCGGGGCGGCGTTTTGCGCCGCGCTGTTATCGCAGCTGGCAAGCAGCATGGCGATGACCGCGCTCCCCAGTCCGCGCAGATAAAAGTTAACCCAGGTTTTTTGCAGGCTCATTATTTTTATTCCGGTAATTGTTGCCGCCGGGCAAGACGCAGCGAAGGGCGCTGCGCGACTTCCTATGTCCGGTCTGGCTTAAGGCCATTTGTGTCGTTCATCGCCACAAAACTGTAACAGTTGCGAATACACTATCGCGGCGATTGTAGGAAGGCGCTTAACTAAGTGCAAGAATAATTGTTGCACTTTATGTGCTGTTTCCGTTGAGCGGAAAAGACACATTTCAGGCAGGGATTTTAATGTAACAATAAAACTTGCAATTTATGCAAAAGCAGGTCACTTTTAAATGTATTAGATAAAGATACTTTTATTAACAGCCCAGGGGAACCCGACATGAACACTGGCGCTTTTATACATGATCTACTTGACTGGATTGATAATAACCTTGAAAGCCGCCTCGATATCGACACGGTCTCCAGGCGGGCAGGCTATTCAAAATGGCATCTTCAGCGGATATTCAAAGAGCATACCGGCCATCCCATTGGCGAATACATCCGCGCCCGGAAGCTGCAAAAATCGCTTGAGCGCTTAACCCGTAGCGACGAACCGATCCTCAACGTGGCCATCGCGTTGGGTTTTGACTCCCAGCAATCCTTCAATCGCAGCTTCAAGCGCCAGTATGGCCAGGCGCCGGGGGTCTGGCGCCGCAGCATGGGAATGGCTCCATCGTGCCAGCGTCCAGGCTGATAGTGGGCGGGATTTCATCAGGAAGTGCCGGCTTAACGGCAGGCGAGTGTGCGCTTCTTTTTCTCTGCCGGCGGCTGACTGGTTGCCGGAGACGCGCTTTTTATGCTGACCCGGACTTTTAGACGCTCATGGCCGTGAGCGTAAGAACCAGCCCCTCACGTGCTGTACGCGTCAGCAGGCTATTCTCGCCAATCAGGAGGCCAGATTATCGATCGGCGTATTCAGTCGGGGTTTGGTCGTTTTCATCGTTTGCTCTCATTCCCCAAGAGTGAGTGATCATTTTAGCTGGTTTTATTCAGGGTGATACTAATGCTGGCAGCGTCGCACAAGGCAGGTGAGCCCAGAAATTCACGACGCTACACACACACTCCCGCTATCTTCTGTTTCAACACGGCAATTCTAGCGTGACCCAATACAATTAGCTGCCGCGATAGGTGGAGTAGCCATACTGGCTTAACAACAGCGGGATATGCAGCTTTTGGTTCTGTTTCGTTACATTAAAAATAACTGGAATGACGGGGAAGAAGGTGCTCATATTATTAATTTTAAAATACTCTCCCGTTTTAAATGTCACTTTATAGATTCCCGGCTCCATATTATCTGCCCGCGGATAGAGTGTCTTGATACGGCCATCAGCGTCCGTTTTACCGCTAGCGATATGCTGCCAACTACTGCCTTGCTGCTTATCGAGTTCAACCTGTACCCCCTGAGAAGGCAGCCCGGTCTGCTGGTTGAGAATATGTACGCTTAATGTCCCTTCTGGTGCGGCAAGCGCGCTGAAACTCAGCAATGAAATAATGGATGCGATAAGTGACTTCACGTTCGGTGACCTTAATTAGCAAGTGAATTTGTCTCAACTATAGTCAGCGTGGCGGGAAATAAAATTAAACTTTTTGTTATTAATTAGCAGGTAATATCAGCAAGGATAGGTGGCTAAATGGCTCACCATGCGCCGCTGGTTAGAGGAAAACCCGGGCGATGAATTTGCGTCAGAGGTGCGGACGGAGCTGACGATTGCGGCAAAAAACCATACCACCTATACGCGAGAGTATTGGCTGGGGGGCTCAGATTCAGCCGTTGTGTCAAATACCCGGCATAGCAGAAGGCTATGCCGGAGGAGCTCGCTTAGTTTTGCGGGTTCTCTTTAACAAACAAAGTCAGTACAAAGAAGATCGCCACAAAAGCGATAATCAAGTTGAAGCCCAGCGAGACGCCATACATCTGGGATACCTGGCCTATCAGCCAGCCAGCAAAGGCTCCCCCCATTCCTGAGGCGACGTAAATCAATCCCATGGTCGAGCCGCTTTTATCGGTGAGCTTCGTCGCCACGGCGGAGGCCGTAGGGAACAGCACCGACATAGCGAAACCAAACACCATAAACAGGTAGACAAATTGGCTGGCAAAGTAGCGGCTGGCAATAATGGCAATCAGCGAGAACAGAGAAAACAGGATTAAGGTTTTGCGGTCGCCCAGCTTCAGGTTGATAAACCCGCCGATAAAGCGGCCGACGGTGAATAGCATGGCAAAACTGGATATGACATAGGCGGCCGTCACCATCTTGTCTTCCGCAGACGCGCCAGCAATATCCAGCGAGCTGTAGAATATCGGGAAAAAGTTCAGGAAAGCGGCTTCGGCGGCGACGTAGAACAGGATAAAGCCAATCACCAGCATCAGGCGTCTCTGGCCAAGGATATGGACAAAATCAGAGAGCTGCATGTCCATCCCCTGCGCTTTTTCCAGCTTCAGGCTGCTGAGCACCAGAATGATAATCGCAACAATAATGGCAATCCCGACATAGAACAGGCGCCATGAGACATGATGAGAGAAAAGCTGCTGTAAAATCAGCGGAGTGGCGATCATCCCCACGCCGAACATGGCGTTGGAAACGTTGAACATCATGCCGGCTTTTTCTTTGTAGAAGGTCGGGATAACGGTAATGATGGAGACCAGCATCGAGCCGATGCCCAGGCCAACAATCAAATAGAAGCCGAAAAACAGCAGCACGCTGAATGCCAGGCTGGTGCCGACCAGACCAACGGCCATCATCAGCGAGCCAATCAGCATCATGATCTTCAGCCCTTTTTTATCGGTAAAGTAGCCGGTGAGCAGACTGGCGACCAGAAAGCCTATCTGGAAGAACATGATCAGTGTGCCTATCTGACCCATGTTGAGATTGATATCGTGCTGGACCTGCTCAAGTATCAGACCTTTGGTGTTCTGTATGCCGCCAAGAAGGAACATGGTGACGAACAGCAGGAAAAATACTTTCCATTTTTGTTGGTTAGCCATTGTGAATTTCCCCTGTATTAGCAAATGGGCTTTTGGTAATGGTTGCCTGCGGCGTCGAAAAGCGACTGCTCCGCCCAGCCGTAGCAGTAATAGAGCAGATCGTCGCAGTCGCTCTGTTCTGCTGCATTAATCGCTTCCAGGAGCGCTGCCGGAGGCAGGTTCCACATCTGAATTCCGCTGTAAATGAAGGTGCCCGGCTGCGATTTTTCACGCACCAGATTGTTTTGCTGTTTTACAAATTCAATCGGGAAACCTTCTGCTTTGAACTGTTGATATGTGATGTCGTAGGGCAGGTTGAACAGGCGCATAAAGGCGCGAAAGGCGCTTTCACGCTGGGCGTCATCGTTGGCGAAATATTCAATGAGTCCCTGAACGTCCGCGCCGCCGCCGAGCTTATGGTAGGGGAAGTGTTTCAGGACCTTAGAGGAACGAGTCAGTGACTGATAGTCCTGACCTAAGATCCAGGAATAGGCTGGTGGCCAGAGATCGAGCCAAAGTTCGCTTTCCCCGGCTTCCCTGTCGCTGATTCCGGCCAGCAGGTTCTGTACAAAGCGAGAGACGCTATGCTGGCGAAACGCCATCCAGCGCTGCAGGAGCTCGTCATTTAATAAGGCATCGACCGTCGCCTCGTACTCGCCGGAGCGCATGTGAGCCGCCAGGGTTTCCAGACGTTGGCGTACCGCCTCGACATTGATGCCTGTCCGGGTCATTTCGCTCTGACAGTGCGGACAGAAACAGGTGAATAATCCTCTGGGGCTGACGCTCTTACCCGCCCAGTCGGGATAGCGGATGCGGTCAATCAGGAAAGTCGAATAACCATACTGTGCCTTGATAGCGCTGAAAGTCGCTATCCAGAGTTCAATAACGTCCGGGCCATTAGGACATAGCCAGTGTTCAACCGGGGTGCCGCGAAAATCGATCACCTGATTGTTTTCGATCTGTCCGGCAAAATCGCCGTTGAGAATATTAACCCAGGGGATCACTTTATAAGGACCGCTATCGGTTGCCTGCTTCAGATCCCGCAGAGGATCGGACCCCGTAACAATAGTGGGATCAACGCGCTGATTCAGCCGCTGTGGGGGCAAATCGAGTTTGACATGCAGCGTGGCGGTGCCTTGCACAAATTCATGTTTCGGATTGTGCGGCAGGCGGCCCGTGGGGTAAGGGTTGCGTTCAAAAATCGTGTTGACCTCAACAAAGAGGCGATCGACGCCGTTCATTTTAGTAATACGTTCAAGTATTGAGTCGACGCCTTCATCAAGAATATCGTGTGGGTGTAGATGGATCCCGGCCATTTGCGGCTCCTCATTGTTCTGGCTGCTGGTGGTATTTAGATAAGCTGTGTGTCCGGCATAAATTGAATCGATGGGTAGACCGCATGGAGCGCCAGCATAGCCATTCCGTATAGCGGTGCTTTTTCTTTTAATTCAGAAAGTTCGACGGATACACGGGTATTGGCAAACAGATGCCTGTCGAGATTGGCCTGTACTCTTGGCATGAAGAGTTCAGCGGATTGCGAGACGCCACCCGTAAGAATGACTTTCTCAAGGTTGGCTATTGTCACCATGTTGAGAATGCCGATGGTTAAGTAGTCCGCCATCTCCTCCAGCAACATAGCGGGTAGTGTTTCACCCTGGGCGGCGGCGATAAGTATTTCATGGGCGTTCATGCTTTGGCCGCTTAGCGCGGACATTCTCTCTTTGAGCCCGGAGCCGGAGCAGTAATTTTCGAAGCAGCCCTTATTTTTCCAGTTCTGAGTCAGATGGTTGCGTTCGAAGAGCATATAGCCAATTTCACCGGCAGCATTATTGATGCCCCGGATAATTTTTCCATCCATCAGCAGCGCCGATCCCAGCCCGGTGCCAATACCAATAAGCGCGGCGCTATGAACGTGGCGACATTTTCCTTTCCACATTTCGCCGATCAGCGCTGCGCGAATATCGTTTTCCAGCACCACTCTGATATTCAGGCGCGCGTTTAATTCATCGGCAAGCGGAATGTTGTCCCACTCAGGCAGGTTAGGGGAACCTTCCAGAACCGTTCCGCTGCGATAATCAACGATGCCCGGTGTGGCGATGCCGATCACTTTTAGCTTGTCACGAGGTATATGATTCTGTTCAATAAATGACTCAATACTGGCGCTGAACAGATCGAGAAATTCCCGACGGGTTGTGACGTCATAGGTCGACTCCTGATGCTGCGCCAGCAGCTCCGCATTGAGATTAAAGAGTGAGAAGGTGATTTTAGTTCCACCTAAATCAATGCCGATACCGAGCCCATGGTTGGGATCAAAGTTAACCAGAATACCTTTGCGCCCCAGGCCGGCGTCTTCGCTGACGCCGCTCTCATAGATAATTTTCTCTTCCAGCAGATCGCTCACGATTTCAGAAATCGTTGCTTTAGTGATGCCAGTAACCTTGGCTATCTGGGCGCGAGAAAGGGGGGAGTTCTCACGGATGACGTTGAGGACTACGGAGGCATTCATCTGCCTTAAGGTGTTGGGAACATTCAGCTTCAAAGTGCCATTCCTTTAGTTTGTAAACTAAACTAATTAATCGAAAAAATGCTTATTTATCTCGTTAAAAACACATTACATCTTTTTTAAGCGGCTTATAAAGCGTTGTTTTTGATCATATAGTTTGCTTTGTATATTTTATGAAAGGGATCACATAATGAGGAGGAGGCGATTGTCGGGCTGATATGAGAGTCGCGAGGTAAGTCACCGAACGAACTTTTTTAATCAATTACCTATGGTAAGAGTAGCGGAATATCTGCGCACGGTTTCTGAAATTATCCTGTGAACCGTCATGGCTGCTAAAGCCGAAAATGATCAAAGCTCACTTAATAAAATTAGGTTTATCAGCCAGTTATTTCATTAATTTGCATGGGTAACGCATCCAGCTTTCGCATAATCAGGCTTCTTTTAGACCATTTGGCATCCCCGTGCAGAGAAGTAATGACTCTGCGGCTCCACGTCATGGCCAGGTTTCAGCCTGAAACCGCTCCAGTATTTGGCCGATGCATTGATGTATTCCCGCGTCAGGGTCCAGATACCGCTGAGCGTTTTTGCGCCCCGGTATGGAACGCGAAGCTTCATCAAATGCCGTTTCATCCCTGTAAACTGAACCAAGACAAAGCAAAATGTTATCACCCGCTTTATGACCCTGGCCCAAAATCAGTTCAGTGCTACATCAGAGATCCGGACCTTTTTGCAGACTCCGGATAAATTCCTCTGGTGTCTGGTTATTTTATGATGAACAGGGGCGTTGTTGGTTATATTCATGTCGCCAGCAGTCGCTCCTCTCTTGAGCATCTTCGGGGACAGGAACCAGTGCACATTCAGACATTCATCGCGAAGGCTACCATTAAATGGCTCGACCAGTTCGTTGTCTGTGGCGGTTCATACCTCAAAAACAAGGAAGCTTTATGAGGTGCCTAAAAGGTTCGGATTTAATGAGTTCTCTTCGGACTTCGCGGGACAAAATGAAGGCACAAAAAAGCCCGCAGGGCTTGCGCCGTGCGGGCTCTCAGGACTTCATCGGATGACTCTGGTAATCACCGATGGAGAATTTTGGTGGGCTGGCGGAGTCTGAATTGGTTGTGTAACTTGTTGTTTGATAAGTTTTAACCTTCAATTCAATTTTCAATTTGGTCCCATTGTTGGTCCTAAAAGAAAATGTCAGGTATTTTGCAGGCAGGGGAGGTTACAGCAGGTGTCTCTTCGTCTGTGAGATTAGCATTTTGCTTTCCTTCAGTCTGCTCTGTATTTAACCGTTTATTTCACGTTAGCTTTTAGCAAGCCGGTAGATCGCCTTGCTCGCAGAATATCCACTACGGAAATATACGGGGTTTGTTCTTGCCACGAAAATCCTTTCCGATCAAAACGCACTAGTTCGTACTTATCCACCAGAAAGTTGACTGCCTCAGTCAAGGTGATACCAGCATCAATATGTTCCTTAATAACAGTTTCATCACTGAATGGCGTATCGTTCAGGGTCAGACCATAGTGTTTTTCTAGTAGCCGTGTAAGAAGCATTTGCCAGACTGCAACGGGCGACAGACAGGGCTTCGCCGCCCGCGAAATTGTAGCCGGTAGAGTTTTCATGTTTGCTCTCGTGAAATTCGTTAGCGTTGAGTGGGATAAATGGCGATATATACGTAGCCGCAACTACCAAGGGTATCGGCTTCGCAGGTGAAACCATTGTGGTACAAGGTGATACAGTGGGCATGGCGAGGATTCATTTCACCAGTGGTCAGCATTGATTCCATCTGACTGATAAAATGCGGGAATGCGACATCCAACTTCAGACACTCGGCATCACTAAACTTATCGGTGATATTTGCCCGCTCAGCCAGATAGTGCAGCCGGTTCCCCTCCTGCACCAGACGGGCTCCCAGGCGTGGCGTAATGTCCCGCTGCAGGCCCCATGTGATGTTACTCATTTATAGCCTCCTTTATTGTCAGTTCAGGGTAATACTCATTAGGCAGGCATACGGTCCGTTGCGGTCCTGGCGACGTTCGGCGTATACCGCCAGCACGCCGGGAATGTCAGGAACTACCTGACCGTTGTAATGACAGACACTGCCGCGCCACTGGTATCTGCCGGTGCAGTAGCGAAAAATACGGGAGGCCGGATGCTGACGGTAAATCGTCATCGCCCGGCGTTTACTGATAATTTTCATGTAATACCTCAAAGCAGACCGTGTTCAGCGAACGACAATATCTGCGTGCCACCGACGATAAGGTGGTCAGGCACACGGATATCAACGAGCTGGAGCGCCTGCACCAGACGCTGCGTGACAGCTTTATCGGCCTGACTGGGTGTGGTGTCACCGGAGGGGTGGTTGTGCGCAAATAACACTGCTGCCGCATTAAAGTACAGAGCCCGCTTGACCACCTCACGGGGATGTACCTCGGTGCTGCTAATGGAACCGGCAAACAGGGTTTCGTGGGCAATCAACTGGTTCTGCTGATTGAGATAAAGCACCATAAACTCCTCTCGCTCAAGCCCGGCCATTTTCAACCGCAGCCAGTCGCGGGCGGCCTGTGTGGAGGTGAACGCCACGCCAGTTTCGCGCAGGTGGCGGTCAAGCAGGGCCAGGGCATGTTGCACAGTGCGTTGTGCGCTTAGTGGGAGTACCGGAGCCAGTGGGGAAATTGACTGTTCCATCATGGGTGTCCTCAATCAATAATGCGCAGAATGGTGCTGGATTCAGGGTGCTGCAGGGCATAATCCCGCAGTCGGTAATAGTGCTCAGTCATGGCATCGCATTCGGTGCGACAGGCGTGATGGCTGTATTCAATCAGGCAGGCAGCGATACCGGCGGCTTCCGCACTCATTTCCGCATCATTGTCGTTCATGCTGTTGAGCAGATGCCATTTATCATCACTGTCAGCATCGGGAGCCATAAACGCGCCGCCATTGCTGAGCGTGTAAAAGGACCAGATACCGCCGTTGTACTCATCACAGAAGCGGTCCATCCAGGCGAAAATGCGTGGTTCCAGCGTTATCCACTGCGGGATAGTGCCAAAGTACAGCGGCCAGAAATCGAGACGCTGTTCGTCAGGTACTGGTGTTGCAGTAAGGTCAAATTGAGGTTCATTAGCGGGCACCAGTTCGCATTGCGTTTGTGTCGTCATGGATTTTCTCCGTCAATAAAAAACGCCAGCGGCGATGGCTGGCGTATGAGGTAATAAAGCGCGTTTGGGAAGGTGAAATGTTGCTGGTAAATGATTCGGAGTCAGCGGGGGAAGGTGTCGGTGCAGATGCCTGTCCTGCGGATATAGCGGCTAAGACCTTCACCGGCATCCGGTTAAAAGTTCCATGTCCGTCAACCATCCGACCTTCGGCATCACGAATTATCAGGCGGACGTGACTGCCCTGGTCGTTTTCAATGTTAATGCCGGTGATACCGGCAGATACCAGTGGCCCTGCTACGCAATCAGCCGATGCCCACTGCGGCAGACCAGAAAGCGTTTGTTAAAATGACTACCAACCTTCAGAGTTGCTCATTACTACTTCCCTGAAAAATAATAAAAAAGCGGCAGAATCGTGAGATTCTGCCGTTAATCGGGTATGTTCATAGAAATGATATATATCTGAATTCTTTTATATTGCTGATAGGCCGTTCTGTGCCAGAAGCGGAAGTTGCTTGCATCATGTTATGTTAGTTTACGGGAGCAGGTCACCCAGATAAAAATAAACATTTATTGAAACCTTGTGTTAGTTCAAGATAATGAAATTGTAAATCTTGTTATGCTTTAACTATGAAATGTTGGAGAGTTAATTTAAATGCCATTGTTTTAAGAAAAGTGTATCGGTTAGCTTCTTGGGCTGTGTTCAACTCATGGATAGGTCAAATGTATACTTCTGATAAGTCGTTTTCTTTAACCAGTGGTCAAGCTGCTAAGGTGAAAAATTTTTAGCTTACTTCTAAAGATTTAGGGAAGAGATGATGGCACCCCGTAAAAGCATCCCAAATGAAATCAAATTACAATTGTTTTCTGCATCAGCAGGGCATTGTCAGCATCCTGATTGTCATAAACCACTGTTTCCTCAAGAGATGGGCGGTTATAAGCATATCGGGGAAATGGCACATGTCATTCCCCATGGTAATAAGGGGCCAAGGCATGAGGAGAGACCTGAAGAGGAATTTGAAGCAGACTCTTTTGAAAACCTTCTTTTACTATGCCCTAATTGCCACACTCTCATCGACAAGGCTCCTGAGGCTTATCCCAGAAGCCTCCTTCTAGACTGGAAGACAAACCACCTTGTTGCTTTGGCCAATCGGCAAGGCATTATTCGCTATGAAAACAGAGAGCAAGCCAGAGAGGCTGTTTTAGCCGCTATGGATGAAAATAAAGCTCTTTGGGCAAAATTTGCGCCTGGTGAAGGAGAGCGTTTTACCTATGATCCTGAATCTGAAACGGCGGAATTATGGTCTCTAAGAATACGTAGTGTCATTTTACCTAATCATTATCGAATTCAAGCTATTTTAGGCCTGAACAGATGTCATATGACACCTGATGAGAGAGGTATTTTTGCGCAGTACCTTGAGCACGTTCGTGGGCTTACAGAACGTCATGTCTGTGGCGTTTCCGGTAAAGCCATAAGGTTTCCAAGAGAAATGGATGGAATATTAGCATGAGTTGGCAAGTAAATTATGCGATTGAATATATTAATGATGACCTAAAAGAATCAGGGTCTGCAGTGCATGTGAATGGAGATGCTATTAGAGTATCTATTCGCGATAGGCCTGATGTATTAGCGGTAATTTCAGCATCAGAAGAAATTAGCCTGGAGATTGCTCAGAGATATCATCATGATTTCCCGGATGTAGATTTTATATGTGGGTATAGAAAAGAGTGTGTATGGACTGGAGAGGCCATAAGCTATCTTACATCAGCTAAAATTGGATGGGGTAACGCTGGAACCTTTTACAGCGCACTGTCTAATGACACTCTCAATACTGCCTCCCATAAAGACTACTTTTTCTCGTATCGGCTCATAACGCAGATGAGGGTAGTAAAGGAAGTAGAGAGACAGTTTGATCGTGTTTTTATTATTACTTTAGCAAATAATCGAAAGTTAAGAGTAGGTATGTTAACTGAATACGAACCGACTGCAGATTCTGTGCGCACTTTTTGGGGAATATTTGGCCCTATTGATATTTTGTGGAATATAAATCCCAATGGAAGTCCTGCTCGAAATGCCTATGAGGCAGGTAGTGAACTTGGTTGTGAGGTAATGAAATGGCCGGAGTTAAAAGCGTTGATCACTCAAAAATAATGACCGCGAGTGAAGTTGCAAAACATCTGTTAAATAATTGCAAGACATTAGCTTTGTATGAGAGTTTTATGTTTGGTTCGTCCCTTTTAGGGATAGGTTGTGATTACGATATATTGATTATTGGACCATCAGGTGATGCTTTGCATAAACTTAAAGGTGAAATGAAATATGCTGGCGCCGAATTACCGTTAGATATTTTATATATGCTGCCAATCGAAGCTGAAGAAACACAGTTTGTGAAGAAACAAAAATGTGTATCTCTTGCACTTTTAGCTTCACAAGGGCGTTAGAAAATAATTCGCATTATGTCTTTGGGTTCAGATGGTGTCATCTGTAACTTAGCATTTCGACCACAAAGGTTCATCTGTGCAAAGCTAAATTTTGCCATATTAACATATATTAATGTCCGCATCTCGCTCAAGGTGGATCTAAGTCTCCTCACAAATCCGCTCCGTGCCAACTGCGGACATTACGGGCTAGATCATCTATATAGATAAAATACACTCACCATCCTGTGCGTTGGAAAATACTACCTAGCAGTTACCGAACCTGCACGTCTTTTCGCGTAATTCCGGTTTACTGCTACATTGATAGCCTGAAGTCTTCAATTTTCTGCCCCAATATTTCTTCAGGCTGGCGACCATCTGACTTGGCAACTAGCATCGCTTTAACATCTTCGTCATCCAGCACTAAGATCAATTTTTTATGAACTAGCCATTGTTCTCTCAACGTATGTTCACAACCTAATGCGTCGCCACCCTTGCGAGATATGATTAACCCAAAGAGACCAGCTCCATGTGGTTTCAAGTAGTTCGCGATTTGCAAGATCTCAGACTTTTTGACTTTTCTTGAGTAGTTTTTTGCATCAATCACAATGTAATCAGCTTCATATTTTTGTCGCAAGAAAGACCAGAATCCCTTATCAGTATAGTTTGGCATGATGAAGTCGCGGCGATTGGCTTTCAACTTGTCAGATAGCTCTGGAATTGGCTTCCCAAGAGGGGGCGTGAACAAATGTTCAAGAATATCTCCAACGAGGTTCTGATACACATAGCAGTCGTTCTTCCCTGGAATACAGGAAGATAAAGAATTAATTAACTCTTGCTCGCGAGTAATCTTTTTTGTTGGACGCGTGATCCGTGTAAGAAATAATGCCCTATAATAGCTTGGAGATGCAGCCTCTATTTGTTTAGAAAAATTGTTTGCAATGTATTTAATATCCCACGCTTCAATGTCCGCCGCATTCAGAGCCGACAAGTCAGTTGCTCTCAAGGTTGCTGGAATAGCGAGGACCATCCTGCCATTACCGTAACTGGATTTGTATTTTTCCAATTGTCCAATGACATTATGAATATGGCCGGAAGTTAGTGCTAAATAGGTCTTGCACTCGATTAGCAAAACTTCCTTTGTATCATTTAACCGTCGGTTTACTAGAAGATCAGCCCTATAACGAATTTCGCGGCCTAACAGTATATCCTGTTGTATGTCACTGAAGTTAGGATGATTTTTCAATAGCTCAGTGAGAAAACTGACAAATTCATATTCACGTGGCTGGCGATCAAATGTTCGGTGACAATTTGGGCAAAGAATTGTCAAATTGTCTTCAGATGATTCACCACCTGCATAGGTGGGAACAAGATGAGCAAGCTCAAGTGGAACCACGTCATCTTTAACACCACAGGCAGCGCAAGCATGATCGTATTTCTCAAGCAATTTACGTCGGATCGCTACAGGAACTCCGCGATTTCGTTTTAATCTTGATACATTCTCGATGCTCATTAAGGATTTCGCCTTGTAGCCTTAAAAGTGTTTATGTGGACATCGCCCTTACTCAGATGGCCATTATTTCACTCGTTCGACAAGTCTTTCAATCCTTAGTCATGATTTTTCCGTTGACCCGCTCCCAGTTGATTGGCACACGGCTTTGCTAGCAACATTTATGGCGATTCAATTACGAACGTCCGCTCCTCGCTCAAAGCGGCCATATTAAATGTATGCACGATAGGACTGGCTAGCAGCAAGAAGAAGACGGTTGGGCATCTGGCCCACATGAACGGCGGGTCCCTGAACGCAATTTTCGCTCACATGATTGTCGCTTTTGAAATGCAGCGTGAACCACTCGTGGCCTGCCATTGAGTAACTCCTAACTTCAAAAAAACTTTATGATGCTCGATCTGGCGGAGAGGGCGGAAGGACGTTATGAAAAGTGACTATCTATAAGCTCAGAGTCAGCAGCAGCCAAAAAGTGCTGTGAATGTAATTGATGGGTTATGCCTCATTTCTTAGGGGCAATGCCATCTCCACGCTAGCAGTGTGTTTGCCATTACATGCTTCTCTCGCTACGAAAAGCGATAAGTTACGCGCGTTACTGAAGGCAGGAATCGTGTAAAAATCACTTTTGCTGAATGAGAGTCACCGCGAGTCTGCGCTGAGGTCCGTGACGCTTTGATTAATCCGCTTAGTAAGACAGTGACTATTCCTCCGATTCGTCATAAACAAGGAAAGACCATGTTCGGATTCTTTAAAAAGAAAAAACCTGACGCTGAGACCGGGCAAGGTCCACGACTGACGGCAAACCAGTTTATCGCGCTGACGCTGAGTGATGAAAAGCTGTCGATGCCCGTGTACCTGCCGGGGATCCGCAGTGAGGCCGAATGCGACGAACTGGGGTTATGGCCGCTCATCTACATCTGGAATGTGGATCGTGCCGCTGGCACCTTCAGCCTATCTGTTAACGGTAAAGCCATTGCCCACCTCCTGGAGCCTTTTGTGCCCCGTGAAGACCCTGCGTACGTTGAAATACGTGATGAGGCGATGAAGGTCATCTCCGAGGCTTCTACGCGGTCAGTGCTGGCGATGGTAGAAAAAACCGGCCTCATGCCCGATGTTTTGTTCGCGTATGACGCTGAGGATGTACAGCAGGAGCAGGGCTGACAGTCGGTGAGTGTCTGAGATTACGTCAGGGATCCTGTTAGTCACTGCTGTCATCGCAACGCTAAATTCTCGTCAAGAAATACTTGAGGTTGCCGAAATATACACTAAGCGTTATTCATGAACATAACCAAAAGGATGGATCCGTATGAAGAAACTCCTGCTTCTTGTTCCGCTCGTGTTTGCTGCACCGGTGCTGGCTTCCGAAGTGACGGTGGGTCAGGTTTGTAGGGCTGCTTCAGCGGCGATGTTCGGCCGTGATCACAAAATCATGCAGCTGGACAAAGTCGAGTCAGGTATTGCTTACGTACATTATATCCGACAGAACGATGGCACCCGCTGGGCCATCAAGTGCAAACTTATCGGCAATCAAGTGATGTGGGCATCTGACAACCCTGACAGCACTGGTCGCTGGCGGGATGATCCTGCAGACAGCACAGTCAAATATGCTGTTGAGGGTAAAAAAATCATTATTACTGAGGTCTACAGCGACGGTTCGAGTAGCTTTAATTCTTATCCGTTGAAGCAACTACAGTGATTTAATCAATACATCGTTACTCGTCGGTGCTTGGCTGATAAGGTTCATTTCATAGGGGAATGATAATATGTTTGGGAGCAGAACAAATTTAGTAACCAAGTGGTTTACAGTTTTCGAAGCAAAGAAAACCCCCGACAGAATCCCTCTTTCTCGCGCCTCCATGCAAGACGCCGACATGTATGAAGTCTATCTACGTAAAGAAGGAAAAGACAACGGCTATTTGTTCGTTAGGAAGGATGGTAACAAGCTTGAGGTGAAAGAATATTGCGAGGAAAGAGATTCATTCTGTATCCCAACTATCCTTTACCTTTCAGAAATCACGCCTGAACAAGTATATGGTACACATTACTTTCAGGGTTACCGAATTGATTTTAACGATCTAAATCATCTTGAAAAAGTCGCCAGCCGAAAGTTCCTCAATGATATAAGGAAAGACCGCAAGAAGGAAGAGAAGCAACAGAAAAGGTATAACGAGCAAGAACGACGTGTTAACGATCGCATGGATGTGCTCAACGCTGTGATTGAGCTGTATATGAAAGACGGAAGTCACCATGGCCTACCAAAAATTGCAACCCGTATCCATAGTTTCCGCTGGGAACTGCATCCGAGGAAAGGAGAAATGAAACGTGAACTCGAGCTTGTACTCGAATCCTTTGTATTGGATGGAGAGCTGAAAAAAGGTGAACATGGTGGCTATAGACCGACAGGTAAAGCTTTTACAACACTCGGCGAATACTCAACACAGTCACGAAGGCATGCAGAAATCAGCAAGCTCCAATCTGGTACAGTTAGGGCTACAGCATTAGCTGCGATAGCAGCAATTGCTAGCGCAACGCCTGTCATAATGCTCTACCTAGCAAAACTATTTAATACAATTAAGGCGCTACTTTAATAATTTCATGCCTTTACTATAGTAGATTTGTTTTCAAAACATTAGATGTTACACTTCAGAGAAACAACTCCTGTGACTATAAATACCGCTCTCTCTTGGCATACACCATATCTAGCGTTTCGAATCTAATATCATAGTCCTTTCAACTCTATCGCAACTTTTCACTCTGAGTAGAAAGGTTAATAACAACTGGCTTTTATCAGATCATACAGGTTTATACGATGAGTATGAGGCAGAAAGGATATCCAAACGGTCCCCTGGTGAGAGCAATATGGGATTGCTGTGATGAGCTGTATGAGCGTTTAGGCCGCGTTCCTGAAAGACAGGAACTCTTGCAGGAGATGAAACTACGGGAACCCGAAAGGGCAGGTCTAAGTACTTATGGAAGACAGAGAATTGAATGGAAGTTGTACCACGGTTTTGAAAGCACGGAGAAAGCAGATAGTTGCCTTAATATTATACCCGAGGAATTTTTAGAGCCACAGCTACGCCGAGTTGTTTATGCCGTTACACAACTGGGGGAAGTTTCGATTCCACAGGTCATTGAATGGCTTGATTTTAGCAACGCCCCGCTAAAGTTGAATGAAATTCGATCACAATTCCAGGCGCTCACTGTCAATGATAATCAGCGTGCACGATATCGTGCATCCCGTACCAGCATGGTTAGCGATCAGGGGCATTATATGGACAAGCTCTTCCGCACCGGAAAAGGGAGGGCGACCCGCTATGTTCTTTATGATCCAAACATACACGGTGTCTGGGATATTGGCGATGACGGAAAAACGCCAGTAGAGATTGTAAAACCTACTTTCCTAGAGAGGTTAAGGATTTTGCATGAATGTACTGATTGTCCTGAGTTAAAACTGGAGGATATGCGTGCAAGAGTGCTGAGGGAAATTGTGGATCGTGAAGGTCAGCCTATCTTTCGGAAAAGACTACTGGATGCCTACAATCGAGCATGTGCAGTTACCGACTGTGCGATCGCTGAATTACTTGAGGCCGCTCATATAATTCCTTATTCAGGTGCCCAGCATTGTAAGGCCATGCACGGAATACTTCTCAGGACCGATATACACACGCTATTTGACAAAGGGCTGCTTTGGATAGATCAGAACTTTAGGGTTAGCCTCGACCCTGGGTTACTAAACAGTGAGTACGGTCATTTACAGGGTAAATTAATGAGATTGCCGGAGGCACGAATGGATCGCCCACTTAAGGCTCATCTCGCCTATCATTGTGCGCTTTTTGTAAATAAATTATGATGTTATATTGAATGCTCGAAAGCAAGTTTGACCTGCTCCCCGTTGATTGACATACGGCGTGATGTTAGTAATGTCTTAACCAGTTGTGAGAACAATTGCGAACTTCCGCTTCTCGCTCTTAGCAGACCTTACAGCCAAAAAAAGATAAATATATCTGAAAAAAACTGACCACTGCGCTCATCGTTCGAAAGTACGTGGCCTACCTCTGGAGATTAAGAAAAAAATGAAAACCCTGGCAGCCACAGGCAACCAGGGTTGTCGGGAACGTGAAAATGCAACTATCAGTCGTTAGTGCAGTCCGCTAATGTTGGCAGGACCTTTTGTGCATTCCGAACATCAAGGTTAAACGATCCAACTTTCTGGTCATTGACGTAGACGTCGAACTGCCGGGCCTTACGGATATCCATGATGAAGCTGAACCAAGTATTATCTCCGTTACGCCAGCCAAGGGTTGAGGGAATGGCATATTGCTTATGGTCCATCACCACTGTGATGTCAGTACTGTCATCATGTGAGCTGATCGTTTTATCCCCTGCGAGGGTCAGAAAAACCGAGTGCTGGTAAATACCGTTCTGGTCCGGATTTTCCGTACAGTTGATGGTAAACATTTTCCCACTGGCATCCGTCACGCTGTATTCCGCATTGCCCTGGCCGTAACCTTGCTGCCAAATCCCCGGGAGCGCAAAAGCAGTAAAGCTGGTAAACAATGCTCCTGCCAGAACAAACCGGCTTAGTGAACGTATTTTCATTTCTGTCTCCTTTATCTTTGTATTTATTCCCTGTTATCAGGATTTGAGGGTATCAGCAGCCGTCCCATCATTTTGCCGTCATGGGAATATTCAAGGAAACGCTCCCGGGTACGCGGGTCAGTTTTCTCGTGGTATTCCAGTCTGATGTTGTCGGCAATACACAGCGCATTCATCAGCGGCTGGACAGTTTTCTCCTTCATATCCACCAGATAGTAATAACTGCCACCCTCGCAACCATCGGGCGACTGGCGGGTGCGTAAGACCTGCAGAGTGGGGCCAGAAAGAGCAATCTGCGACCACTCTTCCCTGATATCATCCTGACGGCTCACCACATCGTTGAAGCGCGGAGGCGTGAGGTCCTTAAATTTACTGATAGCTTTCAGGTCATCACTCCTGTCATCGCAGGCGGCCAGAAACAGGCTGGCGGTAAGTACCGTTAGCAGAGATAGTGTTTTACGTTTCATTTTTTCTTTCCTGAAATCAGACGAACCACTTTGGCAAAGACATAAATCCCCACGAAAATACCCACCGGCACGCCGACGAACGGCGTCAGCGCGACACTTGCAGCACCGGCTGCGCCACCACCTGTTAGCAGTGCGGCAACGGTGGCAAGTGTCAGCGCCGTGAGGCTGTCGGACACCCCGGTTTTGTTCAGAATGATGACGATGATAACAATGGCGATAATGGCAATAACGGGCATCGGGCTCCTCCCTGTTGCCGGGTTGATAACAACCGCCTTCGCTATTCCGGTGGGTTTTCCACCGGAACAAACGCAAGCAGTGACTGCTGGATAAAGCGAAAATGAGGTAAGGCCTGGATGAATACCGGGTCTTCCACCAGACTGCACAAACTGTCGTTACGCCGGAAGGTCTCCTTAAGGGGCTGAACCAGATGGATCTCATCCAGTGTGAATACAGCGATATGTCCGTCGTGTTCCGCCACCAGATACCAGGCTTGCTGATGGATGAGTAACCGGCAGGGAGCCAGGCGCTCACAGCGTCGCCCCTCCGCAATCAGCGAAACCCGCCTGCGCCCGGTAATGGCCTGTATCAGTCTCCAGAAAGACAATGCATCTGAAGGCGAAGGAACCGGACTGGCTGGTGCTATCACGCATGGAGACTCATCGCACATCAGCAGTGCGTTCACCAGACGACGGTCAAGGCCGGGAAAAAGTCCGGCCAGCCCGCTGCGGTGGGCAAAGATAAGCACGTCGGGTACCATCTGCATCTCGCTGCTAGCAGTGCGTAAGCGGCAGTATCCGGATTGATACTCCAGGTCCAGATACATTAGTCGTTCACGAAAATCACGCCGCAGTGTGCGCACTGACACGCCAAACTCAGCGGCCAGTTTGCGCACACTCAACGTTTCACCCGCCACCAGACGGCTGATTATCAGTGACAGCCTGACAGCCAGCCGGTCATGGCGGCGTTCTGCCTGTGTCATGAGAGGTTCTCCAGGAAAGTTAACTGACTGAAAATGATGTGATTACTTTAAAGAGGGGGGCGGACAGGGTATGGACAACGCAGAAACTATTTTTTATTTCTGCAAAAGTCAGATGTAACGGGGGCTACAGGCTATTACCGGGAGATTGAGGCACACGAGCACATAGCAATTCGGACAGGTGGTGTCCGATATTAACAATGTGGCAACATAAAACGTCTACTGCAGTTGTGTGAGCAGTGTTTCAGCCATCACCCACAGCGCACGGTTAAGCTTCACATCTCCGTCAATGCCACGCACGGCGCGAGTATGCGTTCGTCCGCCTTTAGCATTACGCCCGCTGAGTCCGCCCTTAATCAGGTTTTCTTGAATCCGCTGACAGGTGGTCCAAAGGTCATTGCTCTCATCCTGCCAGCGGCGTGGGGAGAGTATCTGAGGTGCTGTCACCGGCTGGTGGTCCTCACCGAAACGGTACGTCAGTGCAGCCTGTGCCAGAGCTTGTTGTGTAGGCGGGGGCAGCATCAGCGACTGCATGGCATCCCGTTTTTCTTCCACACGGTCAAAGATCCCTAATACTTCATACGCCCCCTCAATCACCTGACTCACGACATCTCCTTTGTGCGGCACCCGCACCTCGCCAAACGACTCACCGCAGACGAGTCCGTTCTGGCATACGGCACGGAATAACCCCGGCAACATCTGATACGAGCTGGAGCCATCATGAGAGTTGAGCAGAATAATTTCCGGGACCTGTTTGCCGGTAAGTTGCCCCTCCCTACGCAGGCGCAGCATGTGCTTTGTATGCTCGCGACGCCCAGGGTCACGAACACGGGTCTGGCAGGCAAAGAAAGGCTGAAAGCCTTCACGCTGCAGATTTTTAAGAACAGTAATTGTTGGTATCCAGGTATACCGTGCGCTGCGTGACGTATGCTTCTCCTCGCTGAAGACACTGGGCACCACACGAAACAGCTCTTCGTGCGTTAACGGACGGTCACGACGGATAAGATTTGCTGCGCCAAAGCGCGAAGCCAGACGGGTCATAAGCAGACTCCTCATGATGGAAAATAAATACAAAAAGCCCCGCCGCAAAATCGCGGCGGGGCTCAGGAAACTACGGGTTAGAATGGTTAATGTTCAGAAGAAGAAATTCCAGACTGCACGGGCGACTGATACCACGATGTTGCGGACAGACTGGATGACTGTCCGAACCGGGGCTGGTATGAGGGGCAGGGAACTTACAGTGTCCAGTACCGAGCCTACCGTTTCACCAAAATCGTCACGGGCTTTTTTATTAACGGCATCGGTACGAAGAGGAGCACTAAGCTGTACCGCTATCGGGCTACTGGCCTCACGCGGAAGGCAACGAATCATACGCTCTGCCATCACCCGCAGTCCCCATTGCAGACGAACCGACACCGCACAGATCGGATTTACTGGTTGGAACAACTCATGCAGCAAGAAAATTTTGCGACTGATGTTCTGTTTTTGCTCCCTGGAGAGCTTACCTCCGCCGCTGGTGGGTTCAGCCTTATCCGACTGACTGATAACAAACAGCACCTTATGTCGGTAAGCCTCTCCAATTACCTGATGGTAAAATTGCTCATCCACCCCCAGCGCCCGATCATCGCCCTTAATCAACCACAGCACCAGGTCCAGTTGGGGAAGCTGTTTACGGTAAAGTGCAGCATATTCGGTATCACGTGCGCCGCTTTCGCCCACACCGGGCAGGTCCACGATGGTCATATAGCGCTTTCCCATCTGCAGGCGAAAGCGCATGGGTTCGCGTGTGCAGGCGGCCACGTCGCTGACCGGTGAAACGTCCCCGGCAAACAGCGCATTGCACAGACTGCTCTTGCCCGCGCCGGTTTTCCCCATAATGCCTATTACAGGTTCGTAGTGGGTTAACTGATTTATCTGCTGCAGAATGCGTTCAGAGACCCACTGGGGCAGGCCGGAAAGCGGTTGCTGCAGGGACTGCAGACCTTCGGAATGTCTCATATATGTTCCTCGAAAAAGAATGCAAAACGGCAGAGCCAAATGGTTCTGCCGTTAAGGGGTTATGCTCAAATATATGATATATATCCGAAATTTATTGTAATACTGAAGTCCACCTTGGCGAGATGTGAACATTATATCTGTATAAAATCCGCCACTAACATACGAACAGCGTTCTGGCTGATCGTGGGTGAAAAGCGAACATTTTAAGCCATCTGGTTTGGCTCTCCCTCAGAGAGTTTTGTCTCCACAATTGCCGAAGTAGTTCACTTTCATGTACATGCTTATAGCTACACCCTCATGCCTATGCCTCTGTAAATCAGAAAAAGATTAATTTTTTTGAATGTAACTTGAAAACAAGCGAAGCGGCCCCAGATTAAATTGTGTTCACAACAAATGCGGGGTTTTTTATGAGTATTCAGAATAAATTCTTCAAGTTTCATGATGCCATACTGTTAGGCATAAAGGACGTGGCCTACAATACTGCCCGCCTTAAGGACGAGAGTATCCTCAAGGAGATCAAGGCTCGCTTCAAAGAGGATGGGTTTCCAGTCATCGATGATTTCATTCAGGGCTCGATGGCAACCGATACGGGGATCCGTGAGAAGGGTCAAGATTTTGATATCGATCGCGCAATAGTTATTGAAGCGTCACTTGCGCCAGAAAACCCAATCACCCCCAAAAAGGCGGTCCTGGAAGTACTTGAAGACCGTGGATTTAAGAATGCAAAAATCAAAAAACCTTGCGTTACGGCTGATTACAAGACTGAAGATCTTCATATTGATATTCCTATATACCGCCGATATGAAAATGGACAATACGAACTCGCGGTAGGTAAAGCACATTCTGATGAAGAAAATCGTCAATGGTCTCCTTCAGCTCCGCGTGAACTGATTGACTGGGTGACTGCCTACGATGATAGTGCTGTGTATGCATCTAAAAAACACGATCAGTATCGCCGCATCGTTCGATACCTCAAACGATGGAGAAATTTCACTTTTAGTGAAAATGTTCGTCGCAAAATTTATTCGATTGGCATCACTGTGATGGTTAAAGAATCATTGGTCGCTTCAATCAATGATGAAGGTTTCCCAGATGACCTGTCAGCCTTACGCGCAACTATTCGTCATATTTTGAATGATGGGGGTTATTTTAGCTTAATAGAGGCTGAAAAATACAAAGTTAAAGTAGATATCCCTGTAAGTCACACAAGGGACATTTTTGATAACAGTAGCATCACAACCGGCACTCAATTCCGTAATCAACTTGCCGCTCTGTTAAAAACTCTCGACAAGGTTGCGGATGAAGATAGCGAATCTAAGCAGTGTGAATTGCTTAGAAAGGTTTTTGGCGAAGATTTCCCTGAGCATGCTTCGACATCTACTGCATCGGCAGTGTCTACTGCATCCGTAGCGGCAAGTGCTGGTGCCAATACAGTCTATGCTTCCTCAGGAGCTGTAGGGACATCACAAGGCGCATGAACTATTCAGCTATCACGGATTACTTAGCCAAACGCGGATACAAGGTATCCGCGTACCCTGCTGAAACTGACCAGATTGAATTTTTCAGAATTGAACTGGAGATAGGGGATTTTCCGGTCACGTTAGTCCATTACCCTGTCAAAGAAATTACCGGTTTACCCATATTTCTCCTTGTAAACCCTTCAGCTTTGCCTAGATTGGCACATACGACAGTCTATGAAGAGATCGGCTTTGCTACTATATGTGTAAATGTCCCTGATGCGGTTTCAGTTAACTACGAGTGCCCTGAACTGGCGTTTGAGGAGTCACTTAAACGACATATTACATTACTTACACGTGCCTTAACGGACCGAGATTGGAATACCCAGGAACTGCTGAGAGAGTTTGAAGCGGGATGGGGAAGTATCATTGAGCCGGAAACGACACCATTTCTTTGCTTATCAGATGAGGGGGAGGCTGAGTCTCTTTCTGTTTTTAAGCCTCGTAAAAACGCCAAAGCTGGACTTAATACATATTTTTTAGGCTATAGAGAAGGTTGGAATCCTGATGCCCTCTTTTCGCCTTTAAGCCAGATCTTGAAAGAGCGAGAAGAAACTAAAGGAAATGGATTTGTCATACCACTTAAAGCAACTATGCCCGCCCCTTGGCAGAAGGAAGAATTGGCTCAGTGGTATTTAGAATTACTACAGAATTTGCCACAGGATTTATTTACCATGCTGACACAACGCTTCGGTCAGCAACGAGCCCGCGAATTTTGGCTTATTTTTAATGCCCAAACCCCTTCTGGAAAAACATGGTTTGGGATCCATTTTGCGTTAAAAAATGCAGTTCAGGGTAAAAAGCATCTTCCCTTTAAAGCAAGCCACATTGAGGAGTGGGTTCTAGAAGCCCTACCTGTTTTAACATTCAATAAAGAGCGATTGATGCCTAGAAGCGGGGCTAACCAGTCCTTGCTGGGCAAGAAAGTCATGCTTGTAGGCTGCGGATCAGTTGGAGGAGAAGTTGCAGATAAGCTGGCTGCATCCGGTGTTGGTCACATCCATTTGTGTGATCCTGATTCACTATCGCTCAACAATCTTTATCGGCATATACTGCCTCCAGCATTTGTGTCATGCCCAAAAACAGTCGCGTTATGGTTAAATCTAAACAGTAAATATCCTTGGTTAGAGATTACAGGCGACATGACAAAGCTACTTGCTCTAAGAGATCGCAAGTCTCTTTCTTCATTCGACCTTATCATTATCGCGATAGGGTCCCCCACACAAGAACGCATGTTTCATGATTATCTGATTAAAGAAAAAATCAAAGTTCCCGTCATCAATACATGGGTTGAAGGCTATGGAGTTGGAGGGCATGCTGTTCTTGATATACCAGGAACACCAGGCTGCTTGCGATGTGCATACGTTGATTCCGACAATTTTTCTCGTGGGCTATCATCTAACCTTAACTTTCTTGCCACAAACCAAGATTTGACAAGAAATCATGCAGGATGTGGAGACGCCTTTCTTCCTTACTCCTATACATCATCAACTCTGACAGCACTTATTACAGTGGACCTGGCCGTAAAATATCTCAGTCATAGAGTGAACGTCTCATCGAGAGTTAGTTGGAAGGGCAGCTCAGAAGATGCGATTGAGTATGGTTTTGTACTGAGCGAAAGGTATTACGCGTTCAATCGCTCATTGGAAATATTACCTTTGTACAATCCTGAATGTGATATATGCAATGGATAATTCAGAATATCTCAAAATAAATACAGAAAATTTTAGCATCAATATTTTAAAAAATGTTAATGATGTTTGGTTTGAATATCGACAAATAAATACAAATATGCCAGAAGCTTTTGGTGTACTGATTGGCAGTAAAGACCTTGTTACAGAACATTATAAAATCGTTAATGTAACAGTCCCACAACAGGGGGATCGCTGCTCAAGAATGAGTTTTACTTTGATGGATCCCACACACCAACGTATAGTTGATAGCCATTATCGCGATTCCGGGGGTGAATTAGTTTATCGCGGTACATGGCACACGCATCCCGAAGGTAATCCTTGTGCTTCAAATGTTGATATCAGAGACTGGAAGAAATGTAAAGAAAGAAATCAAGACAAGCAACTTTTCTTTATAATCATTGGTACAGAGAAAAAGGCTCTTTATTATTTTGTAGGTGAAAATCTTCTACGGCATGAATTTTGATGGATGATTATGAATAAAACAATTATTTTATATATACTGAAATTAATTTTCAGACCTAAGGATATACTCACTCGTATTGGATTTGGCCTGTTCAGCGGAGGGGTGGCGGCCTCAGCCGGTGGGTGGGGCATGAACTTAGTTTTTTCAGAGCAAGTGCTTAAAAAATATGTTAATATTTTTGATGGCATCTCTATTAGCTATCAAAGATGTTCTGAAGCGGTTCTATACATTGGGATCTTTGCATCCATTTTAGGACTGTTAGTGCTGATGTATTGCATCTTCTTGGCGGTTCGTGATGTCCAAAAACGTGATATTGCTTTTATTCGTGCATATGGGTTTGAAAATATTGACCCACATGCAGCAGAAAAAATGCTTTCATCCAGAGAAAAAGTCAAAACTCTCCCCGTAGATTTAAAAGCATTTGATTCTAGGGATAAAAGTAAAGTAATTGAAGAATCTACATTTATCAGAAGGATGATAAAGGATAGAATACACCACTCTGAAGCCACTGTCGCCTATGTTGCAGCTCTAGGGAGTATTCCTTATTTATATATGATTGGTAGCTCAATGCGTGATGGGCACTTGCCTTTAAGACTATCCGATTTTGATCGTAATAAAAATTGCTTCCACCTTCTTGATGCCCCTCCAACCGGTTCCAAATTAATTAGGAAATTTGGTGGAGAGATAACAGAAAATAGTTCTATTGTTAGCTCGAATGTTAACAACCAAATAGGGCTAGCTATTTCATTTACGATGAATATACAACCCTCGGACCTTCCCGTAGACCTTAGCGATCATACGCTACATATCCAGCTTGATACAGGATTCAGATTTGATAACCTTCCTTCTGAGGAAGAGCAAGAAAACATTACTAAAGAAGTAAGTTTTATAATATCAGAATTGAATAAAAAAGCTGATGAAGTACATCTATTTATCTCGGCTCAGGCATCTTTTGTTGTTCGTCTTGGCTCTCTTTACCAGGAGGGGTTACACGGTGTAATCTATGTCTGGCATTGGAACTCTATAAAAAATGAATATGAATGGAGCTTGAAAATTTCAGGTAAAGAGTTGAGCTGAAATATGGTAAAAGCCATCGAACCTATGCAGGTAATACTGTTGAACTGCTTGGTGTGTTGGAGCTATTAGCTGACAGTTTGCTAAAAAACAACTTCGAAAACATTAGATTAAAAATTTCATGATTATATTAACCGGCCGCATATCCCGCAGAAGGCCGGTTATTTTATCAATTTAAATGTGTTTCTAGGAAATTAGGCTTACATTAATATTAGCGAGTTTGTTATCAATCATGATTGTTTACCCTACCTGTAATAACAGTAAATGACAATTTAGAGGTGCAAACTTTCCGAGCATATGATTATCTACCTGCCTGTAATGCTCAATGTAATCCATAAGAAAGGATGCTGTTTAAATATTATCCTCGACTACATCCGAAGTTACGGTCTCCATCACCGAATATTTTAGTTCTTTCTTTGGTCATGTAATCCACCCTATTCATCAAATCGTTGTAAGTTTTCTCGAAGTTGTTCCTTTTACGATTTAGGAGATATTTTCCATTTGGTGGGTAATTAACTAGCTTCCCAGAGTCATCTATCGGGATGCCAAGCGCACTGTACCAGGCTGTTGTTATCATTGTGCGTAACGTATTACGACTCAAGTCGTAATCGCCTACATGATAATAAGCATGCTGATTGAAGCATAATATTAAATGGTAATGCCGCTTCCCATTTTTTGTATATTCTCTGACCCATGCGTAACGCAAGTTGGAATGCCGGCTATCAGGCCATTCTTTCCGTTGAATTTTGATGTGTTTATCGTGCCCAAGTTTTGCTTTTAACGCGCTGGTAAAACGAGATATAGCACCAGAGTCAATTCTGGGTTGAAAGAATGGGTTGTCCAGATTTTCTGTATCTATTGGGTCGTGTAGATCAACACGTAGAATCATTGTATTAGGATATTCCTTGAGGGAATCATCAATAACCTGTTTAATTCTATCCCGATACAGGGATACATGTGAGCCGAACTCACTAGTGTATGTCATATAGCATCCTGTTTTATGATATTGGAGTAGGTAATATATCCAATATATATTACCTATCATGATAACAAACTATTAGCCGGGCTGGTCTCAGTGTTTGTTTTTACTCCTGAATTAAAGTTATTTATTATCATCAGATAATGGGATTTAAACCAGCTATGGCTATCAATGTGGTTTTGCCTTTCTTTGCCACAAGTATTCTATTTTGAGAGTACAACATACTGAGTAATTCATTTGCTTTATTACGATTTCTAAATTTATTAGGGCCATATTGGAGTACAGTATTTTTAGTAATGTAAGGTACAACAAGACGATTACAATGATTTTTTATCCACCAATAAAGCTCATCCGCCTCCGAGATTGCAGGCGTTAATTCTTGAGGTTTAGAAAATATGTGGATGTACTCATTAACATACCAGGTAGTTATCTTCACAGCATCTTCGACTGCAGAAAGAGATATATCTCCATCATTGCCATTAAAATAATGCAGCAGAGAGGCCACTCTGGCCATATTTTCTGCGACCTTAGAGGCATAGTCTCTAAAATCTGATAAGGTGCCGAGTAACCCCATATCTGACTCCACCTTGTTATAAAATTCGATCCAGCGATTTTCTGCTTCTACAGAGAACCGCAGACAAAGACGATCATTTTGATTATCTCTGGCAATACTTTCGTTAACTATCTCCATCAGTCGTTGATGGAATACCGGCAAATATTCGCTTGAAACAACGGGGCTGGTGATTCTTCTGGAACCTTGCTTTGAATCAGGCTGGCATATGAGACATCGAGCGAAAAAACCGATCCCTTTGGCTGTATCGCCTTTACGTTGCAGATAACCTTTAAACACATCAGGCTGAACCATAAGTGCTAGCGTCAGCCTGGCATCTCTGATTAGTTTCTCTGGCTCACTTTTCCTTTCCACTGAAAACGTTGAGCCATCCCACATTTTGTTGATGAAAGGCAGTTCGTTCAGCGTGTAACCGTTAAAAATAGTGCCAGCCTCATCAGACATAATACCGACAGATCGCCAATAACCACAGAGGTAATCTCTAATAGCCGCAGGAGTGGCATCATTAAATATCTGCTTGATTCTGATCGGTGCTTGCTGGTGCGATGCCAACAGAGCTTTAAGTTGTTCATTTGTCGCCAAATGATCTTTGTTACGGCGAATATCTGATTTGATTTTTGACATCAGTGCTTTTCTTTCAAAATTAAAAATTGCTTCATCACTTCGCCAGGTATTAAGAGCATGCGTGTACTTATCAAATAATTTTTCCTCCAGTTGATATAATGGCTTCATCAGCATTTTATCAACCGTACTTTTCCGTTCACCAGATTCTGCAAGTGTCAGCAAGAAAAGTGATACTGGGCTACGTAGATTAGTCAGCCGACAAACATCAATCCGGTTCTGACAGGCAAGAGAAATTACCCCAAGAGCAGAAGCAGCAATCAAACCTTGAGGGGCCTGCGTATGCTGTTCCACTTCATAAATTGCATTTCTGATAATCTGAGGAAACGCATCTACAGGAAAAGGATGACCGTTAAACATACAATACCCTTAATACAATTCACGTTAAAAATTCCGCGCAAGTTGCTATTCCACTATTAATAGCAGAAATAGCAGGATGAAATGACTCTGATTACAACTCTTGAGTGTATGTTCAGGTGACACCTTCAAATAAGTTTGCTGCGTTGCGATAGCCATTCATCAATCTCTGATTCAACCCATCCAACAGATTTCACTCCGAGCATTCGCTTTTTGGGGAAGGAAGCGTCGTAACGCGGTGATTTGGGGTTCAACCAGTCGTAGATTGTTGCCCTTGCCATACCAGTTTTTTGGATTACCGCAGGTAAGCGGAGTATCCTAACGGTTGATGGATTGTTCATGCTTGATTGCCTCTCGTTAGTTCATTTTGGTTGTAGAAAGATTAGCGGCAAGCATTAATGCAAAAAATCCGCGTACCAAAAAAACATTTTTAACAACACTTAACTTATTGATATTTGGTGTGTTTATGTTGTCAGTGATTGAGTTTTGCGAAGAAATTAGTCAAAAATTGAAGTGGCTTTCTGGGTATATGGATGAATGTGAATGGGATATATACATTGATATGCTTAGCGAAAATTATCCTGTGATACGTAAAGAACTAAGCGAAATGCGAGATCAATTCTGGAATTCAGATAAGGTCGGAACACGTGTGATTTTGTACAGTGAACCATCTTGTAAGGAGTATAAATATTGTACTGTTGATGGAGTGGAGCAAATAAAAGAGGAATATGCAGAATTATATGATCCAGCCCAAGAATGCTGGAAAGAGTTAAAATTACGTATTTTCAGAGGAACATTTTCTCATCTTATTCTGGATCCTTTTTTAATTAATGATGTGTTTAAATCACATCTATTTTTTGCTTCAATGTCTTATCAATGGGGAAAATCAGTTATGTCAGAGAATGAGGGTGTCGCTATTAAAGCGTTCATTAAGTCAGCTGAATTATTTGATAGATGTATTGGTATGTCATTGTTTCATGTTTCTGTATCTACCCAAAAAAAATTATCACATGTTAGAGCTAAGGCCGGAAAAGAAGGTGGGAACAGTAAATCAGAAGTGTATCGAATAATTCAGGATAAGCTTGTTAATTTGATCAATAGCTCCGTACCTGAAGGTGGATGGAAAAGTAAAGCAGCTGCGGTGAATGACCTCATTGACCCCTTGTGGAAATTTGTCGAAGAGTCAAATTTTGAAATTAATAATCAAAGTAAAAAATACCGGATATCAACGATGAGCCCTGATGCGTTGGCAGATACCATTATAAAAAACTGGTCAAGAAATATTGAGAGTATCAAATTGGCTTTAGATAATACGGTTACTAGGAAAAAGAAAACCAAAGGGTAAAATTCCGTATTACCTATAGGTGAGTTATCAGCACCCATTATGGGTGCTGATGAAGGATTCATCCTACAAGACGTATTCCCCTAATCCCACTATTCACGATGCTGCCGCTATCTGCTGCTTTAACAAAATCAGCCCACCACTGCATCATCGGTCGTCGTTGCTCAAGATAGTCACTTCGATTGTAAGCGCGACGAACCTCATTCTTATCCACATGAGCAAGTGCAGCCTCAATAACATCAGGCGGAAAGCCTTGCTCATTAAGGGCCGTGCTGGCAATAGAACGCAGCCCGTGAGAAACGAGTACGCCTCCTAAGCCAGCACGCTTAAGTGCGGCATTAACTGTTTGGCTGTTCATTGGCTGGGTTGGTTTGATGCGACTGGGAAAGATAAACTCTCGCCCGCCACTGAGTGACTTCATCATTTCCAGAATAGCGAGAGCCCCATCAGATAATGGAACCGTATGGTCCCGGTTCATTTTCATTCGAGCAGCAGGAATTTTCCATTCGCGGGCATTGAAATCGATCTCATCCCATCGAGCCTCAGCAGCTTCGGCAGGGCGGGTGATGGTGAGAAGCTGCCACATGAACAGACATCTTGTGGACAGGCCGATACTTGCCGTACGCATAGTTTGCATTAGCTGTGGAAGTTGATCCGGTCGAATACTTGGCATGTTTTTCTTTTGCGGTTTCTCGAATGCTTTCCCGATGTTTATGCTGGGAACCGCATCAATCAGGCCCGTGTTCTGCGCATAAATCATGACTTCGTTAATACGCTGACAAAGGCGGCGAACGGTCTCTAATGCACCTCTGGCCTGAACCGGCTGAACTGCTTTAACCAGAGTATGAGCCTTAATCTCAGTGACACGGATATCACCGATTGCCGGGAAAACATCTCTCTCAAGCGAGCGCCAGATATCGTCGGCATAGTCATCTGTTACGCTGGCTTTCTTCACATTCCACCAACGCTCGGCAACTAACAGGAAAGTGTTGGTTTTGGCCTCTTGAGAATTTCTTACCTGTTCTTTCTGATGTTCCTGCGGATCAATGTCTTTCGCCAGTAAAACTCGAGATTCAGCTCTGAGTTTACGCGCATCAGAAAGTGAGACGGCAGGATAGGCACCGAAGCTCTGTTTGGTTCGCTGCTTGGTCAGAGGGCGATAGTAACGGAACTGCCAGAGCTTACTACCGCTGGCCTTGATTAGCAGAGTAAGCCCGTCGCCGTCATACAGCTGGTAATCGGCATCTTTAGGTTTGGCGGCTTTGATTTCCGTATCGGTTAACGGCTTAGTTTTTCTTGCCATGGGGAGTCTCCATGCGTTTAGGCCCAACGAAAACAATAGAGCTTTTCGTTGGGCCTATCAATGGGCCTAAAAGGTTCGGATTTAATTAGTTCTCTTCGGACTTCGCGGGACAAATTGAGGGCACAAAAAAGCCCGCAGGGCTTGCGCCGTGCGGGCTCTTAGGACTTCATCGGATGACTCTGGTAATCACCGATGGAGAATTTTGGTGGAGCTGGCGGGAGTTGAACCCGCGTCCGAAATTCCTACATCCTCGGCACTACATGCTTAGTCCAGTCTTTACATTCGCTGGCCAGCTGCGGACGGACACGCCACTGACAAACTAGCCTGATTAGTTTTAACGCTTCAACCCCAGGCAGGGCTTCCACGCGATCTCTTTTGGGTTTGACCTCTCTTTATTCCCCGTCTTAAGAGCGGAAGCTAGGGAGAGAGGGCTCTTAGCAGGTTATTAAGCTGCTAAAGCGTAGTTTTCGTCGTTTGCGACTATTTTTTTGCGGCTTTTTACGAGGCCAACCGCCCCTCGGCATGCACCTTGGGTTTCGCGAATCCCGTCGAATCCAGAATCAGCCCCAATGTGTTAAGGCGAGTATAACAGATTTGTGAATGGAGTTACCAGCACTCGTTCGCACGATTATGGGGGCTGGGTGGGTGAAAAAGCAGCATCAACAACGATATAGCGCATAAGGGCCAGCTGAGCCGGCCCTTAAAAAGAGGGGATTAGCGACCGGCGTGTTTCATAATACGGGCTTTATCCAGCGCCCACTCGCGATCTTTGAGATCGGTACGCTTGTCGTGCTGCTTCTTACCTTTGGCGACGCCGATTTTCACTTTGCACCAGGCGTTCTTCCAGTACAGCGACAGGGCTACGACAGTGTAGCCTTCACGGTTGATTCGGCCGTACAGGGCATCCAGCTCGCGCTGATTAAGCAGCAGCTTACGGGTACGCGTCGGGTCGCAGACGTAGTGGGTCGATGCCACGGCCATCGGCGTAAAGTTGGCACCAAAGAGATAGGCTTCGCCATCTTTCAGGATGACATAGCTGTCGCTGATGTTGGCTTTGCCGGCGCGCAGAGATTTGACTTCCCACCCTTGCAGGGCAAGACCAGCCTCGTATTCATCTTCGATAAAGTATTCATGGCGGGCGCGTTTATTCAGCGCAATGGTGGCTGATCCAGGTTTGTGGGCTTTTTTCTTGGTCATAATGTCCTGAAGTCATTGCTAAACGGGAACACAGTACCTCAATCCATCCTGCGAGGTGTAATGCGCTATCTTAGCACGAGTTGCGGCACAGCGTTTTTTTTAGCGGCAGATAAATGATATTATTTGCGATGTGTATAAATGTGGAACTTGCTATGCCTCAGATTAGCCGTACTGCGCTGGTGCCCTTCAGTGTGGAACAGATGTATCAACTCGTAAATGACGTGAAGTCCTATCCTGATTTTTTGCCTGGCTGCACCGGGAGCCGTGTGCTGGAGTCTGGGCCGACGCAGATGATGGCGGCGGTTGATGTGTCCAAAGCAGGCATCAGTAAGACCTTTACGACGCGTAATACCCTTACCAGTAACCAGAGCATTTTAATGAGCCTGGTCGATGGCCCGTTTAAAAAGCTGATTGGCGGCTGGAAGTTTATCCCGCTGAGCTCGGATGCTTGCAAAATTGAGTTTCATCTCGATTTTGAATTCACCAATATGCTGATTGAGATGGCGTTTGGTCGCATCTTCAAAGAGCTGGCATTAAATATGGTTCAGGCTTTCACGGCCAGGGCCAAAGAGGTCTATCGTGTCGGCTAACATCGTGGTGGAAGTTGCCTATGCCTTGCCGGAGAAGCAGTACCTGCAAAGCGTAAAGCTTGAAGAGGGCGCAACGGTTGAACAGGCGATTATTGCCAGCGGCCTGCTGGCGCTGCGCGGCGATATCGATCTGGCGAAGAACAAGGTCGGAATCTACAGTCGCCCGGTTAAGCTGAATGATGTGGTGCATGATGGCGATCGGGTGGAAATCTACCGCCCGCTGATTGCCGATCCGAAAGAGCTGCGTCGTCAGCGCGCGGAGAAAAACGCCGGGAAATAGCGGCGAAAGGGATAAAAAAAGCGCTCAGTGAGCGCTTTTTGTCTTTTTGCAGCAAGGTATTTACTGCATTACTCGTTGGTCAGAGCCGGTTTGTTATCAATGTTGGTTAACACGCCGCTGCTGTTGAAGGTCAGCGTTAGCGTCTGCTGGGTGATTTTTTCATGCCCAGGCTGCTGACGGAAAACATAGAACCAGGTGTTGGTACCAAACGGATCCGACATCATTGGGGTACCCAGCGCATAAGCAACCTGCTGTTGCGTCATGCCGACACGAATTTTTGCTACATCGTTGGGTGCCAGATAGTTACCCTGGTTGATATCAGGACGGTAAACCACTCGTTCCAGAGTGGAACAGCCTGCGGTCAACATGAGAAGAACCGCTGCGGCAGCAGTCAGCGTTTTACAGCGCATAGTGATTTTATTCCTTTTCGGGCCCGAGCAGTACGTGGCTCATCTGTAATATGCCGATAATAATAGACCTTTGCCCAGTTGGAAACCTTCGACTGCAGGTCTTGCGGCAATTTGCTGTTCACTATGACTCTGCGAAAATCAAAAAGTTTACGCCGCGAGCAACTCTTTCGCGTTTGCCAGCGTATTACGAGTGACTTCGCTACCGCCCAGCAGACGGGCCAGTTCCTGCAGTCGCGCCCGTTTGTCGAGCGGGTGCATATGGGTTTCCGTCATCTCGCCGTCGGTCTCTTTGCAGACGAAGAAATGATGATGGCCACAGCCGGCAACCTGCGGCAGGTGAGTGACGCACATGACCTGGGTCGATTCGCCCAGCTGACGCAGCAGTTTGCCGACGACTGCCGCCGTCGGGCCGCTGATACCGACATCTACCTCATCGAAAATCAGGGCCGGCGTTTCCATCTTCCGCGCGGTAATGACCTGAATGGCCAACGCAATACGCGACAGTTCGCCACCGGAAGCGACTTTAGCAATGGGCTGAAGCGGCTGTCCCGGGTTGGTGGTGACGCGAAACTCGATACGGTCGGCCCCTTCGGCGGTGAGATGACGCTCATCAAAGGCAACCTCGATGGCAAACACCCCGTGAGGCATGGAAAGTGAGCGCATACTCTCCGTGATTAACTGCGCCAGCTCTTGCGCACTGTTTTGACGCAGAGCGTACAGCTGCTGAGCAGTCTCTAGCGCCAGCTGATGGTGTTCTATTACGGTCTGGCTAAGTGATTCCAGCGAGCCCGCGCTGTCGTCCAGCAGCCGCTGCTCTTCCAGCAGACCCTGATAAAATGCGGGGAGCTCTTCCGGGGTGATCTGATGCTTACGCGCCAGGGCTATCTGGCGAGAGATGCGTTGCTCGAGCTCGAACAGACGATTCGGGTCGAGATCCAGACGGTCGTTATAGTGACGCAGTTCGTCGCTGGCTTCGCTGAGCTGAATAGCCGCCTCTTCAAGCATATCCAGCACGCCCGAGAGCTTGCTGTCCATACCGACGAGCTCGGTCACCAGCTGCCTGGCAGTGTAGAGCTGGCTCTGCAGGTTGGCTTCTTCGCCATCTGCGAGCACCGTCAGCGTGTGCTGACAGGTGGTCAGCAGCTGGCCGCTGTTGGCCAGACGTTTGTACTCTTCATCGATTTGTTCGAACTCACCCGGCTGCGGATTGAACTCATTCAACTCTTTCAGCTGATATTGCAGCAGGTCGGCGCGGGCTGCGCGTTCCTGGCTCTGCTGCTGATGCTGGGCCAGCTCGCGGCAGCTTTGATGCCACTGGCGGTAGTGTTCAGCCATACGCTGAGTAAGCGCATACTCACCGGTATAACCATCGAGCAGCGTTTTTTGGTGTTCTGGCTTCGTTAATAGCTGGTGCGCGTGCTGGCCGTGGATCTGAATAAGCAGCTGACCAAGCTCGCGAAGCTGGGAGAGGGGAACGGCGGTACCGTTAATGAAGCCGCGCGAACGACCGTCGGTGCTGATGACGCGGCGAAGTAAACACTCACGTCCGCTTTCCAGCTGGTTCTCTTCCAGCCAGCGCTGCGCCGCCGGAGTATCTTTTAAGGCGAAGCGGGCGCACAGGTCTGCGCGGCTGGCGCCTCTTCGCACCATGTCTGCTTCGGCTCTTCCGCCGAGGCACAGCCCCAGCGCATCAATGGCAATAGATTTCCCTGCACCGGTTTCCCCGGTGATCGCGGTCATTCCGCTGTGAAAATCGATTTCCAGTTCACGAACGATAGCAAAGTTACTGATGGTGAGTTGCGCCAGCATAGCTGCCTTCCTGTATGAAAAACCATTACTGTGTTTTCGTACAGTATAGACTGGTTTTTTATCCAGTAAAGAGGCGACTGCTAAAATCAGAACAATTTTTTCGACCAGCCGAGTTTGGTGCTCAATGTATTGAAATAGCTGTAATCTTTTGGATGAATGAGATTCAGATGATAATCGCAGCGGTGGATAAGGACATCTTCGCCATCCTGAATCGGCAGCGCTATCTGGCTGTCGCAGCTGATCTCCAGATCGCTGCAGCGCTGGGAAAAACGCAGGCGAATGGTGCTGTCGCCGTTAATCACCAGCGGACGCGCCGAGAGGGTATGCGGGAACATAGGGACCAGGGTAATGGCATCCAGGGAGGGTGTCAGGATGGGGCCTCCGGCGGATAATGAATAGGCGGTGGAGCCCGTCGGCGTGGAGATAATCAGGCCGTCTGAACGTTGGGAGAAGGCAAATACCTCATCGATATACACTTCGAACTCAATCATATGCGCGACTTTGCCCGGGTGCAGGACCACTTCATTAATCGCTGTGCTGATGCGCTTCTGGCAATCTTGCTGGCAGACCTGGGCTTCCAGCAAAAAACGTTTTTCCGAAATGTAGTGGCCTTCCAGGACGTCGGCGAGCTGCTGTAGAGCGTTATCCGGGTCGAGATCGGTCAGAAAACCGAGGTTGCCGCGGTTAATGCCGATGACGTTGATATCGTAACGTGCCAGCGTTCGCGCTGCGCCGAGCATATTGCCGTCGCCGCCCACCACTACCGCCAGATCCGCCTGCTGACCAATTTCCGCCAGCGTGCCCGTTTTGACGTTGCTAAGCTGGAGCTCATGGGCAATCTGTTGTTCGACCAGAACCTCGTAGCCTTTGCCGGAGAGCCAGCGCCAGAGCATTTCATGTGTGGTCAGCGCGGTTGGGTGACGAGGGTGTCCCACAATGCCTATACACTTGAAATGGTTCTTCATGTTCTGGATGTCCTTGCGTTAAATGAATGATGACAATCTGACAGCTTCCCTTGAAACCCGGAAACGGATCCCCATAATAAGCGAAGTTAGCGAGATGAATGCGAAAAAAACGCGGAGAAATTCATGAGTAGTAAAGAACAGAAAACGCCTGACGGGCAAGCCCCGGAAGAAATTATCACGGAACAGCACGAGAACGTTGAGGCGGTTGAGCCTGAAGTTTCTGCTGAGCAGGTGGATCCGCGCGATGAAAAAATTGCGAATCTGGAAGCGCAGCTGGCTGAAGCTCAGACTCGTGAACGCGATGGTGTCCTGCGCATAAAAGCGGAAATGGAAAACCTGCGTCGTCGTACCGAGCTGGACGTGGAAAAAGCGCACAAATTTGCTCTGGAGAAGTTCGTTAACGAACTGCTGCCGGTTATCGACAGCCTGGACCGCGCGCTGGAAGTGGCCGATAAAGCCAATCCGGACATGGCTTCCATGGTTGAAGGTATTGAGCTGACGCTGAAGTCGATGCTGGATGTCGTACGCAAATTCGGTGTGGAAGTGATTGCCGATACCAACGTGCCGCTGGATCCTAACGTGCACCAGGCCATCGCCATGGTTGAGTCTGACGATGTGGCGGCTGGCAACGTGCTGGGCGTGATGCAAAAGGGCTATACCCTGAACGGTCGTACCATTCGCGCAGCGATGGTAACCGTAGCGAAAGCGAAATAATTCGCCTCCAACGGCCGCCTAAGGGCGGCCGTTTTTTATTGTTTTTATCGCGTTGCGGTTTTGTTGTCCGGAAAGCTGCGGGCAAAAAAAACGGCGAATCCAGGGTCCACCGTCTCTGCGTCAGGCCTGTCGATTACTCGGCGGCGCTCTCGCGAAGGGGCTTCACCGGCTTGACCTTCACCTGCTTAATCATATTGTCCTGGACGTCGAGAATATCGATATCATATTGCTCGATGCGCACGCGCGTGCCGGGAACCGGGATCTCTTCCAGCGCCTCCAGAATAATCCCGTTAACCGTTCGGGCCTCATCTTCCGGCAGATGCCAGTTAAACGCTTTATTGATTTCGCGCACGTTGGCGCTGCCATCAATGATGACGGTTCCGTCGGTTAACGGCGTGACTTCTTCAGCCAGCGTCGGCGACATTGAGGTAGTGAAGTCACCGACAATCTCTTCGAGAATATCTTCTACCGTCACCAGCCCCTGGATGTCACCGTACTCATCGACCACCAGGCCTACTTTCTTCTTATTGCGCTGGAACTTCACCAGCTGCGTGCTGAGCGGCGTTCCTTCCGGCACGAAGTAAATTTCATCGGCGGCGCGCAGCATCACCTCTTTGGTGAACTCTTTTTTCTCGGTCATCAGGCGATAGGCTTCACGTACGCGCAGCATGCTGATGGCGTCGTCCAGCGAGCCGCGATACAGCACGATGCGTCCGTGAGGAGAGTGGGTCAGCTGGCGAACGATTGATTTCCAGTCGTCGTTAATATCAATACCGATAATTTCATTGCGCGGGACCATGATGTCATTGACGCTGACCTTTTCGAGATCCAACACCGACAGCAGCATGTCCTGGTTACGGCGGGAGATTTGGGTCCGCGACTCGTTCACGATGGTGCGCAGCTCATCTTTGCTCAGCGCGCCGCTGACGATAATATCGGTTTTGATGCCCATCATGCGCATCAGGAGGCGGGTGATGGTGTTCAGCAGCCAGACCAGCGGCATCATCAGCACCTGCAGCGGCGCCAGTAAGAAGCTGCTCGGGTAGGCGACCTTTTCCGGATACAGCGCCGCGATGGTTTTAGGCAGGACCTCGGCAAAAACCAGGACCACGAAGGTCAGTACGCCGGTGGCAATGGCCACCCCGGCATCGCCATACAGACGCATACCGACAATCGTCCCCAGCGCGGAGGCGAGGATGTTGACGAGGTTATTGCCGATCAGCACCAGGCTGATTAAACGGTCGGGTTTGCGCAGCAGCTTTTCTACGCGCTTTGCCTGGCGGTTGCCTTGTTTCGCCATATGCCGCAGTCGATAGCGGTTCAGGGTCATCATCCCGGTTTCAGAACCGGAGAAATAGGCGGAGATAATCACCATGATAATCAGCGTCACGATCAGCGTGGTGGTAGATATGTGTTCCAGGGGGGACTCCTTAACGCCTGGCCCGGTAGGCTATTTTATGAGCCTGCTGGCGCTGAGCGCGCCAGTCTTCAGGCTTTCTGCAATGATGACACCTGCCGGGACAGGCGGGTGTTCGGGGTTAACTAATAAACTGTTGAAGCACGCGGCTGCCAAAGTAAGCCAGCGTCAGCAGGCCTGCGCCGGTGACGTTAAACCAGACGACCCGACGACCGCGCCATCCTTCATGATAGTGGCCCCACAACAGAACGATATAGACGAACCACGCGACGATCGACAGCACGGCTTTATCGATATTTTCCGTGCTAAACAGGTTATGCATATAAAACAGACCGGTGCACAACGTCAGCGTCAGCAGGACCACGCCGACCTGCGTAATATGAAACATTTTACGCTCGATACTCATCAGCGGCGGCATTTCATGGCTGAAGGCCAGCTTTTTGTTCTTCAACTGATAATCGATCCATGCCAGCTGGAGCGCATACAGCGCGGCAATAATCAGCGTCGCATAAGAGAAGAGCGACAGGCCGATGTGCACCAGCATTCCCGGCGTGGTTTCCAGATGGGTGATGTATTCGTTCGGCACGAAAGTGGCGAAAGCCAGGTTAATCAACGCAAATGCGTAGACGATAGGCAGCAGCAGCCAGCCGCGGTTACGCGACGCGACGATAGTCATCACCGTACAGATCATCAGACTGACCAGCGAACCGACGTTTAATAAACTGAGATTCTGTCCGCTCTCGCCGCCGGGGAAAATACGTGACTCCAGCGCAAAAGCATGACAAATCAACGCAATAGTTGCGGAAAGAATCGCCATCCGCCGCCAGCTGCTGTTTTTTTGCAACAGGCCGGGGATGATCAGCGCAAGGCTGATGGAGTAGGCGACAAGCGCGAGCAGAGCAAAAACAGGCATATGGGTGTCGACTGTTGACTAAATAAGAAAGAGAAGCAGTATAGCGTCACGCGACGTCTGCTCCAACCGTTGCATCACATCGCGCTTCATGTCGTGTTATACTGCGCCAAATCCGTGTTTTCGTGTCGCTGCTGCGACCGACAGTTTCCACCTCAGGCGAGAGACAATGTTTGATAATTTAACCGATCGTTTGTCGCGTTCGCTGCGCAACATTAGCGGCCGCGGACGCCTTACCGAAGACAATATTAAAGATACCCTGCGTGAAGTCCGCATGGCGCTGCTGGAGGCGGACGTCGCGCTGCCTGTCGTCCGTGACTTCATCAGCCGCGTCAAAGAGAGCGCGGTGGGTCATGAAGTAAACAAAAGCCTGACCCCGGGTCAGGAGTTTGTCAAAATCGTACGTAACGAGCTGGTTGCGGCGATGGGCGAAGAGAACCAGGCGCTGGATTTAGCCGCTCAGCCGCCGGCCGTCGTGCTGATGGCGGGTCTGCAGGGTGCGGGTAAAACCACCAGCGTCGCGAAGCTGGGTAAATTCCTGCGTGAGAAGCACAAGAAGAAAGTGCTGGTGGTCTCTGCGGACGTTTATCGCCCGGCGGCGATTAAACAGCTGGAAACGTTGGCTGAGCAGGTTAACGTTGATTTCTTCCCGTCCGATGTGGGCCAGAAGCCGATCGATATCGTTAACGCCGCGCTGAAAGAAGCGAAGCTGAAGTTCTACGACGTGCTGCTGGTGGATACCGCCGGTCGTCTGCACGTCGATGAAGCGATGATGGACGAAATCAAACAGGTCCACGCTTCTCTTAACCCGGTAGAAACGCTGTTCGTCGTTGATGCGATGACCGGTCAGGATGCCGCGAATACCGCCAAAGCCTTTAACGAAGCGCTGCCGCTAACCGGCGTGGTGCTGACTAAAGTCGATGGCGACGCCCGCGGCGGTGCCGCGCTGTCGATTCGCCACATCACCGGTAAACCGATTAAGTTCCTTGGCGTCGGTGAAAAGACCGAAGCGCTGGAGCCATTCCACCCGGATCGAATTGCTTCCCGTATTCTCGGCATGGGCGACGTGCTGTCGCTGATCGAAGATATCGAGAGCAAGGTTGACCGCGCGCAGGCCGAGAAACTGGCCTCCAAGCTGAAGAAAGGCGATGGTTTCGATCTGACCGATTTCCTTGAGCAGCTGCGCCAGATGAAAAACATGGGCGGCATGGCCAGCCTGATGGGCAAACTGCCCGGCATGGGGCAGATCCCGGACAACGTGAAATCCCAGATGGATGACAAAGTGCTGGTGCGGATGGAAGCGATCATCAACTCGATGACGCTGAAAGAGCGTGCTAAGCCGGAAATCATTAAAGGTTCACGTAAGCGCCGTATCGCCGCCGGCTGCGGGATGCAGGTGCAGGATGTGAACCGTCTGCTCAAACAGTTTGATGATATGCAGCGCATGATGAAGAAGATGAAGTCGAAAGGCGGCATGATGAAGATGATGCGTGGGATGAAAGGGATGATGCCCCCAGGATTCCCTGGTCGCTAATCGGCCTGGCTTGTTTGCCATTTCGGCACCGGGGTGTGCTCGCCATCCTCACGTACTACGTGTACGCTCCGGTGGCTGCGCGCACGTCGGCACCGAACTGACCGCACCGCCGACGGCCTTTTATAGCAGACTTATCAACTGTTGATTGCAATTTCCCCAAAAATGAGTAAAATTTTCGGGCTTTTAATATGACACCCGGGCTCCGTTCCTCGATGGGGCCCGGGTGTTCTATTCACACAAGAGGATGTTATGGTAACTATTCGTTTAGCTCGTCACGGCGCTAAAAAGCGTCCGTTCTACCAGGTTGTTGTCACCGACAGCCGTAATGCACGCAACGGTCGCTTCATTGAGCGCGTTGGTTTCTTCAACCCGATCGCTTCTGCGAACGAAGAAGAAACGCGTCTGGATCTGGATCGTATCGCTCACTGGGTTGGCCAGGGCGCTACCGTTTCCGATCGCGTTGCAGCGCTGATCAAAGCAGCAAACAAAGCAGCTTAATCTGTCACGGTGGTCATGATGAGCAAGCAACACACCGCACAAGCACCTGTTGATCCGATCGTATTGGGCAAGATGGGTTCTTCCTACGGTATCCGTGGTTGGCTCAGAGTGTTTTCCTCCACCGAAGACGCCGAAAGCATTTTTGACTATCAGCCCTGGTTAATCCAGAAGGCGGGTCAGTGGCAGGTCGTTGAGCTGGAAAGCTGGCGCCACCATAATCAGGACATCGTTATTAAGCTGAAAGGCATTGACGATCGTGATGCTGCGAATCTGCTGACTAATTGCGAAATTGTCGTGGATTCCTCGCAGCTGCCGAAGCTCGAAGAGGGTGACTATTACTGGAAAGACCTGATGGGCTGCCAGGTAGTAACCACAGAAGGCTATGGCCTTGGTAAAGTCATCGACATGATGGAAACCGGGTCAAATGACGTTCTCGTCATTAAGGCAAACCTGAAAGATGCATTTGGTATCAAGGAGCGGCTGGTTCCGTTCCTCGATGGGCAGGTTATCAAGAAAGTCGATCTCGCTACTCGCACAATCGAAGTAGACTGGGATCCTGGTTTTTAAATTCTCCTGATAAACGGTAAAAGACGGCGCTATGTGGATTGGCATAATTAGCCTGTTTCCTGAAATGTTCCGCGCAATTACCGATTACGGGGTAACTGGCCGGGCAGTAAAAAATGGCCTGCTGAGCATCCAGAGCTGGAGTCCTCGTGACTTTGCTCATGACCGGCACCGTACCGTGGACGATCGTCCTTACGGCGGCGGACCGGGGATGCTAATGATGGTGCAACCCTTACGGGACGCCATTCACACAGCAAAAGCCGCGGCAGGTGAAGGCGCAAAGGTGATTTATCTGTCACCTCAGGGACGCAAGCTTGATCAAGCGGGCGTCAGCGAACTGGCAACGAATCAGAAACTGATTCTGGTGTGCGGTCGCTATGAAGGCATAGATGAGCGCGTAATCCAGACCGAAATTGACGAAGAATGGTCAATCGGTGATTACGTCCTCAGCGGTGGTGAGTTACCAGCCATGACGCTGATTGACTCCGTTTCCCGGTTTATTCCGGGGGTTCTGGGTCATGAGGCATCGGCAACGGAAGATTCCTTTGCCGATGGATTGCTGGACTGCCCACACTATACCCGTCCTGAAGTGTTAGAAGAGATGGAAGTACCGCCAGTTTTGCTGTCGGGAAACCATGCTGAGATTCGTCGCTGGCGTTTGAAACAGTCGCTGGGCCGTACCTGGCTTAGAAGACCTGAACTTTTGGAAAACCTGGCTCTGACTGAAGAGCAAGCAAAGTTGCTGGCGGAGTTCAAAACTGAACACGCAAAACAGCAGCATAAACATGATGGGATGGCGTAAGCCCCCAATATCAGTTTACCCAGGATAAGAGATTAAATTATGAGCAACATTATTAAGCAACTTGAACAAGAACAGATGAAGCAGGACGTACCTTC
>Ga0207713_1000130_pt1 | contig 115025 bp, 104 predicted proteins | sample KBSS64metaG_FD_184404 | JGI IMG/M metagenome (GOLD analysis project Ga0207713, IMG submission 184404) | Switchgrass rhizosphere microbial communities from Kellogg Biological Station, Michigan, USA - KBS S6-4 metaG (SPAdes) (version 2) | ecosystem: Host-associated > Plants > Roots > Rhizosphere...
TGCTGGCGAAGGGCACAACGCGGTCCATCAGGTACACCGCGTTGCCTTTTTCGCTAGCAAGCTACGCTCCCACCCACCAGGCCGACGCAGGCCCTGTGGGACCGGGCGCCAGCTCGGGAGGGGCACAGCTCGGCTAATAGGTCCTCGCGTACGATGTGTTCGAGGCTAGCAGTTGGAATGCCGAGCAGCCGATATTCATGGGCAGCCTCCCAAGGCAATGAGTGGAAATGCAAATAGCTGATAACACAATGAAGATTTAATAAATATTAATTAGCATATAACTAATCAGAATTTTACTACTGATACTTAGACGAATAATGTTGATACACGCTTGAGCCCAAGCGTTCATCCCGACCCCCGCACGGTGGAGGAGAGCCTGTCTGCTTCCTGACCTGCGAGGGGTACACCATGCAAACCTGACCTCCCGACTGCTTCGCGCCACCGCCATCGCAGCCCCCCTGGCCCTCGCCAGCGAACCCGGCTGCGCCGAAGAAGCACCTGCCCCGGCAGGAGACAACCCGAGTCTGTCACCATGAGCCAACATCCGTCGTTCCCCCAAGGCATCTACAGCCTGCCCCAGGACAATAACCGCCTGGACCTGCGCCAACCGGTGCGTCACGAAGACCCGCTCAAGGAACGCCTGCACCGCAAGCAGCGGCTGGCAGCGGCCTATCGCCTGTTTGCCCAATTAGGCTTCGAGGTCGGCGTAGCGGGGCATTTTACCGCCCGCGACCCGGTGGAGCTCGACCACTACTGGATCAACCCGCTGGGCGTGCCGTTTTCCCAGATCAGCGTCTCACACCTGCTGCGGGTGGACGGTGATGGCCAGGTCGTGGAAGGCGAGGGCGTGCTCAACACCAGTGCGCTCGAACTGCACTACGACCTGCAGAAGGCGCGCCCGGAGGTGGTGGGCATCGCCCATGTGCACGGTTTCCATGGCCGGGTGTGGTCGTCCCAGGGCCGCCTGTTCCAGCCCATCACCGCCGAGTCCGGGGCCTTCATCAATGACCAGGTGATTTTCGACCGCCATGCCCTGCGCGCCGCCGACGGGCGCCTGGAGCAGGACCGCGACCGGGTCAGCCAGGCGTTTGTCGAGACCTTTGCCGACCATAACCTGCTGGTGTGGCAAAACCACGGGCTGTGGGCCGTGGGCCAGACCGTGGAGAGTGCCGCCTGGCGCTTCATTCTCGCCGACGACACGGCCCGGGCGCACTTGCTGGCGTATGCCGCCGGCACACCCGTGGTGCCTGAACTCGACCCGGCCGACAGTGGCGACAAGGCCCGCCATGAGTTCTTTGCCTGGCTGAACTTCCTGCCGCTGTGGGACCGCATCCGCCTGGAACAACCCGACCTGCTGGATTGAGGAATCACCATGCCGCATTTTTCTCGACGCCGCGTGCTGCAGGCGGGGCTGGCGCTGGGCGCGGGCTGCCTGGCGGGCCGCGCAATAGCCACCGGGCCGGGGCTGCGGGTCTGGCGCTACAAGGGCCTGGTGCCGTCGTTTCTCGACCTCGCGGGGCAGGGCAACCTGCCGTACCCGGTGGAGTGGGCGGATATCGCCGGGGGCAGCATCGTCATCGAGGCGCTGGCCAGCGACCACCTGGACTACGCCTACATGAGCGAGATCCCGCCCGTGTTCGCTGCCGCGGCCAACGCCCCGATCAAGCTGATCGCCGTGGTGCGTGGTGACGCCAACGAGACGCGCCTGGTGGTGAACAAGACGGCGGGCATCCAGCACATCAGTGACCTGCGGGGCAAGCGCGTGAGTTTCGTGCGCGGCACCAACACCCAGGCGTTTCTACTCAACCTGCTGCAGCACAACGGCCTGGCCTTGAGCGACGTGGTGCCGGTGCCGATGCCCATGCAGGACGCGCTGATCGCCTTCCAGAACGGCCACATCGACGCGCTGGTGGCTGGTGGCATCAGCGGGCTTCGGGCCGCGACGATGATGGATGGCGAGATGCTCGAGGGGACGGCGGGTTACTACGCCGGCAACTACCTGATCGCCACCAACGACGCTGCCCTGGCCGACCCCGTGCGCCGCGCGCGCATCGGCGATTTCCTGCAGCGCGAGCGTGCTACCTGGGCCTGGATACAGGCGCACCCGGACGCCTGGGCCGACCGCAGCGCGCAGCTGACCGGCATCAGCCGCGAGCTGTACCTGCAGCAATTCCACCAGCGCAGCCAGCCGGCCGAGGTGGTCGCCGTGGATGACACGGCCATCGCTTCGCAACAGCACGTCGCCGACCTGTTTCATGACCAGCAATTGATTCGCCGCGCCGTCGACGTCCGACCGCTGTGGCGCCACGACTTCAATCAACTTCTGAGCGTTTGACATGACCCCGTATTCCTCGCGTCTTACCCTCCGCTTCGCCCCCCTGTTGCTGGCCGGTTACGCCCTGCAGCCGATGTTCGCCGCCGCCGATACCAACAGTGATGACACCCTGGGCACGGTGATCGTCACCGGCTCGCGCGGCAGCGAGTCCCGTACCGTGACCAGCAGCCCCGCACCTATCGATGTCATCAGCGGCCAGCAACTGGAGAAAACCGGCAGCGGCAGCCTGCGCGGCGCCTTGCAGAAGGCCTTGCCGTCGTTCTCCCAGCGGCCCTCCGGCAGTTCCAACGACAGCATCGCCAGGCCTTACAGCTTGCGAGGCCTGAACGGCTCCAACGTGCTGGTGCTGGTCAACGGCAAACGCCGTCACAACAGCGCGGTGATCAACCTCGACTCCACGGCGGCCTACGGCACCAACCCCGTGGACCTGGACATGATCCCGGTCAGCGCCGTGGACCATATCGAGGTGCTGCGCGACGGCGCCTCGGCCCAGTACGGGTCGGACGCCATCGCCGGGGTGATCAACATCATCCTCAAGCAACAGGACCATGGTGGTTCGGTCAGTACTTCCTACGGTGATTATGCGGCCAAGGGCGATGGCGGCATCCTGCGCCAGACTTACAATCAGGGTGCGGCACTGCCCAACGACGGTTTCATCAACTTCTCCCTGGACGCCAAATCGCAGCAGACCGCCGTGCGTTCGCGCGACGCCACTGGCAGCTTCTACTACAAGCAACCGGACGGCAGCGCCGACCCGCGCGACGCCACCGCCGACCGCAAAGTGCAGGAGAACGGCCTGCCGAAGATCAAGGACATCAAGGTCGCCTACAACGCCGAGTTACCGCTGGACGATGTCACCCTGTATTCGTTTTCCACCTACAGCCACCGTGACGCCCGAGGCGGGCAGAACTACCGCCGGCCCAACTCGACCAACATCATTCCGCAGATCTACCCCGACGGCACCGCGCCGTTCTACACCCTGGTGGAGGATGACTATCAGGCAGCGGCGGGTGCCAAGGGGCAGGCACTGGGCTGGAACTGGGACCTGAGCTCCACCTTCGGTCGCGATGATGCCCAGTCCGGGGCCGACAAGACCCTCAACGCTTCGTTGGGCCCCAGCAGCCCGACCCATTTCAACACCTACAGCAGCACGTTCGACCAATGGACCAACAACCTGGACGTCACCCGTGCCTTCGATGTTGGCCTGAGCAAGCCAGCCCAGGTGTCCTGGGGCCTGGAACACCGGCATGAGCGTTACAAGACCGAGTCCGACAACCCGCTGTCGTACATCAACGGCGGCTACATTTACCCCAGTGGCCCGTTGGCCGGCCAGCCCGCCGCCGTCGGTGCCCAGGGCGCCATCACCCTCACGCCCGAAGACGCCGGCCAGGCCAGCCGCAACAGCTATGCCAGCTACCTGGACGTGGGCTTCAACCCCTTCGAGAAACTCTACGTGGGCGCCGCGGGGCGCTTCGAAGGCTACGACGACGGTTCGGGCACTACCACCAGCGGCAAGCTGTCGCTGCGTTACGACCTGACACCGACCTTCGCCTTGCGTGGCACGTTGAGCAACGGCTTTCGCGCTCCCTCGCTGTCGCAATCGGTGTACGCCCAGACGTCCAACCAGTACACCTCGGTCAACGGTGTGTCGCAGTTCGTCGAAGCCAAGACCGCCCGCGTCGACTCGGCGCTGGCCCGTGCCCTGGGCGCGGAAGACCTGAAGCCCGAAAAATCGCAGAACATCAGCCTGGGTTTCACCTGGCAGCCGATACAGGCGGCCAGCGTGACCCTGGACGCCTACCAGATCAAGATCGACGACCGCATCGCCTTGACCGGCTTCCTGTCCGGCGCCGGGGTCAATCAGATCCTGGTCGCCAACGGCTACAAGCCCGGTTACCAGGTCAAATACTTTACCAACGCCGCCGACACCACGACCCGTGGCCTGGACCTGGTGACCGACTACAAGGTGGATTACGGCGCCTACGGCAGCGTCAAGTATGGCGTGGCGTTCAACTGGAACAAGACGCAGATCGACAGCATCAAGTCCACGCCGGCGGCGCTCACCGCCGCCGGCAGCAACCTGGCGCTGTTCGACCGCGTGGCGCAGGGCTACCTGACCGTGGCCAACCCCAAGACCAAGCTGATCCTCAGTGGCGTCTGGGACATCGGCCAGTTCACCGTCACCGGCGCCGTGACCCGTTACGACAAGGTCACCGCCCGCGACACCAACCCTCAGTACGACGTGACCTACGGCGCCAAGTGGCTCACCGACCTTGAGGTGGCTTACGCCGTGACCAAGGACCTGAGCCTGGCGGTGGGCGCCAACAACCTGTTCGACGTGCGCGCCGACAACAACGCCTACCCCCAGGGGGACGTCAACGGTTTTCCCAAATTCGGCAGCATCTCGCCGTTCGACCCTTACGGCGGCTTCTGGTACACGCGCCTGACCTACAACTTCTGAGGAGTGGCACATGAGCACAGCGCACAAGCAGATCATCCTCGGCGCCTTCATTCCCAGCGCCGGCATCATGGGCGCCGCCTGGCGCCACCCCTCGGCGGCGGCGGACTCGTTCCGCGACTTCGAGCACTTTCGCTGGGTGGCCCAGACCCTGGAAGCGGCGCGTTTCCATGCCGTGTTTTTCAACGACACGGTGAACGTCGACACCGACCTGGACGTGCTGGCCCACGGGCCCAACAGCGTGCGCTGGGACCCCCTGGTGCTGCTGCCTGCGCTGGCCCTGAGCACCCAGCGCATTGGCCTGATCGCCACCGCGAGCACCACCTACAACGAGCCCTACAACCTGGCGCGCAAGTTCGCCAATATCGACCACCTGAGCGGCGGCCGGGTAGGCTGGAACCTGGTGACGTCCCTGGGCGGTGGCGAGAATTTCAACCGCGACGCCCATGTGCTGCACGCCGATCGCTACGACCGCGCCGAGGAGTTCTACGACGTGGTCACCGGCCTGTGGGACAGTTGGGACGACGACGCCTTTATCCAGGACAAGGCCAGCGGCCGTTTTCTGGACACTGACAAGCTCCATGTGCTGAACCACCACGGCAAGCATTTTCAGGTGCGTGGCCCGCTGAACGCCGCGCGCCCGGTGCAGGGCTACCCAGTGATTGCCCAGGCTGGTTCCTCCGACGCAGGCCGTGCATTGGCGACCCGGGCAGGCGAACTGATTTTCACCGCCCAGCACACGGTAGAGCAGGGCCAGGCTTTTTACGCCGAGATCAAGCAGCGCGCCGCCGCCCTGGGGCGCGACCCCGACCACTTGAAGGTACTGCCCGGCGTGTCACCCATTGTGGGCCGGACGCTTGAGGAAGCCCAGGCGCGCTATGACCAGCAACAGGCGCTGCTGGACCCGCCTTCGTTCCTGCGTTCGATCTCGCGTTTCACCAGCCTGGGCTTTGATCTGTCCGAGCTGCCGTTCGACGCCGTGGTGCCGCTGCCGCCCGAGCAATTCGACACCAACACCCACAAGAGCCGGCAGAAACTGGTCTTCGACCTGATCCGCCGCGAACGGCCCACGGTGCGCCAGCTGTTCAACAAGCTGACCGCCGGTGGCCACCGCATCCTGATCGGTACCCCCGAAAGCATCGCCGACGATTTTCAGGCGTGGTTCGAGGCCGGCGCCGCCGACGGCTTCAACGTGATGTTCTCCGGGCTGCACCAGGGCATCGGTGATTTTGCCGAACAGGTGGTACCGGAACTGCAACGCCGTGGGCTGTTCCGCCGCGAGTACCAAGGCCAGACCCTGCGCGAAAACCTCGGGCTGCCCTTTATTGCCAACCGCCGCGCCGAGGCCCGTTCATGAGCCTGCTTCGTCCTTTCGCCGTGTCGCTGCTGGCCGTGGCGCTGGCCGCCTGCGGTGATGCCCACGCGCCGGTGGCCAGCGCCGACCAGCCAGGCACGCCGCACCGCGGGGGTGTGTTGAAAGTAGCCCTGGACGGTGACCCGCAATGCATCGACCCGCACCAGGCGGGTAACAACACGGCACTCAACGTGGGCCGGCAACTGGTGGACTCGCTGACCGACCAGGACCCGGCCACGGGGGCCATCAAACCCTGGTTGGCCGAGCGCTGGGATGTGTCCGCCGACTCTCGCCAATTCACGTTTCACCTGCGCCCGGGCGTGACGTTCAGTGACGGCACAGCCGTGGATGCCGCGGCGGTGAAGGCCAACCTGCAAGGCATCGTTGAACTGGGTGCGCGGGCCATTCTGGGCTCCACCTACCTGGCGGGCCTGGCCGGTATCGACACACCCGACGCGCACACCGTGGTGGTGCGCTTCGCCCAGCCCAATGCCCAGTTTCTGCAGGCCACCTCGACCATGAGCCTGGGCGTGTTGGCCGCCCGCACCCTGGCCACGGCACCGGCCCAGCGGTGCCAGGGCGAGCTGGTGGGCTCGGGGCCGTTCACCCTGAAGTCATTCGTGCATAACCAGGTGGTGTCCCTGGCACGGCGTGACGACTACCGCTGGCCATCGGCGCTGGCTGCGCACACCGACCAGGCCTGGCTGGAGGGCATCGACTTTCTGATCATCCCGGAGTCGGGGGTGCGCCTGGGCAGCCTGGTGTCGGGGCAGATCGACGTCAACACCAGTGTCGCGCCTCAGGACGAGGCCGCCTTGCAAAGCCAGGGCCTGCCAATTCTCAGCCGCGCCAACCCCGGCGTGGTGTTCATCCTGGCGCCCAATGAATCCACGCCGCTGTTCAGTGACTTGCGCGTGCGCCAGGCGCTGAACAAGGCCATCGACCGCCAGCAGTTCAAGCCCATTCTTTCCCATTACCAGCAGGTGGCCAGTGCCTTGCTGGCCAGCAGTACACCCCTGTATCGGGACTTCTCCGCATTGCTGGCCCATGACCCGCAGGGGGCAGGGCGGTTACTGGATGAGGCCGGTTGGGTGCCGGGCAGCGATGGTATCCGGGTCAAGGATGGCCAGCGGTTGTCGTTCAAACTCGACTACTGGCAATCCGTGCCGATTTTGGAACTGGTACAGCAACAATTGCGTCAGGTGGGCATCGAGCTGCGCCTGAACAAGACCACCCTCGGCCAGACCACCGCGCTGCAGGCCAGCGGGGACTACAGCGTGCGCTTTCTCAACCTGACCCGTGCCGATCCGGATGTGCTGCGCACCGTGTTCCAGGCGCCAGGCTATAACGTCAGCGTGCGCCAACCCGGCCAGATCGACTCGTTGCTGGCGGACTCGGCGGCCACCCTTGACGCCAGCAAGCGCCAGGCGCTGGTGGATCAGGCCAGCCAGCAGTTGATCGAGGGCGGGCACGCCATCGCCCTGGTCGAACTGGCCACGGTGCTGGCCCAGGGCAAGCAGGTGCACGGCCTGCATTATGAGGCCTCGTCGCGGCTGCAATTCTTCGACACTTGGGTGCAGCCATGACCCGCCTGGCGCAGCGCGCCTTGGCCAGTGCGGTGCGCTATTGGCTGGGCCGTCTGGCCCAAGCGGGGGTGGTGCTGTGGGCGGCGTTCAGTGTGTCATTCGTGATCCTGTACGCGCTGCCCAGCGACCCGGTGAGCATCATGCTCAACCAGAGCGGCGAGCAGACCAGCGTCGATGCCGCCCAGGTGGCGCGGCTACGGGCCGAGTACCACCTGGACCAACCGGTGATCGTGCAATACGGGCTGGCGCTGGAACGGGCGTTGCACCTGGACTTCGGCCATTCGATCCAGACCGGCCAGCCCGTCGCGGGGGCGCTGCTGCAGGCGCTGCCAGCCACCGCGCAATTGGCGTTCGCCGCCCTGGCGCTGGCGTTGCTGCTGGGCGTGGGCCTGGCGTTGATTGCCAGCCTGACGCGGGTGGCATGGCTGCGCGATGCGCTGCTGGGGGTGCCGGCGCTGGCGGTGTCGTTGCCCACGTTCTGGCTGGGGCTGTTGCTGTTGCAGGGCTTTTCCTTCGGCCTGCACTGGTTTCCGGCCATGGGTAACCGTGGCCTGCCGGCCCTGGTACTGCCGGCCCTGACCCTGGCCATCCCCACCGCTGCGATCATCGCCCAGGTGCTGCTGCGGTCCATGGCGACGGTGCAGCGCCAGCCTTTCGTCGAAGCCTTGCGGGCCAAGGGGCTAGGCTGGCCCCGGGTGGTCTGCCGGCACATTCTGCATAACGCGCTGATCCCTGTGCTGAGCCTGGCGGGGGTGATCGTGGGCTCGCTGCTGGCCGGCTCCGTGGTCACCGAAACCGTGTTTTCCCGCCAGGGGGTGGGGCGCCTGGCGCAAGCAGCGGTCAGCGTACAGGACATTCCCATGGTGCAGGGGGTGGTGGTGCTGGCGGCAGTGATTTTCGTGCTGGTCAACCTGCTGGTCGATGCCCTGTACCCCTGGCTCGATCCACGCCTGGGGAAACGCTGATGAAACGACTTTTTCTGGTACTGGCCATCGCCATCCTGTTGACTGCCGTGGGCTGGGCCCTGTGGCCGGGGCTGTTCAGCCATGCCGACCCGCTGCTGGGGGTACCGACCCAGGCCTTGCAGGCACCGGGCGCCCAGCACTGGTTTGGTACCGACCAATTGGGGCGCGACCTGTACAGCCGCACGGTGTATGGCGCCGGCCTGTCATTGCGCGCGACCTTGCTGGCGGTGCTCATCGCGCTGGCCAGCGGCATTGTGCTGGGGGTGCTCAGTGGCTTCTTTGGCGGTTGGCTGGACGCCGGCCTGATGCGCCTGGTGGAGGTGCTGATGGCGGTTCCGGCGCTGCTGCTGGCCATGGCGGTGATCACGGTGCTGGGCTTCGGCACCTTGAATATCGCCCTGGCCGTGGGCCTGTCGGCGGTGGCCAGCTTTGCCCGCCTGGTGCGCGGCGAAGTCCTGCGCTGGCGGGTGAGCACCTTCGTCGAAGCTGCCAGCGCCTGCGCGGTGCGACCCTGGACGGTCATTGCCCGCCACATTCTGCCACCGGTGGCCGGGCCGGTGCTGGCCTTGGCCGCGCTGGAGTTCGGCAGCGCGGTACTGGCGGTGTCGGCCCTGAGCTTCCTGGGCTTTGGCGCACCACCGCCGCAACCGGAATGGGGCCTGCTGGTGGCCGAGGGCCGCAACTATATGGTCACGGCCTGGTGGTACACCGGCCTCCCCGGGCTGGTGGTGGCCGCGGTAGTCATTGCCGCCAACCAACTGGCCAGGGCCTTGCAGGCCCGTCAAGGAGTTTACCGATGAGTGTCCAGGCCACGCCGTTGCTGCAGGTCAGCAACCTGCACATCGACTATCACAGTGCCCAGGGTGATGTGCCCGGGGTGACCGGCATAAGTTTCGAACTGCACGCCGGCGAGGTGCTCGCGATCGTTGGCGAGTCGGGTTCCGGCAAGTCCACCACCGCGGCAGCCCTGGTCGGCCTGCTGGCCGAGAGTGCCCGGGTCCGTGGCGGCAGCATTCGCCTCGATGGGCGCGAGCTGCTGGGCCTGGGTGAGCGGCAATGGCAGCAGGTGCGCGGCGTGCGGATCGGCTTCGTGCCCCAGGACCCGGGCCTGTCCCTGGACCCGGTGAAACGCGTCGGCGCCCAACTGGTCGAGGCCATGACCGTGCACGGCCTGCCACGTGCCGTTGCCCGGGACCGAAGCCTGGGGTTGCTACGCGAAGTGGGGCTTCCCGCTGTCGAGCAACTGGCGCGGCGCTACCCCCACGAACTGTCCGGCGGTATGCGCCAGCGGGTGCTGGTGGCCATGGGCCTGGCCAACCGCCCGGCACTGGTCATCGCCGATGAGCCTACCAGCGCGCTGGATGTCAATGTGCAGCGCCAGGTGCTTGATTGCCTGCAGGGGCTGGCCCAGGAGCGACAGGCGGCAGTGATCCTGATTACCCATGACCTGGACGTGGCCTTGCAGCGGGCCGACCGGGTGTTGGTGATGCACCGCGGGCGTGTTGTCGAGAGCGGCGCGGCGGCGCAGGTGCTGCGCCAGCCGCGGCACGCGTACACGCGGGCGCTGCTGGCCGCGGCCCCCAGTGCCCAGGCGGCCTGTGTGCGCCAGCGCTCACCGGCGCAATGGGCGCTGGCCCCGATACTGGAGGTCAGTGGCCTGCACAAGAGTTTTGCAACCTGGCGCCAACCCGGGCCGCCTGCCGTGGACGACGTGTCGTTCGAGGTGCCGCGTGGGGGGACCACCAGCCTGGTGGGGGCCTCGGGTTCGGGCAAGTCGACCACCGCGCGGCTGTTGCTGGGCCTGGAACGCGCCGATGGGGGCTCGGTGCGGTTCAATGGCCGTGAACTGCTGGGTGCTTCGCGGCGCGACTGGCGCGAACTGCGGCGGCAGATCCAGGTGGTGTACCAGAACCCCTACGCGTCGCTGAACCCGCGCCTGAGCCTGGCGCAGATCATCAGCGAGCCCCTGCAAGCCTTTGCCGTGGGCACCGCGGCCACGCGCCGGCAACGGGTAGCGGACTTGCTCGCCCAGGTGCATGTCCCTGCCACCCTGATCGACAACCGCCCTGACAGCCTCTCGGGCGGTCAGCGCCAGCGTGTGGCCATCGCCCGCGCCCTGGCCCTGGAGCCGGAACTGGTGGTGCTGGACGAGCCGCTGTCGGCCCTGGACGTGCTGGTGCAGCAGCAGATTCTTGAATTGCTGGATGAATTGCAGCAGCGGCTGGGGTTGAGTTACCTGTTCATTTCCCATGACCTGGCCGTGGTGCGGCGCATCTCCGACCGCGTGGTGGTGATGCAGGGGGGCAGGGTAGTGGAGCAGGGGGTGTGCGAGGAGGTATTCAGCCGGCCGGTGCATGGGTTCACGCAGGGGCTGCTGGGGGCCGCGGTAGGCGTGCCGCAGCTGTAGCCAGGCACCGCAGTCCCGCACGGTGCCCTTCCCGATCTGGCGCCGGGTCCTACTGAGGGCGTGCTCGGGCAGGCCGCCACACGGGGATACCCTGGGCATCTATCGCCCAATGGGCCTGGCCCGGCCTGATCGCTACGCCACCTACCCAGCGCTCTCGGTCGCTGTGGTCCGGCCAGTACGCCTGGCCGGCGAGGACCCTTTCACCCAAGGCGGTCAACCTCACCGGCCGGTGCGGCCAAGGCAATTGCGGCGATTGTTCGCTCAACAGCGGTTGCCTGGCATCGATCAACGGCCGCAGCAGGGCATGGAACATCAGGTCGCCCAGATAAGGCAGCGGTTCGCGTCGGCCCATCAGTTCGGCAAACACCCGGCCGATCGTCACCGCGCCCACCTCGTGGATGTAGTGCAGCGCCAGGAGCTCGGTCAGTGACAGGCCATCGGCAATACCCGGCAGCTCCTGCAGTTGGCGACGCAACGCTGGGGCCAACAGGGGCAGCGCCAGATGGTCTTCGCGTGCCAGGTCCGCCAGGGCCAGGGGGGAAGGCGCACAGTAGGCTTGCCAGGCCTGACGCGCCAGGGCAAGCATGGCGGCGTCCACAGGGCGACGCTGCGGCCACAGCCAGGCGAGCAGGTCCGGCGCCAGCTGGCCGATGCCGATGAAGCGCTGCACGCCCGGCACCTGCCGTACTTCGATCAGCTCCAGGCGTTCAGGCACCTTTGGGAGCCCAGCCAGGGCTCGGATCAGAAACAGTTGGTCATAAGCATCGGCCTCGCACCACAGCACGTTGTGGCCGGGGCCTGCCAGTTGCGCCAGCGCGTTGTATTCATTCTGCGTTCGCTGCAAAGCGTCGGCCAGCGGAACATCGAATGTCTGGCAGATGAAGGCACTGCGCAATGCCCGATACGGTTGTGGCGCCAAGTCCTGGACCGGGCCCATGCACAGGGGGTCGCTGAGCATGTGAAAGGCGCCGCGAAAACCGGCCAATTGCAAGCTGTGGGCAATGTCGTTGCCGCAGCGCCAGTGGCCGGTGTTGGCCTCATCGCTGGCCTCAAAGCCTGGGTGGCGGGCGGCGAAGTCGATGGCGTCGACGTGGGCCTTGAGCTTCGGCCAACTGCTGAAGCCCAGTTCCCGGGCCGTCAGCCACTGAGCGTGGGCAAGTGTCGGTGGTGCCGAGGCATCGGCCCCGGCCTTCAGGTGGCGCAGAAGGTCCTTGGCACGCTTGCGCTGCTGTTCAAGGTTGATACGGCCGTCGTTGGAAGATGCAGGCATACGAGCTCCTTGGGCAACCTGGGTCCGCTTCAAGGTCGGGGAGTCGTGATGACAGAAAAACGCATGAACAATCCTGGGCGCAGCCCTTTCCGCGGATGGCGGCGTGGATAACGCCGGGCAGTCACTATAAGGCAAACATCCCGTTCGAGCCACCGTGCTTATAGCAGTGGCGCATAAGCGCGCATTTTCGATTATTGGACGCAGCCGGGCACAACGCGCAAAGCTGGCACTTTTTGCACCGGCACAGGGAACCTTGCCCATGAGTACCGCCCGACAACTGAAACTCGGCGCTTTCATGCGCCCCGTGAGCATTCATACTGGCGCTTGGCGCTACCCCGGCGCCTGGAAAGACGCCAACTTCAATTTCCAGCACCTCAAGCGCCTGGCACAGACCCTGGAACGGGGCAAGTTCGACGCGTTTTTCATGGCCGACCACCTGGCCCTCCTGAACATGCCGCTCGATGCCCTGAAACGCAGCCATACGGCCACGTCCTTCGAACCCTTCACACTGCTGTCGGCCCTGAGCCAGGCCACCGAACACCTGGGGCTGGTGGCCACCGCTTCCACCAGCTTCGATGAACCCTTCCATATTGCCCGGCGCTTCGCTTCCCTGGACCACCTGAGCAACGGCCGGGCCGGCTGGAACATCGTGACCACCTCCAACCCCGATGCGGCCCTGAATTTTGGCCTGGAACAGCACTTGGACCACGACCAGCGCTACGCCCGTGCCCGTGAGTTTCATGACGTGGTCACTGGCCTGTGGGACAGTTGGGCCGACGATGCTTTCACCCGCGACGTGGCCACCGCCGAGTACTTTGACCCAGCCAAGCTGCATACCCTCAACCACCGCGGCGAGCATTTGTCGGTGCGCGGCCCGTTGCACATCGCCCGTCCGGTGCAAGGCTGGCCGGTGATCGTCCAGGCTGGCGCTTCGGAGCCAGGTCGGCAACTGGCCGCCGAGACCGCCGATGTGATTTTCGCCGCACCCGGCAACCTGGAAGAAGGCCGGGCCTTCTACGCTGACGTCAAGGCCCGCCTGGCACCGTTGGGCCGTGAACGCGACCAGTTGAAAATCCTCCCCGCGGCCTTTGTGGTGGTGGGCGATACCGTGCAGCAAGCCCGCGAAACCCGCGCGCGGCTCGACAGCCTGGTGCATTACGAGAGCGCGATTGCCTCATTGTCCATCGCCTTGGGCACCGACGCATCACGCTTCGACCCCGACGCCTTCCTGCCGCCAGTACCGCAGACCAACGATAGCCAGAGCAGCCGTGAGCGGGTGCTGGCCCTGGCCGATCGCGAGCAACTGACCGTGCGGCAGCTGGCCCAGCGCCTGGGGGGTTATGCAGGATTGGCGTTCGTGGGTACCGCGCAGACGATCGCCGATGAGATGCAGGAATGGCTGGACCGCGAAGGCAGTGATGGCTTCAACGTGATGTTCCCGTGGCTACCGGGTGGGCTGGACGATTTTGTCGACAAGGTGGTGCCGGAACTGCAGGGGCGGGGGATTTTCAGGCGAGAGTATGAGGGCGCGACGTTACGCGAGAACCTGGGGTTGGCGCGGCCGGCGAACCGGTTCTTTACTGCGGATCAGGCTTCGCCCGAAAAAAACCCGTAGCAAGACGCGGCCTCACGGCCGCGTGCTGCAGGGTAACGACTCGCTTAGCGGTAGCGCTCAAGCCAATGCGCGTAAGGTGCTGGCAGTGTCCAGGACGCCTTGTCTACGCCCAGTTCCTTGGCCGCGAAGTACGCCCAGTGCGGGTCGGCCAGGTGCGCGCGGCCCACCGAGACCAGGTCCAGCTGGCCTGCCTTCAACGCGCCGTCCGCCAGCTGCGGGGTGCCGAAGCCCCAGGCCGAGGTGACCGGCAGGTCCGCTTCGCGGCGCACGCGTTCAGCGATCGGCCCCAGGAACGCCGGGCCCCATGGGATGTTGGTGTCAGGGATGGTGAAGCCGACACTGACGCTGAGCAGGTCCAGGCCACCGGCCTTGAAGCGGCGAGCCAGTTCAATGGATTCGGCCAGGGTCTGTACGTCGCGACCGTCATATTCCACCACGCCGAAACGTGCGGTCAGTGGCAGGTGCTCGGGCCAGACTTCACGCACGGCCGCCAGGGTTTCCAGGAGGAAACGGCTACGGTTGTCGAAGCTGCCACCGTAGGCGTCGGTACGCTGGTTGGAGTGTTCGCTGAAGAAGCTCTGGCCCAGGTAACCGTGGGCAAAGTGCAGCTCGATCCACTCAAAGCCTGCGTCGCGGGCGCGGCGGGCGGCGTCGACGAAGTTCTGGCGAACCCGGGCGATATCGTCCAGCGTCATGGCCTTGGGCACTTTCGGCAGGTTGGCGCCGAACGCGATGGCGGAAGGGGCGAGGGTGTCCCAGCCTGCCGGGTTGCCTTCGGCAATGTGGTCGTCGCCTTCCCACGGGCGGTTGGCGCTGGCCTTGCGGCCGGCGTGGGCAATCTGGATGCCGGGGACGGAGCCCGCGGCCTTGATCGCCTGAACCATGGGCACGAACGCCTGGGCGTGCTCATCGCTCCAGATACCGGCGCAACCGGGGGTGATACGGCCCTCGGGGGCTACGGCAGTCGCTTCGACCACCACCAGGCCGGCGCCGCCACGGGCCAGGCCTGCCAGGTGCACGTGGTGCCAGTCGTTGACCAGGCCGTCTTTGGCCATGTACTGGCACATCGGTGGAATCGCGATGCGGTTACGCAGCGTAACGTCCTTGAGGGTGAAGGGCTCAAACAGTGCGGACATGTGCAGACTCCAGGAAGTGGACTAGTTTCGGTTGTTCGATCATAATCGAACAATGGCATTTTATGGAAGCCTCGATATCATGTGCGCCATGCGAGCCTATACCCATCCCAATCCTGAAGACTTCACCCTCGAACGTTTGCTCTATGCACTGAGCGACCCTGTGCGCATGGGCATTGTGCGCTGCCTGGCGAACGTGGCTGAAGCCAGCTGCGGCGAGCTGGACGGTGGGCGGCCGAAATCCAGCATGTCCCATCACTTTCGCGTGCTGCGCGAAGCGGGGCTGGTGCATACCCGGAGTGTGGGCACCAGCCACATGAACTCGTTGCGGGCCGAGGCGCTGGAAGGGCGGTTCCCGGGGCTGCTCGGCAGCATCCTGGCCCAGCGGTGAAAGGCTTGTGGCTGCTCCAAGCGGGCATGTGCCTTTGTAGGCCCCTTCCCGAGCTTCGCCCGGTCCCACAGGGTTGCGATGACCCTGCAGCAGTGTGCCGTTGTGGGACCGGGCGCAAGCTCGGGAAGCAGGCAACGCGGTCGATCTGCCGGGCCTCTTCCCGAGCTTAGCCCGGTCCCACAGGGCTGCCATGGCCTTGTAATAGCCTGCCGTTGTGGGACCGGGCGCAAGCTCGGGAAGCAGACAACGCGGTCGATCTGCCGGGCCCCTTCCCGAGCTTCGCCCGGTCCCACAGGGTTGCAATGGCCTTGGACGCGGCCAGGCCCGCTGCAGGACGATGTGGCGCCTCAGTCGCCGCCTTTCATCCGGCGCGCCACCAGGTACAGCCCCAACCCCACCAACGCGGTCGCCGCGCCGATGTAGCCGGTACTGGTCCAGCCCAGGCCCGCGGTGATCGCCATTCCGCCAAACCAGGGGCCCAGGGCATTGGCCAGGTTGAACGCGGCATGGTTGGACGCCGCCGCCAGGCTCGGGGCCTCATGGGCGATGTCCATCAGGCGGATCTGCAGCGGTGACGCCAAGGCCACCATGGTGCCCACCAGGCCGATGCCCAGCATCACGCCCCATAGCGAGCCGGCGGCGAACGGGAAGAACAGCAGCACGGCCATGGACCACACCAGCAACAGCCCTACTGCCCGGAAGCCCATGCGGTCGAACAGCTTGCCACCGGCGATGTTGCCGATGATGCCGCCCACGCCGAATGCCGCCAGGCCGAAGGGAATCCACTCGGGCGTTACGTGGGTGACGTCAAGCATGGTGGGTGCCAGGTAGCTGAACACGCAGAACATCCCGGCGAAGCCGATGGCACCGATGGCCAGCGCCATCCACACCTGAGGCTGGGTGAAGGCGAGCAATTCACGCCGTGGGTCGCTGCGTGGTTCGTCGCGGCGGTCCGGCACATAACGCCAAACCAGAGCGATGGTGCACAGGGCGATGGCGCCCACCAGTGCGAATGCCGAGCGCCAGCCAAAGAATTGCCCCAGGAACGTGGCGATGGGGTTGCCCAGCAGCATCGCCAGGGTCAGGCCCATCATCACACGTGCGACCGCGCCAGCGCGTTTGTTCGCTGGCACCATGCTCGAGGCCACCACCGCGGCAATACCGAAGAAGGCGCCGTGGGGCAGGCCGCTGATGAACCGGAACGCCACCAGTGCGCCGAAACTGGGGGTGAACGCGGTGGCCAGGTTGCCCAGCGCATACAGGGCCATCAGCAGCAACAACATGTGCTTGCGCAGCAGCTTGGCGCCCAGGATGGCCAGCAGCGGCGCGCCCACCATCACCCCCAGCGCGTACGCGCTGATGGCGTGGCCCACCTGGGGTTCGCTCAAGTGCAGGTTGGTAGCGATGTCGGGCATCAGGCCCATGATGGCGAACTCGCCAGTACCGATGGCGAAGCTGCCCACGGCCATGGCCGCCTCCATTTTGGCGGCGGCGCGAGCGGGCAGTACATGCCCGGGTGTTTGCTGGATGGACATGCGTCGTTCCGTTCTCAAGTCAGTGCGAAAAGGCAAACCGCCGATGATAGCGAATGGGCGGTGAAGGCGTCTAGAACAGCCATTTACGCGATAGTTCCACTCAGTCGAGGGGCAACGGAACGGATACCACCCCGGTCACTCGTCCTCATCCCCATAGTCGACGATGAATGCATAGTTCCCGTCGATCAGGCCCTGCAGGTACTGGTCGAAATCATCGGCGATGACCACGTAGCTGTCGGGGTCATGCAAAAAACGCACGACCTGGCCCACCCGGCCCGTGGCGGTGGGGTTGAAGTCGATGAACAGCTGCGAGGTGCCGCCGTTGTTCATGCAGTGGGAGAAGCACAGCCGCTGGTTCATGGGCAGTGCCATGTCGATGCGTGGGTCCACCAGGTCGGGGTATTCGTCCAGGTAACCGGCGTAGATCTCGGCGATGCTGCGTCGGTGGCGTGTGCCTTCTTCGATGATCTGTTCGGCGGACAGCAGGTAATAGGGGTACTCGAAAACGTCGGACCCCAGCATCAGCACCTGGATCTTCTCGCCGGCATATTCCTGCCAGTAGGTGCCGTTGATGCGGGCCAGTAGCCCGAGCAGGGTAGAGGGGCACTGAGGGTAGAGGCGCCGCACGTCGTCCAGTTGCGCGCGGGACGCGCCCGTCGCGGTGGCCAGCGCGGCCTTGGCGTAAGCGGGCAGGGCAGCGCGCAGGCCAGCCAGGTAGGTGTCGATCAGGGGCGTGTCCATACGTTCAAGGCTCAGGCGATGATTGGCGTGCAAGGGTCTCATGCGAGGCACCATTTGTCTGCCAACCTGACGGCCCAGCGGAACGTCGAGCGTGGCGTCGGGGACGAACGTAAGCCACCCATGAAAAGGAACCGCCGTCATGAGCAAGCCCACCCGTTCCGGGCAGAACCCCGACCGCGCCCACCCCCCGGGCGAAGTAGAGCGCGACAACGATGCCCACCGTGCCGATACCCCCAAGGACCGCACGCGTGACTCCACGGCCCAGGAGACCGCCCGGGAAGTGACGCCCAAAACCGGGCAGGCGCCAGCCCGCTGAATTCGGCTGAACTTTTCACCGCCCCTCCGTCTCCCTTGATAACCCCGTCACACAAGGAGATCGGACCATGAACCCTCTGAAATTGCTGGGCCTGGCGTGCTGCGTATTGATGTTGCACGGCTGCTTCAATGAAACCGACCACCCCGCCAAGGATGCTGACCGCAGCAAGGCGTCGGTGCAAATGCAAAAACCGGATGCGCCAACGGGCGAGGCCACGCCACAGGGCGAGCCGTCCAAAGCCAACCAGTAACCCGTGGCACCCAGGAGCCTTTACATGGATGAATTCAAGACTTCACGTCGTTACTTGTTGCAAGGTGCGGCCATCACCGCCGCTGTCGGGTTTACCGCACCGGCGCTGGCCCAATCGGCGACGCCGGGCGCAGCGCCGGCGGCGGCACCGTTGCGTAACCCCCAGGGTGGTTTTCCCAAACCGCCGTTCACCGAGCAGTCCCAGCCCTGGCCGGGCCTGGCAAGCAAAATGGACCCGCGGCCAGACCACGGTGAAGACAGCTATGAAGGTTCGGGCCAGTTGGCAGGGCGTCGTGCGCTGATCACCGGTGGCGATTCCGGTATTGGCCGCGCTGTGGCAATCGCCTTCGCCCGCGAGGGGGCCGATGTCGCGATCAATTACTTGCCCGCTGAAGAGGCCGACGCCCAGGAAGTGGTGAAGTTGATCCGCGGTGCCGGCCGCAAGGCCGTGGCCATCCCCGGCGACCTGCGGGACCCGGATTTTTGCCGCAACCTGGTGCAGCAAGCCAATACGGCCTTGGGCGGCCTCGACATTCTGATCAGCAATGCTGGCCGCCAGCACAGTTACGATTCGATCCTGGATATCCCCGACGAACAGTTCGATTGGACTGTTAAGACCAATCTGTACGCCATGTTCTGGGTGACCAAGGCGGCGGTGGCAGTGATGCCGGAAGGCGCAGCCATTGTCTACACCGCCTCGGTGAACGCTTACGACCCCTCCAGGAACCTGCTGGACTACGCGATGACCAAGGCCGGGATCGCCAACTTCAGCAAGTGCCTGGCCAAGCAGTTGGCTGACCGGGGTATCCGCGTCAATGCGGTGGCCCCGGGACCGTTCTGGACGCCGTTGCAGGTCAGCGGCGGGCAGACCATGGACAAGCTCAAGTCATTCGGCAGTGACACACCGTTGAAACGCCCGGGGCAGCCTGCGGAAATTGCCGGGCTGTACGTGCAACTGGCCTCTGCTAAATCCACCTACGTGACCGGCCAGGTATTTGGCGCCTCCGGTGGCGCCGGGCAGCCTTGACCCATGCTCCACGGTGGGGATGGCGGATAGCTAGCATCGACCGCCACCCCCTTTGGTGAAACACTCGACGCCTCTAACGCAAGCGGGGGTGTCGTGGACATTCAATGGCAGGAGCTGCAACCGATTCAAGGCGACGTCATCGTCATCGAAGACGACCCGATACTTCGGGAGCTGATGGTCGACATCATTGAACAGCTCAACGCACGCTGCGTTGCGTTCGACAATGCCGACGACGCCTTGATCTACATGCTGAAGCCCGACAATCCGTTCGCTTTGCTCATCGCCGATCATGGGGTGCCGGGCACCATCCAGGGCATGGAGCTGTCGACCATGGTTCACCAGAGGTGGCCGGACGTGGGCATCATTCTCACCTCCGGCTACCTGCTGGATGTCTCGGCGCTGGCGCCGAACATTGTCTACCTGCTCAAGCCGTGGTCGCTCGATGGTCTGGTGACCACGATCGCCGGCCTGGTGCAGCCAGGCGTCGCGCTGCACAAAACCGCAGGTTGACGCTTTGCACGGGTTTTAATGCGCCGCTTGCCGAGTGGACGCCGTGCGTTGGTCGATCAGCCGTGCCAGCCACAGGCACAACCCGAATGCCAGCAAGGCCAATGCGGTGAGCATATGGATCATCGCTTCGCTGCCCAGCGTGGAAATCAAGTAACCGCATGCAATGGGCGCGACCGCCTGCGCCAGCAACGCCGGGCGCGCCATGCGCCCGGACACCACGGCATAATCGGCCGGGCGCACCACCACCAAGGGCAGCGTGCTCTTGACGATCGCCCGCAGACCGTTGCCCGCCCCGTAGCACACCAGCCCCCAGGCGACCAGGCCGGGGGCGAAGTCCACCACCAGCAAGCCGATGGCCGTCATGCCGCTGGACAGCAGGGCGGTGAACAGCGGTGCCTGGCGTTTGAGCACCAGGTCGATCACCCGGCACAACACCTGGGCGGGGCCCACCAGCGCGGCCAGGCCAATGGCCGATGCCAGGCTGTGCCCACGGGCTTGCAACACCGTCAGCAGGACGATGGAAATGCAGGTCATCAGCGCGGCGGCGATGGCGAACAGGGCCGTCATTACCCAATAGATGGACGGCGACAGAGGCTCGCTGTGTTCAGGTTGAGCCTGATGAGGAGCAGGGGCGGCGACGTGCGCCGGCAGCGCAAAGCGGTACAACGGAAACAGCGCCACCAGCACCAGCACCGCGAACGCGCCGCATGTGCCGCGCCAGCCCAGCAGGTGCACCATCAGCGCCAGCAACGGCCAGATCACGGTGGTGCAGAAGCCGGAAATCAAGGTCACACCGACAATGATAGGGCGCGCCTGCATTCCGTAAGTGGCGCCCAGTGACGTGAACAGGGCGTCATAAAGCCCAGTGGCCATGGCCGCGCCCAGCACCACCCACGCCAACAGGTACACCGCCAGGTTCGGCGCCAGGGCCATCATGGCGAGGCCCAGGGCCATGATCAGGCCATGGGCAGCGATCACCTTGCGCCCGCCGACCCGGGCGATCAGGCGCCCCACCAGCGGCGACAGCAGGCTGGCCACCAACAGGCCGATGGAGGCGCCGCCCAGCACCCATTGGTGGGACCAGCCGGTGTCGTGCGCGATGGGGTCGGCCAGTACGCCGAGCAGATAGAACGAGCCTCCCCAGGAGAGGATTTGCAAAACCCCCAGCAGGGCGATTCGGGCAGGGCCCGGGCGTGGGGGCAGGGTAGCGGTGTTCACGCGATGTCCTTGGTCAGCAGAGGTGAAGGGCCGTCAGCATGCCGTGCGCGTGCGCCGCGGTCCAGCCAGACCATGGTGGAGGCCGCCAGGGCCCGCCCGACGTGTCTGTTTCCGAACTCTGCGCGACGCTTGGGGGTCACAACCGATGCACGTTGCAAGGACCTCGACCCCCAAGGAGATGAACATGCCTCACGCACCCCGCACGATGTTCAACCGTTCCTGCCTGGCGGCTTTGCTGCTGGCCGGAGCGTCACTGGCCCAGGCCGATGACCTGCTGCTGGTCGGCAACAAGGACGGCGCCAGTGTGTCGGCACTGAGCCTGGAGGACGGCAAGCAGGTGCTTCGCCTGCCCGTGAGTACGGGCCCCCACGAAGTCATCGTCGCCGCCGATGGCCGGCTGGCGGTGGTCGGCAATTATGGCGCCCAAGGTGTCGCCAACAACCGCTTGAGCGTGATCGACTGGGCCTCGCGCAAGGTGGTACGTACCATTGACCTGGGCCAGGATTCCCGCCCCCACGGTATTCGTTTCTTCCCGGACAATCGCCGCGTGGTGGTTACCACCGAAGACAGTGAGCGCCTGCTGGTAGTCGACCTGGAACAAGGCAAGGTGCTGCAGCGCATCGCCATTGGCGGCGGGCAGCCGCACATGGTCGTGCTGTCGCCCAGCGCCGACCGCGCCTACGTCACCCACGTCAAGGGCGGCAGCCTGTCGGTGGTGGACCTCACTCGGCAGCGCAAGATCGCCACGGTGCCGACCGGCAACAGCACCGAGGGTATCGCCATCAATCAGGCGGGCACCCAGGTGTGGGTGAGCAACCGCGAAGACAATGACGTGGCGATTGTCGATACCCGAACATTGAAAGTGACTGACCGGATCAAGACCGGCGCATTTCCCATTCGCATCGTGATGACGCCCGACGGCAAGTATGCGCTGGTGACCTGCGCGAAATCGGCGGAACTGGCGGTCATTGACGTGGCGCAGAAACGCGAGGTCAAGCGGGTCAACCTGGCTTTCGAGGGTGCCAAGTACCGCCAGACCCTGCTGGGGGCGGCGGCGCTGCCGATTGGCGCCGTGGTGTCCGATGACGGCAAGCGCGCCTACGTGGCCATCAGCGGTGGCGACGAAGTCGCGGTGATCGATACAGCCAGTTGGACCGTGCAAGCCCGCTGGCCGGCCGGCCCGGAACCGGATGCGCTGGCGCTCGTGCCGCAAGCGTGATGGGCTGGAACCCCTGGTGGCTGTCGCCTCCGCCAGGGGGTTTCACGGGAGCAGGGGGGGCCGAGCAGCGAGCTGGGCCAGACGTTCCACTTGCATGGGCCGTTGTCGAGTGACATGGGATGGCATCAGCCGCATCGATATTCACTATGCCGCCAGGTGTTTTTTCCATCCGGCCCGGTGGCCGTAAAGTGGGCTCCATGTTCTCCCAACCTCATCAGGAGCTCCACCATGAAACCTGTATTGACCTTCACCCTCGCATTGTCCCTTCTGGCCACCGGTAGCGCGTTCGCCACCCCACAGACCGTCACCAGCCATGAGCGCGCCACCGTTGCCCAGGATGGCGCCGAGCACGCCCGTGACCATAACCTGCGCATGGCCGAGAACGGCAGTGAGCATGTGTTGCCGCGCCAGCACATGGACCGTCAGGGCGTGATTTATGTGGCTGAAGTGCGCAAGGAGTTTGGCTCGCAGTACCAGCGTTATTGAGAAACAGGCTGCTGCCACGGCCCTGACAGGTTCAGGGCCCGGGCAGGCCGGGCCCGCCCGCATCAAACGCCTTTCGCGTCGTCCTTCAGATCATCCAGCGCATCGACGATGGAGTGGTCGCTGTCGGCCATCGATTTCTGCATCTCCTTGGCAATGTCGGTTTGAACCTTCATGACTTTCTCGGCCAGCGCACGCCCTTCCTTGGAGCCCAGGATGATGGCCATCGCTTGTTCGGGGTGCTGGTTGGCACGGATCATCAGCTCCAGTTCATTGTTGTCAAAGTGGTCTGCGTAGATGTCGACCATATCGCTGACCAACTCTTTCTGATCCAGGTTGTCCCGCACGACGTTTCGGATCTGTTCACGTTCGAGCATGGGGTACCGGGTGGCATAACCCGCGGCTGCCATGTCCACGACTGCGCCATAGTGCTTGGTCAGACCGCTGGCCTCGACCAATTCCCTTGCCTTGTCCTTGCTACCGCCACAGCCTGCCAGCGCAACTGTGAAAGCCACGGCGACCGCGATTTTTTCAAGCTTCATGTGCCTTTGTTCCTTGGCCCCTTGGGGGGTGATGAGTTAGCGGCGGTTCAGGTGAATCGCGCCAATGACCACAACCAGGACAATCATGCCCAGGAACGCGCCAAACGCAGGGAACATCGCGGCCGGCCAGATCAGGCCCCGGCCGAGGTTGTAGGCGAAGCTGGCATGGGAGTAGGCAGAGAATAGCCAGGAGTAGAGGGCGTAGATCAGGCCAATGACCAGGTAGCCTGAAATGATCTTTCCTTTGAGTGTCATGCAGCCTTCCTTCATGGCGGATAATGTGGCGGCAACATAACAGGTGGATAGTGGCATTTCAATATTGCACATGCCTCGCCATCGTCTGGCATGCCTGTGACCGCCACGGCGGGTCTTGCTGTCGGGCAGGGGCGCGCTGGCCTGACGGTTACGCTGCGCCCCTTGAGTTTACCGGCGGCGGTAACGCTGGGTGAGCAGGCGCGCCAGTGTGACGCCGACGATGAACGCCGCACCCACTGCGCCCCACAGGGCGGCCGGCGAGGCCTTCGTCGCAGCCGGGTCGGGATCTGGGTGCTTGTCGTGTTCGGCGCTTGGCTCGCTATCCGAAGGCGTGTCATGAGAAATGAACCGCTGCTCCTGCAACTTCAGCGCCGCGCCCTCGACGAGGGTCAACGTCAGGTCCTCGATAAAGCCCGCGATGCGATCCGTGTAGACCGGGGCGCCGGTGGCGTCCAGTTCGTCGTAGATAAACTGCTGCCCCTCCAGCCAGCCGACCGCGGTCAGCAGTTCGGGGCTCAAGTAGTACTTGCCATCAAGGAAAAAACCGGTGAAGCGATGTGCGTTGTCATGGCCTTCTACGGTGTAGCGTTCGCCTGCTCGCATTCCTGTCGCTGAGTCGATCATGGCTGTAGTCTCCTGTTGTTGTTCTGGTCCAGCGAAATACCCTCGACACCTGCAGGCGCTGGTCTGCCAGCGCCCACGGGAGCATCGGTGCCTCAATAAACCGGCAGGCCGACGACGTCGTCCGAGACGGGGATCTCGATCCCGGCTTTGCCCGGCGTGAGGATGACCTTGCGGCAGTCTTCCTCTTTCTTGTCAAAGATCTTGTAGCCCTCCGGCGCCTGCTCAAGGGACATGCGGTGGGTAATGATGGCTTCGGGGGTCAGCTTGCCCGCTTCGATGATGTCCAGCAGTTCCGGCAGGTAGCGTTGCACATGGGTTTGCCCCATGCGGAAGGTCAGGCCCTTGTCGAATGCGTCGCCAAACAGGAACCCGTGGATGAACCCCGAATACACCCCGGGCACGCTGACCACGCCGCCCCGGCGCACCGCGGCGATGCACTGGCGCAGCGCCTTGCCGCTGCTGCCTTCCAGTTTCAGCGTGGCCAGCACGGTTTCAGTGGTACTGCCCTTGGCTTCGAACCCCACGGCGTCCACGACGCCATCGACGCCGCGCGACCCCGGGGTTTGCCGAATGATGGTGTCGGCGGGGTCATCGTCTTCATCGAAATTGATCGGGATGACGCCATAGGCCTGTTGTGCGTAGGCCAGCCGGTAGGCGTGGTGGTCGACCATGAAGATGCGTTCGGCACCCAGCATCCGGGCCACCGCCGCACACAACAGGCCCACTGGGCCGGCACCATAGATGGCGATGCTGGAGCCTGCGCCGATCTGGGTGTTGGTCACCGCCTGGTAAGCGGTGGGCAGAATGTCGGAAAGGAACAGCACCTTCTCGTCCGACAGGGTACCGGGTACCTTGAACGGGCCGGTATTGGCCTTGGGAACCCGAACGTATTCCGCCTGGCCACCGGGAATGCCGCCGTACAGGTGGCTGAAGCCAAATAGCGCGGCGCCTGGCGGGATGGCCTTCTTGTTGATGATGGCCCCGCGCCCGGTATTGGTGGTTTCGCAGGCGGCGAAAAGGTCGTGCTGGCAGAAGAAGCAACTGCCGCAGGCGATCACGAACGGAATGACTACCCGGTCGCCGCGCTGCACGGCGGTCACGTCGCTGCCGACGTCTTCGACGATGCCCATGAACTCATGCCCGAATATATCACCGTGCTCCACGGTGGGAATCTTGCCGCGAAACAGGTGCAGGTCCGACCCGCAGATCGCTGTCGCCGTGACCCGCAGGATGATATCGTCCGCCGCCTCGATGACCGGGTCTGGAACGGTGTCGACCTTTACGTCGTGTGCGCCGTGGTACGTCAATGCTCTCATGGTGCGTCTGCCTTTTGGTGGGTGGCTTTAAGTGCAGAGGAGGCGGGCAGCCGCGAAGTTCAAAACACTCGAGGAACAGGCGATTGATGGTGCTCCGCCCGCCAGGGGCACCCGCAGCGGGCGCACTTAGCGGTGCAGGGTGATGGGCACCGACTTCGCCGCTGGCACCTTGCTGCGTTCAGCGTGGTGCCATAGCGGTACCAGGGCGTTGCATTCCGGGTAATACGCCGCCGCGCAGCCGGCGGGTATGTCGTAGGCGATGATCTGAAACGGTCCGACCTCACGGCGCACCTCGGGCTCGACGGCGGTACGCAGCCGAACCCAGTCGCCGGCCGCGAGGCCCAGGCGGGCCACGTCGTTGGGGTTGAGGAAAATCACGCTGCGTGTGCCTTTCACCCCTCTAAAGCGGTCATCGTAGCCATATACGGTGGTATTGAACTGGTCATTGCTGCGGATCGTCATCAACCGCAACACGTCGCGACGCTGCGGGCTGACGGCCACATCACTGTCTTCGTCGAGGCTGCGCGGGGCCGTGAACTGCGCCTTGCCCGAATCGGTCCTCCATTGCCGCTGGCTGGCGGGCAAGGGACGATGGAAACCGCCGGGCTCCCACATGCGGGTTTCCATGTCATGGAACATCTCCGGGTAGGCCTGGCTGATCGCCTGGCGAACCAGGGCGTAGTCGCGGCGCCAGGCACCCCACGGGATAGTCGTGCGGCCCTCGAGCGTGGCCTCGGCCAGGCCGGCGATGATTGCGACCTCCGAGCGCAAGTGCTCGCCGGCGGGCGCGCTGGTGCCTTTCCAGCCATGCACGCAGCCGGTGCTGTCTTCGGTGCTGTAGGTCTGCACCACGCCGTCCTGGCTGTCGAGTTCGATGCGGCCCAGGCAGGGCAACAGCCACGCCCGTTTACCGGGTACCAGGTGGGTGCGGTTGAGCTTGGTCGCAACTTCCACGTGCAGCTCAAGCGCCGCCCAGGCCGGCTCGATGCGCTGGGTGTCCGGCACCGCCCGCAAAAAATTGCCGCCCAGGCCGATAAAGGCTTTGATGCTGCCATCGATCACCCCGGCGCAGGCATCGACGGTGCTGGTGCCTTTACGCTGCGGTACCGTGAAGCCGAACAATTGCTCGATCTTGTCCACCGGCACCTTGGCCGGGTCTTCGGTAATACCCACCGTGCGCTGGCCCTGCACGTTGGAGTGGCCGCGTACCGGGCAAATGCCGGCGCCCGGCTTGCCCAGGTTGCCGCGCAGCAGCAACAGGTTGACCAGCATCTGCACGTTCTCGACCCCGTGCCGATGCTGAGTCATGCCCATGCCATACACCACCATCACCCGCTGGCTGCGGGCATACACCGTGGCGGCCGCCTCCATGGCGCTGCGGTCCAGCCCCGACCGGTGCTCAAGCTCGGCCCAGTCGTGCCGTTCGACCTCGGCCACGAACGCCTCGAAGCCCTGGGTGTGTTCGGCGATGAACGCATGGTCAAGGACTGCCGGCAGTCCCTCTGCGATCGCCACCCGGTCCATCTCCAGCAGGTGCCGGGCGATGCCGATGACTGCCGCGGTGTCGCCGCCAATGGCGACCTGGTGATACTGAGTGCTGATGACGGTTGATTCGGGCCCCAGCATTTCGATGGGCGACTGTGGGTTGACGAAACGCTCCAGCCCCCGCTCGCGAATGGGGTTGAACGTAATGATCGGCACCTTGCGTTTGCGTACTTCCTGCAGCGGATGCAGCATCCTGGGGCTGTTGCTGCCCACGTTCTGACCAAAGAAAAACACGCAATCGGTGTGCTCGAAGTCCGCCAGGGTAACGGTACCCACCGGTACGCCGATGCTCTCCTGCAAGCCCACCGAGGTGCTTTCGTGGCACATGTTCGAGCTGTCCGGCAGGTTATTGGTACCGTACGCCCGCGCCAGCAACTGGTACATGAACGACGCCTCCAGCGACGCGCGCCCGGAGGCATAGAACACCACCTCATCAGGCACACGTTGGCGCAGGTGGCCGCCGATTTCCTGGTAGGCCTGCTCCCAGGTGGTGACGAGATAGCGGTCGGTGGCCGCATCGTACCGAAGGGGGTGGGTGAGCCGGCCATGTTGTTCAAGGGCGTAGTCGGTCCAGGTACGCAATTCGGTCAGCGTATGCTGCGCGAAGAATTCCGGCCCCGTCCGGTAGGACGTCAGTTCCCACGCGGTGGCCTTGGCGCCGTTTTCGCAGAACTCCAGCGCATGGGGGTCGCCAGGTTTCGCCCAGGCGCAGCCGACGCACGCAAACCCCTTGGGCTTGTTCTGGCGCAGCAGTGCCAGCGGCGCCCGCTGCAACGCCTGCTCGCGCCAGAGGATGGTCATGACCGAATGCGCGGAGCCCCAACCACCGGATGCATGGGTGTAGGGCTTGTAGCGGGGTGTGGGGTGAAACAGCTGCATGGCAGGGTCCTCGGCGAGCTTCGTGCTATTACGAAGCGTGCGCCGAGGTGATGGTTCAATGCGCGAGATGGAAGGCGGCTTATTTGTCCATGCGCGCATCCAGGGTTTTCTGGTGCTCGGCAAGAAACGGTTGCTCTGCCACATCGAAGCGGTCAATGCCCGCGGTGAAGCGGTGCCAGTAAGGGTACAGCGGCTGTCGCCGGGTGGCGGCTTCGATACGGGCCGTTTGTTCCGCGGTGAGCTTGAGCGCTGTGGCGGCCAGGTTGTCGTGCAGATGCGCTTCGGTTCTGGCGCCGACAATCAGCGACGTGATGCCGGGCCTGTCCTTCAACCAGGCCAGGCACACCCGTGCCACGGAGACGTCGTGCTCGTCGCCGACGCTCGCCAGGGTTTCGATGATATCCAGGGCGCGCTCCTGATCATGCACATAGGGTTCCGGCCAACCGCTGCCTTGGCGTGTATTGGCGCCCGGCGTGCGGCCACGCCGGGTGGTACCTGTCAGCAGGCCTTCGCCCATGGGGCCCCACACCAGCGTACCGATGGACTGGTCCAATGCCAGCGGCAGCAACTCGTACTCCGCTTCTCGCGACTCGGGGGTGTAGTAGATCTGCTGGGTGATGGGTTTGAGAAAACCGTTGAGTTCAGCTTTGCCCAGGGTTTTCATCATCTGCCAGGCGGTGAAGTTACTGGTGCCGAAGTAGCGAATCTTCCCAGCGCTCACCAGATGGGTCAGGGCCTCGAGGGTTTCTTCGATCGGCGTCAGGCCGTCCCAGTTGTGGAGTTGATAGAGGTCCAGATGGTCCGTGCGCAAGCGCTTCAGGCTGGCCTCGCAGGCCCTGATCAGGTGGTAGCGCGACGAGCCCGAGTTGTTCGGGTTCTTGTCGACGGGGCTGCGGCCCTTGGAGGCCAGGAGGATATCGTTGCGCTTTTCCCCCAGTGCCTGGCCGACCACTTCCTCGGCCAGGCCGTGGGAGTAGAGGTCGGCGGTATCCACCATGTTGACCCCGGCCTCGAAGGCGATGTCGAACATGCGCTTGGCCGTGGGTACATCCACCGCCCCGCACTTGGCAAACTCGGCACGGCCGCCGAAGGGCACGGTGCCCAGGACGATTTCGGATACGAGCAGGCCTGAATCGCCCAGTTGTCGGTATTGCATGTTGCCTCCCAGATTATGTGACACGTAGTTTTTCTGAGGGGCGAGGCGCGGATTAGTTTGAATTTATTATGGGGCAGTCACTGGGCAGGGGCGTCGAAAATGCTTTCGATGGGCATGGCAAACAACCGTGCGATGTGAAACGCCAAGGGCAGGCTGGGGTCGTAGCGGCCATTTTCGATGGCGTTGACGGTCTGCCTGGAGACGCCCAGGCGCTCGGCCAGGTCCTGTTGCGACCACCCCTGTGTGGCGCGCAGTTCCTTGAGTGTGTTCTTCATTGGTAGCGGCGCCTGGCCAATCTCAGGCCAATGATCCACGTAAGCCCCATTACCGGCCACACCCACAGCCAGGGAATGTGCGGCGCGCCGATGTTCTCCATGAAGCCGTAGCTGAAGGTCAGCAGGGCGGAAGCGGCGAAGGCAAAACCGAGGGCTTCGAACTGGATGCGCAGGTGCATTTCATCCAGGCGGCGCAATTGGCGGACCACGGCCCAGCAGATGAAAGCGGCGGGGATGACCGGGGACAGCGTGAGCGCGGTTCGGGTGATGAGGCTGGCGTCCTGATAGTGGGCCAGGGCCAGGACCGATGCGATAAGCACTACCACATAGCAGGCCAGGGCGGCGCCCATTTCGTAGAGATAGGTTTTCATGAGGGGTCTCGATGTAAAGTTGGCTTTACATTAGAGGGTGGCAGACTGAATGTAAAGCAAGCTTTACTTCCATGCGCTATGGCTAGTCACGGCACGCCTGGGAATGATACGGTCTGGCCTTTGACGTTTTCAGCTTTCACCTGATCAACCCATGGAGCAATGGATGAAACGCAACGGACGCCGCAAGCGAGCCCGGGAAAATATTGGACGAATGATCGCCAGGATTGACGGTGGCGATGAACAGCATGGTTCCAGGCTTGTGCGGTTGGCTAGCGTGGGCTTTCAGATGGCCCGCGGCCTTGTATTGAAAACCTTCGGCGAGAAGGGCGGGGCGAAGGTGTTGTAAATGAGCATTCCGGTCGGACTCGCGCAGGTGCCTGTTTTCAACGTGGCATGGCCGAGCCCGGGAAAGGTTTCTGCCGGCCAAGCTGAAATCTATTCCCCTTGGTCCGAGACTGAATGGGCCGCCGCGAACTCAAGTGCGCTTTGGAAGTCGAGGTGAGTCGAGGCAAAAGACTTCATCAAAAGTGGCTCTGGCAGCGCCCAATCCCACTTTTCGCGAATTTTGTTTTTCACCCTTGCCAGAATCGCTTGAATGTCACCCGGCCCTAACGTCGTGATTGAACTCAGCGCGTGAACGGTGTCCGCTTCGGACGCGTCGACTGTCAGTGCCAAACCTGTGCTTTCGCACGTTAGCCCTACATGTTTGAGCAGCAGCGCGAGGGTGTCGTTGGTGTAATCCCCTCGCCAGGTCAACAGGTAGCATTCACTCCCCGAGCCGTAGAGGTAACGTGTCCCAAGACCCAGTTCATTGAACGTCCTGCGCGCTTCATCCAAGAGGCGTTTTGCCGAGTTATCGAGAAACGCGTAGCGCTCGGTATCCATGAGCACCGCCCGCATCTCTTCGCGAACACGGTCGTGTACCTGGGCACCCAAACCTTCGAAAAAAGGCGCATCGCCACCGCGTGCCGCCGTCACGACTATGATCCTGGCCTGCAGATCCACCTGTTGCACCTGCCACCGACGCCCCCCGAAGATAATTCTTTGCCCGACCGCCAGCGGTTTGCTGACGGGCAGCGAGCCCAGGGGCTTGCCGTCTCGCATCAGGCGAAACTCTTCATCGCTGGTAAAGGCGCTGTAGAACTCGTAGTGGTTGATCAGCCGTTCGCCCAGCTCGCCCGGTAGCAGCAAACCAGAACTGTCTTGCACGATCAGTTTCTTCTCACCGAGGGTTTTCAGCAGGCCGAGGAAGTCTGGCTTGTCGAGATGTGCGAAGGCCTGGCTGGCGATGAGGTTGCCCCACAACTGAACGGCGTGCGCGCCCCCCAATTGTGCGATCGACGACAGGCACTGCTGCACCAGGGTCGAGGCATGAACGCCTTTCGTGCGAGGCGGCTCGAACCAGCCAGCGATCAGCAGGCGGACCATGGCTATCGTCTGTACCAGGCCTTCCCTGAGTTGGTCGGAGAGCTCGGAGTTCATGTCCAGGGGGCATTCCCGGCAGTAGGCGCGCAGGATGGCAGGCTCGCCTGCACGACGGCCAGAACGGCCCAGGCGCTGGCGCAGGCTAGCCACCGAGGGCGGGCAGCCGATTTGGGCCACCGTGTTGATGTTGCCGATGTCGATGCCAAGCTCCAGTGTGCTGGTACACACGCCGGAGGCGGGTGGCGTGCCGGCCTTCAAGGCACGTTCGGTGTCCTCGCGCAGCTCTTTGGATAGACTACCGTGGTGGGGCCAGAACTCGTTGGCCACCCCGTCACGCTCGCACAGCGCCCTTAGCCTGTCCGAGTACCACTCCACGTCCTGTCGGCTATTGGGGAAAATCAGGTTGTTGCTGCCACGCAGTGCAGTGTACAGATGCTGTGCGATGTCGAGCCGGCTGCCTGCGGTTTCTCCGTCGTCTTGCTGCGTGCCTTCATCGTGGCGGTTGTTGCCAGCGCTCATGGCTACCTGTATCGGTTGCTCCACATAACCGCGAATCTGAACCAGCAGTTGCTGACCGGATGTTCTGGACTCGATTACCGTCACGTTGCCCGCGTCGGCAGGACGCAGGAACAGCTTGGCAAGGGCCATGTCACCTAATGTCGCCGATAGCCCCACCCTGGGAAGCTTGTGGCCGGCTACAAGCTCGACGCGCTGCATCAACGACTGAAGCTGCTTGCCCCGTTCGCTACCAATGAAGGAGTGCAGTTCGTCAACAACGATGTAGCGCAGCGCGGCGAATGCGCCCGGCAACGTCGTGCCACGGTTCACGAACAGCGCTTCCAGCGATTCCGGAGTAATCAGCAGCACGCCAGCGGGCGATTTCAGAAAGCGCTGCTTCTTGCTGGCTGCGACATCACCATGCCAGGCGGTAACAGGGATCTCCAGCCGCTCGCACAGGCGGCTGAGCCGGTCCCACTGGTCGTTGATCAATGCCTTGAGAGGGCTGACGTAGAGCACAACCCCTGGCGTATCTTGCCGGTTCTTGAGGTGAGTCAGGATTGGTAGAAAAGCGGCCTCTGTCTTGCCGGCAGCCGTCGACGCGGCAATGATTACATCGAGGTCACCATCAACCAGCGCAGGCACTGCCCACTCCTGAGCATCCCGAAGTGACGTCCAGCCCTGGGACCACACCCACTGCTGCACCTCGGGGTGCAGCCGTTCGAATGACGAGGAGTCAGAGTTTGAAGCTTGCGAGTTCATCGTCTGCCTCGACTGCGAAGTCCTGATCACCGCCGTGGTCCTTGGCCAGTTCGACTGCGCCGAGCAAGGTTTCCCAGTCTGTACCGGGGTTCTGCTCCAGCACGGCCAGGAGGTTGATGAATGCCGTGATGGTGGTGCGTGGTGTGCGGAAGTACGCTTCGCCCAAGCGCTGGTTGCAGTGCGCCATGAACGCTGGAATGGCTTCATCGGGCAGCAGATACTGTTGCGGGTCACCATAGCCATATACGTTTCGCAGTTTCTGCAACAGCACGTAGAAGTCTTCGGGCGTCAGGCTGTTCAGGCGAATCACCGGGCCCGACAGATCGACCAGCCCCGTGCGGGCGAAGCTGTTCTCTGCCAGCCGCGACTGCAAGGCGGGGTAGCTGTAAAGACCGCGGCGTGTGTCCATGAGAAATTCAGGCGTGCCCCCCAACACAAAGCCCAAACCCTCGGACGAGCCCTGCAGCGAGTCATTGAGGATACGCAGTATCTGCTCATAGTTGGAATTACGCGCTTGGGTGTTTGCCAGCTTGTACAGGTTGACCAACTCGTCCAGGCACACCATCAAGCCGCAATACCCCGCCAGGCGAACGAAGCGAGCCAGTAGTTTGAGTTGATCATAGACGTTGGTGTCGTCGATGATTGCCCGCACACCCAATGCCGCACGGGCGTCGGTGCGAGTGGTGAATTCTCCGCGCAGCCAACGAATGGCATCCGCCTTGAGTTGTTCATTACCCTGTTCAAAACCACGGCAATAAGCGGCGATCACATCAGCAAAGTCATACCCGTTGACCATTTCGGTGAGTTCGGTGAGGTACTGGCGAATGACCTCCTCGCTATCAACGCCCTTCGCCTTGGCCTCTGATTTCGCCTGGGCGATGAATTTCTCGACGATTCCCGGCAGAGCACCGCCATCGGGCTTCGTGCGGGTGGCCATGTTCTTGACCAGTTCCGCATACAGTGACCGGGCCTGGCCTCCTGAAGCGTGAAGCCGTCGATCAGGGTTGAGGTCGGCGTGCAGAGTCACTAGTTTGCGTTCCACCGCGATGCCACGCACAAGATTCAGGAAAAAGGTTTTGCCGGCGCCATACTCGCCGATCACCACCCTGAAGCTCGACCCTCCGTCCACCAGACGATCAATGTCCTTGAGCAGCGAGTCGAGTTCAGCCGACCGCCCAACCTGGATGAGGTGCTGGCCAAGGCGCGGAACCACGCCTGCCCGCAGTGACTGGATAACCGCGTCGCGATCCTTGGCTCGTATCGTACTCATAGCGCTAACTCATCCAAAATGTCGGGGTTGATCTCTATGGGGTCGTCGCCTTCGGACACCGGCATGTCGAAGCGCTCGTACGCCATCTCGTTAACCTGTTCGAGCGCACCATCCAGCATCAGGTCCAGGTGGCGGGTCGCTGTTTCCAGCTCTGCACGGCTCCACTGCTGCCGGGAAACCAGCAGCCGCAGGAAAGCTGAGAGGCCGCTGTCCAGACCGTTTACCGAGTCGGCTTCAGGCAGTGGCGGGGGCAGGTCAGGCGAGGCAGGCGCCTCGTCGCTGAAAACGCCAGCAAGCAACGCAGAGACTTCAGCCGTCTCCCGTTGAAGTTGAGCAATCCTGTCCATATCCAGGGTGAAGCCGGGAGCATCTTCCGCGTGCCCGGGTACGATGCTGACGCCAGGCGCGCACGCCACTGTCGCGTGCAAGTCACGGTAGACGGCTTGGGGCTCAAGAGAGAGCACCTTGTACACACGTTCCAATTGCTGCACTTCCTGCGGGCTGACGACGCCGTCGGCGTTGGCAAGCTGGGCGAGAAAATTCGCCATTTTGCTTTTCGCATCGTGGTCCAAGGGGGCGAGCTTTTTCTTCAGGCTCGCCAGCTCGGGGGGCTGTTGCAACTGAAGCGCAAGGTGTGCCTTCAATCGCTTGCGCTGGGCAATGCTCAGGTGTTCCCAGGCATCGATATGACTCGAAAGCCATGAAGTCTCTATTGGCGAGGTCTTGCCGTCCGCGGCTGCCACGGCGCTGGCCAAATCCAGGGTGACCGCCGCGGCCTGATAAGCACTGTCTGCGCGCATCGAGCCGTCGGTGGTCGCGCAGGCAAACAAGGCGACAGGATCGCCTGGCTTGGGTAATCTCGCACCAGACAGGACGTCGGGCTCGCAGCCCACGTTAATGGCATCGAAGAGTTGGGCAAGGGCAATGGCCTGGTCACGGGAAAGCGCCTCGATGGCGTTCAACCGCTGGGTCAGGTCGCCATAGCTCAGGCATAGCGTGTCTGTGCCTGCCCGGGCTTTCAGTCTATCCAGCTCGGCCTGGGTTTCCAGCGGCCAGAGCTCGACGGGAAGGTGCAGCAAGGCCTCGAGTGTGTGGGCGCTGTCAGGATTGCGCCCCAGATAACGACTGAACGGGCCGAGGACGGTGGAGCACTGATCGACGATCAACTGCAGTTTTTTCCGGGTTCCAGAGGAGGCGGTGACATCGGGTAGACCGTCGATCAGGGTCGCCGGAGGGTCGAGGCGGCGTGACGCCGCGCGGTAGAGGACCGTGAGCCTGGTATTGTCATGCTTAAGGAGGATGCCAGTGGGGTGGCGGTTGGCGAATTCGCTGCGAAACAACCGCATGAACGCCTCCCTGCAGCGCTCTATTGGGGGGCGTCGAATGACATTCGGGTCGTTCAATACCCACGCAAGTGCCCAGCTGGCTGAGAGCGGATACTGATCGGTCGCCATCTGCCCCAACGCCACGCCCAGGGAAGTCGGTATTTCGTAACCGTCAGCAGCCGGTAAGGCAGGTTCTTGCAGGTAAGACCGAGGGGCGATTTCGCTCAGTTTCAGGTGTTCAAGCAGTCTGCGGCCGTGAGCGTGGAATGAATCGTCATGGCCATAGACCTCCATCAGGCGTTGCACCTCATGCCTGATGGTCGGCACTTCAAGGCACACCTGCGGGTCGAGGCCTGCATCCACGAACAGGCGTCTTTCAAGGCCATAGAAGAAAAGGAAAACGTGCCCGATGTCGACGGTCGGATCGCAACGGCCTTGGGCGTGCCATTCAAGATAGCGACGGCGTGCGTCCGGCAAAAGTTCGTGGTAGCCAGGTGACCAGGCTGCCGGGTTGGGGCTGATCGCAATGGGTGAGCGCCGGACCTTGCGGGTGGCGTCAATCATCGAAGGTTCCGAGTAGTCAGTGCCTGCTGCCTCGGAGAAGTAGAACAGGCCGTGCGACAATGCGATGCCCGCGACGGTGACGCACTCGCCCTTATTGATCCAGCGTGCCTTGGCGGGCGCTGAAGAGGGGCGGGGAATAGCGTAGGACTGCGCTATTCCAGCGCCGAGCTGGATCGGGTGCAGATCAGAAGGCGCAGGCAAGGCTTCGTCTGGCCCTCGCCTCAACCCAGCGCTACCCGCTTCGTGCGTCCCTGCCATGGTGCGTTCCCTGATGAATAATGGCTGACTGGCAGTATTGTCGATTTACTTACAGAGGCCAAGGGCTGAATTGGCGGGCGGCGCTTGTCAGATCCCAGGGCCGGGCAGTCAGCTGTTTCAAACGAGGCTCAACACCGCATCCGCAAAATCGGCAGGCGCTTCCTGCGGCACGTTATGCCCCACGCCATCGAGAATCACCCGGCGAACGGGCCCGGTAAACATGCGCAGCGCCGTTCGTTCATCTTCGATCGGCCTCACACCGTCGTCAGTGCCCGCCAGTATGACCGTGGGTACCGAAATCCGCGGTTGCCGCGCTAGCTGCTGCTGTATAGCCGCATACTGCGGATCGCCTTCGACCAAGCCGAAGCGATGTCGATAGGAATGCGTGACGACATCGACGAAATCGGGATTATGGAACGACCGGGCGGTGGCCTGGAACTGCTGGTCACTGAACGTCCACAACGGGGACCATTGTTGCCATAGCAGTCGGCAGAATGCGTCCCGGTTCGTGTCGAGCCCGGTGTAGCCGCGGTCACTGTGCAGGTAGTACTGATACCACAGGCGATGCTCGGCCTCAGGCGCAGCAGGCTGGCTGGCCGTTGCGATGTCCTGGATGTTGTAGCCGGGCTCGCAACTGACCAGGCCGACCACCCGCTGCGGCCAGAGCGCTGCGACAACGCAGGCGGCCCTCCCGCCCCAGTCAAAGCCGGCGAGCACCGCGCGCTGGATTTCGAGGGCATCCAGCAGCGCCAGCAAGTCGGCACCCAGTGCAGCTTGCTCGCCGGAGCGCAGCGTACTGGGTGAGATAAAGCCCGTGGCGCCGTAGCCGCGCAGAGACGGGATGATGCAGCGGCAACCGCCTGCGGCCAGGCGCTCAGCGACGTCGTCGTAGGCGTGGGTATCGTAGGGAAAGCCGTGCAACAGCAACGCCACGGGCCCGTCGGCCGGGCCTGTTTCCCGGTATGAGATTTTCAGTACACCGGCGTGGATTTCTTTCACAGCGTCGTCCTCGGCAAGGGTGTGTCCATCAGACCGCACGGATGACAATTTCGTCATTCTTGCCGGGCCGAAAATCGGTTTAATAAAACACACCGATCAAACCAGGAGGCTGTATGACTTTCACGATGAAAAACTGTGCGATGCGGGCCAGCTTGCTGGCCTGGAGCTTGGCTGGCAGCACGGCAATGGCCGCGACGGCCGAGGCGCCCCCGGTTCCCGTCCTGGGTACTGCCGAGGTGCAGGCCACGACCACCGCGAACCCCCAGCAACCCACGGTGCCCTACGCCAACCTGTGGGCCGATGCCCAGGGCCACACCCATGTGGCCAAGTGTGAACTCAACGGCATGAAGCTGCTGAGCTATGCGCCACCCGCCGCGCCAGAATGGTTCGGCACACCCCCCGAAGACATCCAGAGCATTACCTATGCGGTGCTGCCGGTGGGTTACGTGGGCTCCTGGCACCACGCGCCAGGCCCGCAATGGGTGGTGACCCTGTCGGGCCAGTGGTCGGTGGAAGCCACCGATGGGCAGACACTGGTGCAGGGGCCGGGGGATTTTCAGTTCAACGCGGATACCTCCTCGTTCGCCAGCACGCCCGGGGGCAAGGTGGGGCACATTTCCAGGACGGTGGGCAACGTTCCCAACGTGCAGCTGATCATCAAGCTCAAGCCGCGTGCCGGGGTGGTGTATGCGGGCAAACCATGTGCCGTCTGAGGTGGGCGGCTGATGTTCGTTGAACTATTGGTTACAGCGATTTGACTAACATTGTGCAGTCAGCCCTGGCCAGTGGCCAGGGCCATTTCTCAACGATGCACTTGCAGACGAAGGTCGGTGAAATCATGAAGCGTGAACAGATCGAAGGTGTTGCAGAAAAGGCCGCCGGTAAAGCCCAGAGCGCGGTAGGGCGGCTGCTTGGGGACTCGCAACTGGAGGCTGAAGGCGCAGGGCACCAGGCTGCTGGCCAGGTGACCAAGACCTACGGCGACGCGCTCGATACCGTGTCGGCTTTCGTCAAAGAGAAGCCGGTGGCAGCCCTCGCGATCGGGGCAGCGCTGGCGCTGGTGGTCAGCCGCCTACTGCGCCGCTGAGCAGCTCCCCCTTCCAGGCCGCTGCCGGTCAGGTGTACGAAGCCAGCAGTTGCTGCACCTCTTCAAGCCCAGGCGCGTAAGCGCCTGCATGGCTGCAGGACACTGAAGCACAGGCCGCTGCGAAACGCAGTTGCGCCTGTGCTTCGTCAATGCCTAGTACTTCACACGCCAGCCATCCCGCCATGCAGGCATCCCCAGCGCCCACGGTATCGGCGACCTCCACGGCAATCGCCGGTTGGCTGTATTGCTGGCTGCCGATATGCAGGACCATACCGGCCTCACCACGGGTAAATAGCACGCGAGCCGCTGGGTTGAGGGCGCGCAGTGCGTCCAGCGCCTGCTCCTCCGTGCGCCCAGGGTAGATCTGGCGCAGGTCCTCGTCCGACAGCTTGATCAACTCTGCCAGCCTGACCATGGTGGGGAACGTGTGCTCGAGGTAGTGCGGGTCCATGAGGTTGCGCCAGTTGGGGTCAAAGCTGATACGTTTGCCCGCTTGCCTGGCCTGTTGCGCGATGCCCACCAGGCGGTCGGCCAGCGGTTGGCGCGCCAGGCTGATGCAGCTGAAATGGCACCATCGGGCGGCGTCGAGCCAGCCTTGGGGAAGGTGGTGGGGATCAAACCGCAGGTCGGCGTCACCGGCGAAAAAATACCGGGGAGGGTGGCTGGAGGCAACGATCGCAACGAGCGGATCGCTGTCGACGCGCTGGATGAAACGCATGTCCAGCCCGGCGGCGCGGGACTGGTTCGCAATTTCATCACCCAGTGAGTCCTGGCTGATCGCCCCGGCGAACGCGGCCTGCACGCCCAGGCGGCTCAAGCTGCGGGCCACATTCCAGGGCGCGCCGCCAGGGTACCCTTGCCAGTGTCCAGGCGAGCCCTGGACGATATCGGTCAGGGCTTCACCGAAAACGATTACGTGGGGCAGTGACATGGTTTCTCCTGCTTCAAGGGTTGGCAGCGGCGAGAATAACCATACGTGGGAGGTGGGCGGGGTGGCTAGTGGCAAATCGACGTGGCACCGATACTTATTTGCCCTGTGGAACTGGGGCACAGCTCAAGAGCATCGGCCTGGTACAGACGCGGCCACAAGGGCCGCGGGTGGGCGGGTGCGGGCTCAGGGCTTGATGTACTGGGCGCTGACGAAGGGGGTGTAGTCGGGCAGCACGCCCGGGATCTTCTTCTGTTCCTGAAGGAAGGCCGCGGTGCTGGCGATGTCCTTGGCGGTGCCACCGCCCAGCAGCGCGGGGCTGAGTTGCGCCTTGGCGTCCGGGTAGTTGGAACCTGCCAGCAACTCGGGCACATCGCTGGCGTTGGCGCCGGTCAGGCGGGCGATTTTCTGGACGGGGGCCGAGTCGGCTGTCCACTCGCTCTTGTGCGCGGCATAGTCGGCGAAAGCCTTGAGGGTCACGCCGGCGAACTGGGCAATCACCTCGGGGTGTTTCTGCGCATAGTCCTTGCGTGCTACCCACACCTCAAAGGTGGGCGAGCCCCATTGGCCGACTTGAGCGGCGTCGGTGAGGGTCTTGCCTGTCTTGCGGATTTCCCCCAGCGCGGGCGACCAGACGAAGGCCCCGTCGATGTCCCCGCGCTTCCACGCCGCGGCGATTTCGGTGGGTTGCAGGTTCACCACCTTGACCTTGCCTTCCAGCCCCCAGTGCTTCAGGGCGCCCAGCAGGCTGTAGTGCGAAGTGGACACGAAGGGCGTGGCGATGGTCTTGCCGACCAGGTCCTGCGGGTTGTTGATGCCGCTGCCATTGCGGACCACCAGTGCTTCGGAAGAGTTGATTTGCGCTGACACGATGAAGGCCACGATGGGCAATTGCCGCGACGCGGCCGCCGCCAGCGGACTGGAACCCAGGTTGCCGATCTGCACGTCACCGGAGGCAATGGCGGTCACGACCTCCGGGCCGCTGTTGAACCGGCGCCAATCGATTTTTTCACCAATGGCCTTTTCGTACTCGCCGTCGGCCTGGGGGACTTTGCTTGGGTCGGTACCGGTCTGGTAGCCGATGGTCAGGTTCGCCGCCTGGGTGGCGAAGGCGACGCTCATCAGCAGTGAAGCGGCCAGCAGTTTGAACGGGCGAGGGGGCATGATCGGGTGCACCTGAGTCAGTAGAGGTGCGTTAATGTTATTAGCTATTAAAAAATTGAAACAAATAATGTATTGGAATATGCATATGGTCGTATCAGTAGCACACAGCGTGGAACAAGCGCCGTGTGCTATCTGGTACCCCGACCACAGTCCTGGTAATACAAGCTCCCGCCTTTTGAAGGATTCAGACCAGGGTTGAAACAGTGACGTTTCAAATAGCATTAGCCAGATCAGATGGCGGTTTACTGCGGCAAAGCGCCACATCAGACGTGAATCTGATCTGCTTTTTTTACCGGGATGTGAATCTGTAACCCGCATCAGCTTCGGAGGATAGTGGCCCCCATCGAATCTGCCCCGTGCGAGAGGGCAGGCCCTGATGAGGTCCAGACGATGTACCGATACGATGATTACGACCGTGCCCTGGTGCATGAGCGAGTGGCACAGTTTCGCGATCAAGTGCAGCGCTTTCAGGCCGGCGAACTGAGCGATGAAGAGTTTCTGCCGCTGCGGCTGCAAAACGGTCTGTATATGCAGAAGCATGCGTACATGCTGCGCGTAGCCATCCCCTACGGCACGTTGTCGGCGCACCAGTTGCGCACCCTGGCGCATATTGCCCGCGAATACGACCGCGGCTACGGCCACTTCACTACCCGCCAGAACTTGCAATACAACTGGATCGAACTGAACCAGGTACCGGACATCCTCCAACACCTGGCCGATGTCGACATGCACGCCATCCAGACCTCTGGCAACTGTGTGCGCAATATCACCACCGAGGCGTTCGCCGGGGTCGCCGCCGATGAACTGATGGACCCGCGCCCACTGGCCGAGATCCTGCGCCAGTGGTCGACCATCAACCCTGAATTCCTGTTTCTACCGCGCAAGTTCAAGATCGCTATCTGCTCCGCCGAACAGGACCGCGCGGCGATCATGATGCATGACATTGGCCTGTACCTCTACGCCAACGCCGAGGGCGAGAAGCGCCTGCGGGTGATGGTGGGCGGTGGCCTGGGGCGCACCCCGATCCTGTCGCAGCAGATCCGCGAGGACTTGCCCTGGCAGCACCTGCTGTCGTACGTGGAGGCCATCCTGCGGGTATACAACCGCCATGGTCGGCGGGACAACAAATACAAGGCGCGCATCAAGATTCTGGTCAAGGCGCTGGGCATCGAAGCGTTTTCGGCCGAGGTGGAACAGGAGTGGCAGTACCTCAAGGACGGCCCTGCGCAGCTCACCGTGGACGAATACCAGCGCGTTGCCGATGCCTTCGTTGCCCCTGCCTACCAGTTGCTCCCGGACGATCATCTGAACTTTGGCAGCCAGCTAATGGCATTTCCCGATTTTGCCCGCTGGGTATCGCGCAACACCCAGGCCCACAAGGTGCCAGGCTACGTCAGCGTGACACTGTCGACCAAACCCGGCCCTGAAACGCCGCCGGGCGACCTGACGGCCGCGCAGATGGAAGCAGTCGCCGACTGGTCGGAGGTATTTGGTTTCGGCGAAATCCGCATTGCCCACGAACAGAACCTGATTCTGCCTGACGTGCGAAAAACCGACCTGCTGGCCTTGTGGACCCTGGCCAGTGAACAAGGCCTGGGTGTGGCCAACACGGGCCTCCTGACCGACATCATCGCCTGCCCGGGTGGGGATTTCTGCGCGTTGGCCAACGCCCGCTCGCTGCCCATTACCGCGGCGATCCAGGCGCGCTTCAATGACCTGGATTTCCTTCACGACCTGGGTGACTTCAGCCTCAATATCTCCGGCTGCATGAACGCCTGCGGCCACCACCACATCGGCAACATCGGCATTCTGGGAGTCGATAAGAACGGCCAGGAGTGGTACCAGATCACCTTGGGCGGTGCCCAAGGCAAGGCCGCATCGCTGGGCAAGGTCATCGGTCCTTCGTTCAGCGCCGAGCAGATCCCCGAGGTGATCGAGCGTGTGGTGCACACGTTCGTCGATTACCGTGAGGTGGACGAGCTGTTTATCGACACCTTTACCCGCATCGGCATCGAGCCGTTCAAGGAACGGGTGTACCCGCCCCGAGAGGAGCAACCGGCATGAACAACCTGCTGATACTGGATGAGCAGGGCGCGCGGCTGGCTGCCGATGATCCCTGGACGCTGGTGCGTGACCTGGAAAGCGAATTGCCTCAGGGCCCATTGATCCTCCCGTGGTCCCGCTGGAACACACGTCAGGATGCCAGGCATGGCGTGTGGCTTGGCCCGGATGATGACCTGGAAAGCCTGGAATTGTGGTTTGAAGCGCTACCCCTGATTGCCCTGGACTTCCCCAATTTCCGTGATGGCCGGGCCTACAGCCAGGCCTACCTGTTGCGCACACGCCTGGGCTGGACCGGCGAGCTGCGGGCCATTGGCGATGTGCTGCGCGACCAGCTCAGCCACATGCGCCAGTGCGGCTTCAGCAGTTTCGCCGTGCGCGAGGACAAATCCGCCGAAGACGCCCTCAAGGGCCTGGCTGGCATGAGTGTGCTGTACGGTCGCTCGGCCATCGAACCGAGACCGCTGTTTCGGCGTCGGTAATCGCCAAGCCGCAACTACGACCAATACCGAAACCGAAGCCGCTGCCGAAGGCTGCGCTGGCCCTCAGCCGCGCTGAACCTCTCCAGTGTAATCGTCGGCCAGCGCAGCCTGACGGCAGCGGCTACATCATTTACTTACCTTGAGGTGGCTCATGCTCAACCTGCCGGCGATTGACCTCGCCCGAATGCAGTTTGCATTCACCGTGTCATTCCACATCATCTTTCCGGCCATCACCATTGGCCTGGCAAGTTTCCTCGCCGTGCTCGAAGGCCTGTGGCTCAAGACCCGCGACGACACCTACCGCGATCTCTACCATTTCTGGTCGAAGATATTCGCCGTCAATTTTGGCATGGGCGTGGTCTCGGGACTGGTCATGGCCTATGAATTCGGCACCAACTGGAGCGGTTTCTCGCAGTTCGCCGGTTCGGTGACCGGGCCGTTGCTGACCTATGAAGTGCTCACGGCCTTCTTCCTCGAGGCCGGGTTCCTCGGTGTCATGCTGTTTGGCTGGAACCGGGTAGGGCGGGGGCTGCACTTCTTTTCGTCGTGCATGGTGGCCTTGGGCACGATCATCTCGACCTTCTGGATTCTGGCTTCCAACAGCTGGATGCAGACGCCCCAGGGCTACGAGATCGTCAATGGCCAGGTGGTACCTACCGACTGGCTGGCGGTGATCTTCAACCCGTCGTTTCCGTTCCGCCTGATGCACATGGCCACCGCTGCCTTTGTCGCCACGGCCTTCTTCGTCGGTGCCTCGGGTGCCTGGCACCTGCTGCGCGGCCGCGACAACCCGGCGGTCCGGCGGATGCTGTCCATGGCGATGTGGATGGCATTGATCGTCGCGCCCCTGCAGGCGGTGATCGGTGACATGCACGGCCTCAATACCCTCAAGCATCAGCCGGCCAAGATCGCGGCCATCGAAGGGCACTGGGAAAACACCGATGACAAACCCACACCGCTGATTCTGTTCGGCATCCCCGACATGCAGGCCGAGAAAACCAGGTATACGGTGGAAATTCCGTACCTGGGCAGCCTGATCCTGACTCACAGCCTGGACAAGCAGATCCCGGCGTTGAAATCCTTTGCCCCCGAGGACCGCCCCAACTCGACGATCATTTTCTGGTCGTTCCGCATCATGGCCGGCCTGGGCATGTTGATGATCGTGGTCGGCCTGTGGAGCCTGTGGCTGCGAAAGCGCGGCACCTTGTACCAGTGCCGGCCATTTCTGTACCTGGCGCTGTTCATGGGGCCCTCGGGCCTGATTGCCCTGCTGGCCGGCTGGTTCACCACTGAAGTGGGGCGTCAGCCCTGGGTGGTTTACGGCGTGATGCGCACCAAGGATGCCGTTGCCAACCACAGCGTCGAGCAACTGACGCTGACGCTGGTGCTGTTTGTGCTGGTGTACTTCAGCCTGTTTGGCACCGGCATCGGCTACATGATGCGCCTGGTGCGCAAGGGGCCGCAGCCTCACGTTGACCATGGCGCCCAGGGTGGTCCTGGCCAATCCCGCACACCGGCCCGGCCGTTGTCCGCTGCCATCGAGGAGAATTGAGACATGGGTATCGACCTGCCGTTGATCTGGGCCATCATCATTATTTTCGGGGTGATGATGTACGTGGTCATGGATGGCTTCGACCTGGGTATCGGGATTCTTTTCCCGTTCGTGCCCGGCGAAAAAGACCGTGACGTAATGATGAACACTGTCGCCCCCGTCTGGGACGGCAATGAAACCTGGCTGGTGTTGGGTGGCGCGGCGTTGTTCGGCGCTTTCCCGCTGGCGTATGCGGTGGTGTTGTCGGCGTTGTACCTGCCGTTGGTGCTGATGCTCGTGGGGCTGATTTTCCGCGGCGTGGCGTTCGAGTTCCGCTTCAAGGCCACCAAGGCCAAGCAGCACCTGTGGGACAAGGCGTTCATCGGCGGCTCGTTGGTGGCCACCTTCTTCCAGGGCGTGGCTTTGGGTGCATTCATCGATGGCTTCACGGTGGTCAATCGCAGCTATGCGGGTGGGGCTTTTGACTGGCTCACACCGTTCAGCCTGTTCTGTGGCGTCGGCCTGGTAGTGGCGTATGCGTTGCTGGGTTGCACCTGGTTGATCATGAAGACCGAGGGGCCGCTGCAACGGCAGATGCATCGCCTGGCCCGGCCATTGGCGCTGGTGCTGCTGGCGGTCATCGTGGCAGTCAGCATCTGGACGCCGCTCGCCCATGGCGACATCGCCGCGCGCTGGTTCAGCCTGCCCAACCTGTTCTGGTTCCTGCCAGTGCCGGCGCTGGTGGCGGTGGTGCTGGTGTGGCTGCTGCAGGCTGTCTCGAAAGAAGCCCATTACGCGCCGTTTCTGCTGACCCTGGCGCTGGTGTTCCTGGGCTACAGCGGCTTGGGCATCAGCCTGTGGCCGCACATCATCCCGCCGTCGATCTCCATCGTCGAGGCTTCATCGCCACCGCAGAGTCAGGGCTTCATGTTGGTGGGGGCGCTGTTTATCCTGCCGTTCATCCTGGGGTACACCTTCTGGAGCTACTACGTGTTCCGCGGCAAGGTGCGGGCTGAAGACGGCTATCACTAAAACGCCCCCGGGGAGCTGTCAGGCGACGATGCGCATCGACTTCTTGAGGATAAACGCCAGAAACCGGGTGGGGCGACAACGCATGCACCCTCATGGCTAGGCAGGCCCGGTATGGCGCCGACTTCAGCGAAGAACGTCTGACTGCCACCTGTACCTGGAGGTTGTTTTAAAGCGATGCCCGCCATCATACCCACAAGGTATGGCATCAGACCTTGCCAATATTGGCGTTCGGGCCGCCGCACAGGCGAAGATGAAACATCAGGCAGGCTTTTCAGCCGCCCTGCAACTATAAAAACAAATAGAGTGATGATGCCATGCACACGCCTTTACTGGGCCAGCGCAGCAAAGTCTTCAACCAGGCCGACCCCCATGCCGTGTCGCTGTATGTGAACCAGCATGTGGGCAGCCATTGCATCGAGTTGCCACGCGCCAGCCGCCCCCAGGCGCACCTCAGCCACCGCGCGTTTGCCGAACTGGACCTGTGCCGTATTACCTACGGCGCTCCGGTGCGGGTGGTATCGCCGGCGCTGGAGCTGTGTTTCCACTTGCAAGTGTTGCTGCATGGCCATTGCCTGTGGCGCCATGCCCGCCAGGAGCACGCGCTGGCACCGGGCGAGCTTCTGATGATAAACCCCGATGACCCGGTGGACCTGACGTATTCGGCCGACTGCGAAAAATTCATCGTCAAAGTGCCCGTGCGCCTGCTCGCCAGTTTGTGTAGCCAACAGCGTTGGGGCGTGCCCGAGGGTGGCGTGCGTTTTGTCCAGCACCGTTACCGCCTGGACGATGTGCAAGGGCTGGTGAGCCTGCTGGGCATGGTCTGCCAGGAAGCTGAGGAAGCAGAAGCGCAGCCGCTGGTGCAGTCCCATTACACCCAGATCGTCGCCAGCAAGCTGCTGTGCCTGCTCAAGACCAATGTACGCCGCGAAGGCGCCCAGGCGTCGCCGTTGAATTTCGAGCGGGTGCTGGCTTACATCGACCGCCATTTGCAGCAGGAACTGGATACCGACACCTTGGCTCGCCTGGCCCAGGTCAGCCCGCGCACCCTGTACGGCCTGTTCGAGCGCAATGCTCACACCAGCCCCATCGACTACATCCGCCAGCGCCGCCTGGCGCGTGTCCATGCCTGCCTCAACGACCCGGGCTGCACGGTACGCAGCGTGTCGGAACTGGCCATGGACTACGGCTTCATGCACCTGGGCCGGTTCTCCGAGCAGTACCGCAAGCAATTCGGCGAGCTACCGTCGCAGACGCTGCGCCAGCGTCGGAAAAACCAGTAGCGGGCCTGGCCGTCACCCACGCCGCACCGGCGCCACGCGTAGCACCTGCATATTTCCGAAACACCGCACGCCAGCACTTTTTATTCTTTCCGGCAGTAATTCGGACTCTGCGATATTGGCCGCCCCCTCTCTTTCGGTTCAGGCTCGCCAGGATGTCTCGTCATCTGCTGCTCGCTTCGCTGTTCAAGGACCACTACACCTGGCTGCGCAGCCGCGCGGCCAGGGCCATGGGTTGCCATTTCAGTGGCGAGGACATCGCCGCCGAAACCTTCCTGCGGGTGCTGGGGCTGCCGGACCTGAGCGCGGTGCGTGAGCCGCGTGCCTTGCTGACCACGATCGCCAAACGCCTGATGGTGGACACCTGGCGGCGTGGCGACCTGGAGCGCGCCTACCTGGCCTCGTTGCAGGATGAACCGGCCAACAGTGTGCCGACTCCTGACGAGCGCGCCGAACTGGTGGAAATGCTGCTACGCCTGGACCAACTGCTCGATGGCTTGCCCGGGCTTGGAAAGGCTGTGTTCGTGCACAGCTACCTCGGCGGTTTGACCTACGTTGAGATCGGCCAGCAACTGGGTATTTCCAAGAGCCGCGTGCAGCAGTACATGGAGCAGGCGCTGGCCCAGTGCCTGCTGGTGCTGGTGCCATGAGCCAGGCCACCCGCGAACAGGTCATTGCCGAAGCGGCTCGCTGGCTGGCGCTGCTGCGCAGTGGCGATATCGATGCGCTGCAGCAGCAGGCCTTTCTCGACTGGCAAGCCCGCAGCCCGTTGCACGCTACCCTGGTGGCCGCTTTCGAGGCACAAGTAGGGGCGCTGACGGCCTCGGGGCTGGGCCGTGAGCCGGGGCGGGTGGTCCGCGTACTGGGCACGCCGTCGAGCCGCCGCGGCTTCCTGCGGGCCGGGCTGGCGGTGGCGGGGTTGGCCCTGGGGGCCGGGGTGCTGTCGCGCCTGGGCGCGAGCGGCTTTGTCTGGCCGGGGGAGCTGTACACCGGCATTGGCGAACGCCGCCATTTCACCCTGGCCGATGGCAGTGGGCTTGATCTCAATGCGGCGAGCCGTGTGGCCCCACACTTTGCGCCGGGCGTGCGCGGCCTGCGCCTGCAGCGCGGGGAGCTGCTGGTGGAGGTAGCACCCGGCCGGGTGCCATTCGAATTGCACACCGAGGGTGGTCGCCTGGCGCTGCAGGAGCATCGTTGCCTGTTGCGCGAGGAGGGCAGCGGCTGGTTCGTGCAGGCGCAGGGTAGCCCGGTGCGGTGGCATAACGAACAGGGCAGCCAGCAGGTCATCGCTGCCGGCCACTGGGCACGCTTTGACCGTGCCGGCATCTTCGCCAGCGGGCACGCCAACGGCGATGAAAGCGAGTGGCTCAGCGGTTTGCTGAGCGTCGATGATCGCCCGTTGGCCGAGGTGGTCGAACGCCTGCGTGCTTATCATCGTGGGTTGTTGACCCTGGCACCGGCCATTGCCGGGTTGCGGGTCAGCGGGATTTTCCCGCTGGACGACAGCCAGCGCGCGCTGCACATGCTGGCGCACAGCTTGCCCATTCGGGTGCAGCGCACCACGGAGCTGTGGGTCAGCCTGGAACCCGCCTGACAAACCGTTATGAGCTTGGACCGAAACGATCTGTAGGTACGCTGGAAAAATTCGGCACTGCTTCGTCAACAGGCCATTCAACACAACAGGAATGGCGCAATGACGCAGCCACGACGCTTATCGCTTCCCCTCAACCACCTGGTGCTGGCCATGGCCCTGGCCGCGTGCAGCTCGGTGCCGATGGCGGCCATGGCCGACCAGACGGCTGGCAAACGGCACCATTACAGCATCGCCGCCGGCCCCCTGGGGTCGGTACTGCTGAGCATTTCGCGGCAGAGCGGGCAACTGATCGCCTTCGACGCCACCACCGTGCAAGGGCGCCTGGCGCCTGCCATCAGCGGCGACCTGGACGTTGATCAGGCCCTGGGCCGAGCGCTGCAAGGCAGTGGCCTGGTGGCCGAGCACGATGCCAATGGCACGGTCAGCCTGGTACCTGCCAAAACCGCGGCAGCCACCCCGGAGAAAGCCTTGCAGACGGTGACCGTCACGGCCCGCCGCCGCGAGGAAAATGCCCAGGACGTGCCCACCGCGATCACCAGTCTCAGTGGCAACGCCCTGGAAGCCCAGCGTACCTACCGCATTCAGGACATCCAGCAACTGGTACCCAGCACCACCGTGGCCTATGTTCACCCACGCCAGTCGAGCATCGCTGTGCGCGGGTTGGGCAACAATGCCGCCAGCGATGGGCTGGAAGGCAGCGTCGGCGTGTACCTGGACAACGTTTACCTGAGCCGCCCCGGCATGGCTGCCTTCGACCTCCTGGACATCGACCAGATCGACGTGCTGCGTGGCCCCCAGGGCACCCTGTTCGGCAAGAACACCACGGCTGGGGTGGTCAACGTCACCACGCGGCCGCCCACCTTTACCCCGGAACGCACGGTGGAAATGTCCACGGGCAGCCGTGGCTACGTACAGACGCGCGGTACCCTTTCCGGGCCGATCACCGACACCCTGGCCGGGCGTCTGTCGGCCACGCGCACCCACGATGACGGGTTTATCAAGAACGAATACAACGGGCACGAACTCAACGGGGGCACCCGGGACGGCCTGCGGGGGCAACTGCTGTACAAGCCCGATGACGACTTCAGCCTGCGCCTGATCGCCAGCTACAACGACGAGGACTCCAGCGCCGGTACCTTCCCGTTGTACAGCACTGGCCCGACCATCAACGGCGTCAACCGCTACGCCCAGCGCGCCGCTGCCGCCGGCGCCACCCTGGTGTACGGTGACAAGGTCAACATCGACTCGGGGCAGAGCATCAAGGTCCATCAAAGCGGCGTGAGCGCCGAAGCCAACTGGCGCATGGCCAATGACTTCACCCTGACGTCGATCACGTCCTACCGCACCTGGAACTTCAAGCCCAGCAATGATGACGGCCTCGATGTGCCGGCCTACTACGGCACGGGCGTGGACGTGCATGACCGCGAGTGGTCCCAGGAATTTCGCCTGGCTTCGCCCAAGGGCACCTATTTCGATTACGTGCTGGGCGCGTACTACTTTGGCCAGAGCCTGAGCAACGAGTCGTTCACCCGCTATGGCCCCAAGGCCGATATCTGGACTGGAACGCCCACTGGCGCGCTCAATAACGTCAACTCCTACGGCTATGGCCATATCGACGTGGACAGCTACGCGCTGTTCGCCCAAGGCACCTGGCACCTGACGCCCAAGCTCGACCTGACGGCCGGGGTGCGCGCCACGTATGAAGAGAAGAGCGGCTGGGTCAACCGTGAGGCGCCCGAAGGGGGCGCGGCAGTCACTGGCGCGGCCGCTACCTCGCGCCAGGCGCAGATCGGCGCCTACGACTCGGGCAACGTTGGCCTGCACGCCACCAGCCCGTCGGGCCTGTTGAGCCTGGCCTACCACGTTGACGACAACCTGATGGGCTACGCCTCGCTGTCCCACGGGGAGAAGTCCGGCGGTATCAACATGACGGTGGCCAGCGCGCCGACGGCGGGCGCAGATTCGCTGCTGGTGGGTACAGAGCGTGCCAACGCTGCGGAGCTGGGGCTCAAGAGCAGTTGGTGGGACCACCGCGTCACCTTCAACACCGACGTGTTCTGGACTCAGGTCGATGGCTACCAGACCAACGCCTACGACGTGGCCAGTACCAGTTTCTACCTGACCAACGCCGGCAGCGTGCGCTCGCGCGGGGTGGAGTTCGACACCTCGATCCTGCCCATCGACAACCTGACCATCAACATCAACGGCTCGTACAACCAGGTGACCTACCTGGACTACAAGGACGCACCATGCCCGACCGAGATCAGCTTTCAGCCGGGTGCCCCCAAGACCTGCGACCTGACCGGCCACACGGTGGCCAACGCGCCGCGCTGGATAGCCAACGTCAACGGTGAGTACCACTGGAACCTGGACAACAGCCTCACCCCCTACGTGACCGGTAGCTACGCCTACCGTTCGGGCGCGCCTGGCACGGTGGACGACTCCTCTTACGCGCAGATCCCGGCCTATTACCTGGTCAACCTGTCCACGGGCTTGCGCGGCAACTTCCACGCGGGGCAGTGGGACCTTTCCCTGTGGGCGAAGAACGCGTTCAACCGGCGTTACTACACAGGGCTTTCAAACAAGAACAACGGCGGTTTCGTTTCCTTCCTGGGTGACCCGCGCACCCTGGGCGTGACCGCGCGCTACGACTTCTGAGGGGCAGAACCATGACTGACTATTTCACCAGACTCGGCCGCCGGCACTTCCTGGAACTGGCCGGCACTACCCTGGCCATGAGTGCGTTGCCCTCGTTCGCCCAGGCGGGCGGGCGCAAACCCAATATCATCTTCATCCTCGCCGATGACCTGGGCATCGGCGACGTGGGCTGCTATGGCCAAAGCCGCATCCTGACGCCCAACATCGACCGCCTGGCCCGCGAAGGCAAACGCTTTACCCAGGCCTACGCCGGCGCACCGATCTGCTCGCCCTCGCGCTGTACCCTGATGACCGGGCTCAACACAGGCCATAGCCGCATACGCGGCAACTTCGCCCTGGGCGGGGGCATTGTCGGCACCAAGGGCGGCGAGTCGGTGCGCCGTACCAACCTGCAAGCCTCGGACATCACCGTGGCCCAGCAACTGCAGGCGTTGGGCTACCACAGCGGCCTGATGGGCAAATGGCACCTGGACGGCTTCGACCCCGCGGCCACACCGCTGGACCACGGTTTTGACGAATTTCGAGGCTGGCTGATCCAGACCCCCAGCACCCAGGGCTATTTCCCCACCCAGCGTTACCACAACCGTGAGCTGGTCGATATTCCCCAGGCACTGGGGCACACGGCGGCCCACTACGAAACCGACCTGTGCACGGACGACGCCTGCGACTTCATCCGGCGCAACCATGCCGATCCGTTCTTTCTGTTCGTGGGCTACAGCGCCCCGCACAGCCCGTACATTTCCCCCAGCTACGGTTCATTCGCCGGTGAACCCTGGAGCCAGGACCAGAAATCCTACGCGGCCATGATCGAACTCATGGACCAGGGCGTGGGCAGCGTATTGCGCACCGTGGCCGAACAGGGCCTGGACCGCGACACCGTGGTGTTCTTCGCCTCCGACAATGGCGCCCGCTCGGAAGCCACCCCTGCGCAGACGGCGGTGGTGGAATTCTTCGACTCCAGCGGGGTGTATCGCGGCTACAAACGTGACCTGTACGAGGGTGGCATCCACGAGCCCTTCATTGTGCGCTGGCCGGGTACTATCGACGCTGGCAGCCTGAGCGATGAGCCGGTGTACTTTCCCGACTTTCTCCCTACCGCCATGGCACTCGCGGGGGCGGCACCGGTGCTGGGGGATGGCGTTGACATCAGCCCTTTGCTGCACCATGAGGCCGCGCGGCTGGCGCCCCGGTATTTCTACTGGGAAACCTTCGAGCCTGAGTTTCGCCAGGCCGTGCGCCGGGGCAACTGGAAGGCTATCCGCCTGAGCAAGGGGTTGCCCCTGGAACTGTATGACCTCAAGGCAGACCCGCGTGAAACCCGCGATATCGCCGCCCAGCACCCGCAGGTCATCGCTGAGCTGGAGCACTACCTGCTGACGGCCCGCACCGCGTCGGTGGAATACCCATGAGCTGTTGCACGCCGTCGCGAGGCGCTGGCCCACGGCCCCGGGAGGATGTGTCCCAGGGACGGCCTGGGCTGGGCGCAGACATGCTGGAAATACCGGGTGGCGTTTATCAGCTAGGGGGCGACGGCCCAGAGTGCATCGTCGCCGATGGTGAGGGGCCGGTTCGCGTGGTGCAGGTCGACAGCTTCCTGATCGACATCACCACCGTGACCAATCGCCAGTTTTCCGGGTTTGTCGCGCAGACGGGGTATGTCACCGATGCCGAGCATTTTGGCTGGTCCTTCGTGTTCGAAGGGCTGCTGGCCCCTGGCACCGAGTGTCTTGCGCTGCCGCCTGGGACCACCCCCTGGTGGCGGGCAGTGCCCGGTGCCCACTGGCGTCAGCCATGCGGGCCAGCCGCCGGCCGACTGGCGCTGCCGGACCACCCGGTGGTGCACGTTTCCTGGCACGACGCCTGTGCGTTTGCACGCTGGGCCGGCAAGCGCCTGCCCACCGAGGCGCAGTGGGAAGTCGCGGCGCGCGGCGCGACGGTGGGCCAGACCTTCCCCTGGGGCGGGGCATTGGAGGAGGGCGGCCGACGCCATTGCAACGTCTGGCAGGGTGAGTTTCCCCATGCCGACCGCGGCGCAGACGGCTTCACCGGTACAACCCCGGCCTTGGGGTTCGAAGCCAACGCTTATGGCCTGTTCAATATGCTGGGCAATGTGTGGGAGTGGTGCGCGGACTGGTGGAGTGTGGACTGGCATCGACCCGCGTCGCCCGCTACGCGCCTCAACCCGCTGGGGCCGCAGGCGGGGCACGCAAAGGTGATCCGTGGCGGTTCCTGGTTGTGCCACGCCAGTTACTGCAACCGCTATCGGCTGTCTGCCCGCACCCACAACACGCCGCACAGCAGCACCGGGCACATGGGGTTTCGCTGCGTGCTCTGAGGCAGTCACGCCCCCTGGGCGTTGCAAAAAACGGATAGCGGTCTGCGAGCGGCGGCTATCGACAATACCCATCCATTCGTACGCTGGAGGTGCCTGAATAATAACAACGGAGGCCCCGGCCATGACCCTGGGAATCGAGTACCTCAATGCCTTGCTGCAGGAAGACCGCGAGCAGGGCATCTACCGCTGCAAGCGCGAGATGTTTACGGACCCGCGCCTGTTCGACCTGGAGATGAAACACATCTTCGAAGGCAACTGGCTGTACCTGGCCCACGAAAGCCAGATCCCCAACGTCAACGACTACTACACCACCCAGATGGGCCGCCAGCCTATCTTCATCGCCCGCAACAAGGACGGTGAGCTCAATGCTTTCCTCAACGCCTGCAGCCACCGCGGCGCGATGCTGTGCCGGCACAAGACCGGCAACCGCGCCTCCTACACCTGCCCGTTTCACGGCTGGACCTTCAATAACTCCGGCAAGCTGCTGAAAGTGAAAGACCCCAAGGAAGCGGGCTACCCCGACAGCTTCAACTGCGAAGGCTCCCATGACCTGACCAAGGTGGCGCGCTTCGAGTCATACCGTGGCTTCCTTTTCGGTTCGTTGAACCCTGATGTCCCCTCTCTGGTGGAGCACCTGGGCGAATCCGCCAAAATCATCGACATGATCGTCGACCAGTCCCCTGAAGGCCTGGAAGTGCTGCGCGGCTCCAGCAGTTACGTGTATGAAGGCAACTGGAAGCTGACCGCCGAAAACGGCGCCGACGGTTACCACGTCAGTGCCGTGCACTGGAACTATGCCGCCACCCAGCAGCAGCGCCAGCAACGCGAGGCACAGGCTGCCGCCAAGACCATGAGCGCCGGCGGCTGGGCCAAACAGGGCGGCGGCTTCTACTCATTCGACAAGGGCCACATGCTGTTGTGGACCCGTTGGTCTAATCCCGAGGACCGCCCGCTGTACGAGCGCCGTGACGAGCTGGCCCAGCACTTCGGTTCAGCCCGCGCCGACTGGATGATCCAGAACTCGCGCAACCTGTGCCTGTACCCCAACGTCTACCTGATGGACCAGTTCAGCTCGCAGATCCGCATCGCCCGGCCCATCGACGTCAACCGCACCGAGATCACCATCTACTGCATCGCGCCGAAGGGCGAGAGCGATGCGGCGCGCGCCCAGCGCATTCGCCAGTATGAAGACTTCTTCAACGTCAGTGGCATGGCCACCCCCGATGACCTGGAGGAATTCCGTTCCTGCCAGATGGGCTATCAGGGCAGCACAACCGCCTGGAATGACATGTCCCGTGGCGCCGCGCACTGGGTGGAGGGCGCCGATGCGGCGGCCGTGGAAATCGATTTGCACCCGCAACTCAGTGGCGTGCGCACCGAAGACGAAGGCCTGTTCGTGATGCAGCACAAATACTGGCAGGCAACCATGATCAACGCCCTGAAGGCCGAGCAGGCCAAGCGTATCGACGTGGAGGCAGTGCAATGACCATCGCCTATGACACCGTTCGCGACTTTCTCTACCGCGAGGCCCGCTACCTGGACGACAAGGACTGGGACAACTGGCTGGAGCTGTATGCCCCCGATGCCAGCTTCTGGATGCCCAGCTGGGATGACAACGACGAGCTGACCGAGGACCCTCAGCGCCAGATATCCCTGATCTGGTATGGGCGTCGCGACGGCCTGGAAGACCGTATCTTCCGGATAAAGACCGAACGGTCCAGTGCCAGCATTCCCGACACCCGCACTTCCCACAACCTGAGCAACATCGAGGTACTGGAGCAGGGTGACGGTGTCGCTCGGGTGCGCTTCAACTGGCACACCCTCAGCTTCCGCTACAAGACCGTGGACAGCTACTTCGGCACCAGCTTCTACACCCTGGATATCCGCGGCGCCCAGCCGTTGATCACCGCCAAGAAGGTGGTGCTGAAGAACGACTACGTCCGTCAGCTGATCGACATCTACCACATCTGAGGCGGCCATCATGACGTACAAGATCGCACTGAATTTCGAAGACGGCGTCACCCGTTTCATCGACAGCAGCGCCACTGAAACCGTGGCCGACGCTGCGTACCGCCAGGGCATCAACATTCCGCTGGACTGCCGCGATGGTGCCTGTGGTACCTGCAAGTGCTTTGCCGAGGCGGGTCGATACGACTTGGGTGAGGAGTATATCGACGACGCCCTGACCGCGCAGGAGGCCGCCGAGGGCTTTGTCCTGACCTGCCAGATGCGTGCCCAGAGCGACTGCGTGGTACGGGTGCCGGCGTCCTCGGACGTGTGCAAGACCCAGCAGTCCAAATACGAAGCCACCATCAGCGCGGTGCAGCAGCTGTCCGACAGCACCATTGCCTTGAAGGTCAAGGGCCAGGCCCTGAGCCAGCTGGCGTTCCTGCCCGGCCAGTACGTGAACCTTCAGGTGCCGGGCAGCGAGCAGACGCGTGCCTACTCATTCAGCTCGCTGCAGCGCGACGGTGAGGTCAGTTTCCTGATCCGCAACGTGCCCGGCGGCCTCATGAGCAGTTTCCTGACCGGTTTGGCCAAGGCCGGTGACAGCATGACCCTGGCCGGGCCCCTGGGTAGCTTCTACCTGCGCGACATACGCCGCCCCCTGTTGTTGCTGGCCGGTGGCACGGGCCTGGCGCCATTCACCGCCATGCTCGAACGCATTGCCGAGCAGGGCAGTGAGTACCCGGTGCACCTGATCTATGGCGTCACCCAGGACATCGACCTGGTGGAAACCGCGCGGCTGGAGGATTTCGCCGCCCGCATTCCCGCCTTCACCTTCAGCGCCTGCGTGGCCAGCCCCGACAGCCAGTACCCGCGCAAGGGCTACGTGACGCAGCACATCGAGCCTGCGCACCTGAACCAGGGCGATGTGGACGTCTACCTGTGCGGCCCGCCGCCGATGGTGGAAGCGGTCAGCCAACACCTGAGCGACCAGGGCATCGTCCCGGCCAACTTCTACTTCGAGAAATTCGCCGCCAGCGCGGCGTAACACGCCATTCAAAGTCGCCACGCCCCCACCGTGGGGGCGGCGTGCCGGCAGGAGGTTTTGCATGAACCGTTTTACCGACAAGGTCGCACTCGTCACCGGCGCCGCCCAGGGCATTGCCCTGCGCGTGGCCCAACGCCTGGCTGCCGAAGGCGCCCGCCTGGTGCTGGTGGACCGTTCCGAGCTGGTCTACGAGCTGGAGCACCTGCCCAACCAGCCGCTGGTGTTGACGGCGGACCTGGAACAGTACGAAGAGTGCAGCCGCGTGGTCGCCGCCGCAGTCAAGCACTTCGGCCGCCTGGACATTCTGATCAACAACGTGGGCGGCACCATTTGGGCCAAGCCCTTCGAGCACTACGAGCCCCAGCAGATCGAAGCTGAAGTGCGCCGTTCGCTGTTCCCCACCCTGTGGTGCTGCCATGCTGCGCTGCCGGTGATGCTGGAGCAGGGCAGCGGTGCCATCGTCAACGTCTCGTCCATCGCCACCCGCAGCCTCAACCGTGTGCCCTACGGCGCGGCCAAGGGCGGCGTCAACGCACTGACCGCCTGCCTGGCGTTCGAAACCGCCCAGCGCGGGGTGCGGGTCAATGCCACGGCCCCAGGGGGTACGGAAGCCCCGCCACGGCGCATCCCGCGCAACAGCGCCGAGCAAAGTGAACAGGAGAAAGTCTGGTACCAGCAAATCGTCGACCAGACCCTGGACACCAGCCTGATGCACCGCTACGGCACCGTGGACGAGCAGGTGGGGGCGATTCTGTTCCTGGCGTCCGACGAGGCTTCGTATATCACCGGGGTGACGTTGCCGGTGGGCGGCGGTGACCTGGGCTGAGAGGGGCCTGTACCGTCAGTTCCAATACAATCGCTATTGGCCTGATCCATCATCCCGGAAGACCGAGGCCTTGCCGTGCCCAGTGAAGTCCAGCGTGAAAGGCTGGCCGGGCTGATAGGCGGGCCATTGCGCCGCGCCTCGGCTGGCAGGCGTGCCGCTCTTGACGAAATTGACCAGGTAATCGCTGGCCAGGGTGCTCAGTGCCTGGTCGCGCAGGGTTGCCCTGGTGCCAAAGCGCTGATCGAGGGTGGCGAAGAAGAACGGGATATCACTGGCGTGCTTCGCGCCCTTGGGGTTGGCCGCCTGTTCTGATTCGGCGACGTACGAAAAGCGGTAGCGGTACAGCGGCACGCCTTTGGACGCAAGCAGGTCGGCAATGGACTTCGCGCCCTGAACCATCGCTCCATTGGCGCCAAACAAGTCATCGCTGGTGGCGCCGACCATGACCGGTACATGGGTGAAATGGCCTTTGCGGTAGGCGTCCATCGCATCCACGGCCACCTTGCCATCGACCATGGGCATGGTGAAGTCAGGCTTGGCCGATGGCTTCTGGAATAGCGTATTCATGTTGAGGTCACCCATGATCTTGTCAGCGGGGAGCTGTCGAAGCTTTTCGATCGCCTGGGGGGCGTCGGCAGCAATGCCCCGGTTGGCCGCGAAGGTTTCGCCGGCTTGTTGTGCCTTCGCGAGGCTGTTCATCATCAGGTGGCCATCCCCGCCTGACTGAATGACCGCTTTCTGGAACAGCGATTGGCTAAGCGGCGAGGTGAGCAGGGTATGGATGGACATGCCGCCCGCTGACTGGCTGTTGCTCGACATGCTGCCCATAGGGCCTCCCATGGATGATGCATTCAGGCCACGTGCAGCAAGCTTCGCGCCACGCGGCGTCATATACCCCAAAAGAATTGATAAGGTATTTTTTATTCTTTTGTTTTTAAAATCGTCCCCAGCATAGTAGCCCCCTTTTCCAAAGCGGAACGCTTTGCGTCTGGGAGGCAAGTGATGGATATCGATCATATTTCCCGCAACCAGGTGATCGATCAATGGTTCAAGAAGGAGTACCGCTGGTTGCGCGCATGGGTCAGAAAAGACACGGACTGCCCGCACAATGCCGAAGACATTGCCTCCGAGACATTTGTTCAGGCGCTGACGCTGAAGGACTTGCTGGCGGTTCGCGCACCCCGGCCCTTGCTGAGCACCATTGCCCGCCGCTTGATGTACGAAGGCTGGCGCCGGCGCGACCTGGAAAGGGCCTACATGGCACGCCTCGCCGCGCAAGCGGAGGGGCTGCATCCCTCGCCTGAAGAACAGCACCTGATTCTGGAAGCCTTGTACGCGGTGGACCGTTTGCTCGATGGGTTGTCGAGCAACGCGCGCACGGCCTTTCTGTACCACCAGCTGGATGGCATGACGTACCCCGAGATCGGCCGGTTGCTGGGGGTGTCTCCCACCCGCGTGCAGCAATACATGGCGCAAGCCATCAAACGCATTTACCTGGTGATGGAGCAGGCATGAACCACAGCGATAACCGCGCCATTGATGAGGCTGCCCAGTGGCTGGCCTTGCTGATGTCAGGGCATGCCAGCCAGGACGAGCAACGGGCCTTTGCCGCCTGGCGGGACAGCCACCCGCGGCATGCCGAATTGATCTCGCGCATGGGGGGCGGGCTGGCCCAGTTGCCCCTCGATACGTTGCGTACGGTACCCCGCCAGACCGTGCTGGGCACCGTCAACACGCCGGCTACCAGGCGCCGCTTTCTGGGCCAGAGCTTGTCGGTGGTGGGCTTGGGTGCGCTGGCCTGGGGCCTCGGGCGCGTGTATGGCCTGGTCCCCGAGGCGGGGCAATTGCAGACCGATACCGGCGAACGTCGGTCGCTAACGCTGGCTGATGGCAGCGCCATGACCCTCAACGCGCAAAGCCGGGCGGTGGTGCGTTTCGACAGCGCCCAGCGCCTGGTGTTGCTGCGCTGTGGTGAGTTGCTGGTGGACGTGGCGCGCGACCCGGGGAGGCCTTTTGTAGTGGAAACCGAGCATGGAAGCATGCGCGCCCTGGGCACGCGTTTCCTGGTGCAACGCGGCGATGATCGCACGCGCTTGGTGATGCTACATTCCGAGGTCGAAATCACCACGCGTTCGGGGCTCAAGCGGGTGGTCAGGGCCGGGGAGGCCGCCAGTTTCGATGACCGTGGCTACCTCTCCGTTAGCCCGGCCAGCGGTTACGAAAGCGCCTGGGCCGATGGCCTGCTGGAGGTGCGTGAAAGCACGTTGGGCGAGGTGGTGGAGCACCTGCGCAAATATCGCCGCGGCATCATCGTGGTCAGCCCCCAGGTAGCGGATTTGCGCATCACCGGCCTGTACTTTCTGGATGACAGCGACCGCACCCTGAAACTGCTGGAGCGGTCGTTGCCGCTTAGCATTCACTACTACTCGCCTTACTGGGTCAGCATCGAACCCCGCGCCTGATACTTGTCCGTTGCAGGGGCGCGCGGGGTTTTGAAAAATATTTTCACACCCCCCTGTTTATTTCCCGCGGTTGTTTCACCTATCCCCATCAAACACGTTTGCAGAGGCGATGTATGGGGTACCTGAAGGGATCGGTGTTGGCGTTCGGGCTGTTGGGCGGTGCTTGCCTGGGGCAGGCAGGGGCCGCCTCGTTGCCAGCCGGCAAGGTGGTTCATTTCGATTTGGCCGCGGTAGCCCTGGACCAGGCGTTGCTGCAGATATCCCGCCAGGGTGGCGTGCCCATCTCGTTCCAGGGGCGCGCGCTGCAAGGCCTCAAAAGTAACCCGGTCAAAGGCGAGCTGACCGTGGAACAGGCGCTCGACCAGGCGCTGCGCGGCAGCGGCCTGCACGGGGTGCAAAGCGACATTGGCTTGAGCATCGAGCCGGACGCCGTGCCTGCGACAACTGATACACGCCTGAAGACCGTGACCGTCACCGGCCAGTCGGTTCGCCAGCCCAAGGTCAATTCCGGCGCACTGGGCAGCGCCAGCGCGCTGGATACGCCGTTTTCGGTGGTGCAGGTCGATAGTGACGAACTGAAGGCGCGTCAGGTCAAGGCATTGAACAAGGTGTTCGTTGGTGACTCGACGGTACAGAGCAACGGCGATACCTATTCCCTCACGGCTAGCAACCTGACCGTGCGGGGCGTGCGCCTGGACAACGCCGGCAGCTATAAAATCAACGGCCTGCCCATTTTCATCACCACCCTTGAACTGCCGATGGAAACCTTCGAGTCGGTTCAGTTGCTCAAGGGCGCCACCGGCTTCATGTACGGCTTCGGCGCGCCGGGTGGGGTGGTGAATTTCGTCACCAAAAAACCCACCGATGAAACGACACTGAGCGTGGATGCCGGTGTACGCAGCAACAGTGTCTGGAGTGAGCACGTGGATGTGGGTGGCCGGACCGGGCCCGAGGACACCTTCGGGTATCGGCTCAATGCCACCCATGAGGAGGGCGAGACGCCCACGCGTTCCCATGTCAACCGCGACTCGTACTCGTTGTCGCTGGATGCGCGCATCAACCCCAACCTGACCTGGACCGCCGACACCCTGTACCAGGAGCGCGTGATCAACGGCGGCATTCAGAATTACCGGCTCCCCAGCTACACCGGTGGCTCCAGCCTGCCGAGCGTGATCAACCCGGACAGCAATCGCCAGGGTATCAATGACACCTCGTTTCGGACCCGCGCGTGGATGGTCGCCACCGGCCTGCACTGGACCATCAATGACGACTGGTCGGCGAGCCTGGACTACAACCACTTCTTCCAGAACCGCAACTATCTGTCCGAATACCCGACGCTGCTGAACAAGGCGGGCGATTATCAGGACTGGATCAGCACAGGCAATGGCACGGCGGTGTATGACCAGGTACAGGCCATGCTGCAAGGCAATTTCAGCACGGGCCTCATTGGCCACAAGATCGTGCTGGGGGCTTCGTGGCAGGACTACGATCGTCGATCGGCCACCACGTCGCTGTTCAAGTCCATCGGCACCAACAACCTGTACACCGATCCCAACCGGATCACTTACACCGGGCAGCTTGATTTTCCGACTTACCACGTGTCCGACATCACCCAGAAATCGGTGTTTGCCAGCGATACCTTCGACCTGACCCACGGGTGGTCGCTGCTGACCGGGCTGCGCTCGACCATTTACACCCAGGACGTCTATACCGCCTCGGGGGTACAGACCACCGATTATCGCGAGGTGCCGCTGTCGCCAACCGTGGCCCTGATGTACAAGCCGCGGCCGGATACAACATTCTACGCCAGCTACGTCAAAGCCCTGGAGGCGGGCGAGACCGTGGGCTCCACCTACATCAACTCGGGCGATACCCTGGACCCTATTCTCAGCAAGCAGTACGAGATTGGTGTCAAGACCGACCGGCCGACGTGGGGCGGCTCGGCTGCCGTGTTCCGGCTTGAGCGCGGTGCCGACTATGCCGACGCCACCGGCGCCTACGTGCAGGGCGGCGAGCAGGTCTACAAGGGAGTGGAACTCAATGGGCGCCTGAACGTCACCGACACCACGACCCTCAACAGCAGCTCCACGTGGCTTGAGGCCGAGTTCACCAAGGCGCAGGCCTCGTTGGTGGGCAACAAGGTGTCCGGTGTGCCGCGCTTCCAGCAAAGCCTGGAGCTGAGTCAGAAAGTACCGGGGCTGGACGGCCTCGACCTGTACACCAACGCCCAGTACAGCAGCGCCTCGCAAGCCAACGATACCAATACCATCCGCCTGCCGAGCATCACTCTGTGGGGGGCAGGCGCCAACTACCGCATTCCGGTGGGCCGCCATGACGTGACCCTGCGCGCTGCGGTCGACAACATCGCCAACCGTCGCTACTGGGCCTTCGCGTCGAGCGGTTCGGTGTACCTGGGCGCACCGCGGACCCTGTCGTTCAATGTCAGCTACGACTACTGATACCCGGAGGCCGACGATGTTCCAGCGACTGGCCCTGTGTGCCTGGCTACTGCTGGCGTGCGCACCGATGGTCCAGGCCCGGCCACAGACGTATCTGACCGTGTACGGTGAGGCGCCCAGGTACGCGGCGGATTTCACCCACTTCGATTACGTGGACCCCAGTGCACCCAAGGGCGGGCACCTGAGCATGGCGTCCAGCGCGGTCACCTTCGATCACCTGATTCCCTTCGTGGACGCCGGGCGCGGCATCGACCAGCTCGAAGGCTGGTTGTATGCGCCCCTGGCGCGCCGCTCCCAGGACGAACCCTTCACCGTCTACGCCAATGTGGCGCAGACCCTGGAACTGGCCCCGGACCGTTCATGGATCCGCTTCCGGCTCAACCCTGCGGCGCGTTTCGATGACGGCACACCCATCACTGCCGAAGATGTGCGCTACACCTTCGAGCAATTGATGGCCCACGGCAAGCTGAACTACCGGCTGCAGTTCGAGAATGTCAGCAAGGTCGAAGTGGAGGGGCCGCTGCAGGTACGCTTCGACTTCACCCATGGTGATGACCGTACGCTGCCGCTGGAAGTGGCCACGTTGCCAGTGCTGCCTGCGCATTGGTGGCGCCAGCACGATTTCGCCAATGGCGGCGGCTTCGCTGTCACCCCGGGCAGCGGACCCTACCGGGTGTCAAGCGTGGCGCCCGGGCGCAGCGTGCACCTGGAGCGGGTCAAGCACTGGTGGGGCGCCAACCTGCCCGTCAATCGCGGCCAGTTCAATTTCGACCAGTTGAGCATCGAGTTCTTCGCCAACACCGGCAGTGGCACGGTGCAGGCCCTGCGTTCCGGGGCATTCGATTTGCAGGGCGTCGGTTCCGCGGCGCAATACGCCACGGCGTACGCGGGCGATGCGCTGAACGATGGCCGCCTGCAACGTGACCACCTGGTTCCCGGGGCGATCCGCAACGCTCAGGGCTTTTTCTTCAACCTGGACCGGCCCCAGTTTGCCGACCGGCGTGTGCGCCAGGCCATTTCGCTGCTGTGGGACTTCGAGTGGACCAACCATAGCCTGATGTACGACGTGTACCGTCGCCAGCGCAGCTATTTTTCCAACAGCCCCCTGGCGGCGACAGGCCTGCCTGGGCCCGGTGAGCTGAGCGTGCTGGCACCATGGCGCCAGCAACTGCCCGACGAGGTTTTCACCCAGGCCTTCCAGCCGCCGCGCACCGACGGTAGCGGGATGATTCGTGACCAGCAGCTGCAAGCCCTGGCGTTGCTGGAGGAGGCCGGTTGGCATCCGCGCGGCAACCAGCTGGTCAATGCCGCCGGCGAACCGTTGCACTTTACCTTCCTGAGCAGTGGCACCCTGTTTGCGCGGCTGATCATGCCTTTCAAGCGCAACCTGATGCAGATCGGCATCGGCCTGGATTACCGCTCGGTGGACAGCGCCCAATACATCAACCGCCTGCGCACCCGGGACTACGACATGATCATGGCCAGCATTCCCGTGTCCGCCACCCCAGGCCGCGAGTTGCTCAACTACTTCGGCTCGGCGGCGGCGCATGATACCGGCTCGGGCAACTACATGGCCCTGCGCAACCCCGTGGTCGATCAGTTGGTCAGCAACGTCATCCGGGCCGACAACCGCCAGGTGATGCAGGACAACGCCCATGCCCTGGATCGCGTCCTTCAGTGGGGCTACTACTGGATTCCCAATTACTACCCGCCGGGTAGCCCGGTGGTGTGGTGGAACCGGTTCGGGCGGCCCGCGCAACGCTCACCCTATGAGCCGGGCGTGGACGCCTGGTGGCAGGTGAGCGAACAACCCATCGATAACGCGCAGATGCGCGCCCGTATGCAGGAGCACCCGCATGCTCGCCTATAGCCTGCGGCGCTTGCTGCTGATCATCCCAACCCTGGTATGCATCCTGCTGGTCAACTTCGCCATCGTTCAGGCTGCGCCAGGTGGCCCGGTCGATCAGGCGATCGCCCGTCTGCAGGGCCTCGATGCCGGGCAGGGCGTGGGTGCCGGGGTGACGGAGACCCTGGATACACCCCAAGGTGCCGGGAGCGGCCGCGGCCTGGACCCGCGCCTGGTCGCCGAGATCGAGCGCCAGTACGGCTTCGACAAGCCGCCGCTGCAACGCTTGTGGCTGATGATGACGCAATACGCGCACCTGGACTTCGGCAAAAGCTTTTTCCTGGGCACCCGGGTCACCGACATGATCATCTCCAGAGTGCCCGTCACCCTGTCCCTGGGGTTGTGGGCGCTGATGATCACCTATGGGGTGTCAATCCCGCTGGGCATCCGCAAGGCAGTCAGGCACGGCAGTGCGTTCGACGTCTGGAGCAGCGTGGTCATCATCATCGGCTACGCCTTGCCCGGCTTTCTGTTTGCGCTGCTCCTGATCCTGGCGTTTGGTGGGGGCAGCGGCCTGGACTGGTTCCCCATTCGCGGGCTGGTATCGGAAAACTTCGCCAGCCTGTCCACGGGCGGCAAGGTCCTGGACTACGTCCGCCACCTGGTGTTGCCGGTCACGGCGCTGGTGGTGGGCGGGTTCGCCACCCTGACGTTGCTGACCAAGAACAGCTTCCTGGACGAGATGGCTCGCCAGTACGTGATGACCGCGCGGGCCAAGGGTGCCGATGACCGCCAGGTTCTGTACGGACATGTATTACGTAATGCCATGCTAACGGTAGTGGCGGGGTTGCCCCATGCGATGGTCCATGTGTTCTTCGGCGGTTCGCTGCTGATCGAGGTGCTGTTCTCGCTCGACGGCCTGGGACGCATGAGCTACGAAGCGGCCGTCTCCCGCGATTACCCCGTGGTATTCGGCGCGCTGTTCATCTTCACCCTGGGCGGCCTGCTGATCAAACTGCTGGGGGATCTGTGCTACCAGCTGATCGACCCACGGATCGACTTCTCGTCGAGGGGGCACTGATGGCGCTTTCCCCGCTCAATCATCGCCGCTGGCAGCGCTTCAAAGCCCACCGCCGCGGCTACTGGTCGTTATGGCTGTTGCTGGGGCTGTTTGCCATCAGCCTGGGCGGCAATCTGCTGGCCAACGACAAGCCGCTGCTGTTGGTCAGCCAGGGGCATTGGTACCTACCCGTGCTGTCCACCCACACCGAGCGCGAGCTAGGTGGCCAACTGCCGTTCGAGCCGGACTACCGCAGCGCCTACTTCCGGCAACTGGTCAAACAGCAGGGCGGCTGGATGCTGTTTCCCCCCATCGCCTTTGGTGCCCAGACGGTGAACTTCGACCTGCGTACCGCCGCGCCCAGCCCACCCAACCGGGAGAACTGGCTGGGCACCGACGACCAAGCCCGGGATGTACTGGCCCGGGTGATTTTCGGGGTGCGCCTGTCACTGCTGTTCGCCTTGGCACTCGCGGCCATCAGCAGCCTGGTCGGCATCGCCGCCGGCGTGGTGCAAGGCTATCACGGCGGCTGGGTCGACCTGTTCGGTCAGCGCCTGCAGGAGATCTGGGCCGGGCTGCCGGTGCTGTACCTGCTGATCATTCTGTCGGGGTTTGTGCAACCCGGCTTCTGGTGGCTGCTGGGCATGATGGCGGCGTTTTCATGGCTGGCCCTGGTGGACGTGGTACGCGCCGAGGTGCTGCGCGGCCGCAGCCTGGAATACGTCAAAGCAGCCCGTGCCCTGGGGCTGAGCAAGACCGAGGTGATGGTACGCCACGTCCTGCCCAATGCCCTGACGGCGACCCTGGCATTCCTGCCATTCATCGTCACCGGGGCCATCGGCACCTTGTCTGCACTGGACTTCCTGGGCTTTGGCATGCCAGCGGGCAGCCCTTCCCTGGGCGAGTTGATCACCCAGGGCAAGAACAACCTGCAGGCGCCCTGGCTGGGCCTGACAGCCTTTTTCACCTTGGCGCTGTTGCTGAGCCTGCTGGTGTTCATCGGCGAGGCCTGCCGTGATGCGTTTGACCCGAGAGCCTGACATGAGCGAGAACCTGATTGATATCGATGACCTGCAAGTTCGCTTTGGCGACCGGCAGGTGGTGCGCGGTGTCGACCTGCATATTCGCGCAGGTGAATGCCTGGCCCTGGTGGGTGAGTCCGGCTCGGGCAAATCGGTGACAGCCCATTCGATTCTGCAACTGTTGCCCGCCAGTGCCCAGGCCACCGGCAGTATTCGCCTGCAAGGAGAGGAATTGCTGGGTGCCGAAGCCAGCCGCTTGCGCACGGTGCGCGGTAACCGGGTGGCGATGATTTTCCAGGAACCCATGAGCTCGCTGAACCCGCTGCACACGGTAGAGCGCCAAGTGGGCGAGGCCTTGCGCCTGCACACATCGCTGGATGGCCACGGCATCCGCCGGCGCACCCTGGCATTATTGCAACAGGTGGGTATCCAGTGCGCCGAAACGCGCTTGCGGGCCTACCCGCACCAGTTGTCCGGCGGCCAGCGTCAGCGCGTGATGATCGCCATGGCGCTGGCCTGCGAGCCGCAGTTGCTGATCGCCGACGAGCCGACCACGGCCCTGGACGTGACGGTGCAGCGCAAAATCCTGCAACTGCTCAAGGATCTGCAAAAGCAGACGGGCATGGCCCTGCTGCTGATCAGCCACGACCTCAACCTGGTGCGCCACATTGCCCAGCGCGTGGCGGTGATGCGCGATGGCTGCCTTGTCGAACAGGCCGATTGCGAAACCCTGTTCAGCGCGCCGCGGCACAGCTATACCCGGCTGTTGCTGAACGCCGAGCCTGGTAGTGACCCGCTACCCGTGCAGGCCACTGGCACACTGCTGCAAGGGCAGGGCATGCAGGTGCGGTTCCCGTTGGCCGGTCCGTTCTGGCGCCGCCGTTACTTGCAGGCTGTACAGGACGTGAGCCTGACCGTGCGGCGCGGCACCACCCTGGGCATCGTCGGTGAATCGGGCTCGGGCAAGTCGACCCTGGGGCAGGCCATGCTCAGGCTGATCGAGGCCCAAGGCAGTGTGCACTTCGACGGCCACCCCCTGGATGGGTTGGATGACCGCCACATGCGCCCGTGGCGCAAGCGCATGCAAATGGTTTTCCAGGACCCCTACGGCAGCCTCAGTCCGCGCTTGAGCGTGCTGCAGATCATCGCCGAGGGCCTGCGGGTGCACACCGACCTCAGTGCGCCTGCCCGCGAAGCCGCGGTGGTCAGCGTGCTGGAAGAAGTGGGGCTGGATCCCGAGGTGCGCCACCGTTACCCCCACGAATTTTCCGGTGGCCAACGGCAACGCATCGCTATCGCCCGGGCGCTGGTGCTCAGGCCCGACTTCATCCTGCTGGATGAACCGACCTCGGCGCTGGACCGCACGGTACAGAAGCAGATCATCGACCTGCTGCGGCGCCTGCAGTTAAGCCATGGCCTGACCTACCTGTTTATCAGCCATGACCTGGCCGTGGTGCGCGCCCTGGCTCACGACCTGTTGGTCATGAAGGACGGGCAGGTGCTGGAGCGGGGCGCCACCGCCCAGGTGTTCGACGCGCCCAGCCATCCGTATACCCGGCAATTACTGGCCGCCGCCTTCGCGCCGGGGGCACCGGCAGTGCCGGACCCGGGGGCCCTGGCCCCCACTGTTTAACCCAACCTGAACGATGGGCAGCCTGGCTGCCCCGCAACCGTTGCACAGGGAGTCGACTGCATGCTCGAAGATTCATCCTCACTCAGGCTGCTGCTTACGCGCTTCAGCCAGGCTCGGCAGGCGGCCGGGCATTTCCATTCGTTGCGCTACGTGCACCACGACACGCTGGGCCTGTCGGTAACCCGCAATGTCATCGACCCGCCGCGACGCCACGCGAGCAGCGGCGTGATGCTGTGCGTGCGGGTCAATGGCAACGAAGCGTTCGCCGCCACCAGCGACCTGACCGAACGGGGCCTGCAGCGCGCTTACGAACACGCCGTGCAACTGGCCAAGGCCACGGGCGCCCACGGCTTGCTGAGCCTGCCGTCGGTGCAAGGCGACGCAGTGCGCACCCGCTACGCCTCACCCGCTGCCGACCAGCCCTTGCCGGCCACCGCTCAGTGGCTGGAGCTATTGCGAGCGGAATCGGCCCGCGTGCAACGGCATGAGCGGCTGGTGAACTGGTCGGCGGGCTTGCGCGTCACGGACCGCCAGCAACTGTACCTGGACAGTACCGGCAGCGAAGTACTCACCCACAAGCGCCTGTTCCATCCGCGCCTGGACGTCACCGCCTTCGATGGCACGAAAAGTCAGCGCCGCAGCTGGGCCGTGGCGCGCCAAGGCGCCAGCACGCTGGTACAGGAGGGTGGTTTTGTCGGGCAGATCGAGCAGGTGGCCGACCAGGCCTTGCAACTGCTGGCCGCGCCCAATACCCCCCAAGGGCCCAGGGACCTGTTGTTGATGCCCGACCAGATGATCCTGCAGATACACGAGTCCATCGGCCACCCGTTGGAGCTGGACCGGATTCTGGGCGATGAACGCAACCTGGCCGGCACCAGCTTCGTCACCCAGGGTATGTTCGGTCACTTCCAATACGGCTCGCCCCTGCTCAACGTGAGCTTCGACCCCAACGTGGACGATGAACTGGGCAGCTACAGCCACGACGACGAAGGCCTCGCTGCCAGCAAGCACCTGCTGATCGAAGGCGGAGTGCTCAAGCGCCCGCTGGGCGGGGCGCTGTCCCAGGCACGTACCGGCCTCGATGGGGTCGCCAACAGCCGCGCCTGCGACTGGAACCGGCCGCCCATCGACCGCATGGCCAACCTCAACGTGGAGCCTGGCGACCAGCCACTGGCAAGCATGATCAGCAACATCGAGCATGGGATTGTCATGGCAACCAACCGCTCCTGGTCGATCGACCAGGCCCGCAACAAGTTCCAGTTCGGCTGCGAGTGGGGGCAACTGATCGAAAACGGCGAGCTCGCCGGCGTGGTGAAGAACCCCAACTACCGGGGTATTTCCTCGCAGTTCTGGCGCAGCCTCAGCGCCGTGGGCGATCAGTCCACCTTCCAGGTGCTGGGTACGTCCAACTGTGGCAAGGGCGAACCCTATCAATCGATCACCGTGGGGCATGCATCGCCGGCCTGCGTGTTCCAGAACATCGACGTCTTCGGGGGGCAAGCCTGATGAGCCATGATCACTACCGCGCCTCGTTCAACCAGCTGGCCGCGTGGCTGCGGACCCACACCACCGAAGCTGAGCAGTTTTCCCTGTGGTACAACGCCGAGGACTCGCAATTCATTCGCTTCAACCATGGCCGCGTGCGCCAGGCCAGCGAAGTGCGTCAGATCGAAGTCACCCTGCGCCTGATCAGCCATGAGCGTCACGCCAGCGAGGTGTTCGCCCTGGCCGGCGACATTGAGCTGGATATCGCTCGCTTGAGCAAGGCGTTGACGCAACTGCGCGAACTGCTGCTTCAGTTGCCAGCCGACCCCTACCTGCAGTTGGAGCGCCAGGCGTTTACCAGCGAGCGTGAAGGCGAAGGCCAACTGCCCAGCGCCGCCGAATTGATCGAGCAGGTAGTAAGCCTCAGCGACGGCCTGGACATGGTCGGCATCTACGGCGGCGGCCCCATGTACCGTGGGTTTGCCAGCTCCTGGGGCGCCCATGGCTGGCATGTGGCGACCAGTGCCAGCCTGGACTTCAGCCTGTTCCACGCCAATGGCGAAGCGGTGAAGATCACTTACGGCGCCAGCCACTGGGACCGCGAGGCGCTGGCGGCAGAATTTGCCCAAGGGCGCGAGCAACTGGTGCACTTGGGCAAACCGCGCAAGCAATTGAGCCCTGGCCAGTACCGCGCCTATTTCGCGCCCGCCGCCTTCAATTCCCTGGTATCGATGCTGCGGGGAGGCTTTTCGGCGCGGGCCCTGGGCAATCGCAGCAGCGCATTGCAAGCGTTGCAGCTGGGAACCGCTGCCTTTTCGCCCGCGTTCACCCTCAGCGAGTCGGCCTCCACCGGCCTTGAACCGCTGTTCAACAGCGAAGGCAGCCTGCGCCAGGACCAGGCGCTGATCCGGGCCGGTGCGCTGGCCGGCAAACTGGTCAGCGCCCGTTCGGCCCGCGAATACGGCCTTGAGGCCAACGGTGTCGACAGTAGCGAGTCACCTTCATCACTGGTGATCGAGGCCGGTGACCTGCCTACCGCCGACGTCCTCAGGGCACTGGGTACCGGCCTGTACATCGGCAACCTCTGGTATTTGAACTATTCGGACGTGGGCCTGGCCCGGGTCACCGGCCTGACGCGCTTTGCCAGTTTCTGGGTGGAAGACGGCAAGATCGTCGCGCCCATCGAGACCATGCGGTTCGACGACAGCCTGTACGCCGTGCTGGGGCAGAACCTGTTGGCGCTGACGCAAGAGCAGACGCTGCGCATCAGCACCCGTTCTTACCACCATCGCGATGCCCAGACGGTGCTGCTGCCAGGTGCCCTGGTCAAGGACTTTACCCTGACGCTGTAAGCAATACGCACCCTGCCTTGGCGCAGCCCTGACCCGGCTGCGCCCTCACGCCACGAGAGCCTGCCTGATGAGCGACGCACCGACCCATACCCACAGCATCCGTGACCTGCCGCAGGTCGACCACCGCATCACCGCGCGCCAACCACTGCGCCACAACGACCCCATCAAGGAGCGCCTGCACCGCAAGCAGCGTCTGGCCGCCGCTTACCGCCTGTTCGCCCAACTGGGCTTCGAAGTGGGTGTGGCGGGGCATTTCACTGCCCGCGACCCGGTGGAAACCGACCACTACTGGATCAACCCCCTGGGGGTGCCGTTTTCGCAAATACGCGTATCGGACCTGATGCGCGTGGACGGCGATGGCCGCGTGGTGGAGGGCGACGGTGTGCTCAATACCAGCGCACTGGAGCTGCACCACGACTTGCAGAAGGCGCGCCCGGAGGTGGTTGGCATCGCCCACGTGCACGGCTTTCATGGCCGGGTGTGGTCGTCACTGGGCAAGCTGTTCGAGCCCATCACCGCCGAGTCGGGCTATTTCCAGGGCGACCAGGTGCTGTTCCCGCGGCTTGCGCTGCGCAACGCCGACGGCGGTGTCGAGCGCGACCGCGACCGAGTCAGCCGCGCGTTCGTCGAAACCTTCGCCCAGAACAACCTGCTGGTGTGGCAGAACCATGGGTTGTGGACCGTCGGCGAAAGCGTGGAGACCGCAGCCTGGCGCTTCATCCTGGCTGACGACACGGCTCGCGCCCACCTGCTGGCGTATTCGGCAGGCACCCCGGTGATCCCGAATCTGGACCCACCCAAGGCCAGTGACAGGCCCGGCCAGGAGTTCTTCGCCTGGCTCAACTTCCTGCCGTTGTGGGACCGCATCCGCGTGGAACAACCCGACCTGCTCGACTGAGCCCCCTTTACCTCTTACCAAGGAGCAACCCTTGAGTCATTCCAACAGGCAGATGATCCTCGGCGCCTTCATCCCCAGCGCCGGGTTCATGAGCTCGGTGTGGCGCCACCCTGCGGCGGCGACCGATCTGTTTCGAGACTTCGAGCATTTCCGCTGGACCGCGCAAACCCTGGAGGCCGCCAAGTTCCACGCGGTGTTCTTCAACGATGCCGTGAACGTCGACCCGGACAAGGCCAGCCTGCACGGCAGCCCCACCAGTGTGCGCTGGGACCCCTTGGTGCTGTTGCCGGCGCTGGCGTTGACCACCCAGCGCATCGGTCTGATCGGTACGGCGAGCACGACCTACAACGAGCCTTACAACCTGGCGCGCAAGTTGGCCAACATCGATCACTTGAGCCATGGCCGCGTGGGCTGGAACCTGGTGACGTCCCTGGGCGGCGGCGAAAACTTCAACCTGGATGCCCACGTGCTGCACGCCGACCGCTACGCGCGTGCGGAAGAATTCTATGACGTGGTCAGCGGCCTGTGGGACAGCTGGGAGGACGATGCCTTTGTTCAGGACAAGGCCAGCGGGCGCTTTCTGGACGTGAACAAAATGCACGTGCTCAATTACCGCGGCAAACACTTTCAGGTTCGTGGCCCGCTCAACGCCGCTCGGCCGGTGCAGGGTTATCCAGTGATCGCCCAGGCAGGGTCGTCCGATGCCGGCAGGGCCCTGGCAGCCCGTGCGGGCGAGTTGATTTTCACCGCGCAGCACACGTTGCAGCAAGGCCAGGCGTTCTACCGTGAAATCAAGGAGGGCGCCCAGGCGCTGGGGCGCGACCCCGACCACCTGAAGGTGCTGCCAGGCGTGTCCCCCATTGTCGGCCGCACCCTGCAGGAGGCCCAGGCTCGCTACGACCAGCAACAGGCCTTGCTGGACCCGCCCGCCTTCCTGCGGTCCATCTCGACATTCGTCGGGCTGGGCATCGACCTGTCCGAGTTGCCGTTCGACTCGGTCGTGCCACTGCCGCCTGAAAACGCCGACACCAACGGCCACAAGAGCCGGCAGAAACTGATCATTGACTTGATCCGCCGCGAGCGGCCCACCGTGCGCGAGCTGTTCAACCAGCTGACGGCAGGCGGCCATCGCATCCTCATCGGCACGCCGCAGAGCATCGCCGACGACTTTCAGGCATGGTTCGAAGGCGGCGCGGCCGACGGTTTCAACGTGATGTTCTCCGGGCTGCACCAAGGCATCAGCGACTTTGCCGAGCATGTGGTGCCCGAGTTACAACGTCGCGGGCTGTTTCGGCATGAGTACCAGGGGCAGACGCTGCGGGAAAACCTGGGCTTGCCGTTTATCGCGAACCGTCACGCAGCCCCCGAACCGCCCGCTGGCCCCTGGTGAGGTCAATGGCCAAGGACTGGTAGCAGTGGCCGAAAGGCCGTGTCGACGGTGCAGCCTGTGTGCCTGAGATCGCGCGCTTTGAGGTTGACGATATTCAACGAATGCTCCGTCCTTGGGTGGTGTTCGAAAAGCGAGGCGATCGTGAGGCGAGGATTTCAGCTAGGCAGAGGCGCTCCGATCTCGTCCAGGAACCCTTCCAGAAAACCCTTCAACCGCGCCTGCCTGACGCTTGCCAGGCGAGCCCCTTCGGTCGTCTGAAAACCCGAGGCCAGGGTCAGCAACTTCGTATGGAAATGTTCGAGGGCGAAACGGTTGTCCTCATAGTCCCTGCCGGTGGCGCCCGGGTTCGTGAAGTCATACAGCGCCGAGCCCATACGGCCTGCGACATAGAAGCAGCGCGCCACGCCGACCATGCCGATGGCGTCCAGCCGGTCGCTGTCCTGAAGGATCTTCGCTTCGATCGTCAGCGGCTCGATGCCTGCGGAAAAACTGTGAGCTTTCACCGCGTGCGCCACCCGCTCGATACGCGAGGTAGCCCAGCCAATACCGTGCAGAATGGAAGCCGCGTGTTCGGCCGAGAGGGTCGAGGCCTGCGCCCGTAACGGCGAGTTCTTTTCGACCGCCACGCAGTCATGCAGAAGGGTAGCGGCGAGCAAGATCTCCAGGTCGCCACCTTCTTTTTCCTGCAACCGGCGCACGTTGACCCACACGCGGTGAATGTGCGACAGGTCGTGGGAGCCATCGCTGCTGTCGGCCTGGCAGGCTAGCAGGTCCGACGCCAGGCTCTGGAACGGGAAGAAGGGCTCATCGAACATCGGTCAACTCCAAGGCGTGTTGTTGGTCAAGCACCCACTGCGTGCGCCGGCTACAGGGACTGCCCATCACGCGGTTACTGCGCCGCGCGGTGGCCACTCGGCGCCCGGCGCGATGAACCCTGCCTGATAGGGCTACAGTGACTTCTCCAGCCACCTTTGCTTTTCCGGCAAAGATCTTACGCTTTGGAGAAATAATATGAGCTTTTTCAGCACGATTCTCGAAAAACTAGGCATCGGCAGTCACTCCGACAGTACCCCCACCACAGCACCGCCGGACACTGCGCCCAGCGCCCCGACACCTGAGACGACACCGCTTGGCTCGCCTTCGCCCACCGCGCTCTCACAGGTCGACGTCGCCGCCAAGCTGGAGGCCCTGGCCAGCCAGCATACGGAAACGCTGAACTGGCGTACCTCGATCGTCGACCTGCTGAAACTGCTGGACATCGACAGCAGCCTCACCGCCCGCAAGCAGTTGGCCGCTGAGCTTCATTACACGGGCTCCACGGACGACTCTGCCGCCATGAACACCTGGCTGCATGGCGCCGTGTTGAAAAAGCTGGCTGAGAACGGCGGCAAGGTACCGGCTGATCTCTTGCATTGAGCAGCCCCCGGAACCACTGTTGGCGCACAGCACACTGGCGAACGATACGGCGCGGTCCATCAGGGGAACCGCGCCTGCCTTTTGATTGACCCGCTGGCTGTTTGGCTGGTGCAATACCTGTCCAGGCGTTCGCGTTGCAGACGTCAATCCAAAAGGAAGAATATGACAGGTGCTGCGCTATTCATTGCTCTGGACGGGCCGAAAGGCACCGGCAAGACCACGCTGCTGGAAGCCGTTACGAAGGTGCTGAGGGCTGACCACAAGGTGGTGGTGCGGCTGACTGAACGGAACAATGACCCTCACAGGGCTGAAACCATGGCCCTGGTCAACGAACTCGCGCGAAACCCCAGCCACGAGAGGGAGCGGGACGTGTGCGAGCGCTTCGCCGACAGCCGTAGCTGGATCTCGCGCCACGTACTGCCGAAACAGCCTGCGGGCAGTATTATCCTGATGGACCGCTGGTACCCGTCCGATGCCGCGTTTCGCCGGTTGGTGCCGTTTTCACAGATTCTGCAACTGAACCTGGATCGACAGGTACGAGTGCCTGACTTGCATGTGGGGGTGGTCACCGCTCCCGAGATTTCATGGGCGAGGGCAGCGGCACGCACGCGTGGCTTCGGCAGTACGGTGATCCAGAAGCTGGAAGAGCATGTCGCCAGCACCGAAGCGTTCGAGCGAGCGGCTGCCCAGCACGGCTGGGTGTTGTGCCGCAACGAAGGAACGGTCGAAGCCGCCACGCTGCAGGTCGTGTCCGAGATCCACCGGTTGCTCCGAGCCCCGTAGCAGCGGACCCGGCCGCGTCGGGGCGCATTCGGTGTGCCAGGCACTACGTAGCGCCTGGGACGCGGCCAGGTCCGCTGCTACGGGGGTGGCTGGAGCAGGCTTCTCGCCAGTTGCAACCACGCCTGCGCGGCGAACGACAACTGCCCATGGCGCCGCCACGCCAACACCAGTTTCCAGATCAACGCCGGCGAGCGTACCTCGACGATCGTGAATTGCTCTGGCCGCAGGGTCTGGCAGTACATGTGCGGCAGCAAGGCGATGCCCACGCCCAACCCCACCAACGACGCAATGAAATCCCACTGCCCACTGCGGCCACTGATGCGCGGCACGAAACCCGCTTCGGCGCAGGCGTCGGTCACCAGGTCATTAAGGGCAAAAGCGTCGCCATAGAAGATGAAGTCGCAATCGGCCAACTCCCGCAGCTCCACGAACTCCCGGCCTTGCCACGGCGACTGGGCGGGCGCGAGCAAACACAGCGGCGACTCAAACAGCGGCAATGAATCAAACTCCGTCCAGATATCCGCCACGCGCGGAAAATCCAGCAACGTGCCCAACTCCAGGCCGCCGTCACGCAAGTCTGCGACCGTGGCGTTGCTGCCGATCTCGAACAGCTTCAGCTCGATCTTCGGGTGATTGGCGTGGTACGCCGCCAGCACGGGCGCCAGTACCGTGTGGGTAAAGGGTGACAGCCCCATCCGTAACACCCCACGGCCCATTTGCTGCAGGTCGCGCACTTCCACCTTCATGGTGTCATGCAGCGCAATGATCTCCCGGGCCCGTTGCAGCACCACGTTACCGGCATCGGTTACCTGAAAGCGCTTGCCATCGCGGGCGAGCAGGGCGACGCCGAAGCTCTGCTCCAATTGCTGCACCATCTTGCTCACCGTCGGTTGAGTGACATGCAGGCGCGTGGCGGCGCGAGTGAAGCTTTTCTGGTCGACCACTTCCACGTAATAGCGCAGCGCGCGGATGTCCATGATGCATTCCAATCCGGCATGATTTTGATGAAGTTAATTCATTATATCTTTCAAGGTCAACTGGCTAGCATGGCGTCACTTTCACCTGATTGAACGCCCGGACCACCCCATGTCGACCTCACTCCCTATCCCTTCGAGCAAACCGAAGGCCGCCTTGCGCGGGCTGCAAACCCTCGGGCAAATCCTTTTTCTGGTCCTGATCTGGGCGCTGGCCGACCGCATCGCCACGCTGGCGCACCTGCCCATTTCCGGGGGCATCCTGGGCCTGCTGATACTGGTGGCGTTGCTGCTGAGCGGCGTGGTCAAACCCGCCCTGTTCGAACAGGGCGGCGAACTGCTGCTGGCCAATATGCTGTTGTACTTCATTCCGCTGGTCGTCTCGGTAGTGCAATACACCAGCCTGTTCGAAAGCGAAGGCTTGAAGCTGCTGGTCGCCATCGGCGTCGGCTTCATATCAGTGCTGGTCACCACCGCCTTGACCGTCGAGTGGTTGTGCGCCTGGACGCGTAAACGGCACTTGCAGCGCCTCACCCAACAACGCAGCAAACGCCCCGTGCTGGCCAAACAGGAGCTGGTGTAATGCAGGCTTGGCTTATTTCCCTGCTGTTCCTGTTGGCGACGGTGGGCCTGTTTTACGCCAATCAGGCCGTTTACAAACGCTACAAACGCGTGTGGCTGATGCCGGCGATCGTCACCTCGCTGTTGCTGATCGTGCTGGTGCAGGTGACGTCGACTCCGTACTCGCTGTACTTCCAGGACGCCCACTGGCTGGTGTGGCTGCTGGGCCCGGCGACCGTGGCGTTCGCCTTGCCGATCTACCAGAACCGGCGCCTCATCCAGAAATACTGGCTGGCGCTGTGCGTGGGCAGTGTGGCTGGGATCGTGGTGTCCATCGCCACCACCGAGCTGCTGGTCAAGGCGCTGCATATCGACAGCCATATCGCCCGCAGCCTGCTGGCGCGCTCGGTGTCCACGCCGTTTGCGGTGGAAGCTTCAGCGCACCTGGGTGGCACGGCGCAGCTGACCGGGCTGTTCGTGATCATCACCGGGCTGTTCGGGATTGTGCTGGGTGAGGTGATCCTGGCGCTGTTACCGCTGCGCTCGCGGGTGGCCAAAGGTGCACCGTTTGGGGCTGCGGCGCATGGGTTCGGGTTGAGCATTGCCCGGGCGGTGGGGCCGGAAGAGGGGGCGGTGGCCAGCTTGACCATGATTTTCAGCGGGGTGCTGACGGTGGTATTGGCACCGGGGATTGCGCTGCTGTTGGGGTGAAGTGGCGACAATTTTACCAGGTGCCGCACTGTTTCTGAGCCACCGCATGCACCGCCGAGACGGCTTGCGCGCAACGCGTAGCAGCGGACCTGGCCGCGTCAAGAACGCCGCGCAGTGTCAGAGATGCTGCATGCATGGCCGCCGCCAAGGTAGATAAGATCAAGCGCTGGCCCCTCAGAACCTCCAATCAATGGCAAAATCTCCCTGACTTGATGGTTTTGGAGATACCCATGCTTCGCGTGCTCGAACGACGCCTCGACCCCTTTCCCCCCGATGAACTCCCGCCGCCCCCCGAAGGGCTGGCGCGGTTCATGTGGGCCTGCACGCGAGGCGCCCGCGGCTACGTGCTGGCACTGGCGGTGCTCAGCGCCGGCGTATCACTGTACGAAGCCTGGCTGTTTTCCTTCCTCGGGCAGGTCGTGGACCTGCTCTCTACCTGGCAGGCAGGCGGCGAGGGCGCCGGGCAGGAGCGCCACGTGCTGTGGGGCATTGGCCTTGTACTGCTGGCCAGTGTCGGCCTGGTGGCCCTGCGCACCATGGTTCAGCACCAGGTGCTGGCCATCAACCTGCCGTTGCGGCTGCGCTGGGACTTCCACCGGCTGATGCTGCGCCAGAGCCTGTCGTTTTTCTCCGATGAATTTTCCGGCCGGGTCACCACCAAGGTGATGCAGACGGCGCTCGCTGTGCGTGACGTGCTGTTCACCGTCATCGAAATCATCCCCGGCATCGGCGTCTACTTCATCGCGATCATCGCACTGGCTGGCGCTTTCGACCTCAAGCTGATGCTGCCTTTCATTGCCTGGATCGTGCTGTTCGGGCTGGCCATGCTGTACTTCGTGCCTCGCCTGGGCAAGGTCGGCCAGGAACAGGCCCATGCGCGGTCGTCCATGACCGGCCGTATCTCGGATGCCTATACCAACATCACCACGGTGAAGCTGTTCTCCCATTCCAAGCGTGAAGCCCAATTCGCCCGCGCCGCGATGGAAGACTTCAAGCACACGGGCTTTCGCCAGATGCGCCTGGTCAGCCAGTTCGAAATCGTCAACCAGGCCCTCGTCGTCGCCCTTATCCTGGCAGCGGGCGGCTATGCATTGTGGCTCTGGCACCAGGGCCAGGTCGGCACCGGCGCCGTGGCCGCTATCACCGCCATGGCCTTGCGTATCAATGGCATGTCGCACTGGATCATGTGGCAGATGACCTCGCTGTTCGAGAACATTGGCACCGTCCAGGATGGCATGGGCACCCTGACGCGCGGCCCCAAAGTGCAGGATGCACCGGATGCCGGCACCCTGATCACCTCCGGCGGCGCGGTTACCTTTGATGACGTGAGCTTCAACTACAACGGCGAACGCCAAGTGCTCAATGGCCTGAACCTGCACATCCGCGCCGGTGAAAAAGTCGGCCTGGTCGGCCGCTCAGGCGCTGGTAAATCCACCTTGATCAACCTGCTGCTGCGGTTTTACGACGTGGACCACGGCGTCATTCGCATCGACGGGCAGAACATCGCCGAGGTTACCCAGGACAGTCTGCGCAGCGCGGTCGGCATGGTGACGCAGGACACCTCGCTGCTGCACCGCTCCATCCGCGACAACATCGCCTACGGCCGGCCCGACGCCACCGACGCGCAGATCCGCCGGGCGGCGGCCAACGCCCAGGCGGATGGTTTCATCAACCAACTGAGCGACCGCGACGGCCACTCGGGCTACGACACACTGGTGGGTGAGCGCGGCATCAAACTGTCGGGCGGCCAGCGGCAACGCATCGCCATCGCCCGGGTGATGCTCAAGAACGCGCCCATCCTGTTACTGGACGAGGCGACCAGCGCCCTGGACTCCGAAGTAGAAGTGGCGATTCAGGAAAGCCTGGACGAGATGATGCAGGGCAAGACCGTGATCGCCATCGCGCACCGGCTGTCCACGATCGCGGCGATGGACCGGCTGATCGTGATGGATGAGGGGCAAATCATCGAGCAGGGCACCCATGCCGATTTGCTGGCGAAGAATGGGACCTATGCGCGGTTGTGGCAGCATCAGAGCGGCGGGTTCCTGGGGGAAGATCAGGGCGTGGTGGAGGAAGTCGAGTAGGCGGGCGGAGGTGTGCGGTAGGTAATCTTGCCCCTGCAGACGCTACCCACGAGCTGTTGGGGCCTTGAGACCTCAGGCGGCTACCCGTCAAGCCGCCGTTGCATGACGATCGTGCGCTCAGCCCCGTGAAACTCGTCGCGGATTTTTCGGTACCCCAAAGCAGCGTAAAACGGCTGCGCCGTAATCGACGACGGCAGCCGTAACGTGTCAACACCCATTCTGGCGGCAGCGGCATGAATGGCTCCCATCAACTGCCGACCGATTCCGTTACCTTGGTACGCCGGATCAACGAAGACACTTCTGACCACGTCACCGTCGAGGCTGGCGGTGCCGACAATGTGTTCGCCTTGCACAGCTACCAGCACGTGACGCTTACCGATCAGCACACTGATGGCTTCAGGTGCAAAGCTGCGTTCAACCTGAGCGATAACGTCCGGGGGATAATCCCGTGAATTCGACCCACGCAACGCCGCAATCACCACCCGGCTGACTGCGGCTGCATCGTTGGCTGTTGCGGGGCGAGTTTGAACGTCCATATTGGTAGCCTCGGCAATGGGAGCTGGCCGGTCATTTCACTGCAATCAGCGCATCCACCAACCCCTTGGCGTCTTCAATATGATGCAGCGTTGACCAGACCAGCCCTTTCGGCAAGCTTCCATTCACTGTGGCCAAACAAATGGGTGGCAGCTGTGCGAGGGTTGGTCAACCGGTCATCTGGAACCCGGCGCATCCTAGGATGCCCCGCGCACAGCTGCCATAAAGCTGCATGCCTGCTGTCGAGCAGGTATGACGATGACGATGCTGAACGCCTCCAGTGAACGGGTGACCAAACCCGGCCGCTTGGTTTAACAGCGGCGAGGGGAGGTTAGTCACCTGTCTGGGGAGACGCAAGGATGAAAATGTAAGCTAGTTATTTAATTATCGCAGACGTTGTAGGATTATTCTTAGGATATTTCCCATGGTTGTATTTCCAGACATGTGCCGTTTATATATCCCCGTCCTACGCCCGGTACCACGCTGGGCCCATGCTGCGAATACCCCTTGATCAAGTCGCGTGGCTTCTTGGAAATGAACCATGACCGGGACGCGGTAGCTCAACCGCCACAAACCGTTGCTGCTGCCCGGGGTCGATAACGTCCGCGGTTTCCACCAACCACCTCAAGACACGCGCCATCAGCTGCTGCTGAACGTGGACGTAGCCGGGCTGATCGGCAAGGTTATGCCTCTCGTGGGGATCGTTGATCCGGTCAAACAGCTGCGCAGGCTCGTACAGCCGCAACACGTACGTCCACTCACGGGTGCGCAAGGCCACCACCTTGCCGACCGTTTCCGGTTGCTCATGTTGCAGTTGGCTTTTCAGGTCGTAGGGGTAGCCGCCGCGCTCCATCAGCGCGGCTTCCTCGCGGCGGAAACCGCCCTCGCTGAACACCGCCTGCCGGTGGGGCTCCGCAGGGTCCTGCAGGCACGCCGTGAAGGCGCGGCCGAAATGGTCGTGCTGCGTGCGGATACCGGCCAGGTCCAGGAGGGTAGGGAACAGGTCGATCAATTCCACCAAGGCATCGCACTGCGCGCCCTGGGCGATGCCGGGCCCGGCGATGATCACCGGCGTGCGCACCAGGCACTCTTCAACGCCTGCCGGCCATTTCTCCGCTAACCCGTAATCGCCCAGGTACTCACCGTGGTCGGAAAAGAAGGCTGTGTAGGCAGGCCGGCCGCCACTGTGTCGCGCGTGGGTGTCCATCACCCGGCCGATCAAGCTGTCGAGCCTTGACACCATGCCGGCGTACACCGCACGCAGTTCCTGCCACTGCCACGGTTGCAGGCGGTCCCAGCCATGGCGTGTGGCCAACGGATGATGAAACGCCGGCATCGCACCGCTGCCGTGGCGCGGCAGGGGCATGGCGTCGCGCGGGTACTGGGAAAACCATGGCTCGGCCGCCGCGAACGGCGGGTGCGGGGAAAGCAGAGGAATGTACAACACCCACGGCTCTTTAGGCGTGCTGGCCAGCCAGGCCTGCGCCGTGCGGATGACTTGCTCGTCAAAGTCCACCACGCTGGCGTCCCGCTCGCCTTCGTAATGGGCGCGGGCCAGGCTGCCGGGCTCACCGTGAGGCTTGGGCTTGATGAAGTCGCGCAGGTCGGTGATGCCGGTGTCGGCGAAGCCATGCTCATGCAGCGACACTTCCGCCGCGCCTGGGCCGAACGTGTCGCCCCGGGCGCCGGCGTGCACCACGTGATAGCCGTTGTCCTTGAAGGTGCGCAGGAAGTTTGGGGCTTGCGGTGTCAGCAGGTACTGCAAGGTGCGGTGGCCGTGCACATGGGGGTAAAGGCCGGTCAGGAACGACACCCGCGACGGCGAGCAAACGCTGTGCTGGGTGAACGCCTGTCCGAAGCGCACACCCTGGGCCGCGAGGCGATCCAGGGCCGGGGTGCGCACCGGCGTCTGCGGATTGAAGCCGGGCAGGTAATCGACCCGCAACTGATCGGCCACGAAGATGATGAAGTTGGGGCGCTGTGGCGCCACAGGGGTTTGGCTGCTCATCATCAGAAGTCCTTGCGCACCTGGATGCCGAAGTAACGCCGGTCATCACGGGGCACCATGCGGTTGATGGCATTGCTGCCGTTGGTGAGCAGCGTGGCGTAAGAGCGGTCGCCCAGGTTTTTGCCCAGCAGCGACACCCGCCACCCAGCGGTGTAGTCGGCCAGGGCCACGCTGGCGTTCCAGATGCCGTAGGCGCCCTGGCGGGTGTCGACGTTCTGGTCGAGGCTGAACTGGGTTTCGCTCTGCCAGTTGAAGTCGCTGGCCAGTTCCACGTCCAGGCCATTGTCCAGGGGAATGCTGTAGTCGGCACGCACGTAGCTTTTCCAGTCCGGAGCGAACGGCAACGGCTTGCCATTGATGTTGCAGCTGGCCGCAGCCCCGGTGGGACAGGCGAAGTCGACCACGCGCGCATGGGTATAGGCCAAGGCGCCGGACAGCTTCAGTTGCGCGGTGGCCTGGAAGGCATAGTCCATCTCCGCGCCTTCGGTACGCACCGTGCCGGCGTTGATCAGGCGGGTCACCGGCGAGCCGGCCACCAGGTCATAGAAGTTGGCCTGGTAGTTATCGTAATCGGTTCGGAACAGCGCCAGGTTGGCGGTCAAGCGCTTGTTGAACGCCGTGCTTTTCAGGCCTATTTCATAAGCGTTGGAGGTTTCCGGGTCCAGTACCTTGGTGTCGGCCGAGTACATCTGGAAGTAGACGTTGTAGGCCGGGCCCTTGTAACCCCGCGAGTAAGTGACGTAGCCGGTGACGTCATCGTTGAAGTCGTGCTGCAGGCCCAGGCGGCCCGTGTAACCGTTGGCGCTGGTGTCATCGGACGCCGAGAAGGAAGGGCGCATCGACGCCAGGGTCACGGGCGAGGATGACACGCGCTGGTGGTCGTATTCCACGGTGTCGTGGGTGGCGCGCAGGCCCGCGATTACCCGCCAGTCATCACTGAGGTGCAACGTGCTTTCGCCGAACACCGCGTAACTGTCGTTGGTGGCGCTGAAATTGGCGTGGGCGCTGTTCACCACGCTGTTGGCGACCAACGTGCGGGTATAGGCCTCGTCGGTCTTGCCGTGGAACAGGTAGACGCCGCCCACGTATTCCAGGAACTGGTCGCTAGGCGAGGCGAGGCGCAGCTCCTGGCTGTACTGGTCGTAGGCCACCTGGTCGGTGTCATGCAAGGCGGTGACGGGCAGGGTGGCCAGGCCATCCTGGTCCTGTTGCATCTGGTTGTCCCAACCGCGCCAGGCGGTGATCGATGTCAGGGTGTAATTGCCCAGGCGCCAGTCGATCTGCGCGGACAGGCCCTTGTTGGTGTCCTGGGCGCTGGTCTTGAGGTCGTTGTCCACCTCGCGGTTATGGGCGCTGGGGGTACCGGGGAAGTTCTGGCTGAAGACTGCGGTCTTCGACGATACCGCCACGCCCGCCGGCGCGGTATTGCTGCCCTCGGTGTAGTCGCCGATCAGGGTTACCTTGAGGTCATCGTTGGGGGTGAACTGCAGTTTGCCGCGCACGCCCTTGGTGCGGTAACCGTTGACCTTGTCGCCGTTGTAGTCGTTGGTGACGTTACCACCGTAATCCCCCCACAACGTATTCAGCGAGCCCCTGAGGGTATCGGTCAGGGCGCCGCCGATGCTGAACCGGCTGCGCTGCTCGTTGCCGCCCAGGTAGGAGTAGTCGACATAACCGTGGGTTTGCTCGGGAATATCGCGGCTGACCACATTGAGCACCCCGGCCGACGCATTGCGCCCGAACAGCGTGCCCTGGGGCCCGCGCAATACTTCGATGCGCTCCACGTCCATCAGGTCCAGCGTCGACTGCCCGGGCCGGCCGTATACAACACCGTCGATCACCGTCGCCACGCTGGGCTCGACGCCTGGCGAGGTGGAGATGGTACCCACGCCCCGCACGAACAGCGACGAATCCTTGGCCGAGGCACCAGGACGGAAGTTGAGGGTGGGCACTTCTTGCACGATGGAAGCGATATTGGTGCGGTTCTCCCGTTCCAGTTGCTCGCCCTCGACCACCGACACCGCCACCGGCACCTTCTGCAGGGAAGCCTCGCGACGGGTAGCGGTCACCGTGACCGGTTTGAGCGCGGTGTCCCCCTGTGCCGCCTGGCTGACGTCGGCGGCACTGGCCACGGGGGTGTGCAGGGCAAAGGGGAACAGGCCGATGGCAAGCAGCGGCAACGGACGGCTATGGGGGGTTGGCTTCATGTTCAAGCTCTTTGGGGCAAGTGCTTCTGGCCGTCCTGGGTGGTGGTGGCGGATCGAGGCAAGCAGACACGGTGATGGCGAATTAGGTTATGTGTTTTCGGTCTTTCCCCTGAACGAAGGGAGCGCTGGATAATGCCGCCGCTTTCAAGGGGGTACCGATGGCGTGCTTTGTAGCAACGCCCTGCGCCGCTGAGAAATGCCTTAATCGCATCGCGCCCCATGAGTAAAAGGTCTGAACATGGATTTACGTCAGTTGCGCCATTTCCTGGCGTTGGCCAACCACCTCAATTTCACCCGTGCCGCGGAAAGCGCGTGCATCACCCAGTCGGCGTTCAGCCGCAGCATCCAGGGCCTGGAGAGTGAATTGGGCTGTGCATTGGTGGAGCGCACCAGTCGCGGCATCGTGCTGACCGCCAAGGGCACGGCGTTACGTGAGCGCGCAGCGCGCCTGCTGGACGACGCGAATACGCTGCGTGACGACATCCGCGTGCATGAACCCAACCGCGACAGCGGCTGGTTGCGCTTCGGCGCAGGGCCTCTGGTGATGACCCGCCTGGTGCCTGATGCGCTGGCGGCGTTCGTGACGCGCTTTCCCCAGGCAGAGGTAGACCTGAAGGTCGACAAGCCGTCGCACCTGCTGGCGCTGCTGGACGACGGCGACATCAGTTTTCTGGTAGCCGACCTTCGGCACATGGAGGTCGGTACCCAGCACCTGGTGCGGCCGCTGCGCTTTCGTCGTTTCGGCGTGTTCTGCCGCAGCGGGCATCCGTTGCTTGCCGGCGGGAACCTGTCATTTCAGCAGTTGGCCGCTTACCCCAGGGTCAGTGCCAAGCTGCCCTTCGAGCTACGTGCGGTGCTAGAGCGCTTATGGGGGCGAGACGCGCCGGCACTGAACCTTGAGACACCCTATAACGACTTGCTACCCAAGATGGTAGCGGGCTCGGACACCCTGGCTGTGGCGCCACTGGAAATGATCGAGCCGCTGACACAAAGTGGCCTGTTCCAGCGGATTATCTGTCACGACCAACCGCCGTTGTTCCAGGACGGCGGCGCCTGCCTGGGCATCGTGCAGCTTTCCGAGCAGCCCCTGTCGGAGACCGCCCGGTGCATGATCGACGCCCTGCTGGACGCCGACGACACCCTGCCAGACGAGCTGGCCGGTGCCCCGGGTTACCACATCATGAGCCAGGTTGCACTATAGCCTGGCCCAGCGGGTCATACGCGGGCCAGGTCGTCTCCAGCTTCAGGTCATGCAGGGCCTGATCCACGAACGCCGGCGCGAACCAGGCCTGCACATCAAAGGTACGGCGGATCAACTTCAACTGTGCGGCCTGCTCGACGCTGTCGTTCAAACTGGCGCGAATGAACGGGTCCAGGCGCGGCGAAAAGCGAAAATTCAGGTTCGCCCCGGCGCTTTCTTCCCGGGCCAGCGCAGTGGGGATACCACTGGCGTGCTCCTGGGCCACCAGGTACTGCTCGTAGTGCTCGGGCTGCTGCACCCAGGCCGCATCGTTCACCAGTGCATTGACCAGCGTCTGCGTGGCCTCGGGGTAGTGCTGCAAGAACGCGCCGCTGCCCACCAGCGTCGCCTGGGTGGTGGCCGTCAACGGCAGTGTTTTGGTGCTGACCGGCACCTCGATGCCCTTGGCGCGCAAGGTCAGCAGGTTGTAATTGGACCAGGTCGCGTCGATCTGCCCGGCCAGCAATGCGGCGTTGGCCGCCGTCCAGTCCAGGTTGACCACCTTCAGGTCGCGCTCGCCCAGGCCCACGCTGGCCAGCGCCCGGCCCAGCGACAACTGGTCGGCGGTGCCACGGTACAGCGCGATGCGCTTGCCCTTCAGGTCCTCGATGCGATGAATCCCGGCCTGGGGCGTGCTGGCCAGGAACAGGTTAGTCCCACGCGTCGCCAACAACACCCGGGTGTCCAGGCCATTGGCACGGCCGATGATAGCGGCCAGGTCACCGAGGAAGGCGAAGTCCAGCTGGCCGTTGGCGAATGCTTCGTTGATGGCTGGGCCGGCGCCGCGGAAGAAATGCCATTCAATCTTGATGCCCTGGGCAGCGAATGCCTGTTCCAGTTGCTGGCGGTCGTGAGCGATGCCCAGAAGGCCGGGCGCGTAGGGTTTGGCGGTGGTGGTGAGGTCGGGGGCGCCGATGCGGATGACTTCGGGGGCCGTGGCGGCGTGGGCCGGGTGGGTGAGGAGGGTTAGGGCTAGGGTGAGGGTGGTGCAGAGTTGGCGGATCATTGGGGGCGGCTCGGGGCGGAAATAACTTTACTCTACGAGTCGGGTGGGGAAGCGGCCAATGCATATGACGTCTGGCGGGGGATTCGAAGAAGGCATGACGTTTTTTGATGGATAAGTCAGATAGCGGTGCCCCAGCAGGTAAAACAGGTGCTGGAGCCCGCATCAGTCGGGTATCAGTCGAAACTTAGCTCCTGAGTTTTGATATGGTTTGCGATCGCGCCCGAAATGGCGTTGAAGATTGCCATTTCATTTTTAGCGTAGACCTGCATATCCAGATCCAGGGTGATGGCTGCGCTGTGGATCAATACTCCCTCATGGTGGTAGTTGATAAATAACGAGTGCCAGTCAGTGAATTCGACATCCAACACCAGATAGACGACGGTTACCGACGCCATTCCTTGATCGTTCTTGATCGGCCCAAACGCAACCGTTGTACGACCGTCCTTGGTGCTAGCCTTGTTCCACCAGAATGTCATGAAATCATGGGTTCCAGCATCGCTGGGATCCTTGGACAGAAGGGTGGCAAGCTGCTTGAAACTTTCAAGTTCGGTCGCCCCTAGATAGGTGCCGACGACGGTGGTCAGCAAGCTGCCAATGTCCACATCGCCCGACGAAACGTCCTGCCGCACTTGACCGCCACTGGCTGACTTCACGGTGAAACCCAGGTCGGTTAGTTGGTAGACCACAGCATCGAACCAATCTTTCGTCTGCAGATAGTCCGTCTTGGTAATGTCTACGCCTCTGCTCTTCAGGACGGCGCGAGCCGCGGCTTGCGCATAGAGGTTCAGGTGAGAGTAGGCAGTGACCTGCTCCGGGGTCGCGTCTTCCATCGCATAAACCAACTGCGAGTCGATGGCCGTGGCTTCAGTGGTCGTCGATGCACCTGCACGCAGCACGCTACCCGCCTTCAGCGGCGCCAGGGCCGGCCACGCACAGGTAACGATGCGGCTGGTAAACCCCAGGCCTTGGCGGAGATAGGCTTGGCGAGAGCGCCAGTTAGCATCGTACTTACTGTCGATGATAAATGGAGCGTCACGAAGCCCCTCGGGCGGATTGCCTATCGACTTGTCAATTGCCACATTGAGCCGCTTGAGCAACCCATCGCACTCGCATTTCGCATAGACATTCAGGCGATAAGTCAGACGGTCCCTGTTGGTTACTTCCACGTGCGCTCCAGCGCCCAGGGCCGCTTGGCACGTAGAGATGTTCTGACCGAACAGACTGAACGTCTTTTGGCTTTCGAACTTGACTTCCACGTCGGCTTTTGCAGATTGCTTATTGCACATAATAGTTCTCCAGCAAACACCCAAGCGTCATTGCTTGGGCCACTAAAAACTTATCAGCATCGCACGCTTCGTGAAGCTGAATTGCTTGAGCAGCGCTCACTGATTCCGCTCAGCATTTTGCGTGGCCCTCAAGGTGCGGGAGCGATAACCTCATCAAGGAACTTGGCGAGGTTGCGAACGTCTGTGTCGGCCATTCTTTCAATGGCGTCCGCCAGCAATCTTCGGTGCGGTATCTCGTGCGTCACGGGAAGCGTGTAGTGCCCTCGGCCGAACAGGAGCCAATCGGCATTGACGTTTAACGCAACGCACAGTTTGGCGAAGTTTGCCATGCTGATGGGCTCCGACCTGAACCATCGGCTCAAGGCACTTTCCGTCACGCCAACTCGGTGCGACAGTGCGTAGAGCTTGGGAATGCCACGAAGGGTGTATGCGAATTGCAGTCTCTCGCCGTAGTTTTCAATGCCATAAATATCCATTTAGTTATTCTTCCTTAGCACGGAGAGGCATCGGAAACTTCGAAGTTAGCTGCCTCTCCAGTGTAAGGTGGGGGAAGCCTCCGAGAGCTAATCCGGAGTGCTGCCGGGCAGTTGGCAGTGCGAAGCGATCAGCTCATGGGCATGCTATAGACAGGGGGTGGGCGGGTGATGTGAAGTTTGTGAGAGCAAGGCGAGCTATGCCTGTTGTCCACTGGAGGAGGGCGTGGAAGATGAAACCTGGTTTCGCTGCGTAAAAAACCAGATCGCATTGTAGGAGCGCTTGCGCCTAATGATTCACTGCCTTGTCTTTAAAGATAGCGGCGAGCCAGTCCATGAATGCCCGTACCTTGGGAGAGCGGTATTTGCGATCACTCAGGAGCAGTGATACAGGTTTGGGGATGGTGGCGAGGTGCGGGAGGACTTCCACCAGTTCACCAGAATCGATATGTGGCTGCAGGGAAGGGCGCAGACCCTGCAACAGGCCCAGGCCAGCGAGGCCGCAGCTTAAGAATGCCTCCGAGTCATCCACTACGATCCCGCTCTTGAGCGTCACCGTGACCGTCTCACCGTCGATTTGAAATTTCCAGGGCATGATCTGGCGGCGATGATCAATCAGAAAGTTGACGGCCGAGTGCGTGTCCAGGCTTTCAACATTCACCGGCATGCCATGTCTTTCGATATAGGCCGGTGCAGCGCAGGTGACCATCGAGACCGTACCGATTCGGCGCGCGATCAAGCTGGATGAGTCCAGTTCGCCTAGCCGGACAGCACAATCGACGCCCTCTGCGATGAGATCAATCTGGTGATCTGTTGAGCCCAGGATCAGCTCGATATCCGGATAGACCTCTCGGAACTGCGGCAGCGAAGGAATGATGAACGCCTTGGCCAGGGTAACCGGGACATCAACACGCAGCTTACCGCGAGGAGGTCGGTCAGGAGAGAACCACGCTACGGTATCGGCGAGATCAGCCAACATCTGTTTGCAGCGCCCATAGAATTCCTCCCCTTCTGGGGTGACATGTATCTTGCGGGTCGTGCGGTGCAGCAACTGCACATTGAGCTCTTGCTCAAGGTTCTGGATGGCCTTTGACAGGGCAGGACGATGAAGCCGGAGGGACTCCGCCGCGCGCGTGTAACTTCCCTGTTCCACAACGCTCACGTAGATCTCCATTGCTTCGATCATATTCATTTTTTTGGTCTTCTACTACGGGTGAGGCCAGACGGCTGGAGGGGGGTGGATGTGAGTCTAGCAATGCCAGACCTGCCGAAGCCTATCAGAAGCCATTGCTGAGTTGACCAGCACGCCGCCACCGATCGAATGAAGGTGACTGGCATGCACTTCTATCGTGGGCGTAATGGGCCGATGGTGAGCCCCGGGGCAGCAATGGATGTCACTTAGGATCTGCAATTGTAATTCTTAAAATAACAATCTTGTTCCCAAAGCAATCTTTATCCACTTCGCGAGACAAGAAACAATGGCTTCCAGTTCAGGCATGGCCGAACGACTCGGCGCGCCCCTATATTGGTTGGAGTAGAATGATGAAAGCCTGGTTGCTGCAAGATTTTGGTCTCGATAATCTAAAACAAGGCGAAACTGAAACGCCTACCCCGCAAGCCGGTGAGCTGCTGGTCAAGATCGGCGCCGTTTCCCTCAACTTCCGTGACAAAGCGATCGTGGACGGTATCTACGAGCCGCACACGGTACCTAAGCCTTTAATTCCGGTTAGCGACGCTGCGGGTACTGTCGTCGCCGTGGGCGAGGGCGTTAGCCGTTTCACTGTCGGCGACCGCGTCAACTCCCACCTGTACTCCCGTTGGATCGAGGGCATGCCGGCTCACGATGAACCCGACTATTGCTTCGGTTCTCCGCTGCCTGGCGGCCTGGCCGAATACATGATCATCCATGAAAACAGCGCAGTTCGTGCGCCGGATGACATGAGCGATGAAGAAGCTTCTACTTTGCCGATTGCCGCGCTGACCGCCTGGTACTCGCTGGTAGATTTCGGTCAGATCGAAGCAGGTCAGACCGTCCTGGTACAAGGCACTGGCGGCGTGTCGATTTTTGCCGCTCAGATCGCAATGGCACTGGGTGCCAAAGTCATCATTACTTCCAGCCGTGACGAAAACCTCGAAGCGGTGATCAAACTGGGTGCAGTGGCTGGCGTGAACTACCGTAAAACTCCGGACTGGGCGGCTGAGGTATTGAAGCTCACCAACGGTAAGGGTGTGGATCTGCTTCTGGAAGTCGCCGGCGGTGACGGCATCAACGATTCTGTTCAAGCGACCAAGGTGGGTGGCAGGATCGCTCAGATCGGCTTCCTGACTGGCCAATCGACCCATCTGAACTTGATGCCATTGATCTTCCGCCAAACGACCATTCGCGGTATTGCAGTAGCACCGCGCTCGTCCTTTGACCGGATGAACGAGTTCCTGAACACCCACCACATTCGTCCTGTGATCGATCACGTCTACCCGTTTGAGCAAGCGCGTGAGGCTTACGAGCATTTGGCTCGCGGCCCATTCGGCAAGGTCGTTATCAAGGTCAGCTAAAACGTGGATTTGAGTGGCTCATCTCCACGTAGATGGGCCTTCCCGACTTCTGGCTCATCTGGCGTGCTTGCGAAGGTTCTGGGTGGCGCGGTGCGGTAGCTGCCCACCGCTTCTCGCACGGCCTCGCGAGCCGTGACCCGCACAGATGGCCTGGCGGTCAGGTTCCGCTTCCAGCAGGTCCAGGGCGACAGACGCCACTATCCCCACGCCTGCGCTTGCTCAATGAAATGCAGCACAGCACTTGAGCGCTCATCAATCCTGGAAATCAGAGACAGTTCGCTCACCATTTCCGGCATATCCAGAGCGAAAAGATGCACGCCGGGCATAGTCAACCGCGCCAAGGGCTCAGGGACGATACTGACGCCAATCCCCGCAGCCACCAGACCAGGAATGCTCATCAACGAGGGCACGTAGAAAATGTTGTCGGGATGCAACTGGTTCAGTCGACATGCTTGAAGCGTGTGTGAGGTCAAGCCGATACCCGTGGGATCTTGCAGGAAGACGAATTTCTCCCCCCGCAGGATCGTCAAGTCACCCTTGAAGCGTGTGGCCAGTGGGTTGTTGTCCGGGATCAATAACACCAGGCGCGATTGACTGAAGTGGTGGGTACGCAGTCGATCAGGCAGGTGGTCTTTGAAAACACGCGCGAATGCCAGATCAATTTTGTGCTCCAGCAACATCTCAAATTGTGCGCGAATGCCGGCGTCGACGAGTGAGACCTTGATGTCGGGGAACGTGGTGAAGTAGTGCCGAAGCAGTTGCGGGAGGTTGTGTTCGAAAAGCGCCGAGTGATAGCCAATGCTGATTTCGCCAACCTCTCCGCGCCGGGCACGGCGGGCGGCGGCAACCGCCAGCTCGCTGGACGCGATGGATTGCTGTGCATGAGGCACGAATGCCATGCCTGCGGCAGTCAATACCACGCCCCGATTCTCCCGTCGAAATAGCGACAGCCCGAGCTCTTTTTCCAGTGACCTGATGAGCTGGCTCAGGGCTGGCTGGGCAATGCCCAATTGTTCAGCGGCCTGACTGAAATGCTGGAGCTGCGCCGCGACGACAAAGGCTTTTAGATGACGAAGCTCCATAGATCAACTCATAAGGTAGGCTTATTGAAATGTTCAGTTTTCAATAATTATTCTGCAAGCGCTCTGCGCTAATGTCTACTCACTGCGTGTACTTGGCAGCAAGTAACCCATTCATCCCGGGCTGGCTCCTATAACAACAACGATGAGCACGACTATGAGCACACAAAGTAGTACACCTTCTGATCCCGGCATGTCGCGTAGAGCCGTCACGGCAGCAACCATCGGCACAGCGCTCGAGTGGTTCGATTTCACACTGTACGGCGCGGTTTCAGCGACCGTCCTCCCCAAGCTGTTTTTCCCTGCCATGGAACCCACCGCTGGCCTGCTTGCCTCGCTCGCCACCTTCGGCGTCGGCTTGGCAGCACGGCCGTTAGGCGCGATAAGCTGCGGTTACCTGGGAGACAAGTTGGGCCGTCGCAACTTGATGCTGGCGACCGTGACGATGATGGGGCTGGCCTCCGTGCTGATGGGCCTGCTCCCAACGTACAGCCAGGTCGGCGTCTGGGCGCCAGTACTGTTGGTGCTGCTGCGCATCATCCAGGGCTTCGCTCTGGGAGGGGAGTCGACAGGCGCGCAGCTGATGGCGCTGGAACATGCTTCCTCCGACCGCCGTGGTCGTTATTCGGGATTGCTGGGCTTGTGCTCACCCTTGAGTCAGATCCTCGCGAACGCAGTCTTGATGGCGCTGGCCGCAATCCTCAGCGCGGAGCAGTTCGAAAGCTTTGGCTGGCGTATCCCTTTCCTACTGAGCTTTGTCTTGGTGGTAGTCGCCATCTTCATACGCCTGAAGGTCGATGAAACACCCGCTTTCGTCGCACTGAAAAACACAGCGAAAGAGAAGGTGCGCAGCCCTCTGAAAGCCGCGTTGGGCAGTCACTGGAAAACCATCGTCAGGCTGATGCTGTTCTTCTGCTCGCCGGCCGCGCTGTTCTACCTGATCGTGATTTTCTCCCTCAGCTACCTGACCAAACACCTGGGACTCACCCAGTCCATGGGGTTCATGTCGCTGATGGTGGCCAACATCTGCGCCATCGTGGGGGCTCTCGCGGGCGGTTACCTGTCCGATCGTTGGGGACGCAAGAAAGCGCTCGCATTTGGATCATGCATGACGCTGCTGATCCTGACGGTTTACTTCCCCATTTTGAACACCCAGAACATCGCGTCGATCATGGCAATCATGGGGCTGTTCCTGGGCTTCACTCAGTTTCAGAGCGGTATCCAGCCCGTTGCGTTCGCGGAAGCCTTTCCGACTCAAGTCCGCTACTCCGGCTCGGCATTGGCCTACACCGGCGCCAATCTGCTCGTCGGCGGGCCAATGCCCATGATCGCTGTCTGGCTGATGAGCCAATCGGGCAATTCGCCTTGGCCACTGGTATCGCTGTGCGCCGTGATCAATCTGGTGTCGCTGGCCATGATCGTGATCGGGCCTGAAACGCGCGGGATCGACCTGAATCACGTGGCCGATGGGGCAAGCCAGGATGCCGCACCTAACGTACTTCTTTCCAAGCAACTTGGCGGACAACCATGAATCGCACAGTCTTTATCCTGAACGGCCCGAACCTGAACCTGCTGGGGCGTCGGGAGCCACATATCTACGGTCACACAACACTCGACGAAATCCGAGCAGCCAGCTTGGCTACTGCAGCCGAGCTGGATCTGCGATGCGAGTTCCGCCAAACCAACCACGAAGGCGTGATGGTGGATTGGCTGCAGGAGGCGTTTGAACAGCAAGCAGCGGTCATCATCAACCCGGCGGGCTTTTCATTTCACTCCATTGCGGTACTTGATGCGCTGAAGCTGATCCAGGCGCCCTTGATCGAGCTGCATTTGTCGAACATCCATGCCCGTGATGAACTCCATCGTCACTCGATCATGTCAGGCGTTGTAAATGCAGTAATTTGCGGGCTGGGTGCGACTGGTTACCCACTTGCGCTGAGGGCGGTTGCACAACTGCTGACGCGCGACGAGTACGCCTCATAGCACCATGAAGCACTTTTCGTAGCCCTGGCGGCCTGGAGGGTCGCTTGGTAATAGAAAAGGGGGCAGGCTCCAGCATCGTGTTCAAAGACCTGCGTACCCCCGTGATAATGAACGCGATGCTAACTCTTGAAATCGGTCAAAAAGTCTAAAACCGAGTCAGACTCTTTCGAGTACGGCGACCGATAGTAGCAATCCCAGTAACTGATCATGCGGCTTCGCGTGGCAGGGAGAAACTTGGGGTTCTCCCGAATGAGGGCGTTGAAGAGCAGGGGGGGGAAACCTTCGAAACTGGGTTTCACAAGTGTTGAGGTCTCCCATGCCGACTTGGTGATCAAGGCCCTGGACATGGCATACGAGCAGCGGGGTCGCCCACAAGCGATCAGGGCAGCCAATATGGCAGCCGGATTATCCGCCAACGGTTGTGGCGCTACCGCTTTAAACAGAGCATGGGCCGGCGCGGAAACTACAATGACAACGCCCCGATGGAGCGTTTGTCTCTGAGCCTGAAAACGGAGGGATACCGGCAGTGGGCTACCTGAGCGCGCCACTGGCCCAGCAGGATACCGGTCGGTTCATGATGAGCGGTACAACTGGCAAAGGCCGCATCAGTTCAACGAACGCTTAGGCGACTGCCGTTGCCGAGGAAAAACTTAACGCGGTGTGACCGTCCCACGTAGTCTTGCAGCAACTGGTGGCAGCGCTGCCATGGTGCGGCAAGGTGATTACTGGCTAATGAGGCACGTCCTGGCAGTGCGCTTAGCTGCAGACTAATGCGTCGCCACTTTCGCCGCCATTGTTTGTTGGATCACATCGACAAATGCCCTCACCAACGGGCTGCGCTCATGCTTGCGGGTGAGCACCAAAAGCGGCGCGGTCGCCTCGGGTTCGGCCAGCGGCCTGTAGGTCACACCCCGCTTGGCCAGGGTCTGGGTGCACTCGGGTACTACCGCCACGCCTTGGCCCGCAGCCACCAGCGCGATGATCGAGGTGATCTGCTTGCCGGTGGGCGCCGGCCGACGCGTGAGGGCGTGGCGGCGGTAGAGGGTCTCGACGATTTCGTTCAGGCCCGAGCCGTAGTCCGTCGGGAACGCGATCAACGGGTAAGCACTCAGCTCTGCCAATGTTACGTGCGGCTGTAAGGCGAGGGGGCTATCACTGGCGACGGCGGCTATGAGTGGCTCCTTACCAAGACACATGGCCTGGACGTCAGCGTTGTCGCTTGGTGGCTGCATGCGGCTCATGCCGATATCCAGGTGGCCTTCGATGATATGGGCCCATTGGGTGTTGGAGGCGCCTTCCTCCACGCTCAACTGAACGTCCGGGAATGCGCCGCAAAAAGCCTGGATAGTTTGGCTAAAAACGTCCGATAGTGCGATGGAGCTTGCATAGCCCACCGCCAGGTGTCCCAACGAACCTGCTGCCAGTTTGCTGGTAATGGCCTGCGTTAGGTCCACCTGCTCTAGCACCGAACGCGCGTAGGGCAGGAAGTGCCGGCCCTCGGCGGTGAGGATGACGCTGCGGGAACTGCGGTCGAACAACCGAAAGCCCAGTTCGGCCTCCAGTGCCGAGATCTGCCGCGTCAGCGGCGGTTGCGCGATGTGTAGGCGTGACGCGGCACGGCCAAAATGTAATTCATCGCTCACCATCAGAAAGTAACGAAGCCGGCGCAGGTCGATCATGCTCATCCTTGGGTATCAATCGGTCTGAAATAGGTATTGGATCCTAGTGTCGCCCTATCTTATAAAATAGTTCAAAAATATAACGAATTTTTTTATGAAGCTTTTCATGCCTTTCCCTCGCATAGCCTTGTTCCTGTGCGGCTGCGTGGCGTTTCTCAACCTGTACGCGACTCAGGGGTTGCTGGGCGAGCTGGCGGTGACCTTCCATATTTCACTGCGGCAAGCCAGCTGGAGCATCACCGTCACCACGCTGGCCGTGGCCATCTGCGCCCCCCTTGTAGGTCGGTTGACCGTTGGCATGGCTCAGCACCGGGTAATCGCATTGGCTGCGCTCGGACTGGGTGGCCTGCTTGCCCTGGTCACTGCCGGGCCGGACCTGCGTTTGGGCGCGTTCCATCGCTGCCTGACTGGCACTGGGTTGGACACGAAGGCCTTGCTCGATACTTGGCGCCAGGCCGGTTTTCAGGTAACCGATCCAGTGCCCGCCGCCCCCCCAGATACACCAGGGACGATGGTGGTACTGACCCGCGAGCGGGCCTTCGCCGTACATTTTCCGCAACTGCTAGATGCAGAGGGCAATCTTCGGCTGGACCATGAAACCTTGGAATTGGCCATGCTCAATACATCCCTGCACCTGCAACCTGGCGGTGGATCGCTACAGCCTCTCCCAACGGCACAGTTCGACGGAACTGTGCCGGAGAGCGCAGATGCGTTGTTTCTGATGGCTCCGGTTCCGCTGGAGCACATGGTGAGGTTGTACCGCCAGGGTCGCCGAATGCCACGCAAGAGCACTTATTTCACGCCTAAGCCGCATGGTGGAATACTCCTGGCGGCGCTGGTGTGAGGCGTCCCACCCGGCACTAACTTGTTTACGTACTAGAAGGATCTGGATCATGGCTGTTGAAACACAAGTACCCATCCAAAGCGATACCCGACGATTGCTACCGGTCGCAGTGGTAGTCTTTCTCGGTCTGATGGCCATGGGCATGCCGCTGGCCTCTGTCCCACTTTGGGTCCATGGGCAACTGGGCTACAGTATGTTGGTAGTCGGCTGTGTGATGGGCATCGAGTCGGTGGCTACCTTGCTGACCCGGCACTTTGCTGGCACTGCCGCCGACCGTCGCGGTCCTAAGTGGACAGTTATGCTCGGCCTGAGTGGGAGTGCCGTCTCCGGTGGTTGCTACCTGGTCGCGGCGCAGCTGATTGAAACGCCTCTGATCAGCCTTGTAGCTATTATCGCCGGGCGTATTGCTATGGGCTTCGCTCAAGGCCTTTTGTTCACGGGTGGCAGTACTTGGCCGATCGGCATGTTCGGTGCCGCCAAGGCGGGCAAGGCACTGTCATGGATCGGTATCGCCATGTTCGGTGGCATTTCTGCAGGCGCCGCAGTGGCCGCATTGCTGGGTGAGGTGGTGAGCTTTGCATGGGTTTCACTGGTGACCATGTTCATCCCCCTGGTGGGTTTGATCATCGCCCTGCGCACCCCTGGTGCCAGACTGGTCCATTCCGTGGAGAAATCCCTGAGGCTAGGAGATCTGCTGAGGAGGATCTGGCGTCCGGGCCTGGTTTTTGCCTTGGCCACGGTGGGTTATGTGACGGTATCTTCGTTCATCACTTTGACCTACGCTCAGTACCAGTGGAACGGTGCCGGTTATGCCCTAGCGGCCTTCGGCGCTGGCTATGTGGGGGCGCGCCTATTGCTGGGCTCGCGCTCGGACACTGCGGTGGGGCCTAACATGGCATTACTGATGTTGGTCATTGAGGCGGCAGGCCAGGCTGTGTTGTGGATGGCACCGACACCTGGCTACGCCATTCTCGGTGCACTACTGAGTGGCTTCGGCGTGTCAATGATCTATCCGCTGTTTGCACTAGTGGCGATTCGCAACATTCCGCACCATAGCTTGGGCCTGGCTATCGGTTTTTACGATGCCTGCTTTGATATCTCCATCGGCCTAGCCGCACCGCTTGCAGGACTTTTAGCCCGGCAGGAGGGCATGTCGGTGGTATTCCTGATTGGTACAGGGGCAACCCTGTTGGCGATGGTCGCAACGCTTTATGCGTACACCTACGCTTCGAGGGATGCCCGCAGTCCACATCTTGCCTCCTGAGTCTGATTAGCCACCCACGTAGGCTGCGTGGGTAGCTGACTGTGTCCTTAGTATGTTCGTCCCGATAACTACTCATGAGAAGGGAGAGCTGGCGGTTTCATTCCGCTTCGCTCGTCTACCGTGGGGGGGGGTAGGGCGGGACAGTCACAACGTACCGCATACCCGCTAGCTCTTCACACTCCGCGGGACAGCAAATCTGCCACCTCTTCACGGCTAGGCGCGTAAGCCCCAGAGTGCCTGCAAGACACCGACGCGCAGGCTGCCGAAAACTGCAGACCTTCGAAAGGCTCCCTGACGGATTCTTCTCACTCGGCACCAGTGTCGAGTACTACCACAAAATTGCGAACTCATCCTCGGGCGAGCTGCAGTCCGACTTTCTGCTAGCGATGAAGGACATCGTTGCCAACCCTGAAATTCTCGAAACGATAAAAGATGAGCCGGTGTTCTCAATCTCGTTGCTGCGCGATGTCAGCCTGACCAGCGTCAAAAATCAATTTACGCGAGTCCTGGTCGGTGGTGCTATTCGAACCAATTTTTCTTTCATCTACGCGAAGCAAGGTGACAGCTCTACCGCTGGGATTGAGTTGAGTTTCGATGTAGATGTTGATTCGAGGCCCCAAACGAATGTGCACGCGCTCATTGGTCGAAATGGAATCGGAAAAACCACCATCCTCAACGGGATCACCAAAGCCATTCACACCGGCCACACTGGTGCAGATGCCATTTCCCAGTTTCAGTTTTGGGGGCAACAGCGGTCGATTATTGCCCCGGATTTCTTCAGCAGCGTAGTGCTCGTATCCTTTAGCGCATTTGACCCCTTTGACCCGCCTTCCGAACAGCCTGACCCATCCAAAGGCACCTGCTTTTTCTATGTCGGATTAAAGTCAAAAGGTGAGGATGCATGGCATGAGTTGAAGCGCCGGGACGCCCTCAAATCTGACTTCATTGCCGGTATGAGAGGGTGCTTGCGAGAGACACATAAGCGTAATCGCTGGAGGCAAGCCGTCATAACCCTGCAATCTGACGAGAACTTTGCAGGGTTGGGATTTGAACGGCTTTTGTCCTTGAGCGGCGAAGAATGGATCACGGCAGCCGACGAAATTTTTTCAAACCTCAGCTCGGGCCATTCGATCGTGCTGCTGACTATCACCAAGCTGGTCGAACGGGTCGAAGAGAAAACGCTCGTTCTGATGGATGAGCCCGAAAGCCATTTGCATCCCCCATTGTTATCGGCATTGATTCGGGCGTTGAGTGAGTTGCTTCTGGATCGCAACGGTGTGGCGATCGTGGCCACGCATTCGCCCGTAGTGCTTCAAGAAATTCCCGCTTCGTGCGTATGGAAAATTCATCGATCTAATTTAGTGGCATCAGCACAGCGGCCAACAGTCGAGACGTTCGGCGAGAACGTAGGAATTCTGACCCGCGAAGTTTTTGGCTTGGAGGTGGCATCCTCGGGTTTTCATACACTGCTAGCTGCTGAAGCTGCCGAGGGACACAGCTTTGAGGCGATCCTTCGAAAATTTGGTGGGAGACTGGGCCTTGAGGGTCAGGCGGTGCTTCGGGCGTTAATCGCTGAGCGTGATTCGAAGGGGCAGGCATGAAGCAATTGTTAGCCCCGCACTGCACCCCTGAGGAAGCCTACATAGCATGCACCTCGGCGATCATTGATGATCAACAGCGAGCCAGAATGAGGGACATTCTTCCAGGTATCACAGCCAACGCCGCTGAATTCATCGAAAGGGTCGCTGCCGGATCCACCTGGGAAATGCCCTATTTGAGGTTGGCCAGGGGGGATGATCCCATCGTGATCGATGACGTTTGAAAAAGCGAACTCGTTCACCTCTATGAATACTACATGGTGCAGCGAGAGCCTGGTCGAGCTCTCTACGACTCTATCTTGGTGGCTGCAGGTGACCATTGTCCGACATGTGGAGGGATAGGGCGCCCTCGCACCCTGGATCATTATTTGCCAAAAGCCAACTATCCGAAGCTGGCTATCGTTCCCCAAAACTTGATCCCTGCCTGCCGTGATTGTAATACCGACAAGCGCAACCCCCTTATTGACCACCCGCATCGGCAACCACTTCATCCGTATTTGGACAAAGGGCAGTTTTTCGAGGAAAGGTGGGTCAGTGTTTCCGTCTCCCACACCAGCCCTTGCACGATCATCTACAGCGCCAGTCCACCGGATGACTGGAGTGATGACGATAAGGCGAGGGTAGTTAATCATTTTGATTTGTTCGGGATTGCCGAGCGCTACAGCATCCAGGCGGGTTCAGAACTCAGCACCCTGATGGATCTGCGAGCGAGCTATTTCAGCAGGCAGCCCCCTGAAGCGTTCTCTGAATTCCTTCGCTCAGGCGCCAATGTAGCCGGCCTGCTCACCAATGGGTGGAAGAAGGTGCTCTATGAAGCCCTTGCCGAGGACGCTTGGTTTTGCAATGCCGAATTTCATCGTTAGCTCTTCATCCTCCTTCGCGGTGACGCACGGTCTTTTCCCTCACCAATTTCGAGGGTGCCCCCCGCTGAATCAACAATCACATGACCTACATGAGCTCAGTTCACTAGCATGAAAAGTTCGCCCAGTCCTTTACCTCAAGGCAGAGAGAATTTTGCCATCGATCCGTTCGGCTATAGCCTGCTTGGCCCTTATATCTGGGACTTGGAATGCAACCATGCAGGTTTTCCGATTGACCACTCAGTGATGCACGCGAGTGAGCGGCTCAAAAATCCGATTCTTTGGATGGCTCAGGCGCAGGCCATGACGCAGGCGGCACATGCTGTACTTGAAAAGGAGCAGAATTTTGAATTGCTCCCAGTGCAAATCCGCGGGGTGTGCGAAAGCCAATACTGCGCCGCCGCCCTGATGCTTGTTGGCTACAGTCTTGAGATCTGCCTCAAATCGATGGTTATCATCAGGGAAGGGATTGAGGGCTTCACCAAATTAGAAAAAAAGATGCACCACCACCGACTGCATGACCTCGCCTCATTCATTCCAGGGCTGTCGAACAGGGATACAGCAATACTTCGGGGCCTGACACATTTCGTGACTTGGGCAGGCAGATATCCTGACCCAGGCTCGGGCAAAGAGCAGCAGGTAGATGACGTGTTCAATCTTGGTGAAAAGCATCGGGTCACCGCTCGCGACGTCTTTGACGTAGCTGCCCGCGTGATGCAGCACACAAGCAATATCGTCGAAGCTTCCTTGGGCGGCAGCTGATTTAGGGACAGGGAATGTTGGACGTAACAGCTTAAGAAACGGCCGGAGTGTAGTAGCAGCTCGTGGCCCGTATGCCTTACGAGTTCATCAGCGTCGCAGTGACCTCTCAGGTCTCCGGACTGAGCTACACGATTAGCGGCCGGTGTGGCCATCATCATTACGGAGCCATCAAGTCCCCCAGCGTTCCTTCGAATCAGAGTAGCAACTCGTTGGCGCCATTTCTTGCCGTCAAGGCCCGTACGCTCACCCTCCGCCGGTGGGACGCCTGTCGACCTACTGTTAGAATCAGGCTACTCCGATCGGAATGATGCGTCGTGAGAAACGACTAGCGCGGGGGGGCGAATGCAAGATGTTGACGTGGTGTGGCAGAAGGCCGAGCAGGTGTTTGGTGACAAAGCCAAGGCAGTTGTGTGGCTGTCGACGCCCAAGCATCAATTCGGTGGCGTGGCAGTCATCGACTTTGTGACCGACCAGGAGAGCTTGGAACGGGTGATGGAGGTGCTGGCTCAGATTGAGCATGGATATGCTTGAACACGCGGCCTAAAAACTAGGCTATTGGCGCTCGACGGCGAGCCGCTGTGTGGGACGTCCGAAGCGGAAGCCAAGTTCATCAAGACACATGTCGCAGAAACGGGCAAAGCATACTGTGCTGCGATTGCTTGGGTCATTATTGATGTACTCGATGTGGATGCCGGCCCGTTGGCTGCCATAGGACGGTTACCCAGTGTCTTGTTTCCCCATAGCTTGTTGCTTCACAGTTCCGGAGATTATGGGAACAATGAGCGCGTCAAGATCGGCTACGCGACCAGCTACGATGGCCGGGGCATCTTTGTAACCAGGGACACGATCTTTGTACTCGTGGGCCAGGGCCTCAGGAAGTCTGTCCCGATCAAGCTTCTAAATCAGGTTTCCTTAAGATCCTGGGCACCATGAGTTCGCAGCCGCTCGAGTCCAGCTTCTGGGCTCGATCAGAAGCGCTATCGCCTTTATCAAGCCGGATTACTGAAAATCGACATCCGAGAGCCCTCTAGCGTTCGTCAGTTGCTATTCCTCTGGAGAATTGGGGAGAGAGGCTTGCTGATGTCGGTGATCTTGGCAGATGATAAGCATATGCTTTGACAGCCAACGGCTTCATGCCACGCTGATCGCTTGGTGCTTTGCGCCGTTAAAATCCCCATTCAGGGTTTTTATCCAGGGAAGGTTCAAACCATGGCGCCAAACCATGAGTACAGTCTGCTCGGCGGCATCAACCGAGCCTCGGTAGGCCGTTATCTCTCGATCTTGGCAAGTAGTATCTCTGCTGCCCTTGTTTTCGCGATTCTCACTCTCGTCGACTTGGCAAAGACCTTCGGTCTAAACGCTAATGTCCCCCCTACCATTCTCTCCCTTGTGGGGGCCGGTGCTGTTTTCGCTGCACTGTACGCCGTTTTCGACAGAGCAATGTGGCGTTGGTCGTGGGCATCCAAATTTCTGAAGGTGCCCGATCTCTCCGGTGAGTGGGAGTGCGCAGGTACCACGCTAGATAACGATGGGAATGTCGCCCGTACGTGGCAGGGAAGTGTGGTCATCACACAAACGTGGGACAAGATCCGCGTGCGCTTGGCTACGCATCAGTCTGCGTCCTACAGCATCACTGCGGCCCTGGCCTACGACGAGGCAGATGGCTACACGCTCCTCTACAACTACAAGAATGAGCCGCGCCCAGGGGAGCCTGAAATCAGAGGGCATTCCGGGAGCGCTAGTCTTGTGTTTGGTCAGGCTTTAGATACGGCCTCAGGGAACTACTTCAACGGCTACGGGCGGCCCACCTATGGGCGAATGGAGTTGAGGAGAAAGCATGAGTAACGGAGTAAGTGACCGAATCAGCCGACTGCGCTCACGGCGCAATGGTCTCGATCGAGCCTCGGTGGTCACCCAAGATGCCAGGGATCTGATTAACAATCGTAGCCAGCAGCGGGAAACGTGGGAGTCCAGAGTTGGGGATAAGCCCTTCACAACCTATGCATTGGGTGCGATGCAAGAGGTCGATCCGACATACACACGAATCAGCATTGAAACGGCGGAGCGCGTCAGTAATCAGCTGGAAAAACGTCTCAGCGCACCCCTCGAGTTCAAATTACAGGGCTCCGTCCCGCTGAACGTTCATATTCGAGGTGTCAGCGATGTGGATTTACTCGTGTTGGACACTAGCTTTCTGACTTACGCGAGAAGCGGGGTTAATAGCGTAGCGGGCCACTATATCGCGGCGCCTGGGCGTACCTCTGCTGAAGTGCTGCGCGTCCTTCGTAATAACTCACAATCCGCCCTAGGTGACGCGTTCCCAGCGGCAACTGTCGATGCCAGTGGCGCCAAAGCACTGAAAATATTTGGTGGGTCGCTGGCCAGACCCGTCGATGTGGTGCCCGGACATTGGTATGACACGGCGGCATACCAATCCTCCATGCAGCAGCATGATCGCGCGGTGACAATCCTCAACGCCCACACGATGAGCACAATTGATAACTGGCCATTTCTGCACATTCAGAAGATCACAGACCGATGCAACACTACCTACGGTGGTTTGCGAAAGGCGATTCGTTTGTGCAAAAACCTCAAGGCAGAGCGGGAAGCTGAGGGGCGATCGATCAATCTTTCCAGCTTTGACCTTGGTTCGATCATGTACCACGCGGACATGGCAAATTTCACCGCCGGAATCGTTTACGAACTCGCAATCCTTGCCGAGGCACAGCGCTACCTGGATCACCTCTGGATCTACAAGGATGAGGCAAGGCGCCTTATGGTACCTGATGGCTCTCGCGCCATTTTTGACTCGGAAGAAAAGTTCGATGGACTCCTGGCGCTCTCGTCCGCCATGGATGACTTGCTCCGTAATGTAGCTCAAGAGCAGAGCGCTGAGTTGAGCGTCGTTTCCCAACCTGACCTCGGCGCGAGCCGTAGCGCGGTCATGCGCTCGATCATCGCATAAGCGCGTCGAATTTAATGAGAGCCCGGTGAACGCAGTCTCCAAACTCTGGGATGGAGTGCCACGCTGTCCACCTGTTAAATTGACACCGTGGCCTCCGGCGATGGCGTCAGGACGTTCTTTATGCCGTACACGTACCTTGAAGGGTGTTGGCGCTGGTGGGACACCTTCCGCCATACTGTTAGAATCAGGGGAGTCAAATGTGGCTCCCATCGAGACATTGCATGAACCCCGATTTAACTGAAGATGAGATGCGCAGAGCGCTTTTTGGCGACGCCGAGCCCTTAACGAATGTGGCTGTGCTACCGGAACAGGAATCGGCTCCTAAGGTGGTATTCGTGAAGCCTGCTCCGCCTGTAGCAAAGAAGAAGACCGCTAAAGCTTTCACACCCAGGCTGCAGGTAACCCTGCGTGTCGGGAATGAGTTCGAAGGCAAAACGTTTGAGCTGATCCACGAAGCCGACACGCTCAGCAAGCTTTTAGTAGAGCAAGACGCAGTGAAGGTCGCCAGAAAGAAGTACCGATATGTCGAGGTGGTTTCAGTCAAGTCTATGTAGAGGCTGGTTCCGCTCAGCGCAACGGTGGCAATCGAGTGTAAACAGCATCTGACTGCGCAAGCTTAGCAGGGCGAAACGCTCTGAATGCTCATATCTAGGGCAGACGGTGCGGCACTCTGTGCCAGGTGTTATCAGATTTAGCAAACCCTTACGCTGATTGATCAGAAAAGGAGAATTGCTATGTCCCCATTTGCTGCAGCCCTAATGAATTCCCGAATTGCGCATTCGATGTCCAGGTTCAGAGCCGCAGAGTGCGCCGGGGTGAGTGAGCGTACCTGGAGGTCTTACGAGCAAGGCCAGCGAGCACCTCGCAAAAGCGTTGTTCGAAATTTCTATGACCGTTCGGGTATCCCGATGACGGAGGATACCGCCAAGATGTTGAGGGCTTCGCCCGTAGCCCGCGTGATGAGCATCACTTCACTGAAAGGGGGCGTTGGTAAGTCTCCGATCACTGTCGACGTCGCAGCATGTCTGGTGGAGCGAGGAAACAGGGTAGCCGTCATTTCTCATGATTGCTGCTATGAGGACGGCTTATCACAAGGGGGACGCCCCAGAACCGGCGACTTAACGGCAGGCGTCGAATTTTTTGGCTACCCCGATGTGTTCTTCTCGGTGGCCGAAAAGGAAACCTTTACCAAACGTTTGAGGCACATCGTGGATCATGGGTCGCCCATGGATCGTAGCGGGCTTGAGTTTGAGATGGGTGGGACGCTAGGTTCGATGGTCGAGCGAATTGGATCATGCAGGATGTTCAAAGACCTGCATGCAGATTACGACTACATCCTGCTTGACCTCAACCTCAAGGTCGATTTGATTCGTGCTCACTCAGACTTGGTTGCGATCATCCTCGACAGCGCCTGCCCTCAATCCGTAGATAGTGCCGAGCGACTGAATCTGCGATTGCAAAGGAGCAAGGGAGGGCGCCGGACACCCAGCTGTTTTGGATTGATCACACGTAACGATGTTGGGGGAAGAAGCCGAGAGCTGGAGGAGTACTTGGGCGGTCTGGATTTACCTCCAGGTACTGCCGAGGCGCTTGAGGCTGCGAGACTCGTCTCCAGCAATTTCCGTGAACGTATTCTGAGCGACATCACGGCGCTTCCCTTGACACGTCTTGTGACTCATTTGACCAATGCCCACGAGATCGTGATCGACAAGTACAATTATGAGCAGCCGTTCATGGAGGGCTATTCATATTTCGACTCCGTTCTAGATATCGCTCCCCATTCGCACGCAGCAGACGAGATACGGCGCCTGACTAGCGAGCTGGTAGGTCTGCGGCTTTAGACGAACGTGCTCATATAGGGCGGCGGGGCTTGCGTTGCCGAACCATGCAATGTGCGAATCTTGCACATTGCTGGGTGTATCTGGATAACCCCATCCAGCCATTCGTAGACGCTGTAAACGAGCCGATGACGTTCTTGCCTAGCAGGCTACATTGAGAGCTGCCAAATCCCGGACTAGAGCACTAGCAGGTAGATTGGTGCGCTGTCACATCTGGTAAACTCTTTGCTTTTCGCGGTGTGGTCTACGGATGGCAATGGAGTGGCAACCTTCTTTTCTGTCAAGGCTTTTCAGAAGAGCAGAGTCGTGGCAGCTGGTGATCGAGAACGATGAGCTGAGTGTCACGCTGGCCGGGCAGAGGTATCCGATCCCGCTAGAATCGTTTTCGTCCGTACGCTTCCACCACAGCCTGCTGTGGACGAACGTTTCCGTCTGGATAGGCCACGAAGTGCGTCTTGTTGGGTTGGCCAAGTCCGCCCGTAACGTTCTGGATCACCAGATGCGTGCAGTAATGACCAAGCAAGAATTCCGCTCGATCTACGCCAAGGTCATCAACTGGCTGAAAGAGGTTGACCGGGTTGTAGTGACCGCAGACTAGTGCTTCTCGACAGCCCGGTACGCTTGGCTATCTGATGCAGCGCCAGCTTGTCGCGAAAGTACATCCGCCGAATTTTCCCTAACATTTCCATGCTGATTACCCTGTGTTCTCCTGCTGGGAAAGCGAGCAGAAGCAGTTGAACACCTGGGTCAGTTTTCGGTCAGCGGCAACACGCCAGCAGCATCAACAACGCTGCCTGTAGCCTACGGTGTGTCGGGCGCTAGCATCCATGACTCCAACGCTCCGACCACATAGTCCTCAACGCCAACACCTCCTGCATGCAGCTCAAGAACCTCGCGGGCCACGGCCTTGTTATTCGTTACCGTTTCGGGGGAGTAGCCTCCAAAATACGAGCCTTGGCTAATGTGCGATGGACGCACGTTCACAATCGTCTGACGGGAGGCTGTGAGCGGGCGGTGAAGGCTCAAATGAGTTCAGCACCTGCTTGATCTGGTCGTGCTCAAGCGAGAAGAGCTTGTTTTCCAACTGGCTTGCCAGAAACACTTCTGAGCGATCTAAGTCGTGTAGATGTTTCAGTTTATCAGCGGCTTCGTAGATGTGAGGGGAGACGCCCTTGAACTTATCTTTAACGACGAAGTAAAACTCTCGAACAGGTGATAGATGATTCCAAAACCCCTTCAACTTTTCAAAATCTTCAGACAGCTTACTAAGTGCGCTTTTCGTATTTTTTGCCAATGACTCAGGCGCGTAGGACTGATAGTATCGACCCTTCTTGGCCACCCAGCCGTCATTGCCTCGATCTCCAATATTGCCGTACGCCTTGACCGGTTGAAAATCCGGATCGCTATAGGACATTATTTTGACGAACAAATCTTCGTATCTCTGACCATCTGATTCGTGAACCAGTAGTTTGAACGCAGTACGCATCTTACATCCTGCGCTGTGTTAATTATGTTGACGCTTTACAAGTGCTCCGAGCGACCAAGATTGCTCAGCCTGTAGATCCAATCGTATCATATTAAAAAGGAGATTTTCATGCCTACCCCAAGCCTAACCTTTTTAGTATTTCTCTTGCGTAACGGTGATCTACTCACCGTCGAGCAGCACGTGGAGTTGCTCGGTAGCGAGACACTGCTGGAATTCTACGCATTTGGTTTGCTCTATTACATGGCCGATGCACTGGATAAGACTCTTATCGCCCGGGTAGGTACACCGGGTCTGATTCCCCCGCTCTCCGCCACAATGTGCTGTATCGATGACTGGTTTCGATCAAATAGTTGGGCAACTTACTGGAGAAAATCGCCTTTCTGCCAGTGATTCTACATCAATTTTTCCTGGTTTTCGGTGCAATAGATCCGAGGTCTCTGCTTCATCTGCAACACTTCTTCTGCTCACACAGAATCTAGTCATGTTGCGTCGACCGGTTAAATCCAAAGCCGAAAGCGGACGCTCAAATTCCTCGTACTCGATCCCTAACTCAGGTCAGCTGTCCTAGCGGTTTTTCTACCATTCACAACTTTAGCCCTGTCGGTTTACGCGAGCTAGGCAAGGGAGTAGTTTATTTTGGCGTAGTTAATTACTCATCGAAATTCTAAGATAGAAGCGGTACAAAAAACGGACGGAGCGCGGTGATGGGCAAAAAGATCGACATGAGTAAACTCGCGGGTATCGAATATCATGGCACGCCCAGAGTTACCCAGCGGTGCGTAGACGCACTAAAAAGCGTTCTAGCCGCGGGTGAACGTGTACAATCGGCTTGGATTTTGTCGTGGTCCGATGGAGGAATAGGTGAGCACAGTATCCTGCTGACTGTCTCACCTTATCTGCAAATATTGATCAGGCCTGGATTCAGATCAGGATATTCAGGAACCGGACCGACAGGGCTTTCTACTGCCATTGGGTTGCTTCAGCTGTTTAAGGTGGATATTGAGCAATACGATATCGATGAGGAATTTCATCGTCGTTGTGAAGCTGGTTGCCTCCATTCATCTGATCTGAAAAATTTGACTTAATCTAGGCCCGTCCGACCCTCCCGATATTACGAATACGTTGAACGGCCGTCCTATCGCGCCAAGGCTGATGTCATACACCTGCTTGAAGAGTTTCCACCTGTACTGAATTTAGGGCTGCTCGACGAACGACTGATCGATTTGTCGATTGGATTTCTCGACAATCCGGACTTCGCCATCACGACTGCTTTTCGAAGATTGGAAGATATCGTTCGAACCCGGATCAGAGTCTACGATAAGAGCAGCAACCAGCTTTTCACGCACGCATTCGAAGGGAATAGATCGTTGCTGCATTGGGATGACCCGGACGCAGGGGAGCAAGCGGGTAAATCCAATTTGTTCAAGTCCGTAACGATGGCCTACCGCAATCCACGCGCTCACCGAGAAGTTGTAATGAGTAGTCGTGACGCGGTTCGCGAGTTCATGCTCGTCAATCAGTTGTACCTCCTCGAAGCAACTGCTGTACCGAGGTTGATCTAATTCATCTTCATGATTAGAAGAGCGCCCCGTCGCTCGACGAGAGTGATCGTCCAACCGCCTGTTAAGCCTTTGACACCGCACCGTTCCTCACTGCTGGTGCCCCAATTGGACACTGCGGCAGAGGATCTTAATGAGGGTCGTAGTCAAAGCGGCAAGCAGTGAGTGATTCGGTCGGACCATACTCACCATAACGTCCTCTGCTTCGTCCCTTTTCCGAGATCAGATGCAGGTGCTTACGGGCGCGAGAACTCAATACATACAGGAGCTTGTTCGCCGCAATATGTCCATTCGGGTCATTGAAGTGCGGCACCATTCCTTCCAGCAGTCCAAACGCGATGACAACGTCGAACTCGGCGCCTTTGACACCATGGATGGTGGAAACCGTGATGCCAGTTCGTTCACGAAACACTTTCTTGAAGAAGGAGACATGATTGATGTAGTCTGCTCCGTCCTTCTGCAGCCTCTCTATTCTCGCGGCCGAACTGCTGAAAAATGCCTCTCGGTGAGTCGAGAGAGCTGGAAATACGTGCTGGGAAATATCGAGTCTCTTGAGCAGGTCGGTGAAAGCCTGGTCTAGATAGCGGAGTCCATCCGTTTCATCAATTGTGAGCGCATTGCTTTCCCGCAGCAAGGCGCGTGGTGTTAGCCGTGTGGTGTCGACGCCAAAGCTATCGAGGTCTTTGATTACGTCGCTTGCCCAGCGCATTCTCCTAATGAGCAGTCTCGGGGAGGACTCCGTCAGCAAGATTTTGGAGAGCTTGAACCAGAAGTTATCGATGTTGTTGCTGAAAGGGACGAGACCTGGGCCGTCAAATTGCTGGTCGGGTAGCATCGCCACCAGTTTGCGCGTCGTTGAGGCCAGCAAGACCCACTGTGGAGCGAGAACGCAAATATTTTCGGGTGTGTTGCCGTCGGAGAGGCTTGCCTGAATCAACCTGACAATCTCGTCATGCACGTCGCTTCGTGTCGCATCCTGATTGTAGGTCACCTGGCTGGGAAACGTGGCATGTTTGCCTGCGCCGTTGATACTTGTCTCATGCACCTTGTAGTTCGAAAAGTAGTTGATGATTCGATTGCTGGACCGGTAATTGAGGCTGAGAGCCAACTCCTTGATCGGAATCCCGGCTCGGGTGCGGAACTCCTCCACCGGCATCGCGTAGCCACCCAGTGTGCCGTAGATGGCCTGATTCGGATCGCCTACGATGAGCGTCTTGGTCTGTCCGCAGCCTGCACGAAGAATGGACGTCACGAGACTGTACTGGATCTGTTTGGTGTCCTGATACTCATCCACGAGGATGTGGGAAAACACTCGTGACAGCAGAACTGCGATGTGGGCTCTTTCCCGCACCAAGGTGTAGGCGTGCCAAAGAATCAGCTCGAAGTCGATCTGTCGATTCGATGAAAGCTCATCGAAGTATGCAGTCAGAACCTGTCGAATCGTAGGGTGCTTTCGACTGTCTGGACAGCCAAGCTGATAGCCCGTCTCGGTGACGTAATAATCGCAATCCCAGTGAGTGACACCTTTATATGGTGCGCATAGCCTCTCCAGTAGACGCTCGCGATCATGCGTGTCGATCACGCGATAACCCTGAGCCAGGTCGGATGAATAGATGCCGTATGGTTTGAGGATCCACTCAAGGCAGAAGGCATGGATCGTACCGATCCATAGGCCTGAGGTGTCGACTCCCAGGTCCTCGATACGTTCCTGAATCTCATCGGCGGCGCGATGGGTGTAGGTAATGGCTACAACGATGCGCTTGTCAGTACGGCGAGATAGCTCGTAGGCAATCTTATAGGTCAGGGTGCGTGTTTTACCGCTGCCAGGGCATGCAATCAGGAAGATGCTCGACGGCTCGATCACAGCCGCCGCCTGCTCAGGATTGAGGTCCTTCGGATCCCAAGTGAACATCACTGCATTTCCGCAAGGAAGTCGTTGACGGCATCCCCAGGTAGCATGAGGTCGATCGACGCGTTGAGTGTTTCCAAGTCTATATGCCCGTGTACAAAGCGATCCACGTCATACAGAAAAGCCTTTTTCATCGAAGGATCCACTGGATTCGATCCGAACCGGCATTCCGCGCGATATTGGAAGACTCGGGCAAGAAGGGGGAGGGGGAACGTGCCATGTGCGAAATGAATGGCTTGCAGGATGTAGCCCGGGATCTGGACTTCGGGGGTAATGTATTCAGCGAGCAAGAGAGCGAACCATCCTTTGCCCTCCTGTTTGGCCATCGTCAACGTCCGGCTGCCCATTTTGCTCAAATGCCCCGATTGGAGCTGCTGCTTCGCTAGCTCCCTGGTGTCATCGTCCTTGTAGACTTCTGGAAGGGTTTGAACGACGGCTTCATGGTTGCCGGCAGCGACAAAGTCGACCTCGAAGGTGTGTTTGGCGTAGAAGGTTTCGAGCCATGGATTTCTCGCAGTGAATGCCGTCAAATCGGCCTGCCGTTCTAAACCGGCTTTCTGTGACCCAGCGGCTTTGGTTTTTCTCTTCGTCATGGCATCTGTATCAGTTGCCTGAATGGTGATGTCGAAGAACGCCTGGTCCAGGTCCGTGACGATGGCGCATCGCTTTCGAATGCGCAGATTGTGGAACAGGACGGCTACGTTTTTGAAGCCTGTACTACGAATGTTGATGACGCTGATGCCCAACTCGTCAACGCTTACCCCCAGCACTTGCTTAACGAGGATTGGTATCAGAATTTCCTCCACATCACCTTCTACGAGTATCACGCTTTTGGCGAATAGCAGGTTGCTACGCACCGCATCCAGGTAGCGCTGGATGCAGTTGATCTGGGCGGGCTCCAGGCCGTTGGCAGGCTGGTAGGCCTCACAGAGCGCCCCGTGACGTCCCAGGATGTTGACGTTGCTGACATTGCTCACTTCGGAGATGTGAGTGGAGTGGGTGGTGTAGATGATCTGCGCGTCGCTGTACGCAATGCGGTCGAACAGAGTTTTCTGGATATGGGTATGGATGTGCGCTTCTGGCTCCTCGATCAGGAGGAAGTTGGCCATGGCCATCTTTTCGCGCTGGTATTTGAACTCGAGCAGCTTGAGCGTCAGGTAGATGAGGTTGGCCCCGCCCAGGCTCAACTCATGAATCGCGCCTTCATACCCCTCTTCTGATTCGCCCACGAAAAGCCGAAGAGACTGGAAAAGCTTATCGGCTTCTTCCGGTAGGTCGGATTTGATCGAGAGTGACGCTGGCGAGTAAGTTTCACCCGCGGCGTCCTTGATGGTCTCGCGAATATGATTACGAACCGACTGAACATCCTCCAGATCCTCGATGGAAGTGTTGAGTTCGCGGACCATCTCGGTGATGGGCTCCATTGAGGCGGGGTTGATCTGCCCACTCTTGCTCTTGAGCAGGGTAAGCAACGGGTTCGTACGGTTGTTGTGGAATTCCGCAACGACGTCGCGCAAAGCCTGGATAAAGGTCAGCGATACCTCTTTGGTAACGGAGAGAAAGCCGGGTACCTTCGACCCGATTTCCGGAAACTCCGTTTTTGATGAGAAGTCACACAGCTCGAAATCGCCAACGAGTTCTTTGTAGACTTTTGGGTCGCTGAAGTCGGCCTCGCTTCGTCCCGTGAAAATCGTTTCGTAGTCGTTGATCGTAATCGTACTGCGGATTTGCGCTAGCTCGTCTTCATCCCAGACATTGAGCGCAGCGAACTTCGATCGAATTTCTTTCTTCGGGCGGAAGATAAGGTTGTAGGTCGCCTTACGAACGGTGGGCTCGTCCAGCACTGCTGCACCGTGGAGGAACAGCGCCTGCACGGATTCGTCGGTGCTGATCTCCTCAAACTCCACACTAATGATGATCCAGTGGCCCTGCCATTGGCCGAGTGAGCGGCTGAAATCAGACTCTTCCAGGCGGTAGGCAGCCCGCACCATCGTATCGTCGAGCAGAAGGCGAATTGCCCGCAGGATGTTCGACTTACCGGAGCCGTTCTCTCCGATGATGGTGTTCACTCCCTTGTGAAACCGGAGAGACGTGTTCTTGAAGTTCCTGTAGTTGATCAGGGTTAGTTTGGAAATGTGCATGTTTCTCCGGCCTGCCGCTCCCTGAGCAGCCTTGGTTAATCTCAGGCGATCATAACTCACTGGATCCAATGCCGCGACTGGTGTGGTGACTTGGGTTGCATGGTTTTCTTGGGGCGATTCAGCCGTAGAACGCGTGACATGAAGCGAACACATTTGCGCTGGCGGGGACGTTTGCTGGAAAAGGTAAGCGTCGCGCCACTGGCAGAAGGTCACAAATCCGCTGCAATATCTTCACTCGTCAGTACCAGCCGCAGCCAAAACACCTGGCGGCACGCGTGAAGTGATGCAATGTTCGGTACGGCAGGCTCGGTAGGGGTATAAAGAGTAGGGTGGTTGACCACTACATGCCAGGCGACGTGGCCGCGCAACATGACTTGGCCAAGGTCTAGAGCCGGAATTTCAATACGTATTTAATCAAAAAAAGGCTCGATCCATGTGACCAAGGGCTTTTACATGTCCAAGTTCGACAGCTGCGCTCAAGCATCGGTGAAGGACTTCGAGGCCGCCGAACAAGCGGGCACCCTGGAGCCAAGCATGGTTTTCAAAATGTCGACGTCACTCGCAGTACAAGGGGCGGTTTCGACGTGGTTTCAAATTTCATAAGCGACAAAACCGCAGATCCCAGCAAAGCGGGCAAGCGTATTCTGGCCGCGATCAAGAGTGCTGACCAGTGATTCGACTCAGCATCTCCTGACACGAGAGGCCAGCACCTGTATTCTCGCCTGCCCAACCTCGTAGATGCCTGACCATATGACTACGTCGACGCTGCCAAGCTCGAATCCAACCTGTTTGTACTGCGGCAGTGTCGGGCCCTTCTCTGATGAGCACGTCATCAGCGCAGGGCTGGGCGCAGATGACAATAGATTTCTCCTGACTGACTGCGTTTGCGCTACCTGTAACACCGAGCGTCTTTCCCCGATTGAGCTTGAGATGTTGCGCAGCTCTCCGGTGGCAATCTCGCGATTGTTTATGCAGCCCTATGGTCGAGATCGTGGGAAGCGAAAATCAGCACCCAAGCTGCAGACCAAGAGCAAGGTCGTCAATCTGGAGGGCGGTTCCAGCGAGTTCGAATTCATAGAGTCGACGCAACCATGTCTTCTGGCCCAACTCACCTTACGAGGTGAAGACCAGTTCGATGTCAGCGCACCATCGCGGGAAATTCTCAACGACTTTCTGGTGCGCGTAGAGTCCATTTTTTCAGACCCGGTGACTTGCATCCGCAAGCACCGCGTCGCGGGAAAGCCAGTGCTCGATGCCTATCACTTCGATTGGGAGGACGACAGTGCTTTGATCCATCAGGGAAGTGTGAAAAAAGCGCAATCGGAGGATATCTGGTTGGAGGAGTTTGGTGACTCTCTGGCACCCGATGCCTGCGTCCGGGCAAGACTCATGCAGTTACAAGGCGGAAACATCGTTCTGAGAACCTCGGAAGGGGTCAGCCAAACTCAAGCTCTCATCATCTTAAGACGGGCGCTGGGTCAGATTGATCTTTCGAGTGCAAAGGAAAGTATTGTTACAACGCCGTCAGCCACTATCCAGATGTCTATGCTTAGCGGAGCAACAGAGCGCGTACTCGCCAAAACCGGCCTCAACATTCTGGCCTTCGTGGCGGGTTCCGATTACGTCCGTCAAGCCTGCTTTGACGCGGTCAAACAGTCAATCCTGACGGGAGAGCCTGAGATACCACCAGCATTCGACGGCGTCCCGGACTCTATGAGCGGCATTTTTGAGTGTGTGCCAGGAGGGATGCACGTTTTTTGTATTGCAGAGGGGCCGACACCGGATGGGGTGAACTCAATTGGCATGTCCGCGAAACTCTACGGAACGTCAGGCTATTTTGTCCCCCTTGCTTTCGACGCACCGACACGTCCTGGCATATTCCCCATCATTTTTACGGTCGATTATAAAAACCATCACGTCGAGCATTTGACCCCGATCAAGTTCGCGAAATTCTTGATTGAGCACATACGGAGTGATTGATCGCCGGCCGGGTCACGTCAATGACTGCCATCCCCGCGCGATGACCAGCTTCAATCCTTGTGGGCTGTCCTCAAAGACCAGGCAGCGATGATGAGAAAGGCTAAGAGCCTTTGCGGCGTGGAGGAGGAGGTCCGGCTCAGGCTTCGCCTTCAATACGTCATCAAAGGTCACGATGACGTCGAAAAGCGCCTTCAATCCTAGCGCTTCCAACGATTGAGTACCTATCTCGCGTGAACCACCCGAGGCAACGGCCATTGGCATGATTGCGCGCGAGATTGGTGATTGATTCCATCTCAACCAGAGCATCGGCTATATGGTGCATACGGCGCTCTAGGCTCTGTACGAAAAGAGCTGTCGCAAACACCGCATGGAACAAGCCAGCGAGACCATAGCGGCATAGCTGTTTGCAAGCTTGTCGAACCGCGTCACGATCCGGCGGTTCTCTTTCAGCCATCCAAACATGCGCTCGATGATGTTGCGCTGTCGGTACTTGGGCCGATCAAACAGTCTTGGTAAGCCAGGCTTGGCTTTGCGCTTCATCGAGCGCAGCGGGATGACGGGTTGCATTCGATATTGGTCGCAGTAGCGGCGTAGCGCTTCGGCGTCGTAACCCTTGTCGGCAAGCAACCACTTACAGCGCTTACGCGGGCGGCCACGTTGGGGCGATGGAATGCTGACCTCGTCCAGCAGGGGTTGAGCGTAGCTGATGTCACTGGCTTGACCGCCAGAGAGCAAAAAGCGCAACGGTGTCCCGTTGGCGTCGCAGAGCATGTGGATTTTGGTTGTCAG